>Ga0302324_100019930_pt1 | contig 13146 bp, 8 predicted proteins | sample Palsa_T0_1_FD_201949 | JGI IMG/M metagenome (GOLD analysis project Ga0302324, IMG submission 201949) | Peat permafrost microbial communities from Stordalen Mire near Abisko, Sweden - Palsa_T0_1 | ecosystem: Environmental > Terrestrial > Soil > Palsa > Peat permafrost | place: Sweden: Abisko...
GAAAACTACCTGCTGATGCCCGGGCTTGCCCACCAGCGCCAGCGGACGATCCGGAAACAACGCCAGAAACTGCTCGGTATTGATGTATTCCACTTTGCCGGCCAATTCGGTGCCGAGGGACGGCGCGGGAGGCGAAGGCGCGGGAACGAGCGGCTGCACCCTGGGATAAAAGACAACCGCGACCAGCAACAGCACCGGCAAGACCATCATGGACACGCGCGCGGCCAGCGCGACCTGGCGTCGCCGGCGCATCGCTTTCAAGCCGCGCAACAAGCTCGCCTGGCGCACTTGATTCAATTCCTCGTCGCCCAGAATATCCGTCAACAATTGATTCTTGTCCTGATTGGTCATGGCGTCCTCAGCTTGTTCAAAATACACTCTCGAAGCTGCCGCCGCAACCGCAGCAACTTCGATTCAACCGTTTTCTCGCTCAAGCCCGCCTGCGCGGAGAGTTCTTTCACAGTCTGGCCTTCCAGGTATTTGCCTTCGATCAACACGCGGTCGCCCGCTTCCAACTCGCCCACGCTTTCCTCCAGCGCCGCGGCCAGGGCGTCGTCCGGGCCGACGGCTTGCGCCTCCGTTTGGCTGCTCCGCGTGAATCGTTCCAGCAGCGACACATAGCGGCGCTGACTGCGCGCCGCGTCGCGCGCCGCGTTGCGGCCGACAGCTTTGAGCCAATTCCAAAAAGCGTCCTCGCCCTCGAAAGGCCGCACGTGGCGGGCCACGCGCATCAACGTCTCCTGTAGCGCTTCGCGGGCCTGCGTTTCGTCGCCGCGCGCGACCACCAGCAAAAATCGATACAGCCGGTCAAAATAAAGCGCTTGAAATTGACGGAAGGCCTCGTCTTCGCCGGCCGCCAGACGCCGAGTCAAACACACAATGGCGCCAGTCGTCGCATCTTTGGTCTGGCCCTCTGCCACGGCGGTGAGTTCCGGCAGGCGCAATGCAATCAAGGAGTTGGCGGCGGTTTGTGGCACTTGGCGCTACTACGGTCTATTGGCTCTGTCGTCCGAAACCGGCGGGGCTGGCGGCGTGAGCACGTTCTGGGCCGCATCGTCCTTCATCAGCGTCGGGTCGGCCCGCAGTTCCTGATTGTCTCTCTGCCGACGGAAGTAGTTTCCACCGCCATTGGGTTCGCCCCAGTAAGTCCGCTGCCCGGGCAGCGCGTGAATGACTTTGGCGGCGACATCAATCGCCCTCTCCGGGCCTATGACAATGAGCAGTTGCGCGTCCGGGTAAAATTGAAAGTGCGGCTGGCCTATCGAGGGATCAAAATCAGCGATCGATTTTTGAATAATTTCCTGCAATCCCCCAACGACCTGGCCGATTAGCTCCCCAGACATCGCCGTCGTGCCACCGCCCTGCCCTTTGTTCTTGTTGGCTCCGTCGGCACTCTTGGCTTTCTCCCGTTCCAGGTACCCTGTCAAATTGAAGCATTCGATGCTGCGGTCCTCGCCTGTGGACGGGTTGAGGTCGGTGTACTTGGTATATTCCAATGTAAAAAGTCCTTTCTGCTGGTAGCGAAATTCAAATCGCCCGCCGCAGGTCGTGCGCAGCGCTTCCAGATCCGTCGTCGGGTCATCGGCGCGGACCATCACGTCTGCTAAGGGCACTGCGGCCACTCGAGGATCCATGGCAAACGTGGCTTTGGGATAAAGTTCGCGCAGCACCTTGACGGCATTGCCCAATTTGGCCGGCCCGCAATCGACCCAATTTGTGCTCGCCCCCGGCAGCCTCTTGAATACGATGCCATCCTGCACTTTCAGATGTTCGACCAGCGGCTCGTTGCCACCGGGCACGGCCTGAATAGCCTGTGCTTGGCCGCGCGCGGGCAGGGAAGCAAGCGCGAAGGCCGCCATTGAAACCATTGTCACGAAAATCCGATACATAATGTTCTTTTTCATAATATCAATTTCTCTCTCCAGCTACAACACGCTTCTCGCCGCCCAAATCACGCAACCTATTAGTTTATCTTATTCTAATACCGGGTCAAACTGGTTTGACTATGTCACCGGCTATGACACCACGACGGCCGGCGGGACGGAAATCGTGACCATCAAATACATCCCCGTCAGCCTGCAACGGCGCTCGGACGGCATCGTGATCTTGCAGGCTCAAGGCACGCCCGGCGAGAGCTTCGACATCGAGGCCAGTGCGGACCTCCTCAATTGGCTGGACCTGGGCAGCGTCCTGGCCGACACCAACGGCCTGATGCAATTCGAGGACACCAACGCCCCCGCCTACCCCGCCCGCTTCTACTACGCCACCCCGCAATAATCGGTCATCCTGTTCATCCTGTTCATCCTGTCAAAACTTTGTGCCCTTCGTGTTCTTCGTGGTTAAATCTATGTCCTGCTTTTGGGGATGAACGAGGATGTTCTTTACGGGGCATATCGGGACAATTTTGCCTCAAATTGAGGCTCGGTGTGCATAAGTTGCCCGCCCGGCGATTGGGCGGCCAGGCGGATCGCGGCGTTGGTGTCCGCGTGTTCCATTTTCCCGGCCAGTTTGCCGGCGCGACTGACGTTGAGCTTTGAACTTTGAACTATCTGCCGCAGCGGAAACACGAAACGGCGCGGCGGACGCGCCCTTGTCTTACTGCCTTGCTTTCAAGGACATCGGCCAGATGAACAGGAACAGGCCAGCCGCCAGAAATGCAATGCCGGAGGGCGATATGTGGGCATGCATCCCTGGGCCAAAGTGCTTGCAAATCACGTCGATAAGAATCAGCAGCCCAGCGAACTGGACAATCTCCGGCGCCCCAACTTGATGACGCTTGAACGGTGTCATGTCAATACTTTAACCCCAGCACGAACGGTGCCATTTTCATGATTGCTCCGTCCTCTCCCGGCGCGCCTCCTGCTGGCCCTAACCTTCGCCTCTGGCGAGCGTTCTTATTTCCGGGGAGCACACGCGCCCCGCGTGTGGTGGTCGGCGCCCCCGCCGACCACATCTTGGCATCTTCTTTACTTCGTATTCGATGAGCGGAAGCAGTCGGCGGGGACGCCGACCACCACACGCTTGCCACGTTCCATGTGGCAAGCGTGTGCTCCCCAGACCGCAGCCGTTCCATATTCAGGCTGGAGGCAGGACAAAATTCTTCACCAGCCGATGGTTGCATAGTGGCCGCTATATGCGTCAAGAATACACACTCGCGCGCATTTCTGCTCTCTCTCCCCGCCTGCGGGGAGAGAGCCGGAGAGAGGGGTTCCCTTGCTCGTCCAATTTCTAACCAGAAGAATTTTGTCCTGCACCCGCGAGGCTTTGGGACTGGAGGACTGGAACGTGCCATTGCGCGGGCATTGTCTCTGCGGTAATCTGCCGGCCTTTATCAATTCATGATGAAGTCAACAATACTCATGGCCTGGTCGGTCCTGCTGTGGGCGCCGGCAGCATGCGCGCAGGATGGCGCCGACACCGCGAAGCGGCCGGCCAACTACGTCCGCCAGCATTACAACAAGCAAGATTTCCGCATCCCCATGCGCGACGGCGTCAAATTGTTCACCTCCGTCTATGCGCCCAAGGACAACAGCCGCTCGTATCCGATCCTTCTTGAACGAACGCCTTACTCGGTGGAACCTTACGGGAGCAACAACTTTCCCGCCAGGCTTGGCTCGACGGAATTGTACCAAAGGGAAGGCTTCATTTTCGTCTATCAAGATGTCCGCGGCCGCTATCTTTCGGAAGGGGAATTCATCGATGAATCCCCGCACAAGACGCATTTGGACGGGCCCGCGGACGTCGATCCCAGCACCGACACTTACGATACCATCGATTGGCTTGTCAAAAATTTGCCCCGCAACAACGGGCGCCTTGGGATGTGGGGCATTTCCTATCCGGGCTTTTACGCCGCATACGGATTGATCAACTCCCACCCGGCCCTCAAAGCGGATTCGCCGCAAGCGCCCATGGGCGACGTGGGCAACGGCGACGACGTCTATCACAACGGCGCGTTCTTTCTCGCGGCCAATTTCGATTTCTTCACCGACTTCTGGCCGCGCGGCCCCAAGCCCGAAGAGCCCAAGCACGGCCAGTCTTTTGACTACGGCACCGAGGATCAATACGATTTCTACCTGCGCATGGGGCCGCTGTCCAACGCCGAAAACCTCTGCTTCAAACACCGAAACCATTATTGGAGCGACATGCTCGTTCATCCAAACTACGACGAGTTCTGGTCTTCTCGCGCCTTGAGCCAATACATGCGCAACCTGACCGCCCCGGTGCTCCTGGTCGGCGGTTGGTTCGACGCCGAAGACCTCGGCGGCACGCTCAAACTGTTCCGCGCGATGGACGCCAACGGCCACGCTCCGGCCCTGACGCTGGTCATGGGTCCGTGGTCGCACGGCGAATGGGATGGACCGAGCGGGGAAAAATTGGGCAATCTGAACTTTGAATTCAAGACGGGGGAGTATTTCCGCGAGAAGATTGAATTCCCCTTTTTCATGCAGGCCCTCAAAGACCAGGGCCACACGAAATTTCCCAAAGCGTGGCTATTTGAGACTGGCAAAAATCAGTGGCGCCAATTCGACGCCTGGCCGCCGACCAACAGCGTCCGCCGCTCACTCTATCTCCAGGCCGGCGGAAAACTTTCCTTCACGCCTCCCACTGCCGCCGCCGAAGAGTTCGACGAATACGTCAGCGACCCGTCCAAGCCCGTGCCGGCGACCGGCGAAATCGGCGAAGGCATGCCCGGCGACTACATGACTTACGACCAGCGTTTCGCCTCCCGGCGCACCGACGTGCTCACCTACCAGACCGAACCACTGTCGAACAACGTGACCATCGCCGGCCCCATCACGCCCGTCCTGCGCGCATCGACCTCCGGCACCGATTCCGATTTTGTGGTCAAACTTATTGACGTGTATCCGAACGACACGCCCGATCCCGATCCCAATCCGCAAAACGTTCGCCTCGGCGGTTACCAGCAGATGGTGCGCGGGGAGCCCTTCCGCGGCAAGTTCCGCCAGAATATGTCGCGGCCCGAGCCCTTTGTTCCCGGTCAGCCGGCCAAGATCGAGTTCGCGATGCCCGACGTATTGCACACCTTTCAAGCGGGCCATCGCATCATGGTGCAAATCCAAAGCAGTTGGTTTCCATTAGTGGACCGCAACCCGCAGCAATTCGAGGACGTCCCGACCGCCAAGGCCGCCGATTTCCAGAAAGCCGCCGAACGCATCTATCGCGGCGGCGCCGAAGGCACGCGCATCGATGTGCTGGTGATGGAATAAGCGGGGGCGTCAGGGGAATGATTGTCAAGGGAATAGATAAGGCCCCTGATCCTCGCGTAACGGAAGAACATCTGCGGATCAGGGGAGCACACGCGCCCTCGCGTGTCGCCATCGGCGCCCTCGCCGATCGCATCTTCCTATGCCATACGAAGTGTATAATCTTTGGGTAGTATTATGCCGTCTCTACTTCACATTCCTCTGACAAACATTCCCCTGACACTGGCCTTTCTTTTACCATGTTCTGATTGGCGCCGTGGTTCATTTCAAAACTTCCGCAACAACCACAGGATCACGCTCACTAAAACGCTCAAGAGCAGGCAGGTCACGATCGGGAAATGGAAACTGGCGTTGCCCCGAGTGTAATGAATGTCCCCGGGCAGCCGTCCCAGCCAGCCGCGGCCAAAGCCGCTCCACAACAACGCCCCGGCCGCCGCCAACGCCAGGCCGGCCGCCACCAGCACTTTTCCAAGATCACTCATTTCACCACCGCCCCTTCCTCCACCGCCGCGATCTTCTCAAAACCCTCCTCGATGAAGGTCGTATTTTGGATGCGCGACAATTTGGCGTAAAGCCCGTTGTGCTCGATCAATTCCTCGTGCGTCCCGCGTTCGGTGATTTCGCCGTGCAGCATCACCAAAATCTGATCCGCGTGGCGAATGGTGCTCAAGCGGTGGGCGATGACAAAGCTGGTGCGATTGGCCATCAACCGTTCCAGCGCCTCCTGAATCAATTTTTCCGTCGCCGTGTCCACGCTCGCCGTGGCCTCGTCCAGGATGAGGATGGGCGCGTTCTTCAACAGCGCGCGCGCGATGCTCACCCGTTGCTTTTCGCCGACGCTCAGTTTGACGCCGCGTTCGCCCACGCGCGAATCGTAGCCCTGCGGCAGGCGGGCGATGAAATCGTGGCAATTGGCGGCGCGGGCGGCGGCCACAAGTTCTTCGGGGCTGGCGTCGAGCTTCCCGTAAAGAATATTTTCCCGCACGGTGCCGTTGAACAAAAAGGCCTCCTGGCTGACCACGCTCAAATGCTCGCGCAACGACTCCAGCGACACGCCCGCGATGTCCTGCCCGTCGATGGCGATGCGCCCCGAGGAAACCTCGTAAAAGGCGGGCAGCAAATTGACCAGGGTCGATTTGCCGGCCCCGGTCGGCCCCACCAGGGCGATCATCTGCCCCGGCCGCGCCTGCAAGGAAATATGCTTCAACGCGGTGCGTCCCTGCCCGTAACCGAAGCCGACGTCTTCGTAACGCACCTCCCCGCGCACCGGCTGCGCCATCGCGCCCTGTCGCGGCGCGCCCGCGCCGGCGCGTTCTTCGGTGGCGTCCATTATATCGAACACCCTCTCCCCGGCGGCGCGGGCGGCTTGCAACATCTGGTTCAAGGCGTGCAATTTTCCGACCGGCTCGTAGAACATCGTCAAGTAAATGATGAAGCCCACCAATTCGCCAATGGAAAGTTTGTGCGCCACCACCATCCCGCCGCCCAACCAAAGCACCAGGGCAAAACCGAGCGAACCGACAAAGGCCATGGCGGGGTTATAGACGGCCCAAACCTTCATGACTCCGAGCGTGCTTTGCCGCAAGTCATCGGCTCGCCCGGCGAACCGTTGATCCTCGTGCCGCTGCCGTCCGTAGGCCTTGATTTGCCGCACGCCCTGGAGGCTGTCCATCAGGAACGCGTTCATGGCGCTGGAAGCCCGGCGTTGCGCGCGGTAGCGGCGGTGCGCCGTCAACGTGTACCAGAGCGCCCCGCCAGCCAGCAGCGGCACCGGCAGCAAGGCGATGCCAGCCAGCCTCGGATTCATGTAAAACAAAATAAACAGCACCACGGCCACGCTCAAGATCGCCACCGTCCCCTGCTCCGTCCCATCGATCAGGATGCGTTCGACGGAGTTGACGTCCTCGATGACCCGGGTCATCAGATCGCCCGAAGCCCGTTGGTCGAAGTATCCGACCGGCAGCCGTTGCAGGCGCGCAAAGACGTCGCGGCGCATGTCGTAAATGACGTTCTGCTCGAAGACATTATTGACTAGAATGCGCAGGCTGTTGAACAGGTCGCGCAACAGGAACATGGCCGCCAGTCCGAGCGCGGGCAGCAGATAATTCGAGCGCTGGCCACGGACCGAATCGTCCACAATGGTCCAGACCAGGCGCGGAATGACCAGGGAAAACCCCAGCGACACCAGCGCGCAAAGGATGTTGCCCGCCGCCATCGCGCGGTAAGGCCGCAAATAGACCGCCACCCGGCGCACCACCTCCCAGGTGGGACGGGAGCGCGCCCGGAATGTGGGGTCTTCATCCGCATCAATTTGTTCTCGTCCGTGCATCGTTCGTTACGCCTTCCAGTATCCCGCATGGGAAGTGCATTTTTTTGGGTTTCCCTCTTAATCGTGATCTTAATCCTAATCTCTTTCCTCCAAACAGACATGAACTGAGAGGATTAAGATTAGGATTACGATTAAGAACCGGAAAAGACCACCCCAAAATGAGAAATACGCCCCCCGCATGGGCCGCTCGGCGCAAGTGGATTGAAAAATGCCCCGGCATCGGGCACAGTTGCTGGGTTGATGAATCCGAAGTGGAAACTAACTGCTTACGCCGCGCTCTTGATTTTAAGCGCGTGGTTCGGCCGCTGCTTTTATACCAACTACTCCGCCGTCACCACGGCCGCCGCCAACGCCGGCGAAGACGCACCCGCCGTGACGCCGGACACCAGCTCCAATGCGAATAATCCCGCCACCACCAACGCCACGACAAATATCCTCGCGGCGCAGGATACAAACATCCCCGCGGTGCCGGACACGAATATTCTCGCAACACCGGACACCAACGCCGCCGCGATGTCAGACATCAACGTCGCGGCCACCCCCGGCACCAACGCGCCACCCACCCTGAAGCACGCCGCCGCTGCGCCTCATAAGCCGGCCAAAAAGCCGTCGCCGCCGGTCAATATAAGTTTGGCGCGCGGCGCCATGATCGCGTATCTGGCCGCGCTGGTTGGATCGCTGGTCGGGCTGGGCTTGCTCATCGCGCACGACGTGACCCAATATGCGGGCAGCCAGGCGGTCGAGTATTTTTTCGGCGACGCCGCCGAAGCCATGCGCGATCCGGAGTACGACCGGGCCGAGGCGGCATGGGCCAACGGCAAGCATCTGGAGGCCATCCAATTGCTGCGCGATTTTCTGCAGAAGAATCCCCGCGAAATCCACGCCGCCTTGCGTATCGCCGAGATTTACGAGAAGGATCTGCGAAACCACCTGGCCGCCGCGTTGGAGTACGAGGAAGTCCTCCAGCACAAGTTGCCGGCGGAGCGCTGGGGTTGGGCGGCCATCCATCTTTGCAACCTCTACTCCAAACTCAATAAGTCCGCCGAGGCTCTGGCCCTGCTGCGCCGCATTATCGAGGAATACCCTAAAACGGCTGCGGCCAAAAAGGCCCGTGAACGCCTCGGCTTGACGGAACCGGAACTCGGAGCGGCCGAGGAGGAAGCCAACGCCGAAGCAGAACCGGAATCGACGCCGGGCACGACCGTCATCACCATGGAGGCGCGCCCCCCGGAACTGGAACCGCGAGCGGATGCCCCGCTGCGACGGCCTGCCCCGCACGCGCCGCCCGAACCGCCCAAACCGTCCAAACCGAGTCTGCCGCCCGGCTTCCGCCCCAAGCAATAGACCAACATTGGCGGTGCCTGGCCGGAAACGCCTTCGCGGGCGTGAGACAAAATCTTCAAACCGGTGATTGATTCTTCGTTGCCGTTTGCTTCTGTAAAAAACAAGAATTAACGTTCACAGAAGCAAACGAAGGAAACGAAGACTGAAAGAAACCCTGCAAAACTCCATTTCAGCGGGATTCATTCCGCCGCTTTGGTGAACCGATGTCGGTTGGCGGCCATCAGCGCGCCGGGCGCACCTGGCGCAGATCCAGCGTGAAGGGGAATTCGCGGCTTTGTTCCGGCACGCGCAGGCGCATCGGTCCCGGCGTGTGGCCCTGGCGGAAGAAGCGGGCCAGACGGCGGCTCTCGGCTTCGTAGGCGTTGACAGGGAAGGTGGTGTGGTTGCGCCCGCCCGGATGCATGACGTGATAGGTGCAGCCGCCCACGCTGCGATTGTTCCATGTGTCAAATATATCAAAAATCAGCGGCGTGTTGACTCCCAGGGTCGGGTGCAGGCCGCTGGGCGGCTGCCAGGCGCGATAGCGCACGCCGCAAACGAACTCGCCGTTGACGCCGGTCGGGTGCATCGGCAAGGCCCAACCGCCGACGGCGATGACGTGCCGGCCTTCAGTCAAGCCTTGCGCCTTGATCTGCACGCGCTCGACGGAGGAATCGACGTAGCGCACGGGGCCGCCCGGGCCGGGTTCCTCGCCCAGGACGTGCCAGGGTTCCAGCGCCTGGCGGAGTTCCAGATGGATGTTCCACGCATCGAGGTCGCCGTAGAGCGGGAAACGAAATTCGAAGTGGGGCCCGAACCAGTTGGATGGCACCGGATAGCCGTGCTGCCGCAAATCGTCGGTCACTTCGCAAAAATCGCTCCAGACAAAATGCGGCAGCATCCAGCGGTCATGGATGTCGGTGCCCCAGCGGACGAGAGACTGCGTGTAGGGTTTTTGCCAGAAGCGGGAGATGAGGGAGCGCAGGAGGAGTTGCTGGGCCAGGCTCATGCGAGCGTGGGGCGGCATTTCGAAGGCGCGCATTTCCAGCAGGCCCAGGCGGGCGCCGCTGCTTTCCGGCGGGTAGAGCTTGTCAATCGAAAACTCCGCGCGATGGGTGTTGCCCGAGGCGTCGATGAGCAGGTTGCGGAACAAACGGTCTGTGAGCCAGGGCGGAATGTAGCCCTTGGCGGGCACCTGTTGGAAGGCGGCTTCCAATTCGTAGAGGGAATCGTTGCGCGCCTCGTCCACGCGCGGACTCTGGCTGGTCGGCCCGATGAACAAGCCGCTGAACAGAAAGGAGAGCGAAGGATGATTCTGCCAGTAGGCCAGGAGCGATCGCAGCAGATCGGGCCGGCGCAACAGGGGCGAATCCGACGGCGTCGGGCCGCCGAGCACCAGATGATTGCCGCCGCCGGTGCCGGTGTGGCGTCCGTCCAGCATGAATTTCTCGGTGCTCAAGCGCGTCTGCCGCGCCTCTTCGTACAACCCTTCGGTTTGCTGGATCATTTCGTCCCACGACGCGACGGGATGAAGGTTGACTTCGATGACACCGGGATCGGGCGTCACCTTGAGAAGGTGCAAGCGGTGGTCGCGCGGCGGCGTGTAGCCTTCGATGATCACCGGCGTGGCCAGCTCCGCCGCCGTGTCCTCCACCGCGGCGATGCATTCGAGGTAATCTTCCAAAGCATGCACCGGGGGCATGAACACGTGCAATCGGCCCTGGCGCGGTTCGACGCATAAGGCGGTGCGGGTCAGCCACCAGGCGGATTCGCCCGCGGCGGGAACGCGCGTGACATCCGCCGCGGCAAAACGGGGGAGCGCCTGGCGGCGCGCGTCGGGCGGTTCCGGCGGACGGGGCATTTGCCGTTGGAGGTCATTGGACGGACGCGGCGGCAGCTTGGAGCGTTCCTCATGCGGATCCTGTTCGTAAAGATAAGGATAATCGCCGGCGCTGCTCCAAGGCAGGGAATCCAGCGGCAAGCGAAGTCCGATGGGCGAATCGCCGGGGATCAAGTAGCATCGTTCCGGACGGAAGAACCACGGGCCGGTCGTCCAGGAAGGCTTTTGGCCGTTCCAGCCGCGTTGCAGCGGCAGGACAAAGCCGATGACATTTTGCAATCCTTGCTCATAAACCTTGGCCAGCCGCGCGCGATCTTCCGGGTCTTTGAGATTGGATTTGAAGGGATCGACGTTGCCCGGCAACCGGCGCTCCTTCCACAAGTAATACCAGGCGTCCTCGAAGGCTGGCAGAATGCATTGGCCGCCGCAGCCCAGGCGTTGGGCCAGCGCGTGGATGAATTGTTCGGCGTGCTTTTCGCCATGGCCGTAATTCTTGGATTCCAGGGCGAAGAGTTCTTCATTGATCCAAATGGGCTGGCCGTCCTTGCGCCAATAGACCCCGAAAGCCCAGCGCGGCAGCGATTCGCCCGGATACCATTTACCCTGGCCGTGGTGGAGCAGCGCGCCTTTGGTGAAACGCCGTTTGAGCCGGCGCATCAGGTCATCGGCCAGCTTGCGTTTTTGCGGTCCGAGGGCGACGGTGTTCCACTCCGGGTCTTCGCGGTCGGAAATCGAGACAAAGGTCGGTTCGCCACCCATGGTCAGGCGGCAATCGTGCTTCTGCAAATCGGCATCGACCTGGCGGCCGAGTTTTTCGATCTCGGCCCATTGCTCCTCGGTGTAAGGTTTGGTGACGCGCGGCGATTCGAAGAGCCGCTTGACGGTCATTTCAAAGCTCAACTCGCATTTGCATTCATCGACAGCGCCGCTGACGGGCGCGGCGCTTTGCGGGTCGGGCGTGGCCGCCAAAGGGATATGGCCCTCGCCGGCTAACAGTCCCGAAGTGGGGTCCAGTCCAATCCAACCCGCGCCAGGCAGGTACACTTCGCACCAGGCGTGGAGGTCGGTGAAATCCTTTTCCGTGCCGCTGGGGCCGTCGAGCGATTTGACATCGGCCGTGAGTTGAATGAGGTAGCCGCTGACAAAGCGAGTGGCCAGGCCGCAGTGGCGCAGTAATTGCACCAACAGCCAAGCCGAGTCGCGGCACGAACCGCTGGCCAGGGCGAGGGTTTCCTCCGGCGTTTGCACGCCGTGTTCCAGGCGGATGAGATATTTGATCTCGCGGCACAAGCGCTGGTTGACGGCGACTAGAAAATCGATCGTGCGCGGGCGGTCGTCGCCCTGGCGTCCGGCCAAACTCTCCAGCACGCGCGCCAGACAGGCTTGCAAATGCGGGGTGAGTGCGCAACGCAACCGAAAAGGCTCCAATTCGTGGTCCAGCGCGGCCGCGTAGGTGAAGGGCATGCGCTCGGCTTCCGGTTCAAGGAAAAAATCGAACGGATTGAAGACCGCCATTTCGGCCACCAGATCCACTTCGATTTCCAGCGAGTGCGTTGGCTCCAGGAAGACCAGGCGGGCCAGATAATTGGACTGCGGGTCCTGCTGCCAATGGATGAAATGCTTCTCGGGCCGCACGGTCAACGAGTAGCTCAAAATGCGGGTGCGTGAGTGCGGGGCGGGGCGGAGGCGCGCCACCTGCGGCCCCAAATTCACCAGGCGGTCATACTTGTAGAGTGTGCGGTGATGGAGGGCGGCGTGGATAGACATGATGGTGGACCTTATTCAATGTAACGAATCCGTTTGTGGACGTCCGTGTTAATGCTGTGGTAGGCGTGCGTGAGGCTGCCGGGCGCGAACAACTCCGTCCGCACTACTTCCATGTCCTCGGTGCCGATGGCATCGGTGAAAATGGGCAGCATGTAATCGATGCCGGTTTGCGAGGGCATCATGCGGTCGCGATCATAAAAGGAACGGTGCATGTAGCGGGCGTGAATATGCCCCCAGCGGTCGCGAAACCGGTTGGCGTCGTAGCCCTCGACGTGGAAGCCCTTGGTCTCGCTGTGCTGCAAAATGGCCACGGCGTTGTTGCGGCCTTCGACCAGCAGTTCGACGGCCTTGCCGCCCAGTTGCGCGGCATAAAAACGGTCGAAGAGAATGGGCCGCCCGCCCCGCTGGGTGTGGCCGACTTTGCGGATGAAGATGGCTTCGTCCGCGGTGGCGGCGCGCCGGTAAAGTTGAAAATAGCGGTCGCCGATCATGCGCATCAACTTGGCCCGCAGCGCGTCCCCCGCCCCGCTCAGGATGATGTTGCCGGCCGGGTCGGTGGACCTGGTCTCGGAACCGAACTCGTTCCCCTGCTCATCGACGATGCCTTCGCCGCAGACGATGACGACGTTTTTCTGTAAATCATAAAGATACTTGACTCGCTC
>Ga0302324_100019931_pt1 | contig 13145 bp, 22 predicted proteins | sample Palsa_T0_1_FD_201949 | JGI IMG/M metagenome (GOLD analysis project Ga0302324, IMG submission 201949) | Peat permafrost microbial communities from Stordalen Mire near Abisko, Sweden - Palsa_T0_1 | ecosystem: Environmental > Terrestrial > Soil > Palsa > Peat permafrost | place: Sweden: Abisko...
AAGGCCGTGGATCGAGGCCGGAGCGTACCTCGCCGGCGCGGACCTCACCGACGCGTACCTCGCCGGTGCGAACCTCACCGGCGCGGACCTCGCCGGTGCGAACCTCACCGGCGCGAACCTCGCCGACGCGAACATCACCGGCGCGGACCTCGCCGGTGCGAACCTCGCCGACGCGGACCTCACCGACGCGGACCTCGCCGGTGCGAACCTCGCCGACGCGAACCTCGCCGACGCGGACCTCACCGACGCGGACCTCGCCGGTGCGAACCTCGCCGACGCGAACCTCGCCGGCGCGGACCTCACCGGCGCGAACCTCGCCGACGCGAACCTCGCCGGCGCGGACCGGACATCGCCACCCACGTCGCCGTATGTAGAGCGTCCGCGTAAGTCTGCGTCAGAGAGGGCCGCGGCCTACCGTGCACGCAACCCCAATGTGCCAGTAGTCGACGATCTTGATCGAAAAATTCTTGCGGCGATCGACGCGGGGGGGGGGCTACGTATGGCGTCGTGGCACACCTGCGAAACGACGCACTGTCGCGCGGGATGGGCCATAACTCTGGCCGGCGACGAAGGGACAGCACTGGAATCTAGGCTCGGTCCCGAGCGGGCAGGCGCTGCCATCTATCGCGCATCGACCGGTCGTGTGCCGCACTTTTTCGCCACCGACGAGTGCGCACTCGAGGACATCAAACGGTGCGCCGAACTGGCGGAGCTGACGTCGTGAGCAATCTCCGAAACGCGTGGGGCTGGATCCTCTACGGCGCGGCCCAGGCTTGGGCGCTGAGGCGCTCGTGATTCTGTTCGCAGCCATCGCGGCAACCGACGCGGGCCACCGTGTGCTCGGCATCGGGGACAGCCAGCTCGCGGCTTACCAGGACGCTCGGCGCACTTCGGACGTGCGCAACGTCTACTTCGAACCGATCACGATCGAGCAGGCGAAGTGGATCGCGAACGGTGAGGCCGCCTGGCCGATGAGGGACGCGTGATGGTGATCGTAATCAACCCCGCCCTAAAGGGCGGAGCTTTCAGGAGAGCGACATGACGACCAACGATCAGAAGCAGCCCCGGTTCGATCACACCTACTGCAGCCGATGCTTCGAGGAGTTTGGCGAGGGGGACGGCGGGTACTCGGACTGCGACGAGCATGCGGACCGAGAGGCGGTGAGACACGACGGTGATGCGTCCGACGCGTTTTCGATCGACCTGTTGATCGACCCATGAGTACGTACAACTGTCCGGAGTGCCTAGGGTCTGGGGAGATCATCTCGTATCAATACTGGGATGGCGGAATCGATACGGAGACCTGCGTCGAGTGCGGCGGCGAGGGCCAGATTGCCGACGAAGACGAAGATTTCGAGGTGATGTAATGGGACATTGGCGGCAATTTCTTGACCGAGAAACGATGGGCGCGTGGGATCTTGGCGATAAAGATCGTGTCGTCAGGATCGACCGCGTTACAAGCGTCAATATGGAGGCGCGTGGTGGGATCGCCGCAGGCCGCAAGGCCATGATCCGTTTTACGCCAAATTCGAAGGGAATCGCGCTCAAGCCGATGATCGCGGGGGCCACGGTGCTCGCCCAGATCGCAGCGGTACTCGGCGAGGACGACCCGGCGAAATGGACAGGACAGCGGATCATTCTCTATCCGACCAAGGATCGTGGCGCGAAAGGCGGCCAGGTCGATTGCATCCGAGTGCGCCCACGTCTCCCGGCTGCAAGCGCGCCCACGACGGATGACGGCCTATCCCGTCCCGTCGACGAGGCGATGCGGGCGAATCAAAAAGCGCAGGCAGGGGGCGACTCGCCGTCAGGCTCAGTAATCGCAACGAGTGTTGAGCGCGGCGACGCATATGAGGGTTCCAATGAGTGATCATGAGCCCGCCACGATCCACTGGAGTGACGCCAAGCATCTCGCTCTGTCAGCGCTCCACTACAAATCGCACCTCGCGACACCATTTGCTACGACACGGCCGATGCGCGTAGGGACATGCGTGCACCGATTTGTATTGGGCGGCACGTTTCCGACAATCGTCTCGTCCCGTCGAGGCAAGGCGTGGGACGATCTCAAACGCGAGCAGCCGGATGTTGCGCGCGAGGCCGTCACTCAGGACGAGGTCGACGACGCGGAGGTCATGGCCGCCGCGGTCCTGTCCCACCCGCTCGGCAGAGAGTATCTCGTCGGAGAGCACGAGGTCCCACTCGAGTGGGAACTCGCCGGCCGCCGATTTGCGACTCGAGGCGTCGATATACTCAACCGAGGCGTGCGTCACGGTGATCTCAAAACGGTGCGCTCCGTCAGGCCCGAACGCCTACGCGCGAACATTCGCGACATGCTCTACCACGCTCAGATCGAATGGGTCAGGCAGGGTCTTGAAGCGACGGGACACACGTTTACAGATCAACCATTCTTACTCTGCGTCGAGGGGCCACCTGCCTACGATGTCGTGGTCGTCGAACTCACGAAAGAGGATCTGATCGACGGAGCGAAAATGATCCATGCGTGGATGTCCCGCCTCGAGCAGGCAGAATCATCGGGTGAATGGACGGGTTATTCACAGTCTCCGATCAAACTCGATTTGCCGCGTCAGATCGACTTGTCTGGTCTCGACGACGAGGACGACGAGGCAGCCCAGTGAGCCCCATCGGCACAGTTAAAAAGCGCGCACTGGAGCCCGAACAGGTCGCGCGACTCCGAGCGATGCGTGCGGCCACGACCGAGATGGCTCTCGCGACGCAGCTCGGCGTGTCTCGCATCACCGTCGTCCAGGCGCTCGGTGGTAGCGAGATGCGGCTCGACGCGTGGGAGCGAGTAATACGCGCGCTCGACGAGGCGGGTGACGGGAGCGCGAAGGTCCCTCCTCGCGACGTAGTCGCAGGGAGGGGAGATGATCACGCTCGATCGTGGATCGAATCCACGGGAGCGCGAAGGTCCCTCCTCGCGACGTAGTCGCAGGGAGGGGAGATGATCACCGAATCGAGCGCCGCGCATCGCGGTCCGGTCGTGAGGTTCTCCATTTTCGTGTGGTACGCGCGTCACCTGGTCGCCGCCTGGATCGCCCCCAAGCACCCGCCCGCCGTCGCGCGCGACAGACGCATATTCCTTCCGGAATTGTGTGGTGGCAAGAAAGCTCGCCTTGACTTGAATTCGTAATGGCATTAGACAAGGGTGTATGAAACGACGCACGCCCCAGGTACCGACAACCAAGGGCGCGAAATTGCTTCGCGAATGGCTCGATAAAACCGACACCTCACAGGGGGAGCTCGCGGAGCTGATCGGCGTCGGTCAGGCCACGGTATCCAAGTGGCTTGGCGCCCACTCTCCACGCATACGGCACGCCATGAAGTTGTCTTCGGTGACGGGGATACCTATCAGGCAGTGGGGCACGCCGTTGCCCGCCGCCCGTTCCGCCGCCTGACCTCGTTCGCCACCTCGGAGGTGTCCCGTGTCTGCTGCCCTGTCTTATCCGCCGTCTGTAGCTCATGCCGATGAAAGTGAGGACGCTTCCGCGCTTGCGAAACTGAACGGAACGCGTGCGAAAACGCTGCGCGGCGTCGACATGTCCAGTCCGCGCGACCTGGCGCAGGCACTCGAGCGACCCCGAGCTCACCTACCGCACCATGCGACAGCTACGGGAGAAGGGGGCGTCGGCGTTCTTCATGCAGGACGGTGACTCCGCGCTCAACCTCAAGATCCGTGCCTTCGTCGTGGAAGGAGTTCGCTACGGAGGCACTGCCACCCATCGGGTGACGTCGGGCCCTCGTGGGCCACGATTGCCATCAGCGACCAAGAAAGTTCGTTCCGCGACGCCCACAGCCTTCCGCGACTTCCTTCTCAGCATCGCGCGGTCCGTTCCCGCTGCGAGGGCCGCCTGATGCCGGCCCCGACCTTCACCTTCGAGGGGCGCATGTGCCGCGTCTCGTACGGGACGCCGCTCGTGCAGCGTCTCGACGTCGACGGCTGGAGACCGATCGACCTGGCCGTCGTCGCGAAGCGTCACGCCGCGGACTCTGACGTCTGGCGTTGGCTCACCGCTCACGGAGTCGCGCGACCCGACAACACCTAACCCGATCCCTTGAGGGGCGTCGCCTTCCGGCCGCGCCCCTTTCACATGTTCGAAACCACTGAACCCGCGGCAAGCCCGCAGAAATGGCACCCGATGAAGCAGGCTCCTGACGAACACGGTTCCCGAAGTTTCGCCGCCCTCCTCACCCAGATCGACGATGGCTCACTCCACGCCGAGTTGTCCGAGGAGCTCCGTCGCGTGGCTCGCGAGCTAAGCGAACGAAAACAGTCCCGTGAGCCTGCGGAAACGGTGCGGCAATGTTTCCGCATGGTCAGAGCACGCATCACTGAGCGACACCATCCGCTCGATAGCCACACCCTGATACGTCTAGCCGCTGAGTCCGCCCGAGATCCCCGCACCGTCCGGTCAGTGGCGAAAGGTGGCGGGTCGCCACTAGCCAGGGCCGCAGTCATCGCGGCGGCGCAGCGGCTCGGCATCGATCTTTACGATCCGGCTAACAACGGTCCGTCTATTCCACCGCCGAGGCAGGAGCGATCGTGACGGCGTCCGTCGTCGTGGTCGACCCTACGGAGCTCGCGACGGTGCGAAAAGTGAACACCGTGATCGATCTCAACAAGGTTCTCGTCCGCAAAGGCAACCATTCGCCGCAGCAGCCGAACCCGCACGTCCAGGCCAGCGCGATGGAGTTGGTGTCTATATTGGCCAATGAGCCGTGGAGCGACCACCCGGCGTGCGCTTGTCCGTACATCACAGCGTTCGTGATCAACTGGCAGAACTCAATTACCGACGATGCCGTTCGCACCGAGCTGATGCGCCCACTGATACCACGCATCATCGGCACGCGTGGCAACGACGCGCTGATGCTGCGTCGGATGTGGATGGGGCTCGACTGGGACATCCGCGTAAGAACCCCCGCGTTCCTGCGGATCGCCGGGCTCGAGGAGCATGCCGTCGCACTCGAGAATCTCTCCGAGATTACGAGTCAAACGTTGCTTGTCGACGCGCGTAAGGTTGCTCAGCGAGCCGCGAAAGCGGCGAGCGGTGCAAGGGCTGCGGCAGGGGCTGCGGCAGGGGATTCGGCATGGGATGCGGCAGGGGCTGCCGCATGGGCTGCGGCAAGGGCTGCGGCAAGGGCTGCAGCAGGGGATTCGGCATGGGCTTCGGCATGGGCTGCGGCAGGGGATGCGACGGGGGATGCGGCAGGGGATTCGGCATGGGATGCGGCAGGGGATTCGGCATGGGATGCGACAGGGGATGCGGCAAGGGATGCGGCATGGGCTGCGGCAAGGGATGCTTCTCGTGAGCGACTCGCTCCGCTCGTCGCATCGATGCAGTCGAGCGCTCAGGATCTCGTCATGCGGATGTGTGCCCTGAGGGAAGTATCTCAGTAATCAACCTCGCCCTAAAGGGCGGAGCTTTGGACCTGGCATAGCTGAGGACTCGAATGCTTCTCGATACCCAACCTGACAGCCGATCCGATAGGGCCGATCACAGGACCCCTGGATGCGATGTTGCGTGCGCCGATGAGGTCGGCGTGGGACGCAAAACCGCATCCGGTGCAGACGAACTCCGCTTGAGAGCGACGGCTCGCCTTGTCGATGACGCCGCATTCGGGGCACGTTCGACTTGTATTGCGGGGGTCCACGGCCACGAGAGCGACGCCCGAAAGCGTGGCCTTGTAGGCGAGGAACGCCCGCAACTGGAAGAACGACCACGAATGCAGTGCTGCGCGCTGAGCCTTGCGAACCGTTACCCGGTCACGAATCCCAGTCAGGTCTTCGACTGCGATACCGCGCCCGGTGTCTTTGGCCTTGCGAACGATCGATTTACTAATGACGTGATTGGTGTGGGCGTGGAAGCCCTGCTCCCTCCTTCGGAGCTTGCGGAGATGGCGCTTGGCGCTCTTGGTGCCTGTCGACTGGAGACCTGCGCGCAGCTTGGCGATACGGGATCGGTTCGACAGGACGGCTTCGCCCGAGTGGGCCTCGCCATCCGAGTCGAAGGCGAGGTTACGGATACCAAGGTCGACACCAAGCCATCCCTCTGGGGTGACGGGGGATCCGTCGGGCACATCGACCGTCACAAAGAGGAAGAGCTTCCCCTTGCGGTAGACGAGGTCAGCCTGTCCGCGTACCGCCTCAAGGCGAGCGCGGTGGTAGGCGCCAACGGCGCAGGGCACGACCATGCGCCCGTCGAGCGCGAGCAGGCTAACGCGGTCGAGCCCGTTCTTGAACGAGTAGAGCCGTTGGTCGTAGGGGATCGCGCCGTGCGCTCTGAAGGCGGGGCGCTTCGCCTTGTCACGCCTGTAGACCTCGCAGACCTTGGAGATGGCACGAACCGCATGCTGCGAAGACAGGCCGAATCGGTCGCGCAGCTCCCGGTAGTGCATGCGCTGAAGCTTCAACTTGTCGGCAGACTGAAGCTCGAACGCCCGCTCGGCGAGCCACGAGCAGGCCTCGTTCACGCGGGCCATCGTGGCCAACAGCCGAGCCTTCTCTTCGGCCGATACGAGCAACTTTACCGTCGCGATGAGTTTCACAACCATAGGAGTAGCACGGCTATGCAACGCAGCAACAGGAGAGCGGTTCCTCCTCGGCCTGAAGGCCGAGGCTTCCCCGCTGAGAACAGGTGAGCCCTGTTCAGGGAGACGGAAAGCACCTGCGCCACGGCTCGATCCAGTCCGAGCTCAACAGGCTGCAGCTTGAGGTCGACCGGTTGAAGATCGAGATCGGGACGGCCGAACGTATCAGCGCAGCGCAGGAGCGTCGTATCCGGTCGCTGGAGGGCGCTCTCCGAGACGTGACCAGCGCGGCCGCATGCGCCATCCCGGCGCTCGAGGCGCGCGAGTGAGCTCCCGTAGCGTGATGCTCGCCCGCATCGGTGCTGAGGCGTCGAAGGCCGACGAGCTGTTCGGCGACTTCTCGTCGGCGCATGAGGGCTACGGCGTCCTGGCCGAGGAGGTCGCCGAGCTGTTCGACGCCGTCCGCCTCAAGCAGTCGAAGGCGGACCGGTGGACGATGGTCGAGGCGGAGGCGATTCAGGTCGCAGCCGTAGCCCTGCGCATTGCTGAGCAGGCGGGAGCGATGTGGCGATGAACCCTCGACGACGCAGGCACCAGCGGATCGCCAGGCGGGGTCGAGTTCTTCGGGCGGCCTCGGCCCGCTTTCGCGGACTGATCGCGTCCTGGTTGGCCGACGCGTCGACGGGCGCGACGGCTGCGGTTGTGGACGGTGTGACGATCGACGTATCCGTCAAGGTGATCGATGGGGTGGAGTACGTGACGATCAGCCGTACCGCACGCGGTTACGTCCCGTCATTCACGATCGAGGCCTCGTTCCTAAACCCCGAGGCGTCGTGAGCTTCGCGCTGGTGAAAGTCAGCGATCTCATTCCGGAGCTGACTTCCGGAACTCGTTTGGGGCCTCGGAGGCTCCGAGCCTGGACCCGGGTCAACACATCCTGCGCCTCGCGGTCGCTGGCCGCGCTCCAGGGATCCTAGCTTGAACCTCCCTGCTTACCTATACGCGGCCATGACGGCGTGGGCCCCCCCGAGCTCTCACGCGTACGCCGAAGCGCCCGCGATCACCGAGGCGCGCTACCAGGCCATCGCGTCCGACGTCGCCTCGGTGGCGCTCGACCCGGACGAGCAGCCCCTGTTCGCCGGCGACGATGGGCGCGCGCGCACCGCCGTGCTCCTGCTTGCCGTCGCCAGCCTCGAGAGCGGAGGCTTTCGAGGGGATGTCCAGTCGTGTGCGGTGACGGGCGACCATGGTCGCGCGCGCGGCCTGTTTCAATCCCACCGGTCCGGCGATCGCGTGTGCACCACGGCCCGAGAGGCCACGCGCGTCGCCCTCGAGCAGATCCGGGAGTCGTTCGTCATGTGCGAGCGCGAGGACCCGGCCGTCTGGCTTGCCGGCTACGTCTCGGGCAGCTGCGGACGTGGGTGGATGGCGTCAAGGCGGCGGTGGGACAGGGCGGCGGACTGGATGAAGACGCACCCGGTGGCTGCCTCGTGATCGAACTGCGACCTCACCAGACGAGGGGCATCGGGCTTTGCCGGCGGTCGTATCGCGCTGGACGCAGTCGAGTGCTCGCGGTCGCCCCCACGGGCGCCGGGAAGACGATCCTCTTTTGCTGGATCGCCGCGTCCGCCGTCCAGCGTGGGGGCCGAGTGCTTGTTGTCGTGCACCGCCGCGAACTCGTCGGGCAGACCGTTGCGAAGATGCGCGACGCGGGACTCGCGCGAGTGGGTGTCGTTCAGTCGGGCGAGCGTGGCGATCCTGACGCTCCTGTGCAGGTCGCGAGCGTGCAGACGTTGCTCGCTCGCGTGGCGCGCGCGGGACGTTCGATGTTCGGCGATTCAGGTCTTCCGGCCGCGACGCTGCTCGTCCTGGACGAAGCGCATCACTACGTCGCCGACAAGTGGGCGGCGATCGCCGCCCACTACAAGGACGCGAAGATTCTTGGCGTCACCGCGACCCCCGAGCGCGGCGATGGTGCTCCGCTGGGGGACCTGTTCGAGGAGCTCCTTCCGCTCGCGTCTGTGCGTGAACTTACGGACGCGGGATACCTCGTGCCGTGTGACGTCATCGCGCCGCCCGCGAAGCGTCGGTCGAACTGCGAAGACCCGGTCGACGCGTACGTCCGACTCGCTCCGGGACGCAAGGCCGTCGTGTTCGCATCTTCCGTCAAGGACGCCTACGAGCTCGCGTCCCGGTACGCGATGGCAGGCTTTCCCGCGGCATGCATCGAGGGTGACATGGCGGCTGACGAGAGGGACTCCGCACTGGCGAGGTTCGCGGCGGGCGAGCTCGTCGTGCTCGTGAACGTCTTCGTGTTGACGGAGGGATGGGATTGTCCCTCCGCGGAGGTATGCATCCTCGCGCGGGGCTGCTCGCACGTCGGCACCTACCTGCAGATGGTCGGACGAGTGCTCCGTTGCCACCCTGGCAAGACGCGGGCGCTGCTCATCGACCTCCGCGGGGCGGTCCACAAGCACGACCTCCCGAGTGCGGACCGTACGTACTCGCTTGAGGGCAGAGCGATCTCCGCGGGCGAAGCGCCGACCAAGGTGTGCAAAGCGTGTGGGGTCCTTTCTCCAATTGCGGCACGTGTCTGCGCCGCATGCGGAGCCGAGTTCCCACCACCTCCCGCGGAAGCGCCGATGCTGCTCTCGCGCGTCGAGGCGGCGGCCGTCGAGAGCACGTTCTTTGGTGAGCAATACGAGGCCGCCGTGCGTCGTGGATCTACCAAGCCAGCCGGCTACGCGGCCCATCGATTCGTGGAGAAGTATGGCCGCTTCCCTGCCAAGTTTTGGCGCGAACACGGTGGTCCCGAGGAGCGTTCGCGTTCGATTGCGGAGGCATCTTGACATCCTCCCCTCCCTAACGGGAGGGGATTCCAGGGGTTGCCCCCTGGGTTTTCTGCTTCATCCCGGACTGCAACATACTCCTGAGAATACATTGACTGACATCTGGTCCACAGACTTCGCTATCTCTAGCTACCGCAAGCCCTGCGGCAAGTATGTTGATTGCTGCGTTCTCATCCCGATCATGTACAGCCCCACACAAGGGGTTCGGACACGTCCAGACTCGAACATCGAGCGGAAGCTTCTCTACGACGTGCCCACAACAGTGGCACGTCTTACTACTGGGAAAGAACCGGTCTACCTTGAGGAAGGTTCGACCCCGCCACTCACTCTTGTACGCCAAGAACGTGAACAGCATGCGCCAGCTCGCATCGGAAATGACACGAGCGAGCTTGTGGTTCTTGACCATCCCACTGACGTTCAGATCCTCGACGACGATCACTTGGTTTTCGCGAACGAGTCGAGTGCTGAGCTTGTGGAGATGGTCGCGACGCCGGTCGGCAACGCGTGCGTGAAGTCGAGCGAGCTTCATCTGAGCCTTGAGTCGGTTCTTCGATCCTTTCTGCTTCTTGGCGAGACGATGGGACAAGAGCTTCTTGCGGGAGAGTTCCTTGGCGTCATGTCGTGCGTTGGTGATCTTCTCCCCAGTGGAGAACGTGGCGAGAGCCGTGATCCCCATGTCGATGCCCACGACGGTCTTGAGCCTAGGGAGGGGCTTGATGCTCGGATCGTCGCAAAGAAGGCTGACGTGCCAGCGACCCGCTGCATCCAGACTCACGGTCACGGTAGAAGGCTGGGCTCCTTCAGGAAGATGACGACTCCATCGGATGTCCAGCGGGGCGTCCATCTTAGCCAACGTGAGCTGCCCACCCTCGAAGCGGAAGCCGCTTTTGGTGAACCCAGCGGAGCCTCCGTGAGCCTTCTTCTTGAAGCTGGGGTACTTCGAGACCTTCTTGAAGAAGCGAGCGTACGCCGTCTGAAGATGCCGAAGGATCTGTTGCAGCGGAACGCTCGACACGTCGTTCAGGAAGGCCAGTTCGGGGGTCTTCTTCCACGCGGTGAGATCCCCACTCTGTTTGGCATATCCAATAGTTTTCTTCCCCGTCGTCCAAGCCTCGGAGCGTGCGGCCAACGCCTTGTTATACACAAGGCGAGCGCAGCCGAGTGTCCTGCGAAGCAAGATCTCCTGCTCCGGCGTGGGGTAGAAACGGTAGCGAAAGCCTCTAAACACGTTTACAGTTTGGGGTCACATTCTGTAAAGTCAAGCTATGTGATGCGATTTCTCAGGAAGACGCGGACTCGCTTCCTCCCCGTCGTAAACGACGGGGTTTCCTCGCTGGAGACGCGATGACCGGGTGCTCTACGGTGATGGTGACGATCGATGGGCTCCGGCTTGAGAGCTTGAACCGACCGATGTTTGGCGCGTCGAGAGGGGCCGTCTTTGCGCGCGCTCGGAGGGTCCGCGAACTCCGTCAGAGTGTCCGATCGCACGTGCTTCCCCACGTGGGAACTGGCGAACTCCGTGCGATCGAGATTACGCGCATCAGTCCTCGACGGCTCGACGATGACAATTTGGTCGGCGCCTGCAAGCCCGTTCTAGACGGCATCGCAGACGCTTGGGAGGTGAACGACCGGACCTTCGTGATCGTCGGCGATCGCGAGGGTGTGCGCGTCACCGCGCGGCAAGACTCGTACGGACCGAAGCGCTTCGGCCTCATCGTGCGGCTTCTCCTGGAGGATCGGTGTCTTTGATGGCAATTCCGTTCGACCGTAGAGGGGACCGACCCAGCGGCCCCGTGCGAGCCATCTCGGTCGCGGGAAAGGTCCCTCCTCACGACATGACGGCCGAGGGTACGGTCCTCAGCGCGTGCCTAGATGGTGGCGCCGCGATCGTTGCGGCCGTGCGCCTCGTCGTCACCCCAGACGATTTCTACGCGGATCGGCATCGCACCATCTTCGAGGCCTGTCTCGAGCTCGAGGACGCCGGGGGCCAGATCGATGTCCCGTCGGTCGCCGTGCAGCTTATGGGTCGCGACGAATACGATCGAGTCGGCGGCCGCGAATACCTCGTCGACGTTCTGAACTCGTCGGCGGCGCAGACCTCGGAGACGGCCCAGGCAGCCGCGAGAATCGTCGTCGGACTGGCTCGCCAGCGCTCACTCCTTGCGAAGATGCAGGAGGCCGAAGCGCGCCTTTACCTAGGTGTCCCTCCGGACGAGTTCCACGACCTCACGCGCGAGGTGCTATCCGAGCTCGGGGCCATCGACGAGCGCTCTACCCTTCGGCCTGTGTGGGAGTCGCTTGTGCGGCCCGTGCCTCCCGAGTGGTGCCTCACGCCGCCCCCTGCGCGCACGTGGCTCCTCCGCGACGGAAGGACCGGTTGCGGTTCGCTGCCTCTGGGTAAGGCCGGCATGCTCCTCGCGGAGGGGGGCGCCGGGAAGACCACGTTGCTCTGCCAGCTCGCGCTTTCCGTCGCATCGGGGGAGCCGTTCCTGGACTGGTTCGACGTTCAGTCACCCGGCCGCGTTTTGCTCGTGATGGGTGAGGAAGAACGCGACGACATGCAGCGTCAGATTCACCGAGCCGCGACCGCTCGGGGGAGTCGAGTCGATCCCGATCGCATCGTCGTGATCCCGCTCCACGGCGTCCCGTGCGCCATGATCGAGCGCGACCGAGACGGAAACGTACGAGATACCGACTTCGCAAAGTGGCTATTCGCATTCGTGCGCGAGCAGGTGTTCTCGCTTGTCGTACTCGACCCGATCTCGCGATTCGCAGGCCTCGAGGCGGAGACCGACAACGCCCAGGCGACGCGCTACGTGCAGAGCACCGAGCGGCTCGGATCGCTCTGCGGGGCGACGGTGCTCAATTCTCACCACACGAACAAGACGTCACGCGGCGGTGGCAGCGTTGGCAGCTCCGCGGCTCGGGGGTCTTCCGCCTTCACGGACGGGCACCGCTGGGTCGCCACGATGGCCATCCCGGACGCGAACCTGGAGGAACAGGCCGATCGCGTGGGGGAAGTCGTCACGCTGTCGTTCTCGAAGAACAACTACGAGCGGAAGGGCGCACCCATCTACCTTCGTCGTACTCGTTCGGGCGCACTTGAGCCTCTCGACGAGAACGATGCGTCCCTGGTTCGACGCGTCCAATCGGGCGACGCCGGCCGGCAGACGAAACGGGAGCAGCGGTCCGCCGAGCTCGACGAGCGCCAGCGTGAACGTGCGGCCGCCGAGGCTCACGAGCGGGAGGTAAGAGACGCCGCCGCGACCAAGGCCCGGCGCGCTCGAGACGAGGCCGACGACGCTGCGGTTGTCGAACTTCGAAAGGAGCTTCCAATGGCCACCACGCGCGAGCTCGTCGCACGACTCAAGGTTGTACGTGCGTGTGGGGGAACGCGCGCACACGACGCCGTCACACGGGGCACTTTGTCCCGGACGTGGGGCACTTTGTCCCGGTCAGGCCCGCCCGTTCCTGCCGTTCCTGCCGTTCCTGATCCTCTCACCGGAGAACTGCCAGCATGATGCGGTTTTGCGACCTAAAACATACAATAAACACCGGTGTTCCCGCTGTTCCCGGCGTTCCTACACTCCAGCGTTCCCGGCGTTCCCGGCGTTCCTACGGTCGGTCCCCCCGTAGGGGGGCCGACGAACGTAGACAGGAACGGGGAACGGTAGGAACGGGGAACGGCACCTCGAACCCGTCCGCCATGACTGGATCCGCCCCGGGTGGAACAGTGTGGGAGGGTCCAAG
>Ga0302324_100019935_pt1 | contig 13144 bp, 13 predicted proteins | sample Palsa_T0_1_FD_201949 | JGI IMG/M metagenome (GOLD analysis project Ga0302324, IMG submission 201949) | Peat permafrost microbial communities from Stordalen Mire near Abisko, Sweden - Palsa_T0_1 | ecosystem: Environmental > Terrestrial > Soil > Palsa > Peat permafrost | place: Sweden: Abisko...
GTCCCGGACGCGACGGCTCTGAGCTGATCGAATCCCTCGCGAACGATGTCGACCAGTTCGCGGTCTGCCGGATCGTCGAGCCAGTGGACGAAGCGACCGAACCCGGACTTCTCGACGATCTGGACAGCGCGGCGTACTTCCCGTCCCGAGCGGATGAATCGCCATTGCACATTGGATCGACGGCAAGGTGATCATTTGGCGTTGAAAGAATCCCGGCGCTCGTCCGGGTCAAGGACGTTCTCGGTGTCCAGGTGCTCCGAGGAGGACGTATGCCTTCAGGTCAGGCGATGCTCGACGCAATCGTCGCGTCCGGTGCCATAACGTATCGGCCGGGATGGCAGACGGCGTTCATCGTCTCGTACCGGCTCTTACGCCAGGTCCTTCGTCCTGAACACAGGGCGCTGGCCGCAGCCCGGATGGTGAATCGGACCGATAGCGGCACGATGACTCTGACGCCGATCGGCGGCGGCACTCCGGTTACGATTCCGGCGACCCTCATCATTGGGGCGGATGGGACGCCGCAGTCCGCCGCCGGCGGTAACGTGGGGCTCAACGAACCGGCCACGAGCGGGAAAATTCTGATTGCCGCCGCGGGTGACGGTGTTTCGCCGGCGGCCCCGGGTCCTGGGGGTCTCGGTGGCGATGCGAGCGTCCTCGCGCTCGCCGAAAACCTTCTGATCGCGCTTGGTGGGCACGGTGGCGATGCCTTCGTCATGACCTCCCCCGCCGCCGGCGCCAATGGCTTCAAAGGAGGCAGCAGCGGTGACTCCGTCGTCGTGGGTCTCGGCGAGGCAAACAGTTGCTGGGCCCAATGCAGCCGGGGAGGCGCCGGGTCTCCGGGTGCCATGGGCACGCCGCCAGTCCCGGGACGCGCTCTGTTCGGATACGTGATCGTCGCGCCCACGCCGGCGTCGCCAAACGGCACCAGCGGAGAAGGCGGTTGTGGCGGCGATGCTTTCGCCACTAGCGGTCGCGGGAGCTCTCTCGATGTCCGCGCCGGCAACAAAGGAATCGATGGGCCCGTCCTTCCCGGATACCCGGCGGCGACCGCGCCCCCAGCGGGGTTCGGGGCGGTTACCTATCCGACCGCTGCCGGCAATCTCACGACGATCCCCGCATTCACATGCGGGGGCGGAAATGCCGCTGTGGATGTTGCGCCCGGCTCGAACTTCGGTCAATCGGCCGGCTTGCCGAACGGCCAAACCAGCGAGTACCATCGGTGATACTCCTCGTCCTAACGGTCAACGGCTTTTCGAGGCGGCCCGCTCCAAGTACGTTTCCGCAACGAATCCGACGAACGTAAGGGCTGCGCCGACTGCGAGCCGAGCATCGCGTGGTGATAGACCTTTCCAGTTTCGCAGTTCACCGAGGTTGGCTACGGCAGCGCCTAGCTGCCGTTGCTCGAGGGCCTCGAGGGTCGATGCGGCGATATCGACGAGATCAGCTGCCTTTCCGGGGGCCGGCTTGCCGAGAAGGCCCAAAACCGTCCGACAGACGGACTCGACCAGTTCCTTTGCTCCGGCTATCGCGTCTCGAGGAGTATCGTTCGCAAGGTGATGGAGCCGCCTGCCGCGGTCATCGATCGACGCGAAGTCCTCGACGCGCGTCACCGCGAATGAACTTGGGGCGGTCTCAGCCGGCCGAAACACACCGCCGTCGAAGAGGAAGCCGTCACGCTCCGCGGCCCTCACGAGGAACTCTTGCTTCGAGGTAGCCACTTCCTCGATCAAAGCCCCGAGCGCTTCGCCGAGTTGATCCAGTTGTCGCGGATCGTGCTGATCTACGTTCGCGAGATAACGCCGGAACTGCGTTCGCCGAGCCCCGCCACCCTCACCGGGATCCTTGCCCGGACGAAGATGCGCCCCTTCGAAGGCCCGATCGAGCTGACGAAGAGGGATCGATGCGGAAGCGTCTTCGAACACCTCAAGCGTCCGTTGGCTGAAGACTTTCGGCACGGTCCCGATATTCGACACCAAGCGCGATGCCAGCCTGTGGCAGCGTGCTACGTTGCGCGTCTCCACAGCACTCTGGATGTCGTTAGAAAGAGAGCCTCGACCTCGCGAGAAAGGCAATGGAAGCAATGCCGGTTCCCGCGTGTAGCTCCTGGACTCGTGCCGTCAGATGCACGCTGGTGACAGCTATGTTCGCGGGTGCGCTCCTCCTCGCCGATGCAGCGACGAGCACGTATGCCGCGGCACAAACGCCCGCTACCGGGCCGCTGCAGCCGGGCTTCGCCCGCTCCGCGATCGACTCGCCTAGCCGAACGTGAACACGACCACGCGCACACCCGGATCGAGAAAGTCGATGGTGCACGTGCGATCCTGGATCGGAGTCCGCTGACGAATCAGCTGATAGAGACGCGGCGCCTGGACCGTGCCGAAGCCGTCCGGCGCCGCGTCCGCACCGTGGTCGCCGGCGGGCGGCTCCCCGTCCAGCGTGACGCGGAAGCGAATCGGCGTCCCGTCTTTCGCCGGCGCGAGGACGACATGCAGGTCGCGGCTGTGAAACCGGAACGCGATCGCGCCCGGGGCTGAGCGCAGCACCGCACTCTCGGCTCCGACCTCCCATTCCCCTCGCAAGCCCCAGTGGTTCAGCGTGAGCGCGGCCGGCAACGTGTAGATTCGCGGTACGTCACGCGCTGTGCCCTCGGGCGAGGAAAAGCCCGTCGCTCGCGCGTACCCGGCGTACGTTTCGTCCGACCGATCGTCGGCGACGTCGGCCGGCGCCTGGACGCCAGGGGCGTTCGGATCGACGAGCGTCGTTGGGAGATCCGTGGCGCCATTCTCGCGCAAGAGCTGCTGGATGACGCGCTCCGACCGCACGTAGTCGCCTTCGCCGTAGTGGTGGTAACGAATCCGTCCCCGTCCGTCGGCCACGTAGTCAGCCGGCCAATACGCGTTTCCGAAGGCTCTCCAGATGACAAAGTTGCTGTCGATCGCGACCGGATACGAAACTCGATACAAGCGCACGGCCTCGTCGACATTCGCCGGTTCCCCCTCGAAGGAAAACTCCGGCGTATGAACGCCGATCACGACGAGCCCGGCGGCGCGGTATTTCTGCGCCCATGCCTCGAGGTACGGTAGATTTCTCAGACTGTTGATACAGGTGTAGGTCCAGAAGTCGACGAGGACGACTTTGCCGCGGAGCGCTTCCGCCACAACCGGGGTCGAGTTGATCCACCCCAGCGCACCGTCAAATGTCGGCAGGGGTCCCTCGTCGGCCATCGCGATGGTGCCTTCTTTGAACATCATTGACCTATGTGAGCTAGGTGGTCTGTCTGACCTCGATAATATAACCGTCAGGATCGCGGATGTAGCAGCGAATCTCGCCGTACTTGGGGATCGGTGCCGTGATGAACTCGGCCCCTCGACTCTTCCAGAGTTCATAGCATGCTTGAATATCCGCAACGCGGATGTTCATGAAGCTGCTGATCGTATCCGGGTCGGCGAGGACGCTGAGCGTTACCGTCGGCTTGTCCGGAGTGGGCCCGCCCCCGACGTTGACAATGAGCCATGTATTCGCGATCTGAATATGCCCGGACGCGCCCTTGGTGTCGCCCAGGCTCAGAATGCGGCCGCCAAAGACCTTTTCGTAGTAGCGCGCCGATCGCTCGATGTCAGCGACAGTGAGAAAATGCGTGACGGTGAAGCCCTCCCGCGGAGGCATCTCATAGCTCTTCTGTTCGACCTGCACGCTCATTGACGGCTCCCATCACGAGAAGATCCGGCGCTTGGGGCGCTCCTTGCTAGCCTTGCAGGGATGGTCCTCTTGCCTCCCTAGGCGAACGAGCGTCTCGCGAGCAGAAAACAGTGGCGCGTCTTGTCGAAACTGGGGCCGGCTGTTCGACGCTTCGGTAGAACACCCAAAACGAGGAGGCCACAATGAAATTCATGGTGCTGATGAAGGCCAACGCCGACTCGGAGGCCGGCCGCATCCCGGAGCGCGAGCAGTTCGAGTCGATGATCGCGTTCAACGAGCAGCTCGCCAAAGACGGCGTCCTGTTGGCGGCCGAAGGCTTGCGAGCGTCTTCCAAGGGCACGCGGATACGATTCGACGGAGGGCGCGCGACGGTCACCGATGGTCCGTTCACGGAGACCAAAGAGCTGATCGCGGGATTCTGGATCGTGGAGGGCAAGTCGCAGGACGAGGTCGTCGAGCGCTTTACCCACCTGCCGTTCGGTGAGGCCATCGAAATCCGCCAGTTTCACGAGGCCGAAGATTTCGGCGACGTGCTGACGCCGGATCTGCTCGAGCGCGCCGCGCAGATCACCCTGTGAGGCGTGTCGTGAGCACGCGGAACGAGCACTCCTAACGGTTGCGCTCGGCACGAAAGCGCTCGAGCACATGGGTTGGGCTGCCGTAACCGACATCGCCCTGCGATTGAACGGTATCGTGGCGGGCGCCATCCTCGTGGTGCTCTCCAACGCGATCCCGAAGCGGATGAGCTCTGCGAGCGCACTTGCGATGCTTCGAACCGTTGGGAGGGCGTTTGTCATTGGCGGTTTCGGTTACGCCTGCGCGTGGCTCGTGCTACCGCTCCGCTTCGCCGATACCGTCGCACCGGCTATCGTGCTGGCCAGTATCGCCGTTGCTGCAGCATCGTACATCGGCTGGCACCGTAGCGGGGATCGATCTGTTTCCTAGCTTCCGTTAGGGTCATTGAAGGGCCGGGAGCCGGACGGTGCCCGGTCGAAGGGAACGCGACGAAGGAGGCATCAGCATGCTCTCACGACGCCAATTCACCGCCTGCATCTTCTGCGCGGCGGGCGGGGTCCTCGCCGCGGAAGTCGGCGCGACGGCCCAAGGGGCGGGGTTCACCCGCACGGTCATCAACCGCCAGGAGTTTCCGGGCGACACGATGGTGACGCTGCAGGTGCAGGTCGACATCGACCCCGGCTACCTCGTCGCCCCGCACACCCATCCCGGCGCCGAACTCGGCTACATTCTCGATGGCGGCGGTACGTTCGGGATGAAAGGCGTCGCAGATCGTGCCGTCAAAGCCGGCGACGCGTTTTCCGTGCCGCCCGTGACGCCGCATTTTCTGCAAAACGGGACGGCGCACACGCGCGTACTCTCGATTTACGTCGTCGACAAGAACAAGCCCCTCGCGTCTCCGGCAACGATGTAGGCGTACACGCAGAATACCAACGACTTCGTCGGGGTCACCACGCTTGCGTGAACAGCGCACGGAGGATTGCGTTCTGCGAGTCCCCGAGATTCGGCATCTTCGCCTCTAGGCCGGTCAGCCGGTCAGTACGAGACGGCGCAGTCGTCGACGACAAAGGACGACGAGGCGAAGTCGCTTTCGATGGCCGTCGGATTGGTGATCCCGGCCACGGCGGTACCGGCGGCAGTGAACTGGTAGAGGTTCGCGTAGATCTGGCTGCTCTCGTTCGTTCCGCTGTCGGTGATGACGAGATTCCCCGGCGAACCCGGCAGGAAGTGGACCGACGTGAACTGCTGGAAGACGTAACCCGCCAGCGGATTGGTGCCGGAATAGAGCACCCACGCCGTGCCGTTGAAGTGATAGACGGAGACCTGGGTGCCGGTGCTCCCGTTGTACCAGGCGATCGCGATGTAGGCCCCGTCGCGCGAGGGAGCGATGTACTGCGGGTAGCCGCTCAAGGAGGCGACCTCGAGCTTGCCGGTCGCGGTGATCTGCGCGCCGGTCGTGCCGTTGCGCGGGTATTCCCAGACCTGGTACCCCCCGCTGCTTTGCGAGTTGCCGTAGATTAGCGTCTGGCGCCCTTGATCCCACGCGAGCGTCGCAAAATTGCAGCACGTCTGCTCGGAGAGGCTGTAGATGTTGCTGTCCGTGAAGTCTTGCTCCGAGCCGGAGCCGGTGGTCACGAGGATCACGTCCGCGGCGCTGGCGCTCGTGTCAAACATCAGGGTGGCGTAGCCGAAGACGGTATTGCTGCTGTTGGCCAGGACCGCCGCCGTGGTGAAGTAGTCCTCGGTCTGTGTGTACCACGTCGGGCCGAGCGAGGTGGTGTAGTTCACGCTCGAGCTCGTCGCGCCGGCTGTCCACGCCTGAATCGTCGGCGTCGTCCCGCAGCAGTTCGCGACCATGGCCGTCCCGTTCTCGGAGACATCGAAGCCAAAGAGACCTTGTTGCTCGGGGATGACCGTTCCGGTTTGGCCGGCGACCGTGAAGCCGCTGAACCCGCTGCCCTGCGTATACTGGGACTCGTAGATCTGTTCGTTGCCCTGGTCGGCGATGAAGAGCAGGTCGGCTGCATCGAACTTCGCGTAGCCGAAGAAGCACCCGGCGATATCATTGCCACCATCCGTATATCCGGCGCACGGGCTCGCGTTGGCGTCCTTGATCAGCGTGCCGGGGCTCTCCTCGGCAAAGGTGCTGCTGAATGCGATCGCTTCCGAGTTGTTGTTCGAGTCGATCCCGACCGGCGTGATGAGCGACGTCGCAATCGAGACCGTGAACGGCGCGGTCGCGGGGCTCAGATTGTCGGCGTAGTGGCGCAGGTTGGCGCCGGACGTGTGCGCGTGCACGAAGCCGGGCGAGATCGTGATCGTCGATCCGCTCACCGCGGTGACCTTGACGCTCTCCTGAAGCAACGTCGAGCCGCCGGCGAAGTTCTCGTAATCCACGACGAGATTCTGGCCAACGAAGATGGTCCCCGACGTTACGCTGACCGTGAAGCTGGTCGCTCCGATGGCCGGCGAGGAGGTCAGCGCCGCAGAGACGTCCGTCGCTGCGGCCGGATCGGCGTCGACGACGACGTTCAGCGCGCTGCAGCTGCCCGAGGGCGTCACATCCAGCACCCCGCTGTTGATCGCCGAAGTCGATCCGGTGCAGCCGCTATTCGCCGCGTTGTTGAACGCGGGCAGCCCTTGCTGCCCGCGTTCAACAACGCGGTTCCGTGCTCGTCGACCACCGCGAGCGAGTACGTCTCCTCCGCGCTGCCGTTCACGCTGAAGCCGGCAGATTGGCTGCCGCCCTCGCCGTTGGTTGCCCCGACCGTGATCGCGCCGGGATTCGCGTCGAGCGTGATGGGCGTCGCCCCCGAGCCGAACGCATTGGCATGGCCCTCCACGACGCCGGCGGAGTACAGCGTTTCCGCGAGCAGGTTGCCGGTGGCGCCATTGGCGTCGTAGATGCTGATCTGGGTTTCGTCGGTCCCGATCGGCATCTGCACGGTAATTGTGCAGGTGTAGTCACTGCTGGTCGAAGTGGCGCATGGCGCCGATCCAGGCGTGACGTTCGTCGTTTGCGCGGTCTCGGTGACGGCGCCACCGTTCACCTCGAGGACCAGGAACGACACCGAATGGGTCGTCGACGGGATGTACTGCGGGCGACGGTGGCCGCTTGCAGCCGAACTGCTGCCTGAGCTCGGCAGCGGAATGGTCACGGTGAACGTGGCCGTTGACTGCGGACCGGTGAAGGGTGGCGGCGTCGATGCGCCCGTCGGCTGCGTCTGGGTCGGCAGGATCGCGGCATGTGAGCCGCCACCACTGCAGCCTGCGGTCGACACGACCGCAGCTCCGATGAGCGCGAGAAGCAGGGACGAACGCGGACGGACCATGGAACCTTCCCGGGGCAAGTTAGCGCCGTCCTCGGCAACCCGAAGGCAACGCACGAAAAACGAGCACCTCGTCTCCAGGGAGCCGCGGTGCGACGTCGGGTGTTCCTTGCCCAAGCTGGAGCCTCCTGGGCTTCGCTCGGTATCCTCATCAGGCAGAATAACTTGGCCCGGGGGAAGCCGAGGTGCCGACGGCGGAGCGCGCGTTATGGACGCTCCGGAGCGTCTCTCACGGCGCTAATGTGCATTCGGCGCTCCAGCCTTACGAAGCCCCAACGTCGATTCGCCGGCTGAAGCAATCGAGGGCTTTTGGGTTCACCGTTTCGTTCTGGGGCAATATGAGAGCGACTTGAATACTTTCCACACCGGTCGCTGAACGTGCGCATTCTCGTGACCGGTGCCACAGGCTATATCGGCGGCCTACTCGTTCCCTCACTCGCGAGCGAGGGTCATGCCGTCCGCTGCGTTGCGCGGCTCCCCGACCGCCTGGCAGGCCGCTTCCCAAAGGTCGAGGTCGTACGAGGCGACGCCTTCGACGCCGCGTCGATGCGCGCCGCATTAAACGGGGTCGAAATCGCCTATTACCTCATACACTCGATGGCCGCTGATCGGCGAGATTTCTCGCAGAGCGATCGCGTAGCAGCCGCAACGTTTGCAGATGCCGCGCGTGAAGCTGGTGTGAAGCGCATTATCTTTCTCGGGGGATTGGGCGTCGACGGCGCGACACTCTCGCCGCATTTGCGAAGCCGGCACGAAGTCGGCGATATTTTACGGCGTAGCGGCGTGCCCGTAACGGAGTTTCGCGCAGCGATTATCGTCGGCTCTGGCAGCGTCTCCTTCGAGATGATTCGCTACCTTACCGAGCGTTTGCCCGTGATGGTGGCTCCGAAATGGGTCTCAACGCGTTGTCAGCCCATCGCAATCCATGATGTCATTCGCTATCTCGTCGACGCAGCGAATCGTCCAGACGGCGAATCGACGATCTACGAGATCGGCGGTGCTGACGTAATGACGTACCGCGAGATGATGATGCGGTACGCTTCGATGCGCGGTCTTGCGCGTCACATGCTGGTAGTGCCGTTCCTCACGCCTCGACTGTCATCGTATTGGATCCACCTGGTCACACCAATTTCGGCGAGCATCGCGCAACCGCTTGTCGAGGGCTTGACCAATGAGGTGATCGTCAAGAGTGACGCCGCGCGACGCGCGTTCCCGGAAATCGTGCCGGTCGGGTATGATGAAGCCCTGCGCGTCGCGCTTGACCGCTCGCTCTCGACCGAACCGGCGACGACGTGGTTCGACGCCTACGATGTACGCACGTTGCCGGGCGAGTTCACCGGCCTCACGCAAGGGATGCTCATCGATCGCCGCGAGCGACAGACTCGCGCGGAGCCCGGCCAGGTCTCAGCCGTATACTCGAGCCTCGGCGGCAAACGTGGATGGCTTTACGGCGATTTCTTGTGGCAGCTGCGTGGGGCGATAGATCGTCTGCTCGGAGGCATCGGAACTCGCCGCGGCCGACGTTCGGCAACCGAACTTCGGGTCGGCGACGCCGTGGATTTTTGGCGCGTCGAGCAGTACCGGCCGCCCGCTTTGCTGCGATTGCGCGCCGAGATGAAGTTGCCCGGGATCGCGTGGCTGCAATTTGAGTCTACGCCGAATGCCGCAGGCACGACGACGCTGCGGCAGACGGCGTTCTTCGAACCGCATGGTCTGTTAGGCTATGCGTATTGGTACATGGCGCTGCCATTCCATGAGTTCATCTTCGGGAACATGGCGCGGCGGATCGTCGAAGAAGCGGAGACGCTAGGCGTATCGCAGGCTCCAAAGCACGCCGCATAATCTGAGCGACCGCACTGGGCCTTTGTCGTCGCGCTGACGCCGTGAACGTCAGAACGGCTAGAACGGTTATATGCAACAAAAGGCGTTAAGTTGAGGCGTCGTACCACGACTGAAGAAGTCGTTCGCATGGCCACCCGAAGCCTCGTTGGATCATGGTCGTGGCGCGACTCGTCGGCGTCACCAAGACTGCAGCATTGTCGGGAGCCTCCCTCTTGAACTCCAAACGCGCGTCTGCTCGGTACGGCCACAGCCTGTGCTTTACGAGATGGGCTTTGGATCATGACTCGGCTTGGAAGAACCTTGCGTTTGCCATACGGATGACGCCGCCCACGATGGTGTAGAAATTCAACAGATCGGTTTCGACCGGTCGGGGACGCGCCGAGTCTGCTGTGACGTGTGGTAGGCTGAGATAGTGGGCGGCTATCACAACCGCGCCGTCCGCGGTCGGCATCTGCACCAGGCCGTCGCGCAAGTCGAGCGACTTCTTATCCCAAGTGCCGTCGCTTCGTCGACTGTTGACGTCCGATCTCGCCGAAAGGCTGAAGATCAGACGGTGCTTGTCGATGTTGTCCAACTCGTGGAGCGTCCCAAGCGCATCGTACGGCTGGCCATTGAAGGGCTGCACGCTCTGGAGAAACGCCTGCCAGTCCTCCCCCATGATAGAGATGGGTTCCTCGCCCGTCGCCTTGTCGAACGCGGCCTGAGTTAGGCAAATCGTGAAGTAAAGTCGACGCAGCTGCTTTTCCGTAAGGCGCTGGGAGCCGAAGGCGAACGCGACGTGATCGAGGGCCGAGCGCAGGTTGTGGATGCAGTCGCCCACGACACAACTCAACTCCGGCCAGACGTCCTCCGGCCGAAGGGCCCCTTTCGGCTCAACGGTCTGGTTGGAAACCAGGACCGCGAAGTCATTGCTTGTTGCGAAGTCCTTGTAACAGTCCTTATAGTGCTGGAGGTGTCTCGCGGCTTGTTCGTATTTCGCCCAGACGCCTTTCAGAGGGTACGATGTCTGCTGACTGCTCACGCGTTATCCGTTCTGCCAGACTCGCGTTGCGGCGGTGCGGCCCGGCAGATCATGCATGGCCGGAGTGCCAGGTGCCCGGCATTGTAGAACGCACGAAGCCCCGATCCCGCAGTTTTCCACCGGCTCCGGTGGCCCGTGGCCCTGGCGCCTGTTGAGTCGTCTTGTCTCCTTGGGCCGAGTGGATCGCGAGTCGGCGTCCAACTCCTCCGGGCTCTCGAGGCCCTCTTCCACCCCGACGAAGACGACCGGAGCCTCTCGCCGGCCGCGGCCGATGAAGTGTTCGATGCGCCCCCAATCGATCACGATGCCCGCTGCCCAACCGCTTGTGCTGCAGTAGCGCAACACTCGCCGGCATGCGCAGGTCTTGATAAGGCATGGAACGCCGCCCCGCTATCGCGTCCGATAACAAGACCGTAGGTCATCGGCTGTACTCCCACTCGCAACATCCGGCTGCAGCGAAGATTCAATTCCGGGACGTGCTGGACGCCAATGCGGCGGACCTCAGGCCGACGTTCGACCGCCTCGCGGAAGACTACCGTTCGGGATTGGCGGCCCAGAGGGCCTGGGATGAGCAACTTGATCGCGTCAGGGCTCGACCGGGTTTGCGATGGTTGCCGGAAGAGGAAGAGCCCGCATTGCTCGGTCAGCAGGAGCGCCTCCGTGCGGCGCGCGCTGCGGAAGCGGATGCTGAGATCATCCTGCGCACGATGGACGATTTGCTGTCGTCGGTCGTAACCGCGTACACCGGTAAGGACAAGCCTCTCGACCTAGGACCGGCGTTGGTAGCCGAGGTGTCTGTGGATCGTCTCCTCGATGCCGTGGGGAACTATGTCCGCCATCGACCGGAGTGGGAACTCACGATGCTTGAGCGAGGCGCGTTCACGAAGCAGCAACTCGACTCGATCCGTCCGCTCGCGCGCGTTCTTACGGGGCATGCCGACATCGACGGCATCGAGGCATACAAGGCTCTCATCGAGGAGCCTATGCCCTCGCTCCGTGTCCTCGATCTGTTGTCTGGCTACACGAACGGACAAGGTCGCGGTTCGTATGAGCACTTAGAAGCGATGGTTGCCGAAACCGCGAGCCGCATCATCGACGAGAAATTCACGGCGTGGTGGATCGGTACCGGGAAAGGATCGCGGCCGCGAACCAAGCGGCCGAATGAGCGAACCGGGCTCGCATTTCACAATTAGTTGAATTTGCCCTCGAAAATGGTGCGCGCCCGGTTGACCGCAGCGCAACAGCCGTATGCACCGTCGGGCTCGCTTCCGCGACGTTCTCGTCGTCCTCCGGACCCTAGGCGAGACCGGAAGGTTTTGTTGTGTCTCGTTCACTTCTGGAAGGCTGCCTGTCGTGCAGCCACCACAGTGCGAAGCGCTCGCTGAGAACCTCGACCTGTCCGCGTGCCACCTCGGGCGGGATCCCCAGCGCATCTATGGCGCGGTCGTAGCGCGTACGCCCTTCTTCGGTCTCTGGCTCATCCCGTACAAGCGCATCTGCGAGAGACGTGCCCATCATTGGCGCCAAGTCATGGAAGTCGGACGCGTTCTGCACCCGGTCAGCCAGGTGGCCCGTGTTCCGGGCAAAGACGTGCTTGCGGGACCAGTTCGCCGTGCGCGCGTTGACTAGCGAGACCGTCGTCTTGTCGACGTGAAGCCTCGGACGCAGCGGCCGCCAGGCCAGCACCAGGCACGCGCGGCGGCTGAGCGGGAACGTGAACTCAGCGGACCGTCTGAGCCAGGGAAACGGACGACGCGATTCGAGAGAGCGTTTCGGGTCCACGAACACGACCGGAGCGTCCGACGTCACGAACTCGTGCGCGCCGCTGATGATGACGCTCTTGAACATGCGCGCGAAGAGGTCGGCGTTGAAGTCGATCATCAACGGCAAGGCGCCCAGAGAGACGTTCTTGGGTGTGGAGGGAATCTCGCCTCCGAGCATGGCGTCGAGTTTCTCGACGGCCTGCTCATCGGTCATCTCCTGCACTGTTCCGCGTCGAATCATCGCAGCGGCTTGTGCCCGGAGACGCTCCGTCGATTCTACGAGGGCCATGCGGTTGACCCGTGCGTACTGAACCGCAGCGAAACGCCCGAGGACATCCATCTGCGCTTCGGGGAGCGGATCGGGCTTTCTCAGCGCCTTCTTGATCTGCGAGAAGTCGTTCTCGAAGGGCCACATCATCCGCTCGACCGAGTCATCGGGACCGCGGTTAGTGTCGAGCGTGTAGTACTCGAGTTCTGACGCCAGGTCTGCTACGTTCGTCTCGACCCGGGGATCGTAGACCTGCAGCATGAGGTCCTCAAGGCTGCGCAGGCTTGTGTCATAGACGATGATCCCGAGTCCCTTGTCGAACTGCTCCAGATACGTTCGTGGAACGAAGTGGTGGTTCACGGTATTCTTCACACGCTTTCCGTCGCTCTGTGTACCAGGCGTCGCTTTCAGAACGAGGGTCGACTCGCAAGAGCGCGATCTTACAAGGGTGTAGCCGGATCGCACATTTCACAGTGAGCCAGGAATTGCCTCAATAAGCACGCGATCCGGCTTGTACGTTCCGGCATCTCTTGGGACACGGATGCCGCCTTCGAGATGCGTCGGCAGGTCGCACGGCGGGAGACCATCGAGGATCTCACGATGCGCGGGGCAGGGCGCCCAGTGGCTCGTGCGCAGCATGACGTAGGACGAGCCGCGTACCTCGCAGCCGCACGGCCAGGTCATGCCGACGGCGGTCAACGGACGC
>Ga0302324_100019937_pt1 | contig 13144 bp, 9 predicted proteins | sample Palsa_T0_1_FD_201949 | JGI IMG/M metagenome (GOLD analysis project Ga0302324, IMG submission 201949) | Peat permafrost microbial communities from Stordalen Mire near Abisko, Sweden - Palsa_T0_1 | ecosystem: Environmental > Terrestrial > Soil > Palsa > Peat permafrost | place: Sweden: Abisko...
TCCCGGCGGCCGTGCGCTCCCCAAGCAGCACGTCGCCCGGCGCCAGGAAATCGACGCCGGGCTCTCTTAGGTTGAGATCCCCGAGGTCGATTCGGGGCGACGTGATGCCGTCGCGGAAGCCGAAGGGCTCGCGGCGGTCCTGTGGCGAGCAAACCGGCAGTTCAAAGACCGCCTTCCAGCCGCTGGCGAGAGTCTGCCGGACCGCCCGCGCCGTTGTTTCGACGCCCGCCGCGTCCGGTCCGTAGACCAGCAGCATCAGGTGCACGTCGCGATCCCTCCACAGCCAACCCGAGGGGTCGTTTATGCCCGCATCCCCCAATGCCCGGCTGCGCTGCGGCGAGACCATGCCCTCGCGGAAGGCTGTATCGAGGCCCTCCAGGATTGCGGGTCCGCCAAGGGCGGCAACGCCGACCGCGCTCAGCAGCAGCTGCGCGGCCCTCGTGCGCTCGCCTCGGGACAAGCCGAAGGATATCTCGCTTCGCACCAGCCCGAGCGCACTCCTCTTCGCCGCCTCTGGCTCGGCAACGGCGAATCCCATCGCCAGTGATTCCGGGAATCGGCCATGTCCGCTGAAGACCAGGGCCTGGATATCGCCGGTGTCGAGGGGAGGCTTCACGGCTCAAAGCGATGCAAGCCAGGAGCTGGCGGCGGCTTCTGACATTTCCTCCGCATACAGACCCTCGCGCACCGCCGCATTTGCAAGGATCTCGCGCACCCCGAGGTTGGGATAAGCGCTGTACCAGACCTGTGTCTCAATTTGGTCCAGGCGCAGCAGGCTGGTGAGCCGCGGTCCGAATGTGCTCGGGTCGTCGGGATTGAACAGCCAACGGGTTTTCGGGCATCCGTAGACGTTTGACGAAATGGGGATGACCGCGCTGCTTCCCACGCCCAGGAAGTCGATCATATATCGATCGAGGCTTCCATCGTAATCACTCATGAAGAGCAGGGTTCGACCGTCATCAACCTGCAGGATCCGAGCGTAGTGGATCGTGTCGATGTCGGCCAGCGCTCCGTGGGTCCAGAAATGGCGGCAGCCGCGCTCGGAGCCCCATAGGATGACCCGCAAGAGCACGCGGCGCACCCACGTGGGCTTTACGGGAAACCAGTATGTCACCTCGTTCGTGATCGTCAGGTCCTCCGTCGCCTCGATACGCGAGACCTTCTCGGCATCGGGCTGGGCAGCGACGATGTCGGGCTCGACCAATTCAAGCAGGCGAACGAACAGGAAGGCCGCACCCGTGAACAGGGCGCCGTAGATCCACCACACGCCATAGGCCGCCCAGGCGACGCGGCGCAGGCCCGGTTTCGCGATCAGGCCGATCGCCTTCTGGATGTGCACCGCCAGGACGCCGATGCTCGGAAAGGCAAACGTCGCTAGGAGATCCAGAAACCGAAGGAGCTTTCCTGCCGACGAGAGGCTCGGGGCCGGGCCTCGAGGCAGCTCCAAGTCCAAGGGCAGCGCAAGGATGCGCTTGCGCAGCTCCAGCCGGATCGTCTCGGCAGCAGTGTCCGCCCCCCAGGCGCCTGCAGCGAGTCGTTCGTCGGAAAACGCCTCCAAGGCGTTCACCAAGGCGTTTTCCGAAAGGATCTCCCGCACCGACTTGTTGATCGCCCCCAGGTGAAAGGTGCGGTCGGTCGCCCGGTGCTTCACCAGCAACCGGGGCAGATCGTCCTTCCGCTCGGAAAAATCCGCGCCCGCAAACACCGCAGCGAGCGAATCGCCCATTGCGGCCATCAGCTTCGGCAGCAGTGAATCCAGGGATTCGTCGTGCACGAAGCTCAAGAGGACGCGCGCCTGGCCTCCGGGATGCTCCGACGGAGCAGCCACCAGCCTGAACGTGTGGAGGCCGCCGACGGCCGCCAGGGATGCCTTGATCTGCGGCGCAAGCACGGTGATGCGGGACCGGAGGTCGGCCCCCGAGGTCGCCCCCACCGGAACCAGGGACGTGAAGCTGAGCGGCCGCCGCCAGGTGGCGCGCAATCTCTCGGTCAATGGTTCGCTCTTGCTCATGACGGTCCGCCTAGAATTCGAGATTGTAAATCTTGAGCCCGCGCAGGTCGAAGCGGGACGCAAGCGCGTCAAGCATCAGAACGGTGGAGAGGATCGACAGGTCCCTCGCCGGACAGGCATGGGGGCCGGCCGACCAGCTCAGCACGGCGGCGACCTCGGCGGGCGGACGGTCGAGCCGGAACGCCGCCGATTCGGTGAACTGCGAGGCGTCGCGGTTGATGCAGGCGAACGGGTATGCCAGCTCGTCCCCCGGCCCCAGGCGGGTCGTTCGCCCCCGAATCTGGACCGTTTCGTCTCTCTCCGCGATGCGATGCACGGAAGTGACGGTCGGATTCAGCCGGAGCGACTCTATCACAAAGCCCATCCGTTCGCTGTCGCCCAGCTTTTCATATTGAATTCCCTGTTCCCGGGCGATCTCCACACACTTGACCACGATTGTCCCGACGCTGAACATCGCGGCGAAAAGCGTCATGTCGACGACAAGGCTGTCGACACCCAATTTTCGCAGCGGAATGTAGGCGTCCCTCCGGATTCCCTCCCGCGTCCCGAGCAATGCGAGCATGGAGGGCAGGTATCTCCCAAAAAGGGAAAACTCCACAAATCGCCGCGCATAGTTATAGGTGATTTCGTCGGCTTCGGCCTTTGGCAGCGTGATCCCCGCCAGAACGCGGAAAATGACCCGGGTGACGGCCCCTCGGATCTGCCACATGCCGGCCATCTGAGGGTCACTCGACCAGTCCCGGACGATTTCGTCGCATTCGGCCCGAAGGGATTCCGGATCCAGGGAGCGGACCCTCGGCGTCATTATTTCAGTGTCGATGTAGCCGCGGATGAGGTCGCGAGTGGGCGGCCCCGCCGATATCGGGCCCGCGTTGGTCATGAAGACCATGGCGTCGTTGCTCACGATATCGATTCCCATGAAGCGATTCCCGCGCATCGTCGGCTGCCGGATCTCGCGGTCGGCCGACGCGTGGTCGACAACCATGATTGCCTTGCCGAAGATGAAGTTCCCCCGGTAGGCCGTTTGGTGAATCAGCATCGCGACATTCTGCGTGTTAGCGAAGACCATCGCGAAGTCCGTCGCCGTGGTTATCTCCAGTAGGAGCCGTCGCAACCACAACCGGCGCGTCCTCCAGGCCCACAACTTCGCGGGCATGATCAACCAGATGATCGGCGGCGAGAGCCGGCGCGCGATCCAGCGCAGGATCACTTGGAGATGATAAAGCAGTCTCACGCCGCGAATGTGCTGCTCCTCAATGTCACGTCACCCAATGCGATTCGTCGGACTCGGTTGCTGGCGGCTCTTCTCCATGCGCCCTGATACATAGCAAATTGAAACGGGGTCTGAAAGACGTTCTTCTTGGATGGGACGGGAATAGTGGCGATGCCGTGACGACAGCCCATTCGCCGGACGATTCTGCTCGCATCCCCATAGGCTGATTGAATCCTCGGCGTCCGGCGTGATCAAGAAGCCATCGATCAGTTCGATAATGCTGGCTCTGGTTCCCTTTGTGGGGATGTGCTTTTCCGTTCCCCTCTGGGACCGTGTGACGCCGCGCGTGCTTGGGCTGCCCTTCAACATGTTCTGGTTGCTGGTGTGGCTGGCGCTGACTCCCGTCCTGATGAGCATCCTCTACCGCATTGAGAAGAGGCGATGAGTCCCGGAACTCTGGCGCTGTCCATCATCTTCGGGATCGTTGCCGTTGGCTCATGCATCGGTTTCCTCGCCGCCAATAGGGGCCAGGTGAACCTGGAGGAGTGGGCGGTTGCTGGCCGGGGACTCGGCCTCATCCTTGTCTGGATCCTGCTCGCCGGGGAAACCTTCACCACGTTCTCCGTCCTGGGCGTCAGCGGCTGGATCTATTCAAAGGGTGGCCCGACGCTCTACGTCCTCGTCTACCTGGCCCTAGGCCAGATGCTGGTGTTTTTCACCGGTCCAGCCATTTGGGAGCTCGGCCGCAAATTCGGCCTGCAGACCATTGGCGATTTCTTTGCGCGGCGATATGGCGGCAGGCTTCTGGCCGCGACGGTCGCCCTCGCGGGCGTCGTCTTTCTGATCGTCTACCTGCAGCTCCAGCTGACCGGGCTTGGGATCATCGTGGAGGTCGCGAGCTTTGAGCGCATCGGGCGCACGCCCGCAATGGTCGTCTCGACCGCGGTCGTTGCCTGCTTCGTTCTGTCAAGCGGTGTGCGCGGCGTTGTCTGGGTGAGCGTGCTCAAGGATTTCCTGCTGGTCGCCGTGGCGGTGATCGTCGGCGTCGGTCTTCCCTATATACATTTCGGGGGCATAGGTCCGATGTTCACAGCGCTCATCAAGGCCAAGCCCGGATACCTCACCATGCCGGGTGGAACCGCGAACCTCACCCATTCCTGGTTCATCTCAACCATCCTCGTGAACTCGCTTTTCATTTCGTGGCCCCATTTTTTCGGCAGCATCTTCACCGCGAAGGATGGCGACACGGTCCGGCGCAACTCGGTGATCATGCCGCTCTACCTCATGCCGCTGGCGCTGATCATCTTTGCGGGCTGCGCCGCCATTCTGATTTCCCCGGGGCTCGCAAACGGCGACCTGGCCCTCCTGACCGCTGTCAGGACAACCTTTCCGCCATGGCTCCTTGGGGTGATCGGGGGAGCAGGGGCCCTGACGGCCATGGTGCCGGCGGCAATTCAGATTCTCACCGCGTCCACACTCATCGCCAAGAACGTCTATCGGCCCTTCGTCGCGCCGGACATGTCGGATGAGAGGATCGCTGGAGTGGCGCGCGTCGCGGTCGGAGTGATCACCGTGATCGCCCTGTACCTGTCGCTCAATAGCTCAACCACTCTGGTGGGCTTGCTCATTCTGGCCTACTCGGGCATCGCCCAGTTCACGCCGGGGATCGTGCTCGGGCTCTATTCGGAACGCGTGACGCGCAACGGCATCCTGTCGGGCCTGATCGCGGGGCTTGCGGTGGCGGGCTACCTGACCTTCACCCACCGGGATCCGTTCCTGGGTCTCAATGCGGGTTTCATCGGGTTGATGGCAAACATCGTGGTGCTCGCCGCGGTCAGCAGTTTGACTGTCCGGGAGCCCAATGGGTTTGACGCGTAGTGCTGACGGCGTCCATCCCGGAGGCCCGCCATCGCCGCTCGCGGCCCAGTCTGCAGGACATCTCCCGTCATCGAGATGAGTCCGCAGTCCGACCTCCCACGGCAAGCGAATCTTGCCGCTCAAGATCGTCCGCACCCTTTTGAGTACCACCCGGGCATGCGCCGGGGCGCGGCGACCCTACGGCAGTATTGCAAACGCCCGCGCCGGAAATCCGAAGCCGTTCTCGACCTTCGGCCACGTAACGACGATGACGGCGCCTGTCGCCGGCACCCTGTCGAGGTTCGCCATCCCCTCGATCTGGAAGTGATTCTGCCTGAGGAGCCAGGTCTCGGACTCCATTGATTCCGTGATATCCGTATTGAGCGCCTCGTGGCCGATCGCCGTTACCTTTCGCTCGTCGAAGAGAAACTTGATGGACGCGAGCGACCATGCCGGGAATGGATCGCGCTTGAATCGCTCCGGATTGCTCTCCCAGTCCTTGTACATGTCGGTGCGCAAAGCAGCGAACGATCCGGCCGGGACCCGTCCGTTCGTCTTCTCCCAGGCCTTGATGTCGTCGACGCTCAGCGCGTGGTTCGCGTCCGTCGCGATCATCGGAGTCATGTCGAAGACGACGAGCGGCAGGATCATTTCCTTCAGCGGAATCTTGTCCATCGTCATGCCGTCGGAGCTGAAATGCGCCGGCGGATCGACATGCGTGCCGTACTGGCCGACCATGGAATAGAAAATCGAATGGAAGCCGTCCCTCTCGATCGTGTAAGGCAGGTGCGTCTTTGGGTCGGACGCCGCCGACATGGTCGCCTGGCCGAATCCCTTCCATACCGGTGTTGTCGGACTGAAGCTGTGCGTGAGGTCCACGAACTCCTTTCCCTGGATGATCTTGAGCGCGTCGGCCAGGGTGCCGCCTTCCTTGTCCGCAGCCGAGGAGGCCGGGACTCCCGGGCCGAGGCCTAGCGCGAGCACCGAGGCCGCTATAGCGCGCATGTTGGTTCTCATCTCAGTTGTAGACAAAACGATTCATCTCGCTCGGCTCGTTCCGGGACATGGGCGCCTCTACTGGACCTGATAGGCCTCCACGAGCGCGATCCCGCTTATGTCTCCCACGCCTGACACTATGGCCGTATAGCTGCCAGGCTGGAGGGTGAGAAGCAGGGCGCTGTCCGCGCTTCCCGCCGGTAGCGCGAAGGCGCCCACGGCGGCCGCCTTGGTGGCGATCGTCGCCGCGTTCGAATTCGTCGACCAGCCGGTGTTTGTGGCGATCGTGTTACCGAAAGCGTCGACAACTTTTAGCGTGGGCTGCGCGAGCACCCCGCTCACCGAGAACTGCGCCAGCGTGGGTCCAACAGCCCGGATGAGGACGGTCACGGGCTGGGGGCCCTGGACGACGAGTCCGGCAATCTCGACGGCGGCTCCCGTGCCGACAAACGCCCTCGTGGATATGTTGACGAGATTGGCGCTCCCGGAGCCCACCTGGTAGACCTCGGCGAGTGCAATACCCGATGTGCTGTTGAGTCCGTTCACCTGCGCCGTGTACGCGCCGGGTGTGAGGTTCACAAGAAGCGCCGAATCCGAACCAAAGGGGGGATCACCTGCAAGGAGCGAAAATGCGCCGGCAGAGGCCGCCGCCGCCGCGATCTGCGCTGCATTCGCGCTGGACGACCAGTCGGTATTGGCGTCGATCTGGTTCCCACCCGAGTCGAACAGGGTCAGGACGGGATTTTCCAGGACGCCGCTTACGCCGAAGGAAACAATTGACGGGCCATCCCCGCGAATGAGCAACTGCTCGGTGCTTCCCGGGGGTCCCGAGATCACAAACCCGAGTATCACGATCTGTGCGCCCGTCCCCGCCATCGCGCGGGTCGAGATGTTTGCGAAGTGGGTTCCGGCCTGTGGCGGCGGAGACGCCGGATTGACGCCGGGGCTCGACAGGACAACGGAATTCGAGGTCACGGTGCCGGAACTGCTCGTCACGATGGCGGAGTAGGTCCCTAGGTTGTCGGCTTGGACGTTTGACACCGTGAGAGTCGGGTTAGTCGCGCCGCTTATAAACGACCCGTTGAACAGCCACTGGTAATCCGGCACGGGCACCCCAGACGCCGCGACCGAGAAGGTGGCCGTTGAGCCGATTGCCACCGACTGGGTCGCGGGCTGCGTCGTTATTGAGGGCTGGGAGTTCGAGGCCGCATACCGCTCCCGGATGGTGTCGTTGTCGAGATCCGCGACAAACATGTCGCCGGCCGCGTCCACAGCGATGCCGAAGGGGCCGTTGAAAAGCGCCGCGGCGCCGGTCCCATTGGCCGTTCCCCCGACATTGGACGTTCCCGCAAGGGTCGTCACCACCCCGGCGCTCGATATCTTCCTGATGGTATTGTTGGTCTCGGTCACGTAGAGGTTTCCGCCGGAGTCGATGGTCATCGCATTCATCGTGTAGAACTGCGCCGCCGAGCCGGTGCCGTCAGCCGTGCCGATATTGTTCGCTGTGCCGGCCACGGTCGTCACAACGGCGCCGGGCGCGATCTTGCGTATGGTATAGCCCTCTCCGTCCGCGACAAAGATGTTTCCTGTGGCGTCGACGGCCACCGCGACGGGGCCGTCAAAGTGGGCCGACGTCCCGGTCCCGTCGATTTCGCCATATTGCTGGGGAAACCCGGCTATCGTCGAGACAAGTCCCGACGTGTCTATCGTTCGGATGAGGTCGTCTCCGGCGTCGGCCACGTACAAGATTCCGCTGGAGTCCACCGCAATACCCATGGGATTGGAGAAGCTCGCCGCCCGTCCCGCGCCATCTCCAGTACCTCCTGGGACTGGGACGCCCCCGCCGGCGAGGGTTGTGACCACTCCGGTAGGGCTGACTTCACGGACGTACCCGCCATCGGTCACGTAAAGATTCCCATTCTTGTCGATGCATATGCCTGTCAGACCCTGAAACGCGGCTGTGGTCGCGTCGCCGTCCACGGGTCCTGGAAGCGGAAATGTGGTATTCGGCGGCTGCAGATTCAGGGGGACTCCCGAAAAAGACGTGACCACGCCGGCCGGGGACACCTTGCGGATGGTTTCGCTGCCGGTGTCCAGGACGTAGAGGTTTCCGGAGGTGTCGACCGCCACGCCTTTCGGCTCTTTGAAACGTGCTGAGTCGCCTGTTCCATCGACATAGCCGCCGTCGCCCGCGTGCCCGGCGAGCGTCGTGAAGGTGTAGGGGTTCGCATAGTTGCTTTGGCACCTGAGCTCAGCTGCGAGACAAAGTGAGGCCAGGAGGACCAGCAGGTTTCGGCACCGCGGGGAAGGCCTCGGGCGCAACGCTAGCCTACCAACGGACCGGACAAGGTCACCCACTGGGATTGGACAGCAGGTATTCATAAGGTGAGACAAAAGTAACCATGCTCGAAATGCCATGCGCGATCCATGCATTCGCCGTACCATTCGCATGGATGGCTGTTTAAGTATTTCATTGTGAATTGATAGCAGGGTGTGGTGCCCATGGCCCCGCTTCGGTTGGCCGATGGAATTGGTTGCACGCAACCGTGTTCGCCAACAGCGCCCGGACATTAGTAGATGCCTTCGACCAGCCCCGGGAGTTTCAGGCCACAGGCAATGGATCGGCGAAGCCGTAAAGAAGCCGCAGGCAATGCGGGATTTTCATGGTCGCCAGCTGTTACCTTACATTCCCGGAAACCCGCCTTTGCCCTTCATGGCCTCGAGCTGGCGCATCATCTTCTTCGATCCGCCGCCCTTCATCATCTTCATCATCTTCTGCATCTGCTGGAATTGTTACAGGCCAATCGGTTATGATGGCTTTCAGTTGAGATTCGCTGCTGGCATTTAGTTTTATAGCGGCAATGTTTGGCAACTATTGGCGCGCACTTATTTTTAAGCTCCCGATGGTACCGGGGCCATAGCGCCCGGTTTTTCGATCCTCCATGCGGACGCGGAAAAGCTCGGCGCGCCGTTGGTGCGTTGGGCCTCGGTCTTGGTACCGCAGGGGCTTCCGGAGCACGGCGGCTCCCAAAGGCCGTGCCCTCGCTGGCGAGTGCTGTTGACTCATCTTTTCCGCGAAGCTTACAATTCGGGCGCTATGCGTCACAAAAAATGTCTCGTTCGGCTTGACCTAAGATGCTCGTCCCTGCCGGCAGCGGCGGCGCTGAATGTAATCTTTGCCGCAGCTGGCATGCTCTTGGCCGGAATGCCGGCATATTCCCAGACGGACACAATCCCCCCGAACGAGAACCTACTAGCAGAGGGCGTCTCCGCTGTCCCGACAGCCCTGGCCTCGACCGTGGCGCGGTACACGAACTATCGGACGGCCTCGTTTGCCGGCTGGGATCCCACGAGGCGCGAGATGCTGATTTCAACGCGTTTCGCCGACGTGCCCCAGCTGCATTCCGTGAAATTCCCGGGCGGCGCCCGCAGCCAGCTGACCTACTACCCGGATCCTGTGGTCTCCGCCAGTTTTCATCCGACCAAGGGCGACTACTTCATCTTCACGAAGGACACCGGTGGCGGCGAGTTCTACCAGATCTACCGCCAAGACGTCGCGACTGGCGACGTGACGTTGCTCACGGACGGCAAGTCCCGAAACCTGGGCGGCGTCTGGGCCGAGGACGGCTCCAAGATAGCCTATAGCTCGACGCGCCGCGACGGCAGCGACGTGGATATTTGGGTGATGGACCCGGCGGATCCAAGGACGGACCGCATGGTTGCAAAGTTTGATGGCGGCGGCTGGCAGGCGCTTGATTGGTCGCCGGACGGAAAAACATTGCTGGTCGAGGATTATGTCTCCGCCGAGGAGAGCTATCTTTACCTGGTGGACGCGGTCTCGGGCGAAAGGAAGCTCCTCACGCCCAAGGGCGGGGCAAAGGTGCATTACGGCGACGGCCGCTTCAGCAAGGATGGAAGGGGCATCTTCGTGACCACCGACAGGGAGTCCGAGTTTCAACGCCTGGCCTACGTCGAACTGGCCACGCTGGACCATACGTACATGAGCAGCGCTATTCCCTGGGACATCGACGAGTTTGATCTTTCCGAGAACGGAAGGACGATCGCATTTGTGTCAAACGAGGATGGTTTTGGGGTGCTTCATCTCCTCGACACGGGTTCCGGAAAAGAGATCCCCGTCCCGGAAATCCCGAAAGGAGTCATCACCGGGGTGACCTGGCACAGGAACAACCGGGACCTAGCCTTTGACCTGTCTTCGGCCAGGACGGGCGGGGACGTCTACTCCCTCGATGCCGGGTCCGGCAAGGTGGAGCGCTGGACGACGAGCGAGACGGGCGGCCTCAACACGGCAGTGCTGCCCGAGCCGGAGCTTATCCACTGGAAGAGCTGGGACGGGCGCAGCATAAGCGGCTTTCTCTTCCGCCCCCCGGCGACCTTCACCGGGAAGAGGCCGGTCATCATCTCCATCCACGGCGGCCCGGAGGCCCAGGACCGCCCGAGGTTCCTCGGCGCCTACAACTACTGGCTGAACGAGCTGGGGATCGCGGTCATCTTCCCGAACGTGCGCGGCTCGACCGGGTACGGGAAAACCTTCCTGTCGCTCGACGACGGCTTTCTTCGCGAGGGTTCCTACAGAGACATCGACACCCTATTCGACTGGATCCATGCTCAGCCTGGCCTTGAGCCCGAGCGGGTGATGGTAACCGGCGGTAGCTACGGCGGATTCATGACGCTGGAGGTGGCGACCAACTACAACGACCGGATCCGCTGCTCCGTCGATGTGGTCGGTCCGTCGAACCTGGTGACATTCCTCGAGCACACTTCGGGCTACCGCCAGGACCTGCGGCGCGCGAAGTACGGCGACGAGCGCGACCCGAAGATGCGCGAGTTCCTGGAGCGCATTGCGCCAGCCAACAACGCGAGGAAGATAACGAAGCCACTGTTCGTTATCGCGGGAAAGAACGATCCGCGCGTTCCCGAGAGCGAGTCGGAGAACATGGTGAAGATCGTGCGCGGAAACGGGACGACCGTCTGGTGGCTGCTGGGGAAGAACGAAGGCCATGGGTTCCGAAAGAAACAGAACACGGACTTCCAGTTCTACTCCACCATCCTATTCGTTAAGCAGTTTTTGCTGAATTGAGCGGCCCCGGATCTGCTGGGCGCCCGAGTCGTGGAGGCGGGCGGAGACGGGTACGATAGACATGAAATGGGGGCACGACGACGAGAATTCGTGCGCCAATTCCGATCGTATTATCTGTTTAATGATCAATTCTTAGGTGGCTACATTCCCGGGAAACCGCCCTTGCCTTTCATCGCCTCCAGCTGGCGCATCATCTTCTTCGAGCCGCCCCCCTTCATCATCCTCATCATTTTCTGCATCTGCTGAAACTGCTTCAGGAGCTGGTTCACGTCGGCAATCCTGACGCCGGCTCCCTTCGCGATCCGCTGCCTGCGGCTCCCGTTGAGAATGTCCGGCTTGCGGCGCTCCTGCAGTGTCATGGACCTGATGATCGACTCGGTCCGCACCATCTGGCGTTCCGAATCATCCCCGAGCTGGACGCCGCTCATGCCGGGTATCATCCCGACAATGCTCTGCATCGACCCCATCTTCTTCACGGCCTGCAGCTGCGAGAGGAAGTCCTCCAGGTTGAAGTCGGCCTTGCGCATCTTCTCCGCCATCCGCTCCGCCTCGCCCTCGTCAATCGACTCCTTGGCCTTCTCGACGAGCGAGACGACGTCGCCCATCCCCAGGATGCGCGATGCGAGCCTGTCGGGATAGAAGGTCTCAAAGTCATCCGTCTTCTCGCCCGTCCCGACGAACTTGATGGGGATGCCCGTGATCGCCTTGATGGAGAGGGCGGCGCCGCCACGCGCGTCGCCGTCGAGCTTCGTGAGGACGAGGCCGCTCAGCTGAAGCGCGTCATGGAACACCTTGGCGACGTTGACCGCCTCCTGGCCGAGCGCGCCGTCCACGACGAGCAGGACTTCGTCCGGCGCGACCACGGCGCGCAGGCGCCTCACCTCATCAATGAGCCCCTCGTCGATCTGGAGCCGGCCGGCCGTGTCGAACAGCACGGCATCTGCGCCCGCGGCCGTAGCCGCGGCGAGCCCCGCCCTCCCGATTGCCGGGACGTCCTTCGACTGCCGGTCGCAGTAGATCCCAAGCTCCTCCTGGCCGGCGAGTATCTCCAGCTGGTCGATGGCCGCCGGCCGCTGGACGTCGCAGGCCACGACAAACGGCGTGTAGCCGCGCTTCTTGAGGAGGCGGCCCAGCTTCGCCGTCGAGGTGGTCTTTCCCGAGCCATGGAGGCCCACCATCATGACCCTGAGCGGCCTTGCCGAGCTGAGCGCGGTCGAGCCCTCGCCGAGGAGGCGCACCAGCTCGTCGTGGATGATCTTGACGACCTGCTGGCCCGGGGTGACGCCCTTGAGGACCTCCTGTCCCGCGCATTGGGCCTGGACGCGCTCCACGAATTCCCGGGCCACCTTGAAATGGACATCCGCCGAAAGGAGGGCGGCGCGCACCTCGGCAAGGGCGGTGGCCATGTTCTCCTCGGAAAGCTTGCCGACGCCGCGCAGGTTGCGCAGCGCCGAGGACAGCTTGTCGGTCAGGGATTCAAACATGGGAACCCACCGGATGCATCAAGTGGCCCGCGGATGCAACCCCGGGGATCGCTTTTGGGATGGCTAACCGGGCCCGACTTATGCGACGCTGGCCCCCCTTATGAACCCTGTCCTCAAGCTCCTTATCGAAGGCGGTCACCTCACAACGGCGCAGATGGCGCAGGTTGCGGGCATCCCGGAGGCCGAGGTCGACAGGCACCTTGAGGAGCTGAAGAAGGACAGGGTGTTCCTCGGGTGGCGGCCGGTCCTCGACCTTTCCAGGGAGTCGGCGGCGGCGGTCAGGGCCGTCATCGAGGTCAAGATGACCCCGGAGAGGGGCGGCGGCTTCAACCGGCTTGCCGAGCGGCTGAGCCGCTTTGACGAGGTCGAGTCCTGCTACCTCATGTCGGGCGCCTACGATCTCCTGATCTTCGTGCAGGGCCCGAGCCTGCAGAAGGTGGCGAGCTTCGTGTCCGAGCGGCTCTCGACCCTCGAGGGCGTCCTTT
>Ga0302324_100019938_pt1 | contig 13144 bp, 2 predicted proteins | sample Palsa_T0_1_FD_201949 | JGI IMG/M metagenome (GOLD analysis project Ga0302324, IMG submission 201949) | Peat permafrost microbial communities from Stordalen Mire near Abisko, Sweden - Palsa_T0_1 | ecosystem: Environmental > Terrestrial > Soil > Palsa > Peat permafrost | place: Sweden: Abisko...
GAAGAGCACCGCCGAGGCGGAGGTGACGGAGATGCCGACAAAAGTGTAGAGCGTCATGGCCACGGGCAAGCCGAATGCCTGGCCCCAGGCCTGCGCGTTCTGAGACTTTGAATAGCGCGTGAAATCGGGAATGTTGAGTGCGAGCGTAGCCCAGTAGCCCACCATTGCCGTGAGCGACGGAAAGAAGACCGCAAGGAACGCACGGGTCGAGTGGAACTGGCTGGGCGTCGAGAGCATGGAACCAAAGCTGCCGGCTTTGATGCGTATCCAGATGAGGAGCGCGGCGGCCATGACAAACATGAAAGGCGCGCCGAAGGCTTGCAGGTGGCGGATGGACTCGACACCGCGCCATACCACAATCATATTCAGCAGCCAGAAGCCGAGGAAGCAGGCCCACAGCACGCCATTTACGGCGGCAAAAGATGGCCAGATGACTGCAAGCATGGAATGAATAGCGGTGCCGCCGATCCACGACTGAATGCCGAACCAGCCGCAGGCCACAATGGCGCGAAGAATGGCAGGCAGATTGGCGCCGCGCACGCCAAACGGCGCGCGAATGAAGACCGGGAACGGGATGCCGTACTTTGCGCCAGCGTGCGCGTTGAGCAACATGGGAATCAGCACAATGAGATTGCCGAGCAGGACCGTGCCAACCGCCTGCTTCCAATCCATGCCCTTGGCGATGAGCGACGAGGCGAGCTGATAGGTCGTGATCTCCATGGACATGGAGAACCATAGGGCAATGTAGTTATATGTTCCCCAGGTGCGCTGGCTCGGCGCTGTTGGAGCCAGGTCGCGATTTGAGAGCGTTGGGTCGTAGGTGCTCACGGCTTCTCCCTCCGGCGTAAACGAAGCCGCTCGCCCGCATTGCTCATCTTCAGAAAGATAGCTTGAGGGCCAGTTGCACTAGCCGTGGGTTGTTCACGGTGGAATTCACAGCACCGAATCCAATCGCGTTGATGTCGTTGATGGGCATGCCAAACTGAGGATGGTTGAAAAGATTGAAGAACTCAGCGCGGAAATTCAAGCCCATCTCCCTGGGTAGCGCAAACTGCTTGATGACAGAGAAGTCTGTGTTGACGAAATCGGGACCAACGACCGGAACGCGCGCCGCATTGCCCAGCTCGCCGGGCACCGGAGCAGCGAAGCAGGCGGCGTTAATCCACTGATGCTGGTTGTGCTTGGCGGCGTAAGGATTGCAGCCGGAAATCTGATTGGGCCGGTTGTAGTTGTTGTAGTTGCCGCCGTTATTGAAGTAGTTATATCCCTGTCCAGCCTGATTGAAGCTGTCGATCACCGGAACAGGGAATCCCGAAGAGACTCTTTCGATTAGCGTCGCCTGCCAATTGCCAAGAAGGGAATTGGTCACGCCATTCCAGCTGCCGCCGAACATTTTGCCTTTGCCGAACGGCAAGTCATAAATGACGCTGCCGGTGAAGCTTTGATCCAGATTGATCTGCGACAGCGACCAATCGAGTTGCTGCCAGCCGGGCAGCGGAAAATAAGGGGCGCTCAGCTCCGAGCCCAGGCCGTCAGTCAGGCCATTATCGTAGGTGCGGGAGTAAGTGTATGCAATCAGCGCGTAAAGGCCGTACCTGGGAGTCTTGGTCTCCGCTTTGATCTGCATTGAGTTATAGTGCGTCGTACCCGCGTCACCCATGAGGAAGATGATGTTGTCGTCGCCGGTGTTGGATTCGTAGGGCGGAATATAGGGCTGTCCACCCGGCAGGCAGCCAAGAGTGTAGCCGCTAACCTGGCCGCACGCGGATGGGCTCTGCGTATTCAGGTCGTTGCCCGCCACCAGGATATGGCCGCCAATCGAGCCGGCATAACCTGCGGTGAGCAGTACATTGCCGGGTAACTGGCGCTCGACATTCACGTTGTATTGGTGATCCCTCCCCGGCTGAAAGTTCTGCGGCATGTAATTGAACGAGCCGGTGAAGCTGGCCGCAGTTTGCGGAGTTGGCAGAGGCGCAAATCCGCTGGAGATGGAAGGATTGAAATAGGATGGGAATTGTTCGAGCTCAGTGGCGCAATACGAAGTGGCGAGTGGGCATCCCGGGCTTGGGAAGGCGTCTGACTCGCCGAGGTTGGGTGGATTTTGCCACAGACCCTGCGCGCCCTGGTTCCAGGACGAATCGTGATAGATGCCGAAACCGAGACGAAGCACGGTCTTTTCGCTGCCCAGAACTTTCCAGTTGAGGCCAACGCGGGGTTCGTATGCCTTCCAGTACATATTGATGCCCGCTGAATTGCTCACTCCGTTCTGGCCCGCAATCAGTAGCTGTCCTGGCTGAGCCGGATTCGAGGAGGGGATGTAGTCCGACATCCGGTTGCCGACCTCGGTTTCCGGAGTGGTCATGTCCCAAGCCAAGCCAAGGTTGAGTGTGAGCGATGGAGTCACGCGCCAGTCATCCTCGACGAATGGCCGGTAGATTTTCCAGCGGCGGCCGGTGATTGGGCCATCGTAGGTCTGATCGTGGATGGCCTCTGTGGTCAGTCCCATCAGCAGATCGGCCTCGGGATTGCCGGGAGTACTGCCGTAGCCGCTGAAGTTTCCGCCCAGGCCGAAGGCCCAGAGGCCGTCTTGAAATGCTTCCGTACCGGTATTCATCTGGTTGTCGCGGAAATCGATGCCGGTGCGGATTTCATGCTTGCCCCGGATCAGGTCGAGAACATCTTTGAAGGAATAGATGTTTGTTCCGCCCTGAAATGGAGAGTAGCCGCGATCACCGAGTGACCAATAGCCGCCATAGACTTCGGTGGAAACCAATCCTTGACTGTACGACCCGCCGGCCATCGGGGTACCGGTCGAGGAGCAGCCCAGGTCTGCGTTCGGAATATTCAGGATGGCCGATTCGCAGGTGAAGTTATCCTGCGAGGCAATGTAGTCGAAGATGCGGTCGTATCCCAGCGAGGCCTGATTCAGCGTGCGGGGCGAGAACACGTGGGTCCAGCCGGTGCCGATGTTGCGTGCGTGATTGATCAGGGTCTCGTTACTGCCGAAGGGATTGCCTTCGGCGAGGTAGGGCGGGGGCGCGCCGCCCGGATCGTACGTGTACGCCTGGTCGTAGCTGAAACGCGCGAAGAGGTTGTCCGCGGCGGTGAGCGTCTGGTCCAAGCGGACATCGAATTTGGTCTCGTTCAGGCTGCGCACAGGCTGGGCCTCGTAGTTGTATCCCAAGGCGGCGCTGCCCGCAGGGAGTTGCTTGGGATTGGAGCTAAGCGGATCAACCGGGGGATAAAACCCCATCAGACCCTGGCCGATGCTGCTAATGAGGTTGGAGGGGATCTTGTTGCAGTTGGTACCCTGCGTCTGGCTTCCATCGGGGCCCGCCGTTACGGGCGCCCCTGTCGCCGGATTGCACTGGAAATAGACATTCGGGAAGACGGCCGGATTGGAGGATGCGCCGATCATGTTCGGGTTGACAATCGCGGGAACAAAACCGCTGCCTGGGGAGCCGGAGATATTGTTGCCCCAGGGATCGTTGGTAAAGTCGCCGCCGGCCATTTCCACCGTAGGAACCAGGCCGGTGAATACAATTCCTTGACGCTGATCCTTCTGCTCGCCATCCACAAAGAAAAAGGTTTTGTTTTTGCGAATAGGTCCGCCCACCGAGCCGCCAAACTGGTTCAGATTGAACTTCGGAGTCGAAGTGGCGAAGTCGCTCCTTGCGTTCAGATCGGTGTTGCGGACGAACTCGTAGAGCGATCCATGGAAGTCGTTCGAGCCTTGTTTCGTTGTGATCAGCACGGTCGGTCCGGCGCGGGTACCGTATTCGGCGGAATAGGTATAGGTGAGAACTTTGAATTCCTGAATGTCGTCGATGGAGGAGAAAACGCCAATACCGCCCGCAGTCAACTCGTTGTTGTCGACCCCATCCAGCAGCCAGTCCGTGCTGTTCGGCCGTGAACCGCCAACCGAAAGCGAGAAGGAACCGCGCGCGGCCACCTCGCTGTCGGTCCCAGAGGTGAAGAAGCTTCCGGGATTCGTCTCTGCCGTAGCGCCGGCCGTCAATGTTGCGAGCTGAACGAAATCACGGCCATTCAAGGGCAGCTGCGACACCTGCTGCGCGGTGATCACCTGCCCCAGAGATGGATTGCTTGTCTCCACAGCCACGGCGTCGCCGGAGACTGCAACGGTTGTCACTACGGCAGCCGGAACAAGTTTGAAATCAAGCTCGCGGGCTTCATCAACCTGAAGATGCAGATCTTTGGATGCGGCGCTTTGAAAGCCAGCCGCATCGACCCGCACCGTGTAAGTTCCAACGGGGAGCAAAGGGATCAGATAGTGGCCGGCAATGTCCGCCTTGCCGTCACGAGCCAAGCCAGTTCCCTGAGAAGTGGCGATGATTGTTGCTCCAGAGATGGCAGATCCGGATTTGTCGAAGACATTCCCGGAAAAACTGCCGGTGGCCTGCCCATGGATGGCTGGCGGAATTATGAGCGCGAGAATGCCGACAAAAATGGTGGGAAGAATCTTGTTGGATTTTGTATCGGTTGAGCACTTCACCAATCTCGGACATTGCGTGGGAATCAAGGTGCAATTCATAGTCAAACCCCTTTCGAAAACTCGTCTGAGGTGGCTTTTGCATCGACTTCACTGCATTGCGCTGAATTACTAGACTGTATGAATTGACCGATCAAAAGTCAACGCAGAAAATGGCCGATTCGCGGATATCGCGGAATTTTCCACAGCTTCTAACCTCGAAGGGTCGATAAATCGGCCGATCTGGCCAATCGGGTGGATTTCCGCGGCCTTATAGCGCAGGTCAAAGGCGGCAAACCGGCTCTGAATCTTGCAGGCGGAGAGGGCATGTCGCCTGAGTAAAGCGCGGCAGAAGTCGGCGCAACTTTCAATCTGGCGGTTGACCGAAGATGATAGCGTTCCACCAGGCAATTCGAAGATTGCGGCGAGAGCAAGGGGATTGTGTGGCCAATACAGAAGGGAGCCTCAGCAGGCGCCACGTGAAGAAAGACATGCAGGCATGGACCAAAATGATTGCGATGCCACGCTCAGGCGCGCACCGATCCGCTGCCTGCTGATGCCGCCAGCGTTCAGGTTGCCCGCACAAAAGCAAAGGGGAGCCTGGCTCATCGACAGGCTCCCCTTTTGAACAGCTCAGTTATGCAGTCACTCGGCGCAGACTTGCTCCGAGCAAGGCCAGACCCAGCAGTCCAGTGCCGAGCATCAGCAGGCTGCTGGGCTCCGGCGTAACGTACACGTTGAAGTCCGCTACGCCTAACTCGTCTTCAGCGTTGTCGTCTCCGCCGCCGGTGATCTCAAAGGCGCCTGGGTAAAGCCCAACCGCCGTTGGCCAGGGTATATCCACGTTAAACAGCAGGCCCGTGTACGAACCGTCGGGGCCCAGCGAAAGAGGCCAATTGTTCAAATACGGGCTGTCGTCCACAATCAACAGCCCGCTGGAAGTGTCGCTGTTCAGATACACCGTGCTCCCGGTGGTGTTGGTCACCGTGGCCGTGAAACCGATCACGTCGCCGGAGACGCCAACCTGAAACGGCGATGACAGAGTTATCGTCAATGGGTCCGCCTTTGCAGCCATGCCGGCCAGAAGGAAACCCGCAATCATCGTGGAAACTGCCAGCCAATTCTTCAAGTTCGTCATCTTCTCCTCAATGATTCCGTTGTGCTTCATGATTGAGTTTCCCCCCAAATTACGGCAGCGTCACCGATCGCACACTGGCTGAGAACGAGCCGCCCGTGTATGTTCCCGAGTACTTCTCTGCGACTCCCGCGCCGTTTGCGCCCGCAGTGCCCGAGAAGTTGACCGTGAAGGTTGTCGATCCACTCGCCGCGATGTTTGCCGGACCCTGCGGCAGCGGCGTTCCTGTAACCGTGCCCAGCGTGGCCGAGGTCAGGGTCACGTTGGAGGCCGCTCCAGTACCGCTGTTGGTGACCGTGATGGTGGCTTTATATCCAGCGGTAGCCGATCCTGACAGCACCGCCGAAGTAGTAATGATCACCGTCGGCGTCTGGACAATCGACAGCGTCCCGTTGACGAATGCGAACGTGTAGTTCGCCGCCGTCAGCGTGCCTGCCGCAACCGTGATGGGATACGTGCCGGCCGGGCTGGAACTGGTCGCCGTCGTGGTCAACGAAGGCGCTCCGCTCAAGACTCCTGCGCCGTCGGTATTCACGAACCCGCTGTAGCTGGCCGTGAATGTTGGCAGCGCCGCTCCAACCTGCATGCTGGTGTTATTGGCCGTTACCGTCAGCGTCGCTTTGTTGACCACGATGCTGCGCTGCACCTGCGCCGCAGCCGAGTAGTTGCCCCCGGCGGCCTGATTCGCATCCACCACAACCGTTCCCACCCCGGTGATGGTCAGGACGCTGTTGTTCGTCCCGCTCAACGACGCGGCTCCGGCGGTGCTGGTTGCATCCAGGCTGAAGGTGACCGGATTGCCCGACGCCCCGCCTGTTGCCACCAGCGTAATCGGCGAAACTCCGTAGGTTACAGGAGACACTGGCGCGGTGAAGTTGATCGTCTGCGGCTGGATGCTCGGCGGAGACAAGACCAGCGGACCGAAGTTCGATGGATTGTCCCAGTCGCAGTCGCAGGTTACCCACCAGCCCAGTTTGCCGATTCGCGTTCCCTGCACGCTGGCGTCGTCGACCATCAGATCGAAACCATACTGATGATTCAGCACTGGTACTGTTCCCAGGGTCGTCCACGGCAGAGCCATGGCCATCTGGTAGCCGCCGGTAATGTTCTGTTGCCCGAACAGCACTCCCGTGAGCGAAGACGGGCTGTGATCCGCCTCGGTCACAACAGCTCCGCCATTGCCATACGGGAAGGCATATTGGAAGTCCGTTGGACCGTAAGTGGTGCTCCTGGTGTCGGTGCCGGAGAAGTACAATTCCACTGTCGAGCCGGTCCAGATGTTGGCTGCCGTGGGAGCGATCAAATATGGATCCTGTACGGAAACCAGCACATACAAATAGTTGCTATCCCACAGGACCTTGTAGGCAGCCGTATCAGGCGTGCCGTTGGTGCCGGCCTCGGGGGAGAAGTAGTGGGTCAGTGGAATGAAGGGAGCGTTGGCCCATGCGCCGGTATCCGCTCCAGTTAGCGGCGGAGGCGTGGTGGTTTCCGCGCCGTCCTCCACGTTCGGTGTCGCGCTCGCCTCAGGCGAGTTGTTGCTGGCGCCGCCGCTGTTGGTAGCCTGCACAACATAGTAGTAAGTGTTGCCGTTGGTCACTGCCGAGTCCGTGTAGGCCACAGAGGTCGACGTGCCGATTTGCGTATAAGGACCACCGGTTGTGGTGCCGCGCAGGACGTTGTAGCCGGTTGCGCCGGCTGAAGCAGCCCATGTCAGCGTTACTTCGCCATTGCCCGCTGAAGCGCTGAGGCTTGCCGGTGGGGGCGGAGTGGGCTGCCCGTTTGCGGACCAGACGCCGGTCATAGGTACCTGGAAAACGTACATCGATCCAGGAGGCATGGTGAAGGTGTAACTGGCCGTAACTCCGGTCAGGGTCTGGCTGCCGATGGGAATAGTCAGAGCCTCGTCGTTGTTGGCACGAGGGTCACCGGTCAGCGTATAGAGCTGCCCGGTGCCTGTGGGCGTCGCAGGGAAATTGAGCGTGACGGGTGTGTTGTTGTTCAGGTCGCGGGAGATCACCACCACATCGGCCTGGTTGGCAACTTTGGTGTCCGCAAACGTATAGACCGCGATCAGCGGCACGGGCTGCCCGTTGGTAATGGTTGGGTCGCTGTAGGTCGGATCGCTGTTTGTGTTGGTCAGCACGATCGGGCCGCTGGTGTAGCTGTTGCGCATCTGCAAGGCTTCCCACAGCGGATGCGGGCGGTAACCGTTTGCGAAGTTCGTGGTCGTCGAATACGGTCCCGTTCCCAGTTGATACAGATAAATGTTCTGGGGTCCGAAGCCGCTCTGAGACGCATACAGGTTTACGTCGATGGCGCCGATTCCGGCGGCCAGAGAGGGATCGCCGGGGTAAGCCGTCGTATCCTGCCCTGGACCCTCCTCATATGCGGCCAGACTATACACTCTGCCGCTTGCCGCATCCAATTGCTGTTGCGCGACAATGTTGTTGATGATTGGGCCGTTGCTCACCGGTACCTGAACCAGATCGGACTGGTAGTAGGCGTCCCCGCTCAACGTTTGGTTTCCTTGCGTGTAGAGCGCCGCATCCACCACCGATGCCTGAGGCGCTGCCGCCTGCGCGGCAGATCCAAAGGAAGGCAGCAGATCGAATCCATCCACAATGTACTTCAGGTTGGCTAGGCCGGGGTAGGTCTTGCCCGCTGTTGCATTGCTCAGAACGAAGTTCGCCCACTGGCCATAGGCCGTATCGGCCGGAACCTGCTGCGTGCCCCATTCCTCGTTGCCGACTTCAAGGTAAATGGTGCTGAAGTCCGCAGTGTAGGGTCCGGGATGGTTGGCTGGACGCATGGAGGCATACCCTGTGCCCGCCGGAGCGGCCAGGTAGTCGATCAGCTCGCCCCATTCCACTTCAGACAAGGCCATGTTGACAATCAGCCACGGGCTTGCGCCGCCTCCGATGGCCTTCACATTGGCCAAGGCATCGGGTAAGTGCTCCAGTTCCCCGGTCAGCTCATAGACGTTTCCGACTCCAAACGTGTTACGCGTCTTTACTTCCGGCGTCAGCCAACTGTTCAGGCTCCAGTAGGAATAATTCTGGGAGTTGTTTCCGAAGTTGCTCCAGATGCGGACTGTCCCTGGTTTGTAAGCCTGCCACGCCGCCAATGCCTGCGGACTCACGCTGTTCGGAGCCCAGGCGGTGTCGTAAAGCTGGAAGTTATCCACATACAGCGTGGCGCCCGCCGAGGACGCGGTGTAAGAGAGTTCAACCCACGGCGCGCTCGAGTTAGCTGGAAGGCCAGCGGGAGCCGGGAAGGAGTAAGTAAACTCCTGCCAAGTCCCGTTCACTCCCGTAAAGGTGTGCGAAGTGCCGGACAATGCGTTGATCTGGACTGTGACATCGCCGCTGCTCACGCCGCTGCCCGCCATCAGCCAGACATCGTATTGATAGGTGTGACCAGGCTGGAACTGCTCATAGTTGGGCCCGACGAAGGCGCCCTGGATATACTGCCAGATGCCCGCCGACCCCGGACTCGCGGCCGTGATCAAGGCGCTAAGTCCGCCGGTGTCCGATGGAGGAACGTTGCTGGACAAGGTAATCGGCCAGGTGCCCGATGTAGCATTCTGGCACCCCGTTTGACCACCGGAAGAATTGATGATGCCCCAGGTCGGGCAGTACGAGTATGAGTCAAGCCTCGTGTTCATCCCGCTGTACTGCGGGATGGTTGGCTGATTGTCCAGGTCGATCCAGATAATGTCGCCAACCTCGGTCGCCGGTCCTGAATTCGCAAAAGTGACCGTGCTGTCAGCCGCCGTCGGGGTAGTGGTTCCCGGAGGCGCATTGTACTGCAGCACAGTGTCGGTGCGTAGCAAGGTCCATGCGCCGCCGACGTACCGGTAGGTGCGCGCGTTTGCCCCGTTGTAGAAGCCCGAAGCGATGCTCTGGTAGAAGCCGGTGCCGCCGCCTGCGTTCTGGTCGATGAACGTAGTTGTCGTTCCGGCCGTGTCGGCAGTGAGACCGATCCGCTCATCGTTGGAGTTGAATCCTCCATCCACCAGCCAGTCGTTTTCAGTAATGTTGGCTCCCGGCGCCGGCTGCATGTTGAAACCGGCATTGACCGGATGGGCCGCCACCACCTGCGGGAAGATACTGAAACTCGCCGGTGCGTTGGTTCCCCCCACTGGCGGAGCGGGCGTGGCCGTTGCCTCATTCGACAAGGCGCTGGTTCCGGAAGTATTGCTTGCGGAGACCTTGAAGAAGTAGGTTGTCTCGTTGGTCAGTCCGGTCACAACATAGGTGGTTGCCGTGATTCCCGTGGCAATCGCCGTGGCGCCTTCTCCGCCCGACGTTGTTCCCTCGTAAACGTTGTAGGACGTTGCTCCCGCGGACGTAGTCCAGTTCAACGTGGCCTGCAGGTCCCCGCCTGTCGCAGACAGAGTCGGGATGCCCGGAATTCCGTCGGCCAACGAAGGTATTGCGCTGGCTTCGTTGGAAACCGCGCCGATGCCGGCAGAGTTTACCGCCGCGACTGTAAAGTAGTAAGTCGTGCCATTGGTCAGACCTGTCGCGGTGTAAGCGCCGCCCGTAATTCCCGTGGCGATCGGAGTCGCGCTCTCTCCACCCGATGTGGTCCCTTGATAGACGTTGTAGGACGTTGCTCCCGTAACCGCAGCCCAGGATAGCGCGGCCGTCGCATTGCCCGGCGTCGCCGTCAGGCTGGTCGGGGCCGTGGGAATTACCACCACAGTCGCTGGGGTTACCGCGGCATAGGAGCTGCCAACGCGGATATCCGCAAGCGAGCTCAAGTTGGTGTTGCTGCCGCCGTAGTATGCAAGGCTTGCAAAGGCCAGGCTGCTCGCTGTCGAATAAGTTGCGCTCGGTGTTGCCGGCGAAGCTCCGCCAAGCGAGGTGGGATTGACGTAAAGGTTCACCACATTGGTTGCGCCGAAGGTAACTGACATGACCAGCAGAGCAGGCTGCCCCACAGTCATCGGCACGGTGGTTGGCACCGTCGTTCCGTTGTATTGCAGGCCCCAGTGACCGCCGCCAAAGTAGCCCGCCCCAACGTTGGCAGGGCTAACATACCAAGCCGCTCCGCCGTTCTGGGCGGTGAGAGTTATGGAACTCGAGTCGATGTTACTCGCATTCACGCTCATCAGGAAGCTGAGCCAGACGGTCTGCCCGGAAGCCCCGATGAGGCTTCCTGAAAGATACGAACTGAACGGTCCATTCGCGGCTACGTTCAATTGCCGTCCTGAACCTTGATACGCATACCCTCCGATTGCATACTGCCCAGTGGTGAGAAGGCCGGTATAGGTCAGAGGGGTGGTCGAAGCAATGTTATACCCAGGAACGGCCACTGATTGGCCCTGTTCTGCCCATGCGGCGCCCCATCCGCTATCCCCGCTCCCGGTTGCGCCATACAACGCTCCGGTCGCTTCTGCAAATGGTTCATAGGCCAGAAGCGCCCCATTGGTGGGGGCCACCGGCGTGGCCGTTGCCTGGTTCGAGTAGCCGCTTGTTCCGGCGGTATTGACCGCCGCAACCGTGAAGAAATACGGCGTGCCATTGGTAAGGCCGGTCGCCGTGTAAGTCACAGCCGTAATCGCTGTGGCGATGGGGGTTGCGCTTTCCTGTCCCGACACCGTGCCCTGATAGACGTTATAGGTGATCGCCCCCGAAGAAGCCGTCCAGTTCAGTACCGCCTGGGCGTTGCCGGGGGTTGCCGTCAGGCTCGTTGGCGCAGACGGAATCTGTATCGGCGCCACCGGCGTTGTGGACGCGGTGCTAGAAGCGCTGCTGGTGCCGGCGGTGTTGCTGGCTGTCACATAGAAGGTGTACGGGGTCCCGTTGGTCAGCCCGGTAACTGTGTAGCTTGTCCCCGTAACTGCCGAGGCGGCTTCAGCATAGGTGCCCCCCGTGGTTGTTTCATACCACACCTGGTAACTTGTGGCCGCGGTTGAAGCACTCCAAGTGAGTCCAACCTGCCCATTACCTGCCGTTGCCGCCAGGCCCGTCGGGGCCGCAGGCGCAGTTAGCGCCGCCGGAGTGACCGTGGCAAAGCTGCTGCCCACGCGGATATCCCCAAGCGAACTCAGGCCGCTGCCGCTGCCGCCATAATAGGCAAAACTTTCGAAGGCCAGGGTGCTCGCTGTGGAGTAGGTCGCGCTCGGCGTTGCCGGCGCGGCTCCGCCTAGCGAAGCCGGATTCACATATAAACTCACCACGTTCGTCGCGCCGAAGGTTACCGACATCACCAGCAGGGCCGGTGTGCCCACAGCGATTGGCACCGTGCTCAGCACAGGGGTTCCCAGTGAATTGACATTCCCGTAGCTCAAGCCCCAGTACTTCGTGCCACTGCCGCCAAAATAGCCCATTCCAACGTTATTGGGTGAAACATTAAAGGCGTTTGAGCCAGCCTGTGCGTTCAGGAATACAACGCTGGGCTGTGTACTGCTCGTGTCCTTGCGCATCAGGAAGCTGATCCAGATCGTTTGCCCGGAGAGCCCAATCTTGCCACTCGAGAGATACGACGCGAACGGGCCGTTGGCGGCCACATTCAGTTGCCTTCCCGATCCCACAAATCCGGAACCACCAACCGCATAGTCCGCGGTGGTAGTCAAACCGGTATAAGTCAGCGGACTCGCCGATGCAATGTTATAACCAGGCACAGCTACGTTGCTATTCTGGACGCTCCAGGCAGCGCCCCAGCCGCTATCCCCGCCCCCGCTCACGCCGTTCAGCGCAAAGGGTGTTGTTCCAGCTTCACCGAACGGCTCGAAAGCCAGCAAGACACCGGGAGATACCGGCGTAGCCGTCGCTTCATTTGAATAACTACTTACGCCGCCGGCGTTGACCGCCGCCGCCGTGAAGTAATATGGCGTTCCATTGGTCAGGCCGGTCACGGTGTAAGTGACTGCCGTGATTCCAGTGGCGATCGGGGTTGCGTTTTCGCCACCCGACGCCGTGCCCTGATAGACGTTATAGGAGGCCGCCCCTGAAGACGCCGTCCAGTTCAACACCGCTTGCGCATTGCCGGCCGTAGCCGTCAAGCCTGTCGGAGCCGCTGGCGCTAGCGGCAACGGGATTGCAGAGGCGGTGCTCGAGGCACTGCTCGTTCCCCCGGCGCTGCTCGCTGTCACATAGAAGGTGTATGAGGTTCCGTTGGTCAGTCCCGTCACGGCGTAGCTGGTCCCTGTAACTGCGGAGGCGGCCTCAGCATAAGTGCCGCCGGTCGTCGCCTCGTACCACACCTGGTAACTGGTGGCGCCGGTCGATGCGTTCCAGGTAAGTCCAACCTGACCGTTGCCGGCGGTTGCCGTAAGGCCGGTCGGCGCCGAGGGCGCTGCTACCGTGGAAGGAGTAACTGCCGCATAGGTTGCGCCCACGCGAATATCCCCAAGCGAACTCCCGCCGCTCCCGTTGCCGCCATAGTAGGCAAGGCTGTCGAACGCCAGGCTGCTCGCTGTCGAGTAGGTCGCGCTCGGGGTCACCGGCGAGGTTCCGCCAAGCGAAGCCGGGTTCACATACAAATTCACTACATTGGTCGCGCCGAAGGTT
>Ga0302324_100019939_pt1 | contig 13144 bp, 13 predicted proteins | sample Palsa_T0_1_FD_201949 | JGI IMG/M metagenome (GOLD analysis project Ga0302324, IMG submission 201949) | Peat permafrost microbial communities from Stordalen Mire near Abisko, Sweden - Palsa_T0_1 | ecosystem: Environmental > Terrestrial > Soil > Palsa > Peat permafrost | place: Sweden: Abisko...
CGCCGTCAATTTCATGGATGGTGCTCGCCTGGGAATCGATGAGCCAACCGTTTTGGCTCAGGTGATCACGCTGATCGATCGGCTGCGTCTGGATGACGCTGATTCGGATACCAAGGGCGATCTGTTCGAGCACATTCTGAAGCAGATCAAGCAGGCGGGTGAACTTGGACAGTTTCGCACGCCGCGTCACATCATCCGCGCGATCGTTTCGATTTTGGACCCGAAGATTGCGAGACAATCTATGATCCTGCGGCGGGCACGGCTGGGTTCCTGGTAGCGGCGTTCAACCATATCAGGCTGGCGAACTCGGCCCAGGTAGAAGAGGTGGAACAGGATGGGAAACGCCTTAAACGCGGGCACGGCGAGAAATTGACCGCCACGCAATGGAATGTGCTGAATAATACGACGTTTTACGGCAATGACGTGGACCCGAAGATGGTCCATCTCGCGACGATGAATTTGACGCTGCGTGGGTTGGCGAATGTGCGGATTCTGAAGCGCAACGTACTAACGACGACTCTGGAGCGGGATGAGAAAGCGGAACTTGGCTTGCCCTCCGACGGATACCGCGTGGTCCTGGCAAACCCGCCGTTCTCCGGCCGCGTAGACAAGGACAGGATCGTCGACGATGTGAAGGTTGGCACAACCACCGCGACCGAGCTTCTGTTTTTGAAATACATGATGGACAGCCTCGATGCCCGCGGTCGTTGCGGTCTGGTGGTGCCGGAGGGACTGCTGTTCGGGTCCACCGGCGCGCACAAGGAAATTCGCCGACAGTTGCTGGAAAGTTATCGGGTGGAGGCTGTGCTTTCGCTGCCTGGCGGCGTGTTTCAGCCGTATTCTGGCGTAAAGACCTCAGCGCTCATCTTCGCGCGTGGTGCCTCTACCGAACGCGTACTGTTCCTACATGCCGACGAAGACGGTTTTAAGCTCGACGCCCAACATGACCAACCGATCGAGGCGGACGACCTGCCTTCTCTGGTGGACGCGTTTCGGAACCGGGAAGCCTTCTGGAGGAATTGGCGCGCGCGCGGCATGGTCGCCGAGTGGGGCAAGAAATGGTGGTTTGCCGATATCGAGGCAATCAGAGATCAGGGGTTTAACCTTTCGGCTGGGCGGTACAGACCAATAACCCAGGCGGCCACCGAGCATCGCGACCCCGTGGAACTGTTAGACGAGTTGCGGGGTATTGAGGCCGAGATTCTGGACGAGGTAGACGAACTTGTGCAGATACTTCGGAATCGTGCCTCCGAGGCTGCGTGAATGGCTCGTCTGCACGAACTCGCCGAAATCATCCGCGGCGTTTCGTTCGATAAAACAGAAGCATCATATTTGCCTGGACTAGATCGACTGCCGGTTCTTCGTGCGGGCAACATTCAGGACGCATTGCTGATCGACCAGGACCTCGTCTTTGTCCCGCTGAACCGAGTCAGCGAAAATCAAAGATTGCGACCTGGAGACATTGCGATCTGCATGTCGTCCGGAAGCAGCGAAATCGTTGGGAAGACGGCGGTGCTTGAACGTCCATGGGCCGGAAGCGTTGGCGCATTCTGCGCAATTATCCGACCATGTGAGGAAGCGACGGCTCCCGGATACGTCGCGGCGTGGCTGAAGTCGCCTTGGTTCCGCGCGTGGACACGACGATCCGAGGGTATCAACATCAAGAACATTCGTCGTTCAGAACTGGAACAATTGGACGTTCCGCTGCCGCATCTCACGGAACAGCGTCGCATCGTGGACATTCTCGACCGCACCGTCAGCATCCGCAGGCTGCGTCGCCAGGCGCGGGAGACGGTTCAGCTAGTCATCCCTGCACTGTTCAGCAAAATGTTTGGCGATCCGGCGATTAGTCCAATGCAATGGCCGATGGTACCTTTCGGCAATCTCCTTGAAGCATGCGATTATGGGACGAGCGAGAAGGCTTCCGAGGACGGCAACGGGGTACCTGTTATTCGTATGGGAAACGTTAGTATCGACGGATTTCTTGACCTTAACGTGCTCAAGTATCTTCCTGGCTCAGCGTCCGACAATCATCGATACCTTTTGCGAAATGGATACCTTCTGTTCAATAGAACAAATAGTAAAGAACTCGTAGGCAAGATGGGACTTTGGGATGCTAACTTTGATGCCGTAGCAGCGTCCTACTTCATTCGAATCCGCGTGAACGCTGGTAATATTTTATCCGAGCTTGTTTGGGCATTTTTTAATACACCCTATATGAAGCGTCGGCTGTTTGAAACCGCGAGAGGTGCGATCGGGCAAGCAAATATCAATTCCAAGGAACTAAAGTCGTTTGCCGTTCCAGTGCCTCCGATGGCGCTCCAACACGCCTTCGTGACGAAAGTAGCTAGTGTAATGCGCATTAGAAAGCAGCATTCGATTGCTGGCGAAACAGAGGGCCGCATCGCAGCCGCCATCCAGGCGGGAGCGTTCCAGGCGTAGACGGCCATGACACGTCGCCTGACGCACCTGGCAGGTCGACCCGATCAACGCGGCTGGCGGAACGGATTGGCGACAAACTGCCGTTCTTCAAGTCCCATGCCGTCCTGGATGCCCTCGGACCAAGCTGTATCGCTCCCTTGGAACGGTGACGCGACGACCATTAACCCTTGAGCTTTATGAGGAACCCCCGGTCGCAGCCGCCATCGCCGGCCCGTACCCCGGCAGCACCCTCACATCCACCACCGCCACGGCACCTGCCCTCACCGCCGCCACCGCGTCGGCCAGGACGCTCGGAAGCAGCGCTGCATCCTCCACCGGCCCAAACCCGACAGCGCCTTGTGCCCGTCCCATTGCCGCCAGATCGATATCCGGGTCGGACAGCCGTTGCCCGATCCACTTGTTCTCGACCGGCCGGTTGCGCGCCCGAGCCATCCTCTCCTGATGCACCTCGTCATTGTAAAACGAACGGTTGTTCGCCACGACCACCAGCAGCGGAATTTGGTAGTGTGCCGCGGTCCAGAGCGCCGTGACACCCATCAGATAATCGCCGTCCCCGAGCACCGCGACCGGCAACCTGCCACTGTCCCGCAATGCCAGCGCCGCACCCACGGCAATGCCGGGACCGGCGCCAAGCCCAGCCCCTCCGGCCTGACCAAGATGGTCCAGCGGATGGGCGAACGGCCAGTCAGCCGCGTTCCAGGCCAGCGGCAGATGCAGCAGCGACACCGGCCCCTCGCCCACGGCCACGCGGAGATCATGGGCCAGACGGCCAACGGAGATCATCCCAGACTCCGGCGGCAGAGCGGAAACCGGCGTCACACTCTCCTGAAACGGCGGCACGTCGATGCCGAGTGCGCGGACGAGGTCGGAGACGACAGCGTCAGGCGAACCTTCCAGCAGAAGATCGACAGGCGGGAATGCCTGATGATCCATGCTCCAACCGTTGTGCAGATGGTGATCCAGTGAGACCTGGATTACCTTGCCCTCGGGCATTCCGCCGGGACAGGCTCGAAGTGTGCCGCCCAGATCAACCCAGTCGAGGCTCAGAATAACGTCCGCCTCGGCCAGAGCGGCGGTCAGATCGGGGCTGGCGAAAGTCGCGGGTTGGCCGACATGCAGCGTGTGTTCGGTTGGGAACGCCGCACCGGCCTTGATGTCGGTGGCGACCAGCGCACGCAGCGCCTCGGCCAATGCCAGGCGTTCCGCCCAGGCGACGCAGGAACGGGATACGCGGCCCATCAGGATCATCGGCGCTCGGGCATCACGCAACAACGCGGCGGCCTGATCGATCGCGGCGGCTGAGACGCCACCGTCCGGCCGCGGCGCGAACCGCTCCACATGCGGTGGCGGCGGAGGCTCGGTCAGCGCCGCCTCCTGCATCCCGGCATCGAGGTTGACGTAAACCGGCCCCTTCGGCGCCGTGCCGGCAAGCCATGTCGCGCGCATCAATGCCTCTTGCGCCGCCACCGCAGACGCCGGCTGAGCATCCCACTTGATGTAATTACGTAAAATCGCACCCTGGTCCTGAGCGGTGTGAATCCAGTCGATCCAAGGCCGCCGGCGTGGCGCGTCGACCGGCCCGGTGGCGCCCAGAAGCAGCAGCGGCATTCGGTCGCACCAGGCGTTGAAGACCGCCATCGTGGCGTGGAACAGCCCCACATTGGAGTGCACCGCTGCCGCCATCGGGCGCCCGGTCACCTTGGCCCACCCGTGCGCGAGCGCGACCGCGCTTTCCTCGTGCAGGCACACCAGCATCTGAGGCCGCTCGTTGCCGAGGTGATTGACGATGCTGTCGTGCAGGCCGCGATAGCTCGAGCCAGGATTCAGCGCGATGAACGGAATGTCGAGCGCGCGCAGAGTCTCGGCGACGACGTCGCTGCCATAGCGCGCTCCACCAGCCGGCACGCCTCCGGCCGGGCGTTCGATATCGGACGGGATTGGACCTGGAGACGTGGCAGGGATTGTCTCAGACATGGCGAAGGGCCCTCTCAAAAGCCGTCGTGGCCCTCCCTCGGCCGGTTCAGAAGAGGGCCACGACGATAACTGTCACTCCATTCGCCGTTTGGTACGGCTGTCACACACTGGGCGCCATCGGTTCGAACGGGATCTCGCGGTCGCCCGGATGCATGGACATATCGCCCGCGAAGATGTCGCGATCCTTTGTCTCGGGCAGGAAGATCAGACCAATGATGACCGTCGCGCCGGCGATCACGATTGGATACCACAGCCCGAAGTAAAGGCTGCCGGTTTGCGCGTTCATCGCGAACATGGTGGCCGGCAGAAACCCGCCGAACCAGCCGTTGCCGATGTGATACGGCAGCGACATGGCCGTGTAGCGGATGCGGGTCGGGAACAACTCCACCAGCGCGGCGGCGATCGGGCCATAGACCATCGTCACCAGCACCACCAGGAACGTCAGCAGCAGCACCAACTTGAACGGCTGACCGCGGAAGATATCCCACGGATGCGCCATCTTGACGACCGAGGGATTGGAAGCCGCCGGATACCCGACCGCTGTCAGCGTGTCGGCCACGTCCTTCGCGAATGTCGGGGATTTCGCACTGATCGTCTTGTCGCCGATGCGTACGCTGGTGTCGGTTCCGGCGGACGCATCTTCCTGAGTGTAGACGACCGATGCACGCGCCAGAGCTCCCTTCGCCACGTCACAACCCGTGGTGAACTTCGCCGTGCCAACCGGATTGAACTGGAACGAGCATTCGGCCGGATCGGCGATGACCGCCACCTTCACGGTCTCGTTCGCCGCCGCCAGTGCCGGATTGGCGATCTCCGCCATCAACCGGAACACCGTGAAGTAAGTAACGGCGGCGATCAGGCAGCCGCCCAATATGATCGGCTTACGGCCGATCTTGTCGGACAGCCAGCCGAACAGGATGAAGCCGCCGGTGCCAAGCGCGAGCGACCATGCGATCAGCATGTTGCCGGTGAAACCATCGACCTTTAGCACGGCGAGCAGGAAGAACAGCGCGTAGAACTGCCCCGAGTACCACACCACCGCCTGGCCCATGACCATGCCCAACAGAGCCAGGAGAGCCCATCTGGCATTGCGCCACTGGCCGAATGCCTCGCTCAACGGCGCCCTGGAATGGGTGCCTTGCGCCTTCATCCTCAGGAACGCCGGACTTTCGGCCAGCTGCATCCGGATCCAGACTGATATCGCCAGCAGAAAGATCGATACCAGGAACGGGATCCGCCAACCGGCGATCCACATGGTGGAGGTTGGGGCACCCTGGAAGTCGGCCGTCGACATGGCCGATTGGGTGAACAAGATGATCAGCAGCGACAGAAACAGACCAAGCGTCGCGGTCGTCTGGATCCAGCTCGTGTAAAAGCCGCGGCGGCCTTGCGGCGCATGCTCGGCCACATAAGTCGCGGCGCCGCCATATTCTCCTCCAAGCGCGAGCCCCTGCAGCATGCGCAGTGCGATCAGAATCACCGGGGCGGCGAAGCCGATCTGGTCGGACGTGGGCAGCAAGCCGACGACAAAGGTTGACGATCCCATGATCGTGATGGTGATCAGGAAGGTATATTTGCGACCCACCAGATCGCCGATGCGGCCAAACACCAGCGCGCCGAACGGCCGCACCAGGAACCCCGCCGCGAATGCCATCAGAGCGAAGATGTTGCGCGTGGACTCGGGAAACTGACTGAAGAACTTGGCGCCGATGATCACGGCGAGCGAACCGTACAGGTAGAAATCATACCACTCGAAGACGGTCCCGAGAGACGAGGCGAGGATGACTTTCTTTTCCTCGCCGGTCATGGGGCGGATCGGACTGGTCGCGCCAGCCTGTGCCATTGTTCCACTCATGGTCGCGTTTTCCTTCCCAATTTTTATCATCTTCGACCTGTCTCGGCCTGCTGAACGATTAGTCGGCCGACGGTCTTTGTCCATAGCACACTGAAAATTCAACGAAACCGGAGGGGAATGCAACAGAAACGTACTGGCTGGTCTGAAGCCTGGGCGATGGCAAAGTGGCGCCGATCGGTCGGCAAGAAGACGTCACGACGACTGGTTGAGGTAATTAGCTTCGGCCAGGTAGTCGCGCACATGCTCGAGAAACGAGTCGCGGAATTCCCGTGCCACGACCGAGAGCGCCCGTTCGCTTGAATGCACGAGAGCCGAGCCGATGACCCAGGACGGCTCAAATGGCCTCAGTACGAGGCCTTGGCCGACGAATTCACTCGCGGCCAACGGATCCACGATCGCGACTCCCATTCCCTCCGCCACCAGGACGCAGGCGATCGTGGTAAGCGGCGTCTCGATCGAAGCTCTGCGTGCGACCGATTGCAACGCGACCTCGACGGGTTGCGAGCCGGTTCTGAACTTGGTGAGCAAGATCAGGTTCTCGTGGTCCAGGTCCTCGGGCCGCACGGCGCGCTGGCCGGCCAATCGATGATTGGGTGGCATGGCAACCACCGCGCCGTCGCCAAGCGGAATGATCGTGAGGGAATGGCGATGGAACGGAAACGCGGTGATGCCGATATCGAACTGACCGCTGACAACGCGATCTCTGATGATTGGCGATGGAAGACCATCGATCATGATGTTGAGGCGCGGCCTCTCGCGGCTGAATTTGGCGACAAAGCGCGGCAGGAAGCCCGACGCGACCGCGGGAAGCGCCGCGACCCGCAATGATCCGCCCTGACCGGTGCGAAGATCATCCGCGAAAGCCCTGATCTGCCCAAGACCCACGAATGAACGTTCCACCTCCGCAAGCAGCGCCTGCGCCTGGGCTGTCGGCACGACGAGATTGCCACGACGGTGGAACAACTCAAGGTTGAGTTCGGCTTCCAGATCGCGAATGATCCGGCTGACCGCCGGTTGAGTGACGTGAATGATCTCCGCCGCCGCGGTCATCGCGCCAGTCAGCATCACAGCGCGAAAAGCCTCGATCTGGCGGCTGTTGATCATGGGTGAGAATAACCTGTGTGCATTCTCGCAGGCAAATTTCGCATTTGCGTTTATGACGCCATCGTTCAAAATCCGCGCTGTTACACCCCGTTACAGTTCGGCGGCGGACATTTCCAGGTCACGATTTTTCGACCGAAAGGCGTCGATGGCGCAGCGATTTCTGACGCCTTGGGCCTTCGGGGACATCCGTGCCGCAAGATAACCGCCTGGCGATATGGAACCGGCGCCTCCTGGTCGGAGCCGCGACGCTCACCCTGCTGAGCGCCACGATCCTCGCCGTGGATGCGGCTGATCCGGCAGTTGGCGCCGTGGTGACGGGTGAAGGGCAATCGTTCGGGGATCCAGACCCATGACATCCGTCCATGAGTGAAGAAGAAGTCGAGGAGTTTAACACGATGAACGAATTACAGGGATCGGCGCGATCGTCCCAATACGGTCGTCGAAATGGAGCCCGCCTGCTCGCGGTCGGCGACGGGGTCGCCCGCGCCCGAATGTCCGATCAGGCCGTACGACGCGGCCTTTTGCATGAAGGCGCGATCGTCACGGCGGCTTTCCTGATCTGTGTGGTGGCGATTTCAATTATCATCAACCGAATGTTTCCCTCCGATTCCCCTGTCGCGCCGATGACGGACTGGCCGCCCGGGTCGCTATGACCACGGGCCGACGCGGAAACCGAGGGCGACGGGATGTCGGATGACCAATATTTCCATGCTGTTTCTCTGTCTGATCGCCGGAATGGCGATGCGGGTCACCGTCCGCCTGCCTGAGAACGCCCATGTTGGCCTGAACGGTATTATCATCCATCTGGCTCTACCGGCCTTGATCCTGAGCCAGGTGCACGGCGTGCATCTGACGACCGGCCTCGTCTGGCCTGTAATGATGCCGTGGCTTCTGTTCGCGCTCAGCACCGCCGTTTTCTGTGCGCTGTCGCGTATCGCCGGACTGTCCTCCAGCACCAAGGGCGCGTTGATTCTTTCCGCCGGCCTGGCCAACACGTCGTTCGTCGGCCTGCCGATGATCGAAGCGTTCTACGGCAAGGGAGGATTGACGACGGGTATCATGATCGATCAGCTCGGCACATCTCGTGCTCGGTACACTTGGTGTCACCGTCGCCTGCGTCTGTTCCAATAGTGGAACGTCGGGGCGGTCCATCGCGCTCCGCATAGTAACGTTTCCGCCGCTGATCGCTCTGGTCGCGGCGCTGTTATTGTCACCAATCGAGTATCCGGCCTGGATCGCAGGGTTGCTGCAACGGGTAGGCGACACGATGGCGCCGCTTGCTTTGATATCCGTCGGGCTTCAGCTTCGGCTGGATCAGTTCGCGGGCCAGCGTATTAGCCTCGGATTGGGACTGGCCTTTAAGCTCGTACTGGGTCCGCTGGCGATCGCGCTTTTATACGTCCTGGTATTGCGCCGCGAGGGCGAAACGACACGGATCACGCTGTTTGAGTCGGCGATGGGACCACAGATCGGCGGCGCGATCGTCGCGATCCAGCACGGCCTCAACCCGCAGCTGGTCACGCTCATGGTCGGCATCGGGATCTTATTGTCGTTTCTGACTCTTCCCGCGTGGTGGTGGGTACTTTCCACTGTCTGAGACAACGCGCCGGGAATTCGAACGACAATGCCGCCGTGGCGCTTACCGCCCGCCGTCCACCTGCAGTATCTGACCGTTCACGAACCCCGCCAGGTCCGAGGCGAAGAATACGACCGCGCTGGCGATGTCGTCGGCGGAGCCCAAACGCTTCATCGCGATGCGGTCAACCAATGCGCGCTGGCCTTCGGGGCCGTAACTCTGCCATTGCCGCTCGGTCGCTTCGTTGGTGCGGATAAAGCCCGGCGCTACAGAGTTCACCGTGATCCCGAATGGGCCGAACTCGTGCGCCAATTGCCGCGTCAGGCCAACGACGGCATGTTTGCTTGCGCAATAAGCCTGAACGCCGGTCAGCGATGCCTGCAGACCGGCACCCGAGCTGATGTTGACGATGCGGCCACTGCCGCGTCGTTTCATGCCCGGAGCGGCGGCTCGGCACAGTACGAAAGCGGCGTTGACGCCGATATCGAAAATCACGTCCCAGTCCGCGTCCGGAACCTCCTCGATCGGCCGGTTGGTTTGGCCCGCGACGCCGCCGGCGTTGTTCACAAGCACGTCGATCGGGCCACCGGTCGCGCGCTCAATCCCCGCGATCCAGGCAGCGCCTGCCGCTCGATCGCGCAGATCGACCACCTCGGCCGTGATCCGTCCGGGTGCGCCAGCGTCGATCGGGGCGGTTTGCGTTCGTGCCGTCTCCGCCAGCGAGGCCTCGACGACGTCTGTCGCGAACACATGGGCTCCGAGCGAGGCGAAGCGGCGGGCGATCGCCCGTCCAAAGCCATGGCCCGCGCCTGTGACGGCGACGATTTTGTCATCGAATCGGATTTGCATGTCGAGCTTTACTCCCGGGCTGCCGCCGCCATGGTGCCCACCCTCGACCGCGAAGAACAGCACCCGGGCGATGGGCACCGGGCCAGGAAGGTGCGGCCATTCGCCCCCGGCGCGGCGCGCCGCTCCCCGACCGAGCGGCTCAACCATCCGCTATAGGGCGATCAACGATTTAGCAGCTGATCGCAATCCCGTCGGCCGGCCATCAGGCAATCTTCCACCTGGCTTTTTTTGTGGAGCGTCCTGGTCAGCAAAAGGCCGCCGATCAACAGCAGGAGTACAACGACGATCGCGGCCAGGCCAGCCGTGCGTCGATCTGCTTCCTCGCGGTCGCGGACCGGATCAGGGCTTGATTGAGGCTCGGACATGACACTCTCACGATCGACTTCGCGCGGCCGGCGCGCCGGCTTTCAATGCAATAGCACATCGCGAGGTTGCGTGCCGCATGTTGCATGGGCGCCCAGGCCGCGTCCATAAATCACCCATGCCGCGAGTCCTCCGAGCGCCGCGTCCTTCGCATCCGGCCATACAGCACCTGAGCGACGCCGATACGCGATTTGCCGCGCTGATTGGGCGCGTCGGTCCGCCAGCCCTCAAAGTGGATCGGGGACGCGAGTTATATGAGGCGTTGATCCGGGCCATCGCCCATCAGCAATTGCATGGCAGAGCCGCTGAAGCGATTCTGGCTCGATTTGTCGCGCTTTACCCCGGGGAGCGCTTTCCGTCGCCGGAGAGCGTACTTGGCACGACGGCGGAGGCCTTGCGCGCCTGCGGATTTTCCGCCGCTAAGCTGGCGGCCGTGCAGGACATCTGCGCCCGAACCTTCGATGGCACTGTGCCGACGAGGCGTCAGGCGGCGCGACTGCCGGATGAGGAGCTGATCGAGCGCCTCACCACCATTCGCGGCGTCGGCCGCTGGACGGTCGAAATGCTGCTCATCTTCACACTGGGCCGTCCCGACGTGCTGCCGGTCGATGACTTTGGCGTGCGCGAGGGCTTTCGTGTGTTGTTCGAACTGGAGGTCCAACCAAAACCCAGGGCGCTGGCGGAACTGGGACTGGCATGGGCTCCGCATCGGTCGATGGCGACCTGGTATCTCTATCGCGCGGTCGAGGAGGCGCGACAGCAGGGTCCGATGAGCCGCGCCTGAGCAAACCTCTCCAGGTTTGCTTTGCGCAAGATCAAAGCCTAAGCGGGCTTGCGCTCCAGGAACGCCGATCATCCGGTCCATGTCGCTGCCCGCGCAAGCTGCTTAGTGGCGCGGGCGACGCCGCCGTGCGGGTTGGCGATCGGCGTGAGGCATGCTTTGACTGGTGGCTGGACCTTAGCCAGAGAGACACAGCGCCATGTCGGACGTAAAGGAACGGGACACCTCCGCCGCGACCGGCGAGCGGCCGCTTCAGCTCGACGCCATCGTTGTCGGCGGCGGACTGGGCGGTCTCTATGCGCTGCATCGGTTGCGCAAACTGGGCCTGAAGGCACGAGCATTCGAGGCCGGGTCGGGTGTTGGCGGTACCTGGTTCTGGAACCGCTATCCCGGCGCACGCTGCGACGTGGAGAGCCTGGAATATTCCTACGCCTTCGACGACGATCTGCAGCAGGATTGGAAATGGCCGGAGCGGTACGGCACCCAACCCGAGATCCTGCGCTATATCAATCATGTCGCCGATCGATTCGATTTGCGCCGGGACGTCATCCTGGACACGCGCGTCGTCTCCGCGGCGTTCGATCCCGCGAGCAACACCTGGATGGTGCGGACCGACACCGGCGTTGTCGCGCGTGCGCCGTTCTGCATCATGGCGACCGGCAATTTGTCGACGCCGCGCGTGCCGGATTTCAAGGGCATCAGCCTGTTCAAGGGCAAATGGTATCACAGCGGGCTCTGGCCGCATGAAGGCGTGGATTTCTCCGGGCTGCGGGTCGGCGTGATCGGAACCGGTTCGTCCGGCGTGCAAATGATTCCATTGATCGCAGGTCAGGCGAAGCATCTGCATGTGTTCCAACGCACCGCCAATTTCAGCCTGCCCGCGCGCAATGGCCCCACGGATCCTGAGATCGAACGGAACCACAAGGCCGAATACACGGCCCGGCGCCTCGCCGCTTATGAAACCCCGTTCGGGATCGCCGGGTTTCCACCGCCAACCAAATCCGCGCTGGAGGCGACTCCGGAGGAACGTGAAGCAAAGTACGAGGCGAAATGGGCGGAAGGCGGCAGCATCAGTTTCTTGTATTCCTATACCGACCTGCTGGTGAACAAGGCTTCGAACGATACGGCGTCGGAGTTTGTGCGTAACAAAATTCGCTCGATCGTGCGTGACCCCGAGGTGGCGGAACTGCTTGCGCCGAAAGATCATCCGATCGGCACCAAGCGGCTTTGTCTCGATACCAATTATTACGAGACGTATAATCGCGACAACGTGACACTCGTCGATGTTCGGAGCAATCCGATCCAGGAAATCACCGAGACCGGGCTCCGGACTTCCGGAGCGGACTATGACCTGGACGCGATCGTTTTCGCCACCGGTTTCGACGCGATGACCGGCGCGCTGCGGGAGATCGACATTCGTGTCGGTAACGGTCCGGCGCTGGCGGAGAAATGGGCGGATGGGCCGTTGACCTATCTCGGCCTGATGGTCTCGGGTTTTCCGAACATGTTCACCATCACCGGGCCCGGCAGCCCGTCGGTGAAGACACAGATGATCGTGGCGATTGAACAGCATATGGACTGGATCGCCGATTGTCTCGCGGCAATGCGGGCGCGAGGCATGCGACGGATCGAGCCCGGCGCGGAGGCTGAGCGAGACTGGGTGCGGCATGTGAACGATGTGGCGGACAGCACGCTGTATCCGCTGGCGAACTCCTGGTACGTCGGTGCGAACATTCCAGGCAAGCCGCGGGTGTTCATGCCGTATGTCGGGGGTTTCGCGGGATACAAGAAGAAATGCGACGCGGTGGCGGCGAATGATTATGAGGGATTCGTGATGTCGAGGTGATGGAACGAGTAACGTCGGATTCAGGCGGCCTCCCGGTGGCAAGTGGTAGTGTGATCGTAACCTCTAATACTATCGGCGTTCATCGGCTTTCTTCGGCGTTCATCCTGAGCTGGATGGGCCCGCGGAAATTTGGCGATTGAAGAATTTTAACCGCGGATGAACGCCGATAAACGCAGATAAAACAGTTCAAATACTTTGTTCAGTTATCGGCAAATCATAGAGTTCCGCGTAAAGTCTTGACTGGTATGTTACCCGTCATGGCCGGGCTTGACCCGGCCATCTGTCGGGGCAATTTCTTGTAGAGAATGGCGGGGCAAGCCCGGCCATGAAGGTGATGGGACGTTGAGTGGACTG
>Ga0302324_100019942_pt1 | contig 13143 bp, 10 predicted proteins | sample Palsa_T0_1_FD_201949 | JGI IMG/M metagenome (GOLD analysis project Ga0302324, IMG submission 201949) | Peat permafrost microbial communities from Stordalen Mire near Abisko, Sweden - Palsa_T0_1 | ecosystem: Environmental > Terrestrial > Soil > Palsa > Peat permafrost | place: Sweden: Abisko...
CCTCGAAGCTCAAGCCATTCTCTGCGTCACTGATCACCAACAGACTCGGCGAACTGCCCTTGTACTCCCTGTCCTTCCAGGTCCCTGCCAAACCGTGCGTGCCTGCGGTGCGCACATAGGTAGACGTGTCATCGAATTTTCCACCTCCCGGTTTGTCGCCTGTCTCCCGCGCAGTGAGCGTCTTGCCGTCGCCGGAGAGCGTCCAGGTGACCTTTGCGTCAAGTCTTCCCTTCACCATGTCTGCTTCCTCCCAGGTCTGATCGTCCAACTTCTTCCACGCCGCCGTTCCGAATCGTGTCTTGTTCTCGCTACCATCCGTTTTGAACGCGTAGGATTCTCCACCGCCGGTGAACCGCATCTCTTCTCCGGCAGGAGTAAACGTGACCGTATCGCCAACGAGCCTGCTTTTATCCAGGTTCAATTTCCACGTACCGGCAAAGGGTGTGTCGACCGCGAGCGCAAGGCTCGCAGCGCAAACTACAGCCGTGAGACAAATCACTTTCAGTAACAGTTTCATAATTGCTCTCCTTGTTGTCAGTGCGTTCTAGTCGCGCGTGATCCAGCGGCTGGGGGCCTGCGTGTCACCATGTAAAGCCTTTGCCAGGGGCCGTTACATACTTCTCACTTATGCTCCAGCGGAGAAGTGACCGCCTTGTATCCCGCTGGAATTTGAAAGCTGCTGGTATCGACCGGAGCTACCGAGAAGCCGGAGGTCTCTGTTTGACTTTCCAACATCACTCCCGCGGTGGCTGGGTCGCTGCTTGCTGCCTGGCTCGGAGCCGAGGTCGACGGAGCATGGTGCATAAGAGCACCCATGCTGGAACCGCCAAGCGCGCGTCCGAATGTGCCCAAGCGAGATAACTGGCTCCCTGCTTCCTGTGTAGCTGTCCCCGTCGCCACCTCTTTGCCCACGGCACCAGCCGTTGACCCTTGGTTCTGGTTTTGGCTTTGCGGCAAAGGTGCGACCGAAGGAGCGGCCAGTGGCTGTCCATCGACCGTCATCCCAACGCGTGTCACTTGCAACACTGGGAGTCCACTCACCTTGCCCGATTCCTTCCTCAGTTCCTCCAAGGCCTGGGCCCCTCCTGGTTCAGCGGCTATCAGGGAAGTCATCGACGAGGCAGCCATGTCGACCGATAGCTCCTTGGCCATGCGTTCATTAAAGCTGCGCATCTCGGGCATGCCCGGTGCGTCCTTGATCAGCCACATTTCGCTCGTCGCGGCCATGCCTCCCTGAGTGTTGGCGTCGCCCGAGTTCGGCGTCATTGTAATGGTGAGCAATACCTCGCTGGCAGTCTGCCCGTCCAGCTGACGAGTGGCTCCGCTATTGGAAATGTGAGCGTTGAAGCTCATTTGGGAGCCACTCGCAGGAGTGGGCTTTGCTCCTTTCGCCTTGGCAGCGGCGTCGGCCATCGCCTTCTGCATTTCCTGGAATGTCATCACCGAGTAGGTGCGCTTATCGTGATCGATCATGGTGATCGTCTGGTCATCGAGATCGATGATCTCCGTACTATGCGGATTGGACCGCACCATACGGCTGCCATGAATCATGACCGTCGAGGTAGTGGGCGCGGGCGCCTGCTTGGCTTGTGAGCTGAAAGCGCCCGCCATTTTGACCATCCCCATCATGGAGCCGCCTGTCACTCGGGTGGTCTCCTGGTAGCTGACATCAGCCAAGGCGAAGGGTTGTAGCAGCAAGCTGCCGGCGAGAAGGACTGACCATGGTGTCTTCATTGCGATCTCCTTAAGTAACTGTTACTTTAACTATTACGTATGCATTCAGACATGCGAGAGCTCAATCCTAGCCGGGTCGATTCCGGCAGGGCGAGAGACCCGCAAAATCTGGATATAACTACGGCGGAAATGAGCCTGTGCGATAACTCATTTCAACTAAGTCCCGCAGCGAATTTGGTTCCCAGCTACGGCCTATGGTTCTGGACGGGTGCCCCATGTTCGCCCCAGCGTACATGGGCCGAAAATGGTTTCTTCGAATGCTTTTGCTCTATGTGCAAGAACGGCTCCCGTTCTCCAAATCAGCTATCACGTTGTATCGGAACCAAGTCCCGCAGAGCCTGCCCTGAGCTTGTCGAAGGGGACGGCTGAAAATATCCCAGGACACCCGTCCTGGTAAGCTCTGCCCCGGTCAGAACCAGTCCCGAAGGGACGGCTGAGAGTAGCCCAGGACGTAGTCCTGGGTCAGGCCCGACCCGATCGAAAAGTCCCGCCAGGGACGGCTGAGAATATTCCAGGACACCCGTTGGACTGGTAAGCTCCGCCCCGGTCAGAACCAGTCCCGAAGGGACGGCTGAGAGTAGCCCAGGACGTAGTCCTGGGTCAGGCTCGACCCGATCGAAAAGTCCCGCCAGGGACGGCTGAGAATATCCCAGGACACCCGTCCTGGTAAGCTCCGCCCCGGTCAGAACCAGTCCCGAAGGGACGGCTGAGAGTAGCCCAGGACGTAGTCCTGGGTCAGGTCCGACCCGATCGAAAAGTCCCGCCAGGGACGGCTGAGAATATCCCAGGACACCCGTCCTGGGCGTCCCTCTCGTCCGCTCCCGAAGCCCACTCCTTCTCACGCGCACGCTAAACCCCCGCCTGCTTCGCCGCCAGCGCGCCGATCAAAGGCAGTCTCGTGATCTTGCCCTGATAGGCGCTGTACATAAGAAACGCCCATAATCCAAAGCCACCGGCCATAAGCAACAGATCGATCGGCAGCTGAATGAAAAAGAAAAGGCCCTTGGTGATCGCGCTTAGCACCAGTCCGGCGATCATCCACGCGATCCAGAGCGCAGTCCAAGCGACGTTGAAAAAGATCGACTGGAAGGCATGGAAGCGGACAAAACGATCGCTTTTATATGGGTCAATCACCAGAAAAATAATGCCGGTGATGATGCCGGCAAGATAGGCCAATGCACCGGCAGTATTGGCCTGAAGGCCGGAATTCGCAACCGGCGGCGCCCCCATAACTTGTGCCCTCCCGGAGCATGTGGGGCAAAACGTTGCACCGTCGGCCAAGGCGGCTCCGCACGACTGACAGAAGCTCATAACTAGTCCTTTCTGTAACTGGAATCAGAACATTCACAACCGGCCTGCCACCAGCTTGGCCAGCGGCTTGATATTGTCTGTGTTGCACGGGCAGCTGATATAGGTGAAGTGAGCCACCGAATTGCCTTTGCGAAATATGATCATGCTCCCGCCCGCGAGATACGCCTCATCGCCGATGCCATCCAAATCGCCGCTTCCGCTGCTGGACGCCGTCCCCGAGCCACCGGTAACGTACTTAAATGCGCCGCGATTCATCTTCATCTCCGCCTGGGCGTTGCCTGAGGTGAAACTGACAACAAGGACCGGAATTTCCCCAGTAGCGGCCTCCGCTCGGAGGGACTTGTCATTTGCTTCCTGTTGCGCAAAGAGACCGCCTGCCATCTGCTGAATGGTCTTCTGTGTCTTGGCATCGGCTCCCAGCCCGCCAATCATGGCGGCCATGTGCTTCGAGGTCACGTCCGCCGGATCGCCCTTAGCTATGTAGCTACAGCCAGCGTCGCTCCCGTCGGCGCGGATGACCTGGACTCCCACGGCCTGGCTGACTTCCGCCTTGCTCAGGAAGCGGCAAGGATCTCCTTTAAAACCTCCTGCACTGCCATCGCTGCCGGAATCTCCCTTGAGGTCTGCAACGCCCTTCAACAACTCGTTCATTCCGGCACTCCCCGGCCCGTTGCCAGCCAACGCCTTTGCCGCGGCGGAGCGAGCCTTTGCGTTGATCTTTTGTGCCGCATACCAAAGCCCGCCCAGCGCAAGCGCGCCTCCTACAAAAATGAGCAACACGAGCGCGACGATAACTTTGAGCAGGGTGTTTGATTTCTTTTGCCCAGCGGCTGGGTAAGCGTTGCCCGCTGTGGAAGCCCCCGGCGTTGGTGTGTAACTCGCCGGTATGGGCGCATAGGCCGGTTGTGCCGGTGTATAGGTTTGCGCCGGAGCAGATGTTGGCGGCACGGGAGCAAAACTCCCTGGCACCGGCGTAAACACCCCCGCCTCTGGAGTAGGTGTCGCCGCGACCGTTGTAAAGCTACCCGGTACCGGGGTAAACGCAGCAGTATCGGGTGTTGCTGTCGCCGGCGCCGAGTCAACGGCCGAGGGTACCGGCGCCCAGGCCGTTTGTACCGGTGTAAATGTCGCAGGCGCTGCAGGGGGAACTTTCGTTCCACACCCTCCGCAAAAGACCGCCGTATCATTCAATGCCGAACCACACTTACCGCAGAACTTAGCCATTGCATTTCTCCTTCACGGTAGTTCTATCTCTCTCGTTCGTTTGCCGGCAGACGACTTGCCCGCTTACTCACGCGTCAACTCTACACGCCGGTTGCGCGCACGCCCTTCCAGCGTGTCGTTGGTTTCTATGGGATGCGACGCGCCAAATCCATTCGTGGATAGACGATCCGCCGCAATATGGTACTGCGTCACCAGCGCTTGCTTAACTGCCGCGGCGCGGCGCTTCGACAAATCGAGGTTGTAGGCGTCACCGCCAATATTGTCCGTATTCCCTTCCACCGTAAGCTTCCAGTCCGGGTTGTCTGTCATCGCCTGCACGATTTGCTTCAGCACTGGCGCGGATTCCGGCTTGATCGTGTCTTTGTTGAAATCAAAGTAGATACCCCAGGTCACGGCGCGTTTCTGTTCGGCGAGTTGCTTCTCCACCAGATTTACCGGGTGCGGAACACTGTAGTCGATCTTGGTGACTTCGATCCTGAATTTACCGTCGTGCGCATTCCGGTCTTTGAACCGGAACATCAGAACCAATGGATCCAGCGGGTCATCGATCACATACATATCGACTACGGAGTGAAAGGTGCGATTCTTCTTTGGCGTGGGATCTTTTCCTACCGGGTCCATAATCCCCGTGAGGTGCACCACGGGGAGGTTGACGCGTTGATCGTTCACGATCATGGGATAAGGAACGTCCTGTGGTTCGACCCGGGTGAGCAGACCGCCGCTATGCGTGGGCTTAACGCTGTCACCGTTCGAGAGAACGTCCCAATACACGAGATCGGTCTTGCCTGCGGACTTCACTTCCTGAAAGGATTTGTCCGACAACCTGAGCCGGGTTAGGCCATGAATAATTTCAGGCATATTTGTTCCAGTGACAGTGGCAAAAGTGTCGGCCGTCGCAAAATCTTCATTGCAGACCGTGTGCGGGGAGCCTGAGCCTTTCCAATCATGACCGTCGTCGTCTTTGTATGCCTCGGTGACCGATCTCAAAGAAACAGAAGCCGGTCCTACGGAAGCAACCGTCATGCGGCTTTCCACATCGCCGTTTTTTATCCCCCATGCGGTCGTGATCGCCGTGGCCGCCTGCATGGGAATTCGTGCCGTGCTCTGCGCCGGAAAGGAACCTGCCGCACACGGAGTCACAGGGTCTTTGGCCGAGATGCTTTCCACTGGGTCGCCGTCATCATCTCCGCCTCCGAGCATGCTGCCCAGGTTGCCCAAAATCGCTGACACATCTTTGTTGCCGTCGTCGATGTTATTTGGCCCGGGCGATGCAGCTTTGTTTTCCTCCGGCCCGGGCGTGGGATGCACAACGGACTCCGCGACGCTGGTTACCTTTTCCTTGACCCTGTAGCCGACGTACACCACCCCGCCGATGCCAATCACGGCTAACAGCGCGAGCACGCCGAGAAAGATGAACAGGAACGCCAGGCCGCTGCGCTTCTTAACCGGCGCGAGCACTTGAGGAGGCGGCGCCGCAGGTTGGGCAGCCACTCCAACCGGTGCGCCACAACTCGTGCAGAACTGCCAACCCGGTTCCAGCTTCTCGCCGCATTGGGTGCAAAAGGTCACGGCTTCGCTCCCCGATCAGATCTGGACCAGGCGGATCGAGAACGCTCCCTACCCGATCGCACTCGGCAACTGGCATCGATGATCGGCATCGGCCTACTTTCTGAACAGCCATCATCCTGGTCGACAATCCCTGCGCCGCACTTGGGCGCCATCCCCCATCGCCGCTCCGTCCCGCTCATCTCACTGAGCTTGAGAGGGTGCCCGACCAAGACCGGTCCCGGAACCGAAGCGAAGCCGGGCCACGCCTTGGGATTCGCTTCGCCGCTGGTCTCGTCACTGCGCCTTTGCTCGCATCCGCTGACCACCAGCAGGCAAGCCGCGATGACTGCCGTCCGCAGTAAAAGCTCCTTACGCATTCCGTTTCCTCGCCAGGAACGCAATCACAAACCTTCTTCCTTGCCGTTGTCGCTGTATTTCCCCGCGACTCTGCGGGAAAATCGTGGGTTGGTCAACAGAACTGGCGTTTAAGTCTGCATTAACCCAAAAGTCATTTACCTGGAGTCACTTGTACCCTTGCATTAACTGACTACAATGGCCCTAAGCCGTGCTAAGGGGTTTGCCGCTGGAGAGGATATGCCGGAGTCGTCGTCTAAATTGACCCGCTATCGCTTTGGTCCCTTCGATCTGGACCCCGGAGAAGGCACGCTCACGCGCCACGGGATACGCGTGCGGCTCCAGGACCTTCCCTACCGGCTTTTGGTCATGTTGGTGGAAAAGTCGGGTGAAGTCGTCACCCGGGAGGAACTGCGGCAACATCTCTGGCCGCAAAATACCTTCGTCGAATTTGACAACAGCCTTGGGGTCGCCATTCGCAAGGTGCGGGAGTCGCTCAACGACAACGCCGACGCACCCCAATACGTGGAGACGATCCCGCGCCGCGGATATCGATTCGTGGCGCCCGTGATCGTTGAGACCCGGGGGATGACAGTTGATACCCGTTCGGAGCCTGGAGAAGTTGGGTTGCCACCGCAGCCACCAGACCCAACCCCAACGCCGATTCCGGCCAACAGCTTACCGGTTCCAGCAAAACCCGCCTTTGCCCAACGCAACACTTATTGGCTGGCGGCAGGGTTGGCATTGCTCCTGGTGGCTACGGGATTGCTTTTCCGGTTCTATCCCAAGCCTGCCGTTGTGTCCCCATCGCCTCAAGCCAGTGCAGCTGCGCCGGTAAGGTTGCGCCGCTCGGTAGCGGTGCTGGGATTCCGCAATTTGCCCGGTCGCCATGAGGACGATTGGCTCTCCCCTGTCTTCTCCGAGATGTTGGACACAGAATTGGGCACCCGTGGCGATTTGCGTATGGTTTCTGCGGAAGATGTTGCCAGGGTCAAGCACGACTTGCCGCCCACAGGCGAAGGCACCCTGGCCAAGGGTACCCTTGAGCGACTGCGGCAGAACCCGGGAGCGGATGTCGTCGTCCTCGGCTCCTACACCCCATTGCCAGGCAAGGACGAAAGGCGCATCCGGCTCGATTTGCGCGTGCAGGATACGGCTGACGGCGAAACTATCGCCGAGGAGGCAATCACAGGTGATCGGAACGACCTCTTCGCTCTGGCCGCCCAGGCAGGTGCCCGGCTTCGCCATCGGCTGGGTCTCACCGCCAATTCCTTAGGAGACGCCAACCAGGCACGGGTGGCGCTTCCTTCTGATGAACGAAGCGCACGGTTGTATGTGGGCGGCCGTGCCAAACTTTGGGCCTTCGATTTTCTTGGCGCTCGCGACCTGCTGCTCAAGGCGGTAGCCGCTGACAGCGAGTTTCCCCTGGCTCACTCTGCCTTGTCCGAAGCCTGGTGGCATCTGGGTTATCAAACCAAAGCACGTGCGGAGGCGCAACGGGCACGGGAACTCTCCCAGGATCTGCCGGAAGAGGACCGATTTCTGATCGAAGGTCAGTACTGGCGCGCGATGGGCGACTCGGCCAAGACCGTGCAAGCCTATCGCACACTTTTCCAGTTATTCCCTGACAGTCTTGACTATGGCCTCCTCTTGGCTACCGCGCAGATCGGCTTTCAACCGGCCGCCGCTCTGCAGACGCTTGCTACCCTTCGCCGCCTGCCCGCGCCGGCGGGCGAGGATGCGCGCATCGATATGACCGAGGCCTCCGCGTGGATTGGTCAGGATCTCACCAAGGCGCGCGCTGCTGCCAAATCGGCGATCGAAAAAGGCCTCGCCCAGGGACGCCCGGTCCTCGTGGCACGGACCTACGGGTTTCTCTGCGAACAGGGTGTAGGCATTGGTGTCTCCATGGATGACGCCATCAACGACTGCAAGCTCGCCCGGCAGAGCGCCGAGGCGGCCGGAGATCGCAATGCCGAGGCGATGATGTCAACCGACCTCGCAGCCCTCTACTACCAACAGGGTGAAGTTGCGCATTCAGGAGAAATGTTTCGCGCGGCCATCAAAGAGTTCCAGGAAGTCGGAAATTTGGATGGTGTCGGAGCCGCTATGAGCAACCTTGGTGCCGCCCTTCTGACGTCAGGAAATCTCAACGAAGCCAGAAAGCTGCTGCAAGACTCCGTTCCCAACTATCACGCAGTGGAAGACAAAGAGGGGGTTGCGCTCAGTCTAAATACTTTAGGGGATTTGTCCCGCCAGAACGGAAAGCTGCAGGTCGCGGAGACTACCTACCAGCAAGCCATGGCTACAGCCCAGGAGGCCGGAGATAAATCCGCGGTCGCCTATGTCTTCTGCAGCCTCGGGGATGTTCTTGTTGACCAAGGGAAACTGGCAGCAGCTCGTGCGTCGTACGAGAAGTCATTGGCCCTGCGCAACCAGGTAGGCGAGAAGCAGCTGGCGTTGGAGACCCAGGTTGGGCTGGCGCTGCTTTCGATAGAAGAGGGACACGCGGCCGAGGTGGAGAAACCCTTGCGGCAGTGGAAGCAACAATTCCATCAGGAGCGGCAAGCCGACGACGAACTTGCGGCCAGCACCGCTTTAACCCGGGCTTTGCTGGCCCAAGGTAAGCAAGGGGACGCCAGGGCCGAAATCGAATCATCCCAGGGTCTTGCGGCAAAAAGCCAGAATTTGCTGGTTTGCCTTGAGTATGAGCTGGAGTTCGCGCGCGTTTTGCTCGCATCAGGTCATCCCGAGATGGCGAAACCACGGTTGGAACAGGTTGCCAGAGAGGCTCGCGCGCACGGACTGCAGGGTGTCGAATTGGAAGCCATGGCGGCTGCGGCCGATTTAGAAATTCGAGCCGGGCGCAAGGCCAATGCACAGCAGCAGCTAGCCTCGCTGGAACACATGGCACGCGACAAGGGCTTCGCTCTCATCGCCCGCAAGGCGGCGGCCGCCGCGGCTCAGGCTTAGCGCATTTTTGCTTGGTGTAGACCAGGAAACTGGACTCAACGCGGCCATTCCGTTAAAGACCGGGGCCCCCGGGCACGCGGTCTTTGCTGCCTGGGGTGGAAAGAATGGCCGCACATAGCTGATCCCACCGGAACCCCCGTATTAGCAAAAATGCATTAGCGCATGCCGCCTGCGGCCTGAAGCAACGATCCGGTGATCCAACGCGCATCGTCGGAAGCAAGGAAGGCCACTACGGTGGCGATGTCTTCAGGAGTGCCGACCCTGCCCAGCGGTGTGCTTTGCACCATCTGCTTTTCGAAATCGCTTCCTTCAACGCCCGAAGACTTAAAACCCTCGGTGGCCACGGGGCCGGGGTTCACTGCGTTCACGCGGATATTCTTTGGCCCTAGCTCCTTCGCCAACACCCGTGTAATCACATCGACCGCACCCTTGGTGCCGCTGTACACCACCGACATGGGTGGAGTCTGCTCGCTGGCAACGGAGCCGATGTTGATCACGCTGCCACCCTCTTGCGGGAACAGCGCGACGCCGGCCTTTGTAGCCAGAAGCAGCCCCTTCACGTTGGTGTCGTACATGCGTGCGATCTCTTCTTCTGTGATTTGTTCCAGTGGCGCAAACGCATAGACCCCGGCGTTGTTGACCAGGATGTCCACCTTGCCGAAGGCCTTCTTGGTTTCCACAAACAGGTTATCGATCTCCTCGGCTTTGGCTACGCTGCCACCCACGGCGATCGCCTTGCCGCCGGCCTTGATAATGCCGGCAACTACCTTGTCGGCCCCCTCTTTGCTCGAAGCATAGTTCACCACCACCGACGCGCCCTGCACCGCAAGTTCCTGTGCGATGCCCGCGCCAATACCCTTCGACGCGCCCGTTACCACAGCCACCTTACCAGTCAGCTTTCCCATCACTCACCTCAATATGATCCCTGTCGAATAGTTCGACAGACATCGAATAGATGTCTTCTACTCTCGGTTGGATTCAGACCTTCGCCCAACAGAGTCTGTGCCAAAGAAGATTTAATAGAAACGGGACGGGTGCCCCACGATCGCATTTGCTGAATCCTCGCCAATCGGGTTTTCGGATAGCAAAGCACGCAAACGGGTTACCACCCGAGGAGATGAAAATCGCGAATAACCTGCGGCTCTGTCCATCCCCTATAACGGCTGCTGTGGTGAGCCGTACCCTCCCACTCGTCATTCCGAGGAGCCGACTTGCCTGTGGCAAGTTGAGAAATAAATGACACTGCAATCGCCATGGATGCGAGGCCCAGAGAGCCTGCCCTGAGCTTGTCGAAGGGGCCGGCCGCCAAACGTGAGCCCAGCCCGGAAGGGCTGGGAAATCAATGTCGAAGATGATCCGGGCGCCGTAGGCGCGGCACTAAATCTGCGGCCGCCCCGACCCGTGTCATTAGGAGCTTTGTCATCCCGAACGTTAGCCGAGGGACGAGGGATCTGCAGTTCAGCGGACCCCCCGTGGAAATGTTTTCGACAGACTGCACGCAGACTCTACAAGGAGGAGAGGCGCTTCAGGTAGGCTTCGAAGACAGGCCGGCAAAGAAAAAGATTAGAGCCTCGGCCCTCGCGCTTGATGTCCACCAGTCCGGCCTCGTGCAGCTCTTTGAGATGATGCGAGATCGTCGCCGGGCTGATAACCTCGTGTTCCTGCAATGAGCTGCAGGCTATTCCATCCGCGGCCGCCACCTGTTGCAGAATAGCGAAGCGGCGAGGGTCAGCCAGCGCGCGGCAAATCGCATGAAACTGCTCTACGCTAACGTCTTTGCGGGCGCGCTTCATCGTCTTATCAGATGTCTGGCTTCACTCTTTCGATGCAAGGCGAATCTTACCGCATCGGAATAAGTGATTCAGCTTTAAAGGCTCGATCCAGTCCGCCCTCGTTGATATCTTGTTACTGTGATCGCCACCCTCCAGACCGAGCGGCTCTTGCTGCAACCGCTCCAGCTCGCCGATGCCGAGCAGACCCAACGGCTCTTCCCCCATTGGGAGATGGTCAAATTCCTGAGCACGCAGATTCCCTGGCCCTATCCCGGCGACGGAGCATTCACCTATTATCGCGATGTTGCGCTGCCCGCAATCGAGCGCGGAGAGCAATGGCACTGGACCTTGAGGTTGCGGCAATCGCCGGAAGAACACATCGGATCCATCGGCCTGATCGCCAAAGATGGGCACGTTACCCGCGGGTTCTGGCTGGGACTGCCATGGCAGGGCCAGGGCCTGATGACGGAAGCGGTGATCGCTGTCAATAACTACTGCTTTGACGTTCTCGGTTTCACTTTATTGCGGGTTCCTAAAGCGGTGGCGAATATCGCGTCGCGGCGTGTATCGGAGAAGACCGGGATGCGCGTGATTGCCACCGAGGATCGTGCGTATGTCTCGGGCAGATTTCTCACCGAGCTATGGGAGATGACCGCCGACGAGTGGCGAGAGAAGAGGCAGATTCACCGGCCTAATGAGGAACGGTCTTGAACCGCAGGGAATTTCAACTTTCTCTTGTTAAATTCGCTGTGCTCGCTCCGCATTTGTTGCGCGGCTCGCACGCGAGTGCATCCTCGGACAACACGACACTCTACCAACGCGCGATCGTTATCGATTCGCTCTGTTCGCCGTTTCTCGACCAGGTGACGGATCCCGGCCCGGCGTTAGTTGCCGTGGTTCAGAAGTCCGGAATCACCGCCGCCAATTACACCGTCTCGGATACTACCTTCGAGGGCACGATCAACATGCTTGCCTGGCTGGACGCGTTAGTGGAAAAATATCCCGACGCCTTCACCATCATTCGCAAATACTCGGATATCGCCCGTGCCAAGCGCGAGAACAAGGTCGGCATCATTCCCGGCTTCCAGTACACTGCGTTTCTTGAAGAAAAGCCCGAGCGCATCGAGGTCTTCCGCAATCTCGGCGTGCGCATTATGCAGCTCACCTACAACGTGCGCACGATATTTGGGGATGGCTGCCTGGAGCCCGGCAATGCCGGGTTGAGCAGAGCTGGGGTCGCGGCGGTGAAGAAGATGAATGAGATTGGAGTGGCCGTCGACCTGAGCCATAGCGGCTATCGGACCACTTCCGAAGCCATCGCCGCTTCTTCCAAGCCGGTGCTGATCTCACACTCAGGATGCGCCGCCGTATATACGCATCCCCGCAACAAGCCCGACGAGATTCTCAAGGCATTGGCTGACCGCGGAGGCTATTTCGGCGTCTATCTCATGCCCTACCTGGTTGCCTCTCCTACAGTGCCCACACGGCAGCACGTGCTCGATCACCTGGTGCATGCCATCGATGTATGCGGCACCGATCACGTCGGCATCGGCTCCGACGGCTCTATTCAGGAGACGGTCCTGACCGCCGCGCAGAAGGCCGACTTCGAGGCTGATATGGCTCAGCGCAAGAAGCTAGGCATCGGGGCGCCAGGGGAGGATCGTTTTCCCTATGTGCCCGATTTGAATGGACCGGATCACATGGAGATCATCGCCACAGAACTGGTCCGTCGAGGGCAGCCCTCATCCGTGATTGAAAAAGTGCTGGGTGCAAACTTCCAACGCGTGTGCGGTGAAATCTGGGGAACAGCGTAAATAGGAGAACTCTATGCAAGGCAATCATCCTTTGGCGCGCACTTTTACCCGGCTCATCCTGGTGAACCTCCTGCTGCTGCTAAGCTGCCGCGCTCAAACACAGAGCGCGGTGCCCGCGCTCCCGGCGGAGATTCCCGCCACGGCTGATCGATATACCGTTCTGGTCATGGGAAATCGTGCCGGCCAGCAGGCGGAGTGGACCGCACCGGACGGACAGCTGCACATTTTCTTTCAATTCAACGACCGCGGCCGCGGACCGCAAACCACCAGTATTCTCAAGCTGAATGCAAAGGGCCTTCCTATCGAAGAGAGCGTTCGCGGCAACGACTACTTGAAGTCGAAGGTTGACGAAAGCTACACGCTCAGCTCTGGCAACGCCCGCTGGAAGAGCAGCGGCGAAGAGGGCGAGAAGA
>Ga0302324_100019943_pt1 | contig 13142 bp, 3 predicted proteins | sample Palsa_T0_1_FD_201949 | JGI IMG/M metagenome (GOLD analysis project Ga0302324, IMG submission 201949) | Peat permafrost microbial communities from Stordalen Mire near Abisko, Sweden - Palsa_T0_1 | ecosystem: Environmental > Terrestrial > Soil > Palsa > Peat permafrost | place: Sweden: Abisko...
AGACCGCGCGGAGCACGGCGCTGGTGCGCGTGCTCAAAGGCGTCTTTGCCTTCGTCACCGGGCGGTCCGCTATCGGCCGCTTTGTCATCGACACTCCGGTCGGACGCATTCAAGGCAGCAGCCAGGCGATCGGCATCGGCAGTCTTGCTTTCGGCGCGCTCACGTTGGGTCTCATTCACGACCTGAAGGCCGCGAGCGCCGACCTCGGTCTCCTTGACGACGGCACCATCGACTACCGCGACCTCAAGCACGGCGTCTTCGAGATTCGCACCAAGGAGGCCCATCCGCGAATCATTGTCGTCGACGATCCGAGCGTCACGGTTGAGCTGCGGCCGCGCGGCGGCGGCACGGTCGGCGTCGACGAGGTCGCCAACACGCCGGCGCAGATGGCGCAACTGCAAAGCGCCTTCCAGGGCGCCTACTCGACCTTCACCCAAGGGCAGCAAGATCCTTTCATTCAGCAGCTGCAGCAGGGCGGCCCCAACGATCACGCCAACGCCCAGCCGAACACGACCACGGGCTCGGTCGGCAGTTCGACTGCAGTGAACGAGCTCAACAGCGGTGCAGTAGGGCAGGGACAAATCGGCGGCACGCAACTGGGACTGAACCTCGGCGGCGGCGCGCCGCCGGGCACGCTGCCCGCCGGTGGAGCGCCGATCGGCGGTACGGTGCCTCCCAGCTTGCCCCCCGTCGGCGGAGCGAGCGCGATCGTGCAATGGGTTTCGCTGTCCGGCGGCAATTGGGAATCGGCGCCGAGTTGGAGCGACGGCCTCGTCCCCGGATCCGGCACCACGGTGCAAATTTTAACGCCAATCACGGTCACGCTGAACAGCGGTGAATCGATCTCCGGCCTGGTCATCGTCGCCGGCGCCACCCTCGACATCGTCGTCGGCGGCTCGCTGACAATTGCCGGCAATGTCGACAATGGCGGCACTATCATTCTCGACGATCCGCCGCTGACATACAGCGGGTCGGTCAGCCTCACCGGCGGTGGCGTGATTCAGATGATCGGCGCGTCGTCGGCGAACCTGATCAGCGGTACGCCTGGCACGACGCTGACCAACGTCGACAACACCATCGTCGGCAGCGCTTTCATTGGCACGGGCGACGGCCATTTGACCTTCATCAATCAGGGCATCGTCGACGCGACGCCGCTTAACGCCGGCGATTCCGGGCTGATTGTCATCAACACCGGCAACCAAGTGACCAATGCCGGCGTGTTCGAAGCCACCGGCGGCGGCACACTGACAATCGACGACGCGCTGTTGAATTCCGGCAAGCTCGAGGCCAATGGCGGCATTGTCGATGTCGCCGGCGCGGTCAGCGGCTCCGGATCGGCTTTGGTCAGCGGCGGCGGCACGTTCGAAATTGGCTCGACCGACGCGCAGGCGTTTGCGTTCAACGGTGCCGGCACGCTCAAGCTCGACGCCGGCTCGGATTTTACCGGCGCCATTACGCTTGCGGCCGGCGCCGTCATTGATCTTGCCGGCACTATTGTCAACTCCGCCGAGATCAGCGGTTTCACAGTTTTCATTAACGGCAATCCGGAGACCTTCACCATTGCCGGGCTGCCCGTTGGCGATACGCTCGCCTTCAAGAGCGACGGCGGAGCGGGCAGCGATCTCGCGGTGCTGCCGCAGATTCTCAGTCTCTCCACGACGCCGGTCTCCGGCGCCGCAGGGTCCGCCATCACGCTTAAGGTGCAGGATACGCTGTCGAGCGGCGCGACGCTGACGTCGTTCACGCTCAGCGATATTCCGAGCGGCGCGACGCTGACCAACAGCCATGGCGACACCTTCACCGTCACCAACGGCACCATCACTTTCACTGCCGCCCAGATCGCCGACGGCGTGCTCAACGGCCTTTCAATTACCCTGGCGAACAGCGAAGCGTTCATCCTCTCCGTGTTGGCTTTGGCCGTCGACGGCAACGGCTACGAGTACACGGTTGAAGCGAACGAGAACGTGATCGTCACCAACTCGACCGTCGACACCTGGCAAGGCCCGGCAAACGGCGCGTGGTCGACCGGCGCCAATTGGAGCAACGGTTCGCCGCCGAGTTCGGGCCAGGAAGCGATTATCAATAGTGGCGCCACGCCCGATGTCACGACCAACGTCACGGTCGACCAGGTCTTGTTGCAAAACGCCGGCACCATCACCGTTGCGTCGGGCGTGACGTTCACGCTCGACGACGGCACGGAAGTGACGGGCGGCACCATCGCTCTGAACTCAAGCGCCACGCTGGCGCTCGATACGGTGACCTTGGACGCGGTGACACTGGACGGCGGCACCGAGTCGCTATCCGGCGGCGTGACTATCGGCGCGGATGGCGCCACCATCGAGAACGCCACGGTCGACGGCAACGGCAATACCATTTCGGCCAGCGGCGCAACGCTGACGCTATCGGCGGTGACACTCGACGATGTGACGCTGTCGGGCGGCACCGACGCCCTGACCGGCGGCGTGACCATCGGCGCGGACGGCGCGACCATCGAGAGCGCCACGGTCGACGGCAACGGGAACACCATCACCGTCAGCGGCACGACGCTGACGCTCAACGGCGACACCTTCAAGGACGTGACGCTGTCGGGCGGCACCGACGACCTGACCGGCGCTCTGACCATTGCCGCCAGCAGCGAGATCGACAGCGCGACCGTCGAAGGCAGCGGTGCCAGTACCAAGATCACGGTCAACAGCGGGCAGACGCTGACGCTGAACGGCGACACCTTCAAGGACGTGACGCTGTCGGGCGGCACCGACGACCTGACCGGCACTCTGACCATCGCCGCCAGCAGCGAGATCGAGAATGCCACGGTGTCGGGCGGCACGATCGCCTTGGACCCCGGCGTGACGTTGACGCTCGATAATGTGACACTCGACTCCGGGACGGTGCAATTCTCCGGTTCCGGCGCCGCCACGTTGCAGCTCGAAGGTACGATTACCGGGCAAGTGACCGCGATCTCCATCGGCAGCGCTCCGATCACCATCACCGGTGACGGCGACGTCACGGCGACTGCCAGCGGCGCCGATGGCATCTATGCCGGCTCGGCCGGCGGCGACATCATCATCACAGCGGACGGCTCGGTGAGCGGCGCAAGTAGCGCAATCGTCGCCGAGCAAGGCGGCGCCGGCAACATCACGATCAGTGCGGGCCCCGGCGTCACCGTCAGCGGCGCGGCGTTGTATGGCATCGCTGCCGTCACCGAGGGATCGGGTTCCTTGTCAATCTCGACCGCGGCCGGCGATGTGATCGACTCCGCCAGCACGGCGATTGTTGCGGAGAATCAAGCGGGCGCGATTGCGGCGGGCGCCGGCAGCAGCATCGTGGTGACCGCTTACGGCACAATCGAGTCTGGAGCGCAGACGACGTCGCTCGGCCATCCTGCCGATGGGATCGCCGCCGGTTATCTCCCGGACAGGAACGAAGCGGCGGACCTCAATGTGACCGGGACGGTCACCGTCAACAACTTCGCCAACATCACCGCCTTGGGCGAAGCCGCTATCAACGCTTTCAATTACGGCAACGGCGACGTCACCGTGAACGACAATTACGGCGCCGGCGCGATCGGTAGCACCGACATCAGCGGCCTGGATTACGGCATTGATGCCTTGGCGCTCAGCGGCGGCACCGGCAATGTCACGGTCAATCTCGGATTGAACGCCATCATTTCAACGTCCACCGGAGCGGACGGATTGTTTGGTATTTTCGCTCTGAACGAAGATACCGGCAACATCACGGTGACAATGTCGGCCGGCGATAAGATCACCTCCGGCAGCGCCGGTATTCTTGCGGTCAGTTGGGCGGCTGCCTCGGCCAGCACCATCACGGTGACGGCAGCGGGCACGATCAATTCCGGCACCAATTTGGAAGACGGCGGAGCGCCTCCAGCCGGCATCATCGCCGGCTTTAATCCCGGGAACGCCGAAGCTCCAGATGGGGCGGTGACCGGGAACGTCTTTGTCACTAGCGACGCAACCATCCAGGCGGCCGCCGGCTTCGGCATTTAGGCGTTCAACTTCGGTACCGGCAACGTCAGCGTTACGACGCGGGCGGATTCGAACATCACGGCGTCCGGGACTTATGATATCGACGGCTTCCCGACGATCGGCATCGGCGCTTACGCCTACGGCGGCGGCAATGTCACCATCGACAATGCCGGCCGCGTGAGCGCGCCGGACGGCGTCGCGCTTGGCGCTTTGGCGACCGGCGGCAACCACACCGGCACCGTCACCATCGTAAATTCGGGCGATGTGACCGGCATTGGAAGTTTCACTATCGATCATCAGACCGGTCTGGCGGATCCCGTGGTCGGGATCATCACCGACGGTGGCGCGGCGACCGTCACCAATACCAGCACCGGAACGATTGCGGCGCCGTCCGCGGCCGGGCTCGCCATTGCCAACATTGGCGGCTCGGTTACCGTCAACAATTACGGCACCATCACCGGCGACGTCTCGTTCGTCAACAACGACACGTTTAACAACGAGAGCCACGGCACCTGGAATATCTCCGGCACCAATTACTTCGGCATCGGCAGCATCGTCAACAATGCCGGCACCATCAATTCCAGCGGCACGACGATCATCGGCGCGACGTTCGATAATACCGGCACGGTGAATATCAACAGCGGCTCGCTCGAACTCACGGCCGGCGGCACCGATAGCGATGCCAGGTATCAAGGTGCGGGCACCCTTGAATTCGACGGCACCCACAGCTTTGACAACGTCGTCCTGACCGGCCTCGGCGGAACACTGACCATCCAGAATTTTGGCACGCTCGATTTTGTCAACGACGCCAGCTCCATCAATTTTGTCGATCTAAGTGAAGGCAGCGCTGAGTGCCTGTACATCAACAATGTGCTTGTCACGCTCGACGACACCACGGTGACCGGCGGAAAAATCACTGAAAGCGGCGCCAACGCCCAGATCAACATCGACGCCGGCTACTACGCGATAGTTGGTGACAACACGACCCTAACGCTTTCTAACGACGCTGACGGGTCGGTCCTGGTTAGCGGTACGCTGTATGTCGACCGCGCCGTGACTCTCGCGGGCTCCGGCACATTCATTATCGAAGACGCCAACAACGCCAGCGGAACACTGAACTTCGCCGGCTTAGTCGGGGCTGCTTTTACGGTGGACTTCGCTGGCAACGCCGGCACACTTGCGCTCGGAGATGCATCGGCGGGCGATCCATCGGCTTTCCAGGCAACGATCTCCGGCTTCACCGGCAGCGACATCATCGATCTGGGCGCAATCACCTACGCGGCCGGCGAGTATGTCGTCTGGCACTCGGACACCGGCATACTCGACGTCTATAGCGCCAACAACACGCTTGAAGCAGCGCTGCACCTCGACGGCACCTACACCACCGCCAACTTCTCGCTGGCGCCGGATTCAGGCGCCGACACAGAGATTTTGTGGAACGCTGTCACCGGCCCCGATACTTGGACCAATGCCGCCGGTGATAACGATTGGACCAACAATGGCAATTGGAGCAACGACGCACCGCCGGGGCGGGGCGATCAAGCGGTCGTCACCAGCGATGGCACGCCCAATATCACATCCGACGTTACGCTCGACGGCGTTGCTCTGACCGACGAGGGCGTCATTACCGTCGGCTCGGGCGCTTCCGAAGCTCTCGCCTTGGCGGCGAGCGAAAACACCGCGTCGGGAACCGTTCTCACTCTCGACGACGGCACCACGATTGTCGGCGACGGCGGCACCGGGACGTTGACCATCAACGCCACCGTTGATGTCGAGGCCGGGGTCAACGGCCACGGCGCCACGCTCGATGGCGTCTATGTCAACGACTTCGGCGCGCTCGATGTCGGCGACGTGACCTCCGGCGCGGTCCTCACGCTCGACGACGGCACATACGTGTTCGCCGACGGCGGTACGATCACCATCAACTCCGGCAGCACGTTTGACGTTGAAGCCGGGGGCAACGGACAAGGCGCAACTGTCGACGGCGCTTCCGTCTACGACGACGGCGCGCTCAATATCGGCGACGTCAGCACTGGCGCCATCCTCACGCTCCAAGATGGCACGACTGTGTTCGGCGATGCCGGCATGCTCACGATTCATACCGGCAACACGCTTCAGGTCGAATATGGTTCAGACGGTCCTGGGGCTACGCTCGACGGCGTCCGCGTAACAGATGATGGCGCCATCGATATCGACTTGAATGCCTTGGGCGCGATCCTCACGCTTGACGACGGCACGACAGTGACCGGCGGTGGTAGTGGCACGCTCACGATCAGCGCGACCGGCGAACTCGACGTGGAATACGGGTCCAACGGTCCTGGCGCGACGCTCGACGGCGTCATGGTGACCGACAACGACGCCATCGAAGTCGGGGAGTCGAGCACGAGCACCGCGACGCTGCTGCTTGACGACGACACGACGGTGACCGGCGGCGGCACTGGCACGCTGACGATCGGCAACTACGGCACGCTTGATGTCGAGCACGGGCCGCACGGCGTCACCGGCCCCGACGCCACGCTGGACGGCGTCCTGGTGAGCATCCCGTACAACTATGGCGGCGACGGCATCGAGGTCGGCGCGACCAGCGCGGCGACGCTGCTGCTTGAAGACGGGACGGTTGTGACCGGCAACGACTACTATACAACGTTGACCATCGGCTCCTTGGGCACGCTCGATGTCGAGCTTGGGCCGAGCGGCGTCACCAGCCCCGACGCTACGCTGGACGGCGTCCTGGTGACCGATAACGGCGCCATCGATATCGCCACGATGGCGCCGGCGAGCGCGGCGACGCTGCTGCTTGACGACGGCACGGTCGTGACCGGCGGCGACATCGGCGCGCTGACCATCGGCGCCTTGGGCACGCTTGATGTCGAGTACGGTCCCAACGGCGGCCCCGGCGCCACGCTCGACGGCGTCAGCGTGACCGACAACGGATTGATCCACGTTGACAGTGTCGCGTCAGGAGCCACGCTGACGCTCGACGACGGCACCACCATCAGCGGCACCGGTACGCTGACGATTGGCTCCTCCGGCGTCGTCGACATCGAGGCGGGTGGGAACGGCCTGGGCGCGATCTTCGACGACGTGAGCCTCAGCAATAGTGGCGCGATCGATGTCGGCGACATCACGTCCGGCGCAATCCTTGCGCTGGAGAGCTACACGTCTGCGATCAGTGTCGGTACACTTAATGACACCGGCGATGGCAGTGCCGTCTATATCGTTGGTAACGAGACGCTCGACAACGGCACGCTGGATATAGGCGGCAGCAGCGGCACCGGCTATCTGTGGAATGAGGCCCTCAACGCCAGCGGCGCCGTTTTGACTTTGGATGCTGGTCTCACGATTGACCAAACCGGTACCGCCGCGATCTACAGCGTGGACAATTCGGGCCTGCTGAGCGACTCGGTCGTGAGCTACGCCGCCATCAACGCCGACGCGGCTGACACTTTCTACATCCAGCCCGCCACCTTCATTAATCACGGGCAGATCACAGCCGATACGGACGGCGGTACGCTCGATATCATCCCGACGGTTTCGTTTCAGAATTACGGTACCGTGGACGTCGAGAACGGCGAGACTGCGACGATAGGCAACGGTTACAATGGCGCCGATCAGCCCGGCAACGTCAGCAACGAAACGGGCGGCGTCATTTCGGTGGCCAGCGGCTCTTCCGTCACCATCGAGGCTAATTCCGGAAGTGATTTTACCAATTCCGGCACGCTCGAGGTGAATGGCGGCACCATGTATGTGGATGACGCTGTTAACGGCACCGGCAATTCGACGATTGCCGGCTACGGCATTTTGGACTTCCAGTCCGGAGTGAGCAGCGGCCAGACAATTACGTTCGAGGACGGGACCGGCACGCTGGCGCTCGGCGACCCGGGGGATTTCCACGGCACGCTCGCTGGGCTTGTTGTCGGCGACACCATCGACCTCACCGGTCTCAATTCCGGGGAAATCGAATCGGTCACCATCAACCAAGGCGCCGGCGGCGGAACGATTGTCGTAACCACAAGCGGCGAGACGTTAACACTCGACTACACCGGCAACCTCACCGGCGACCACTTCACTTGGAGTCCGGACGGCGGCGGCACCGGCAGCGGCGCCGATCTTGTGCTTAACGCACAAAACCTGGTTGTGAACGGCGGATTCGAGACCGGAGATTTGACCGGCTGGACGGAGAGCGGAAACACTGGATATACCGGTGTTTCAACGGCGAATGCGCACAGTGGGAACTATGCCGCCTATTTGGGCCCCGTAGGCTCCGATGTTTATCTTGACCAAGACATCGCCACTACGCCGGGCGACACTTATCAGGTCACATTCTGGCTGATGAATCCCGGCGGCACGCCGAGTGATTTCACCGCAAAATTTGGCGACGCGACGCTCATGAGTCTTGTCGATTCGTCCGCGCAGGGCTACACGGAATATGTTTTCGATGTGACGGCGACGTCCTCGTTGACCGATCTCGACTTTGCCGCGCGGCAGGATCCGTCCTATTGGTATCTGGACGATGTTTCCGTTGTCGATACCAACGCCCCTGTTTCCTGGTCCAATCCGACAAGCGGTTCGTGGGTCGATACCGCAGATTGGAGAAGCGGCGCGGTTCCGACAAGCGCCGATGATGTGAGTGTCACCGTAACTGGCGCAACGGTCTACACGATCACGATAGGCCCTGGCGAAAACGCCTACGCCAACTCGCTGACGGTGAACAGCACGCAAGCGACCGTGCTTGACGAAGGAACATTGACACTTGCGGGCGCTTTGACGGTCGACGCGGGCCATTTTGAAATCGCCGGCGGTGCAACATTGACGGCTGGCACCGTCGCCAATGGCACGACCGTAGCATTCCTCGATGACACGGGTCTTTTGGATTTGACTGCGCCGGCTGGCGCCGACTTCAATATTTCCGGATTTACCGGCAGTGCGGCCAATGCAGGGCAGTCGGATGAGATTGAACTGACCGGCGTCTGGCACATCGAGTCGGAAACCACCGGCAGTACCGTCACGTTGGATCTGCAAAACGCTAGCGGGCAGACGGTAACACTTGCGTTTGATGACTTAAGCCCGCGTAGTCTTGCCGTCTCGAATAACGGAACCGACACATTCATCTACGACCCGCCGGGCACCGGAAGGTCACCGGCAGCGCCAAACACCAACAGCGGCTCCGTCTCCATCGGCGGCGCCGGCAACGACAGCTTCGTGTTTCATCCGGGCATGGGCGCCGAGACGATCAGCAACTTCAATCCGCAAGCCGACACCATCGAGCTCGATCATTTCGCTAACGTCCAAAATCTGCAGCAATTGGCGGCCGACATTACCAGCAACGCGCATGGCGATGCCTTGATCGAGCTCGGGCACAACGACAGCCTCACCGTTGCCGGGATGACGGCGGCGCAGTTGCAGGCGCATCTGCAAAGCTTCGTGCACCTGCATTAGCGTGCCGCCACTTCGACGCCTTGCGGGAAGGGCACAAAAATAACAATATCGATGGTTCGCCTTCCCTTGGAGAATCCCGCTGAGAACGCAATCTGCGCCCGCGGAACTTGCCGCGGATCTTTGGCGCGAGCATGAACATCGTCGAACCCATCCTGTTCCAAGCGAGGTATCAGCCGGGAGCGCCGGCACTTTGCGTGTTGGGCAAGCACGTCGTCAGCTACGCCGTCCTTCGTACGCAGATGAACAACGTTGCGCGCCGTGCGCTCGCCTGCGGCCTCAAGCGCGGCAGCATCGCGGCCTTGTCGACCGACCAGCCGCTGGTGGAAGCGGCGCTCATTCTCGGCCTCACCCAGGTCGGGATCGTCCCGGTGTCGGTCGGGATGCTGCCGCCGGCCGGGCTGAAGATCGACGCCGTGATCGGCGCTAGCAAACATCAATTTGCTGCAGCCGTGCAACAGCTGCCGCTGGATGATTCCTGGATCATGGGCGACGGCGCGCCGGTCGAGACCACGCGGCACGCGGTATCGGAGAACGACGAGGTCTGCCGGATCGTTATGACCTCGGGAACCACCGGCGATGCGAAGACCGTGGCGCTGACCCACAAGCTGGTCACGGCGAGAATTGCGCGACTTGAATACGTTTTGGGCAACAGTCTTCCGACTTATTCTCGCGTCTACTTCCAGATGAGTCTCGCGGCGGCTCGCGGTTATCAGTTTCTCATCTATATTTTGTCGCGCGGCGGCACGATTTACTTTCTCGGCGCGAGCATCGAGAACGCGTTGCGCATGTTCGAAGTATTTCGCATCCAGGCCATGCTGTCATCGCCGTCCGCGCTAGGCCAGCTGCTCGCGATTTGCGATCAACATCCATCGAGCGAGGTTCACTTCGATACGATCCTGTCGAGTGGGGGCCTGCTGCCGCGATCGCTGGTGGAGCGCATCAGGCCGCGGCTGTGCCGGCACCTGATCACCAGCTACGGCGCGACTGAAACCGCAACGAGCGCAACCGCGCAGGCGCACCGGATCGCGCACATAGAGGGCGCGGTCGGCCATGTCACGCCGGGCGCACGGGTCGAGATCGTCGATGAGGCGGATCGCCCCGTGCCGGCCGGCACAGAAGGGATCGTCCGTATTGCCAGCGAAGTCGCCGTCGACCGTTACGTCGACGACCCGATCGAATCGGCGCAGGTTTTTCGCCAAGGCTGGTTCTACCCGGGCGACCTCGGATCGCTCACCGCCGACAATCTGCTGATCATTTCGGGCCGCCAGAATAACATCTTGAATGTTGGCGGCGAGAAGATCGCCGCCGAAAGGGTCGAGGCCGTGCTGGTCTCGTTCGATGGCGTGGGCGAGGCCGCTGCCTTCGTCGCGACCAGCAAGGTCGGGGTCCAGGAAGTCTGGGCGGCCATCGTCTGCCGAAAAAACATCGACGCCGAGAATCTGCGGGCGCATTGCCGGTCGCGAATGCCTCCCTACTTTGTTCCGGCGCACATCGTAACCCTCGACGCGCTGCCGATGAGCGCGATGGGCAAGGTCATCCGGCCGCGCCTCAAGGAAATGGTCACGGGCGCTGTGCATGCCTCTTGATCTCATGGCACCGGACCTTGCACTTCAGCTGGCTTTAATCGCGCGGCGCGACTGCTCGATCAAGCCATCCAAAACGGCTTGGAGGTTTCAAACGCCGACGTGCAGCGGGATACACCGATATCCTGCAAGCTCCGGTCGTTCAAACTCATCAGCTCTTGGCGTGTTACGTAAATGTTCCGGGCCATGCACGTCTTTAGATGTGTCTCGCGCCAATAAGACGTGGATGCGCGGGTCAAGCCCGCGCATGACGAGGCGGGCGGATTTGGCTCGCTACAGCACGCGCGGAATGCCGAGCTTTTCCGCTTCGGCGCGGACCGCGGCGATGTTCTGATGACCGGCACCGAAATGGCTTTGCGGATCGGTGAGCGCAACCGTGTGCACGCCGGGTAGCCGATAATGTTTATCGTGGACCAGGCAGCGGTCGCGGATGATCGGCCACAACAGGCGGCCGAGCATGAACTGGTCGTGGCCGTAGCGCGCGTTCGGCGCGGCGCCGAAATAACGGTGCATCAGCGCGACAATGTCGATGCCGCAATCGGTGCGGCCGCCCCACAGGCAGCCGATCATTAATTCGTTGTGCAGCACGTGGTCGCGCACCACGTGGAACGGATAACCGGATTCGATCCATTGCCGGACGAGGTCGGCCTCGGCGGGCGAGACGCGCGCGTCGCAATCGCGCACCAGGAAATGGCCGACCGAGCGGTCGTTCATCACCAAAAAGCGCTGGAACAGCCCGACGCCGGGATATTCGTCCTCGATTTTGCGCACGTCGGCGCCGTTGTCGGCGAGAAAAGCGACGACCGCGCGCGGCACGTCGGCGCCGACATAGAAGCGGCAGCTCCAGCCCGGATAAATGCTGCGGCTGAGCTTAAGGTTGATCATGGCGCCATAGCTGTAGAACGGCTGTGCGCCCCAGAGCGAAAAGGCGATCACATTGTCGCCCGCGGGCGGCGAGCTCGGTTCGCCCAAGGTCGTGTCGCGCGGCAACCGGCAGGCTTCGGCGTCGCGTATTTCGATGCCGCGCTGGCCGTAGCGGACCGCCTCGTCGACCTTCCCGGTATAAAAGTTTGCGACTTTGAGGACGTCGAGAATGGTGAGACTTTCACCGTGCTGCTCGGCAAATCGCGCCGCCAGCGGAATCGCCTCCTGGTAGCGCTTCATATTGTTGAGCGTGACTATCATGTGCCGCTGCAGGCGGACATTGTCCGGCTGGCCGCGGACCAATTCGTTGATCAGCGCGAAAGCCGGCGGATAATCGCGCTTCTGAAAGAAAGCGTCGAACAACAATTCCTTGGCGACGAGGTCGTCCGGCCGCGTCACCGTCAGGGCGCAGAGCCGGACGATCGCCTCGTCGTTTCTGCCGGCGCGCAGCAGCGCGCGCAGGCCGGCATACGGGTCTGTTTGCTGCGGCGCCGCCAGCGCTGGCGCCGGTCGCGAAGTGGTGTCCGACATGAATCGATCTGGGCTCGGCTAGTGTGGCAAGCATAGCATTTGCGCCGCGCTGGCCCGCGCCAAACGAGAGAGGAGAAAGTGATCAGCCGACTGCGGGAAGAAGCGCCGCCGCGCGGTCGCGGTTCCGGCGCGAGGTCTCACCCTTGCTGTCGTCGATGACCACGAGCGGCGCGCGGGCGACGCGGTTGCGCCCTTCGGCCTTGGCGCGGTAGAGCGCGCGGTCGGCGGTCGCCAGCAGCGCCGGCAAGGTGCGGCCGGCTTCGCCGGCCATGGCGACGCCGACGCTGACGGTCGGCTGCGCGTCGATGCCCGGCATGCGAAGCGCCGCGAACGCGCCGCGCAACCGTTCGGCAAACTGCAGCGCTTGCGCCATGCTGGCGTCCGCCAGCAGGCAGCCAAATTCTTCGCCGCCGAGCCGGCCAAACAGATCGCGCGGCCCGATGGCCCCACCGACCAGATCGCAAAAGGCTTTGAGCACGCGATCGCCGCCTTGATGGCCGGCGGTATCGTTGACCTCCTTGAAACGGTCGAGGTCGAACAGCAACAGCGCGGCGGACCGGCGATCGGCCTGCGCCCACGCCAGCAATGGCGCGCCGCGATCGAAGAAAGCGCGGCGATTGGCGATGCCGGTCAACGGATCGGTCAGCGCCGCTTTACGCTGCTCGAGCTCGGCACGTTC
>Ga0302324_100019945_pt1 | contig 13142 bp, 11 predicted proteins | sample Palsa_T0_1_FD_201949 | JGI IMG/M metagenome (GOLD analysis project Ga0302324, IMG submission 201949) | Peat permafrost microbial communities from Stordalen Mire near Abisko, Sweden - Palsa_T0_1 | ecosystem: Environmental > Terrestrial > Soil > Palsa > Peat permafrost | place: Sweden: Abisko...
CCCCAATTCACCCACGTCATGTTTTTGGCGGGCGCCCCTTTTACGGGTGATATCCCGTTTGGTTTTGGTTTTCGGCCGCCGGTGGGCCCCCCGAAACTCTTCACGATAGCGGACCTTCTGGCGGATCAACGGACCCCCGCCTTAAATAGCAACCGGCCCAATGCCTTCCCGGTGACCTTCGCGTATGCAGCGAGGAAGACATCCGGCCGGTCGATGTTGATCATGTCGGGCTTCAGGCGGATGATCCGTTCGAAGACGGCGGCATCGGCGCCAAAATACTTCACCATCGCGGCGATGCCAGCCTTATGGCAGTCGCCAATCTCCTCGAGATCGTCATGCGCCCAGTTGAATTGGACTATGGCCGGCCTGAGCGCCTCGATCGCGTCTCGGATCATGGGGAATTTGTCGCGCTCGACCATGATCCGCACATCGGCAGAGAGACTGCGTAGCGCGGCGAGCCGTGTTGCATCGGTGCTCCGGAAAAAGACCCGAGGCAGAATGCCCATGCGCTCGACTTCAGCCAGCGTCGCGGCCGGATCGGCATCCTTGATCTCGATGTAGAGCTGTCCTTCCGCGTTTGCCGCTTCGAGGAACGCTGAAAGTGGCATGATGCGCTCTTCCTTGAAGAAGGCATCAAAGCGAATGCCGGCGGAAAGCCGGCCGAGCTCGGCGATTGTCAGTGCCGCGACGGATCCCGCCCCATCAGTCGTTCGGTCGAGAGTTTCATCGTGGATGACGACAAGCGCGCCATCGGCAGTGCGGCGCACGTCAAGCTCGACGACCTGGAACCCCTGGTCGAAGCAGAGACGGGCCGCGTGCAAGGTGTTTTCGGGCGCGACTGTGTTCATGCCCCGGTGGCAAACGACCTCAATGGGATAGTCGGGATGCTGCTCATATCGGTTCATCATCTCCGGCTTATCGGTGCAGATGCCGACGACCGGAAGTGTAACCAGCCGATCGAGAACGGCGCGGCGTTCCTCGTGCCAGATCACCACGAGGAGGCGTTCGCACGCCGCGCGCGCGATAAAATCCGGCGTGACGAGGCGGTCGGGTGCACCTGGCACCCGCTCCCAGCAAAGATGGACGACCTCGGCTCCGGTATCGGCGGCGACCGTGAATGGGTCTTCGCCGACGCGAACAAGAACCGAGATGGGAAAGCGCGAATGCTCCCGCCGGGCGGCGGCGAGGTCACGGACGGTGTCGTGGTCGAAGGACCCGACTGCCGCGAACGGGACGGCGCTCGCCGACAGAAGCCGCAGCGTAGGCAGCGCGGCGGCTCGTTCCTTGACCTCGACGTAGAGGCCGCAGCCGCTCTTGATGGCGAGGCGAATCACCTCTTGGAGGGTTGGCACGGCGCCGCCTCGCTCGAGCGGTACATGGGCGATATCCGCGGCATCGTGCGCGGCAAACGTGATCCGTCTGCCGTCCGCGGCGATTGCCGCATCGTCGTGGCAGACCATGACGACCCCGTCGCGAGAGAGGCGTGCGTCGAGTTCCCACATGTCAGCTCCAAGGCACGCGGCGACCTGGAACGCGGCCAGAGTGTTCTCATTGGCATGGGCGCAGGCGCCGCGATGCCCAATGCAAAGTGGGCGTTCCGCGGCGTGCGCCGGCCAGCCATAGTGCCTGACAAATTCAGCGATCAGCGCCTTCATAGCCGCGCGCCGTTCATGTTGAACACAAGGAGCCCCATGGGGCCTGTCCAACAGTCGACTGACGTGCCCGGTTCGAGCCGGCCGAGATCGGCGCCGGTGGCGCGCAACCATGTGCCGCCGGGTCCCGCGCTTGCCTCGGGATATGCGATCGGCGGATTGCCGAGGAAGGACGGTCGCCCGTAAATATCTGATGGCGTTGGGATCCGCATGGCCTCGCGCTTGTCCAGAGTGGCGATTCGGTCGCACATGTTCATCGTCTCGTCTACGAGAAGATCTACCGTGCCCATCGAGGAATGCCAGTTCAACCTGTTCGCCGGCTGCCCGCGGCGGCGACCATTCGCGCCAACCAGCGGGGCCCGAGGTTCTCTCCAATGGCCTATGTGCCGCATTGACCTTAGCCGCGCGCGCCGCTTACGATTCAATTTCACAACGCCCAAGAAACGGGCACCCAGGGAGGCAAGAACGTGCTCACACGTCCATTCGCTTCGCGCCGCCGGCTGCTTGGCGGCACCTTCGCCGCATTCGCCGCCAGTGGGCTCGCGCCAAGACCCTCGCGCGCGGCCAGCACGCTCACGGTCGTCGACACCGTTTCGGGAGCGAACTTCCAGGTATTCTGGAAGACGTACCTGATCCCGACGATCAGCCAGAAGACCGGCATCGACATCAAGTACACCGTGGGCTCGGGCCCGCCGCTGCAATTGCAAATGCAGTCCTGGCGCGACGGCGACCCGGGGTTCTCGTTCATGTTCCTCAAGGATCTCGACCTCGCCAATATGGTAGCGGCGGGAACCAAATTCGAACCGCTCTATCCAGCGCGCGAGAAGGAAATCCCCAACCAGAAACTCGTGCCGAAGGAATACAACGAAATCGATAGCGGGGTCGCGCTCCACGGCGCCGGGCTCTTGTTCTGGCGCGCCCAATTCGGCCTGATCCACAACACCCAGTTCGTAAAGTCTCCCCCCAGGACCTGGGGCGAATGGTTCGACCGGCGCGAAGAATTCAAGGGCCATATCGGCATGGTGCGAACCGACTCTGGCTCGGGTGGCGGACGTGCCGTCATGTACGCCTTCCTCGCGGCCGGCGGCGTGGACTTCAAGAAGCCGTTCGCCGAGATCCAGAATTCTCCGGAGTGGAAGAAGGGCCTGGAACGTTTCACCGAGTTTAGCCGCTGCTTCGCCCTGCCGATTGCCTCCGAGCCGCCGGTAATGTTCCATCAGTTCCAGACCGAACAGGTGTGGATGACCTCGTATGCGCAGGACTATTCGCTGTGGAGCGCCGAGCAAGGGCAGCTTCCACCGACCACGCGCTCGACGCCGCTCGACATCAACATCATCGGCTCGTCGAACTCCTATCTGGCGGTGCCCGCCGTCGACACGCCTCAGCAAAAAGCGGACGCGTACAAGGTAATCGACCTCCTCCTGTCGGACGAGGTGCAACTGCATATGCTGGAGACGATGTACCAGTATCCCGGCACCGAGGCCTGGAAGAAGGCCCCGGCGGAAGTGTGGGAGAAGATCGCCCCCGTTGATACGGCACAGGCGCGCGGCATCACCATGACAAATCTGGAAGCGATCACCTTCATCCAGAAGCATGGGATGGAATATATCGGGTCGTGAGTGTCTTGGCGCCCCGCGCGCGCATCGAGTCCATTCCGGCCCGCGTCAATCCGGCCCGCCTCCGGCAGATATTCATCGGCGGCCTGCTCGCTTGCCCGTTGCTGCTGTATCTGGCAGCCGCGTTTTACTATCCGCTCGCCTACACGCTCGCCGAAAGCGTCACGCCCGAGGCGGGAACAGGCTGGACGCTCGGTAACTACGCGTCTTTCCTCGGCAGCCGCGACGGGCTTGGTGTGTTGGTGTTGACGCTGTGGCTAGCCTTCTGGGCAACGCTGCTTTCGATTTTGCTAAGCCTACCGCTCGCGCTTTTCCTGCGCCGCCGGTTCTTCGGCCGCCGCGCGCTGCAGTTCCTGATGATGCTGCCGATCACTATCCCCGCATTGGTCGGTGCCCTCGGCCTCCTCATCCTGTACGATCGCACGGGTTGGTTCAATGTTGTCCTGCTGAGAATGCACCTGATCCGCGAACCTCTGATGATCGATTACACGATCCGCGGGCTGATCCTGTTCTATGTCTGGATGTTCTTCCCCTATGGCGCGCTTGTCATCATGTCGGGGCTGGGCTCGATCGATCCCGCGCTGGAAGAAGCCGGGCGCGTGATGGGCGCCAGTCCGCTTGTCGTATTTCGCCGCGTGTTGTTGCCGTTGCTGCGCGGCAGCCTATGGGCGGGCGGCGTGATGATCTTCCTGCAATGCTTTGGCGCATTCAGCGTTCCGCTGCTCGCGGGTGGAGATCTTCAACCGCTCGGCGTGAAGATCTACCGCGTGGCCAACGTGTTTCTGGACTGGCCGCTGGCGAGCGCCATGGCGGTGGTGATGGGCATCATCCAGGCCGGACTGGTGATTGCGTACCAACGCGCCGGGCGCGCGCGTCACCTCGCATGAGGGGCGCCGCCTTGTTGCGCGGCGGGTTGCTGTTGTCCTTCGTGCTGTTCATTACGCTGCCGCTGGCGATGGTGTTGCTGGAGGCGTTCGGCGCCGATTGGTTCGGCGCGCGGTTGCTGCCGGCCCACTGGACACTGCGCTGGTTCGTCTGGGCCGCGGAAACGGTTGATCTTGTCAGCGTCCTGCTCAACACCGTCGAAATCGCGCTGCTGGCAACCGTGTTCACGCTTGCCATTACCGTCCCTGGTGCCTGGGCGATCGCGCGCTACCGGCTGCCGCTCAGGTCAATCCTGATTGGCGCCATTCTGTTTCCGCGCATGATTCCGGAGATAACCTTCGCGCTCGGTGTGGCACGCATCTTCTACGCGCTTCATCTTACCAACACCGCGGTCGGCATCGCGCTCGCGCACGTCATCCTGGCGGCGCCGTTCGCGGCGGTGGTGCTCGTGAGTAGCTTCGAGGGATTGGACCCTCGGCTGCTGGAAGCAGGCGCCGTGCTCGGCTGCGGCCCGCTCAGCCTGTTCCGGCGGGTGACGCTGCCGCTGGCATTGCCGGGGATCGTCGCGGCGGCGCTGTTCTCGTTTCTCGCGTCCTATAACGATTTCGTGCTGACGCTGATGGTGTATGGATCGGAAACGGTGACATTGCCGGTGCAGACGTATCTTTCGCTCGGCAACGGCTATCTTTCGGTTGCCGCCGCGATCAGCACGATTCTGCTCATCCCTTCTATTTTGTTCCTGCTCGGCATGCTGCGTATGGTGAACCCGGAAACCCTGCTTGGAGGACTAAAGGGCGCATGACCCATGTGCGGCTGGCGCTGGAACATATCGGCAAGAGCTGGGGCCGGCTGTCGGCGCTCACCGACATCTCGTTGCAGGTTCGTCGCGGCATGTTCCTCTCGCTGCTGGGGCCGAGCGGCTGCGGCAAGACCACGCTGTTGCGCGTCATCGCCGGAACGCTGGCGCCAGATGGCGGCCGAGTGGTCGTGGACAACGTCGACGTGACGCGCGTACCCACCTATCGGCGCAACATGGGCATGGTATTTCAGAGTTTCGCCCTGTTCCCGCATTTATCGGTCGCCGCCAATGTCGCGTTTCCACTCCAGGTGCGTGGCCTGCCGCGACCCGAACAGAGCGAACGCGTGGCCGAGGCGCTCCGGATGGTGCATCTCGATACGCTCGCCGAACGCTTCCCGCGCGAGCTTTCCGGCGGCCAGCAGCAGCGCGTCGGCCTTGCGCGGGCGATCGTGTACCGGCCAACCATTCTGCTGCTCGATGAGCCGCTGTCGAATCTCGATGCGTCGCTGCGCGAAGAGATGCGGCTGGAGATCAGCCAAATAACGCGGCAGCTCGGGATCACCGCCGTCTACGTCACGCACGACCAACGCGAGGCATTGGCGCTTTCGGACGCCATCGCGGTGATGAATCATGGACGCATCGTGCAATTTGGCACCCCTGAGGAGATTTACCGTTTGCCGGCCGACGATTTCGTCGCCCACTTCGTAGGCTACGCGAATGCGATCGCGGTGCGGATCGTCGATGGTTGCGCGCGCATCGAAGCGGACGGCAGCGTGCTGACGACGCCTCACGTGAGCCTGACGGGAGCGGCGACAGCCTTCATCCATGCGAGCGCCGTAGTGCTGGAACCGGCAATCTCAAACGGGCCAAACCGGCTTCCCTGCACGGTCTCCGACGCGGCGTTCATGGGGGATCATGTTGAGTACTTGTTGCGCCAGGAGGCCGGAACGCAGTTGAAGGCCCGCGCTCCCGTCGGGACACCGACCTTCGCGCGCGGCACGAAGGTCGCGGCGTTCTTACCTGAGGACAAGCTGATCGTAGTCCCGCGGACTGGCGCGGATATCTGACAGGCGCCCTTAATTAACGGGCTGTTGAAAAACGATTGATCGTTCCGGATTCCGTTTGATTCGAACCGGTTCAGGATCAACCACCCCGTCAAGGGTTGTATACGGGGCGTGGACCAGCAAAACCAGACTCTGTTCAGCTATACCATTCGGCCGAAAGCGTGACTCTTCCGTCCGATTGCGTCATGGCCGGCCATGTCGCCAACATGGTAGAGTGTGTCAATCTTTATGCCGATTGGCATTATTTCCCGTCCTTGCTTTCGCCGGCAGCGTGAGACACCAGCAATCATCACCGGTGCGTGCAATCGAGTTGTGCCCCTCCGCGAAACAAACTGCTCCAGGCACCGGTTGGCCACCTGGCGGCGACGGGGTATCAGGCACCAAGTACGAAGGGAACGGGCGATATGGAACATGCGCCGGACGCCGCGGAGCAGGAGCGTCAGCGTCGGTTTCGTCTGCTCAGTCCGCATCTGCCGCATGGGCTCGTTACCTTCCCGCGCCGGCTGCTGCCGTGGATCGAGCCGTGGTTTCTCGTTTATGCGTGCCTCGGCGTCGTGCAAGGCGGCATGCTGCCGTTGTTGCTGCCGCTTTCCGCCGGAGGGTCAACGCATGCCGGCATGATTGTCGGTGTGATGAACCTCGCCGGCATCAGCGCGCCCTTCTGGGGCCACCTCGCCGACCGGCGGCGGCTGCACCGGCAAGTGCTGTTGGCGGGTACGCTGGCCGCGTTCGTCGCATTGCTTTTGATGCCGGCGCAGATCGGCCTGCCGCTCAAGACCGTGTTCGCGGCGATCCTCGGTGTCGGCTTCGCAGCGGCGAACACCGTGGCCAACATGTTCATTGTCGAGGTGCACCCGCGGGACGAATGGGATGCGCGCATCGGCGCACTGCAGGCACTCAGCGGTCTCGGTCAGGTTTTTGGTCTGTTGCTCGCGGGGTTCATTGGCGGCCGCTATGCGCTTGCGTATGGGGTCGCGGCGGCGCTGGTCGCCGCCGCGGTGCCCATGGCGTTGTTGACCTTGCGTGGCATTCAGGTTCCGGTCGTTCAGGTTCCGGTTCAGCGCGATTTGGCCGCGGCGCACCCACCGCTCGGCGGCGAGGGGTGGGGCGGCTCGCCACAGCGGATGTTTCACATTTGCACGTGGCGAGGCCTCCGGACGCTTCTGGGGGAACTTGAAATGCCGTTCGCGCGCCTGCTGATCGTTTGGTTCGTGGCGTTCATCGCGATCAGCGCGGTCCTCACGATGTTACCTCTGGCGCTTATTCGGGGATTTGGCGTGTCGACGGGGTTGCCTGCCACAACCTATGCTTTCGCCGCGGCCGTGAGCCTGGCGATGTATCCGCTGGTGGCGAGCCTATCAAAACAGCGCGGCGCGGGGATTGTCTTACAGGCCGGTTTTGCCTTGCGCGCCATTGCCATCGCCCTCCTGGCGCTGGCCTTTTTGTCGGCGAACGGGGGAGTTCCTTTGGCGCTGGCCGGATTTGTCGTTCTGGTCGTGGCGTGGCCGTTGCTTGGCGTCAGCGGGACAGCGCTCGCCGCGCAGCGCGCGCCCGGCGAAAAGGGCGAGGCGCTTGGCCTGTTCAACGCATCCACCGCGCTGGCGAGCGCGATCGGCGCGTTTCTCGGCGGTTGGGCGATGGAACTGGTTGGCTACGGCGAGGTGTGCATGGCGGCGGCGGCCATCGTCGGACTGGCGGCGCTGGTTTCGGGCGGCGAGAACAAAGGCCCGGCGCCGGCTGGATGAGGATGGTCCGCCAAGGGGCGACCCTGGGAAGTCGTCGGTAACCCGGTTCAGTCCTCAGTCCGCCTTGCGTCGCGAGGGACCGCGAACGACACACTAATTTGACCGTCCCCCGGTAACGGGCTGGAACGAGGGCTGACTTGCCGCGTTGATTCTCGGGGTCCATCATTCCGGCGACGACGGGCCAATCCCAAACGGCGAGAAACGAAGAGGAAACAAGCTCCATGACACCGCCCCGCTGGCGCTATCTGCCGCACGCCGCCTGCTTCGCCGGGTTACTCTCGCTGTCCCCTGTGTCCGGTGCTCATGCCGCGGACACCCAAGCCGCCGACACCGGGCCGATCAAGATCGGAGTGATCAGCGAGCAATCGGCGATCGTCGGCCAGGCGATCCTTCAGGGCGCGCAGATCGCCGCCGACGAAATCAACGCCAAAGGCGGCGTCAATGGCCGCAAGATCGAGATTATCTCCTACGACGATCATTCCTCGGCCTCGGACGCCGTCCGAGCCTTCCAGCGCGCGGCACAGGAGGATCATGTGTCGGCCGTGATCGCCACCTTCATCAGTGAAGTGGCTCTCGCGATCGAGCCCTGGTCGGCACGCCTTCACGTGCCGACCATGACGCCGGCCGCTGCGAGCAACCTGATCAGCAAACAGGTGCACGACAAATACGCGCAGTTCAAATACATGTTCGAGGACTGGCTGCCCTCGCCCATCCTCGCCACCGCGGTTTGCGATGCTTCGCATGACATCTTCGCCGTCGGGCTGCACATGAAGACCGCGGCGATCATGAGCGAGGACGCGGACTGGACCTCGCCGCTCGACGAGGGGGAGCAGAACTGCCTCCCGAAGGCCGGACTGAACGTGGTGGACCACGTCAGGTTCAATCCAGACACGACCGACTTCACGCCGATCTTCAACGCGATCGAGGCGAAGCACCCGGATGTCATCCTGACCGGCATCGCCCATGTTGGGGTGCAGCCCACTGTGCAATGGCATGATCAGCAGGTGCCCATCCCGCTTGGCGGGATCAGCGCCCAGGCGACCAATCTGACCTTCTGGAAGGACACCAACGGCGCGGTGAACGGCGTCGTGACGCAGACCGGTACGGTGCCGGGTCTCGCCATTACCTCACATACCCTGCCGGTGGCCGACGAATTCCAAAAGCGCTACGGCCTTTTCCCGGCATTCGACGGCTTCACCTCCTATGACGCCGTGCAGATCTTTGCCGCGGCCATCGACCGCGCCAAATCGACCGACCCCGACAAAATGGTGGCCGAGATCGAGAAGACCGACATGGAAGGCACACTCGGCCATATCCAGTTCTACGGCCAGCAGGACGAGTTCACCCATGCGCTGAAATATGGCCCGGGTCTCACCACGGGTGTGTTCATGCAATGGCAGGACGGCAAGCAGGTCTGCATCTGGCCGGCCGACAAGTGCCACGACAAGCTGGTGTTCCCTGCATTCGTGAAGCTGCCGCAACAAGCCGCCACGAAATAGCGGTCGTCGTGCTCCGCCGTCGCGGCCGTATCGTGATCAATCAAGCCGATCGCTTCCGGGCTACCGATTTTCCAAATGTCGAGAAATGGCCGGCCTCATGAGGCCGGCCATGCCGCCTATTGCCCATGCCTCCCAAAAAGGGGGCAACCCGCCCGCCAAACGGAACCGACCGTGCTCGCTCTGCAAATCCTGATCGACGGCTTCGCCGTCAGCGCTCTGTACGGCCTGGGAGCCATCGGGTTCACGCTGATGTTCGGCGTCAGCGGTGTGCTTAATCTCGCGCATGGCGGCATCATGCTGATCGCCGCCCTGTTCGGCTGGTATGTCGCCGCCGAGTACGGTGCGGGGCCTTATGGCGGTGCGGTGGTGGGCATCGTTGCCGGACTGCTCGCCTCCTACATCACCTACTTCGTGGTCGTACGGCCGATCCAACGCTCGCGCGCCATCCCGAAAGTCGAGGAGGAGATCTTTATCCTGACCGGCACGCTGCTGTGGGGCATCATGATCCAGGTCGGGATGGACTATCTGTTCAGTAACAACCCGGTCAGCATGCAGCCGTTGATCCCGGGCGTGGTGAACATCCTCGGCGTTCGCACGCCGTGGAATGAAGTGATGATCGCCGCGATCAGTTGGGCGGCGATCGGGCTGCTTTGGCTGATGGTCAATCACACACGCATCGGCAAGCAACTTCTCGCCGCCTCGATCAATCCACGTGGGTTGACGCTCCTGGGTTTTGAGCTGTCGCGCATCTACCTGATTGTCTGGACGATCTATGGCTTGTTGGCGGGTCTCGCGGGCGTGTTGCTGGCCTCGTTCTTCGGCGTGAGTTCGGACAATGCCGGCAACCTGACCGCGAGTGCCTTCACGATCGTCATCCTGGGCGGGCTCGGCAGCGTGCAAGGCTCGCTCATCGCGGCCTATATCGTGGGCTATGCCGAGACCATCACCGCCTACCTCATCGCGCCGACGCTGCGGCCGATCCCGGCCCTGTTGATCCTGATCGTGGTGTTATACATCCGGCCGCAAGGCCTGCTCGGACGCAGATGATGGAGATGCTGCGCCGCCCAGGCCCTTGGATCGCCGTGGTGCTGGTGGCGCTGGCCGTTTCGGCGCCCGGTTGGATGGGCGCGTACTTCCTCGGGATCTTTACTACGGCGTATTATTTCGGCGTCTTCGCCATGTCATGGGACCTGCTGTTCGGGTTTGCCGGCGAGGTGAATTTCGGGCCAACCTTCATGATCGGGATCGGTGCCTACGGCGCCGGCCTGCTCAACAACGCCGGCTTCGGCATTCCGCTCTGCCTGGTCGGCGGAACGGCCGCCGCCGTCGCCGCCGGCGCGCTGTTGGCGCTCCCGGCACTGCGGCTGCGCGGCCCCTATTTCGGCCTCATCACGCTGGTCGCCGTGCTGCTGCTGCTGGATCTCATCGTGATCTTCGCCAACATCACCGGCGGTGAGATCGGCATGATGGTGCCCGACGTGCTGTCGATCAGCGCTTCGGTCAATTACTGGTACGCGCTCGGTTTCCTGGTGGTGTCCGCGCTGATCCTGTTCGGCCTGTCGCGTTCGTCCCTCGGGCTGATCCTGCAGGCCACCGGACAGGACCGGATAGAAGCCGCCGCGCTCGGTTTTAACGTCACCAAACACAAGCTCGCCGCCTTCTGCGTCAGCGCGCTGTTCTCAGGCCTCGCCGGTGGCATGTTGACGTTCTATGAGGGCGCCGCTTCGGTCGATACCGTGGTGAGCCTGGCGATTACCGTGCAAATCGTCATCGCGGTGGTCTTTGGTGGCCGCCGTACCATCCTGGGCGCCATCCTGGGCTCGATCTTCCTGATCCTGTTTGATGAATTGCTGCGCCCGCTCGGACAACTCAACACGTTCGTGGTTTCGGGGATCGCATTGGCGGTGATCATCTTCTTCCCTGACGGCGTACTGGGTTGGGTGCTTCGCCCGAGGGAACCGCGCTGATGGATGATCTCGCTCGGACCAGCGCCCAGATTACCGCTCCGCTGCTTGAGGTCAGCGGCCTGACAAAGCGCTTCGGGGGCCTGGTGGCAGTGCGCGACATCGGCTTTAGGGTCGCCCGGGGCGAAATCCTCGGGCTGATCGGTCCGAACGGGTCGGGCAAATCCACCGTGATGCGGCTGGTGATGGGTATCGAGCGGCCCAACGCGGGGAGTATCAGGCTGCAGGGGACCGAGATCGCTGGCTGGCCGACGCATCGGATTGCCCGAAGCGGTATTGGGATCGTGTTCCAGCACTCGCGTCCGTTGCACCGTCAAACGGTACTCGAGAATATCCAGCTCGCGTTGCTGCCCGACTCGCTGTGGCGCCTGTTCGCCGAGCCGCACGTGGAACGGCGCGCGCGCGAGATCGCCGAGCGCGTCGGTCTGGGCGAGGTGCTTGGCCGCCGGCCCGCGACGTTGCCGTTCGCGGACCTGCGGCGGCTGGAAATGGCCAAGGCGCTGGCGCGTGACCCGAGGGTGGTTTTGATCGACGAGCCGTTCGCCGGGCTCACCCAGGGCGAGGTAGCCACCTTCTCCGAACTGATCGACGGATTCCGCCGCGACGGCCACGCCGTGCTGCTGGTGGACCACAATGTGAAAAGCGTCGCCGCGCTGGCCGACCGAGTGTTGGCGATGTATCTGGGTGAGCGCATCGCCGAGGGCACCGCCGAAGAGGTCATGCGCGACGAAACGGTGCGCCGCGTGTATCTGGGCGGTAAAATCGAGACGCATCCGCGCCAGTATCTGGATGCCCGCGGCGGCGAGGCACTGCTGGACGTGCGCGAGGTCGACGTGTTGTACGGCAAGGCGCAGGCGCTGCGACAGGTCTCGATCCACGTGAACGCCGGCGAGTTCGTATCCGTGGTCGGGCTGAACGGCGCGGGCAAGACAACGCTGTTCAACGCGATCTCCGGCCTGGTGCCGTTCGCCGGAGACATTCGGGTGGCCGGTAGCAGCCTGCGCGGACGCACGCCGGCGCGGATTGCCCGCGACGGCGTTGTGCAATGCCCCGAGACGCGGGAATTATTCGGCGATCTGAGCGTGCGGGAGAACCTCGATCTGGGCGGCCAGCATTTGGCGTCGGACGCGGACCGCGAGTCGCAACTCACCTGGCTGTTCGAACTGTTTCCGATCCTGAATGAGCGTCAGCGCCAGAACGCTCGCACACTGTCGGGCGGTGAGCAGCAGATGCTGGCGATCGCGCGGGCATTGATGATGCAGCCGAAGCTGTTGATTCTTGACGAGCCGACCCTGGGCCTGGCGCCCGTGATCCTGGAGCAATTGTCCAAGGCGCTCAGCCGGCTGCGCGAGACGACGCCGATCACGGTCTTATTGGGCGAGCAGAATGTTACGTTCGCGGTGCCGCACGCCGACCGGGTCTATGTGCTGGAACATGCCCGTATCGTCTGGGAGGGCGACCCGGGACGATTCGCCGAGGAAATGGGCACAGGCTACCTGTGATACCGGCACCTTGTTCGATGGACAGGTTAATCTCCCGCACACGGCCAGGCGTGCATGCTGGGGGGCGGCCATCGTCGCGCTGGCGGTCCTGATTTCAGGCGGTGAGAAGCGACGGCTTCTCCGGGTCACGGAGCTCAACCGGCTACTTGCAGGTCTCCGGCGCGACTTCGGCCCATAGTCTCGGCGTCGCGGGCCGGATCGACAATATTTTGACGCACGCTCCCTCGGCGAGCCGGCCTTGCAGCAAAGACGGATCGTTGGGAGTTCGCGGCTCAAGCCAGACCGGCAGCATCCGCCGCGCCGTCACGATGGTACCGACTGAAGGTGGCGCGGTGGATCCGACCGGGAAGCCGCCGGCATCGAAATTGGGCACCTCGTTGTGATTGTCGTCGTGCCGGAGCATTGCGATCCAGCCC
>Ga0302324_100019947_pt1 | contig 13141 bp, 12 predicted proteins | sample Palsa_T0_1_FD_201949 | JGI IMG/M metagenome (GOLD analysis project Ga0302324, IMG submission 201949) | Peat permafrost microbial communities from Stordalen Mire near Abisko, Sweden - Palsa_T0_1 | ecosystem: Environmental > Terrestrial > Soil > Palsa > Peat permafrost | place: Sweden: Abisko...
AGATTTCGCCGAGAACTTTCGCTCGTGGAACCCATGAACCTGCGAGCGTCGCTCCATCTCCCTTTCCTCCACACACTTGTGGTGGAGCAGGGCTGGGGTGAGGGGGACCCTCTCTCGCTTAGGGTTCATGGGCTGGCCTGGGTTTGGGCTCCGGGCGTGTGGATCGTGCCCCCTTTCCGCAGGGCGGCCTGGTTTGGAGGCCATTGGCACTATGGCGGCGGGTACGCGGGCGCTGGCGTTGAGCCTGTAATGGCTTGAATAATCCGCCGCCCCGCTGCATCTAAGTGTCGATAGCTGTGGCATAACCCCACAGGCGTTCTGTTTTTGTCCATGGCCGGCTCAACCATGTCAGCCGGCCTGGGTGGAGGCGTGATTTGAATATGCGACGACCCCTCAACGCTTCGGCCACCATTGCCGCCATCCTGCTGCTAGTGGGCGGATGGGGTGTTTGGCAATGGCGCGCCCATGCCGCCCATAAGCCCGCCTTCCGCGAAGCCGCCGTAAAACGCGGCGACTTGTTTGTCACCATCACCGCCACGGGCACTTTGGAACCGGAGGAAGTGGTGGATGTCGGCGCCCAGGTGGAAGGACAGATCAACGTCTTTGGCAAAGACAAAAACGGCAAGTCCATCGACTATGGCTCGGTGGTCGAGGAAGGGACCGTTCTGGCCAAGATCGACGACAGCCTTTACAAAGCCGACGTGGACCTGGCCAAGGCGCAACTGGACCAGGACAAGGCCGGAGAAGTCCGCGCCGCGGCGGATTTGGAACAAATGAAGGCCAAGCTCGTCCAGGCCGAGGCGGATTGGAACCGGGCGCAGAAGCTCGGGCCGTCGGAGGCGCTGGCGCCCACCACCTACGATTCTTATAAGGCCAATGAAGCCATTGCCAAAGCCAACGTGGCGTTGGACGAAGCCTCCCTGCTGCAGGCCAAGGCCACCAGCATCCAGGCCAAAGCCTCGCTGGACAAAGTGCAGCGAACATTGGATTACTGCACCATCACTTCGCCGGTCAAAGGCGTCATTATAGATCGCCGCGTGACCATCGGCGAAACGGTCGTTTCCAGCTTCAACACCCCGAGCCTGTTTCTGATCGCCAAGGACCTCACGCGCATGCAGGTGTGGGTTTCGGTCAACGAAGCGGATATTGGCAACATCCATCCCGGCCAGCCGGTCAGCTTTACCGTCGATGCCTTTCCTAATCAAACCTTCCAGGGCAAGGTGGGCAAAGTGCGCCTCAACGCCACGATGACGCAAAACGTGGTCACCTATACCGTCGAGGTGAACACCGACAATTCGGACAGTAAATTGCTGCCCTACCTGACCGCCAACGCCCAATTCCTCAGCGGCGAGCGTCACCATGTCCTGCTGGTGCCCAACGCGGCCTTGCGCTGGCGGCCGCAGGGCGATCTGATCGCGCCTGAATTCCGCGAGGCCGCAGCGGCCCAACCGGCGGCCGGACAGCACGCTACGCCCGACGCACCTGAACCGCGCCACGCCGCCGTGCTTTGGGTTGAAGCAGGAGAGTTCATCAAGCCTGTTGACGTGACAGTCGGCCTGAGCGATGGGACGGAAACGGAGATCGAGGGCGGCGGCCTGACCGAAGGGCAGCAGGTCGTGCTGGGCATCCAGTTGGCCGCCAACGCGGCGGACTCGGACCAAGCCAACAACCCATTTGTCCCGCAGAATCCCTGGCGCCGGCCCCCGCCTCCGCGCCGGACCAATTCGCCGTGAGTGCCGTCTATGGACTTGATTGAATTGCGCGACGTGCGCAAGACCTACCACCTCGGCGAGGTCGATGTGCCTGTGCTCAAGGGAGTTTCGCTTTCCGTGGCCAAAGGTGAACTGGTGGCGCTGATGGGCGCCAGCGGCTCGGGCAAAAGCACGTTGATGAACATTCTGGGATGTCTGGACCATCCCAGCGGCGGCGAGTATTGGCTGGATGGAAACGAAGTTTCAGGCGCGGACGCCAATGACCGGGCCAAACTGCGGAACCGGTTGATCGGCTTCGTTTTTCAGAATTTCAATTTGCTGGCCCGCACCTCGGCTCTGGAAAATGTCGCCATGCCACTGAATTATGCCGCCGAGCATCTGAGCGAACGGGAGATGCGCCAGCGCGCCACCGAGTTGTTGCGCCGCGTCGGCTTGTCCGAGCGCATGGATCATCAACCTTCGCAGCTTTCCGGTGGTCAGCAGCAACGGGTCGCCATCGCCCGCTCTTTGATCAACCGCCCGCGCTTGTTGCTGGCGGATGAGCCGACCGGGAACCTGGATTCCCGCACCAGCGAGGAGATTTTGGCGATGTTTGCCGAACTGAATCAAGCCGAAGGTTTGACGGTCATCCTGGTGACGCATGATGCGGGAGTCGCCCAGCACGCCCGGCGCGTGATCCGCATCCACGACGGGCTAATCGAGAAATCGGCCGGGGGAAATTGAAGCGGCCATGAAATTCCACCGCATACTCGGCACCGCCTTGCGCGCCCTCCGGCGCAACGTGCTGCGCGCGGCGCTGACGACGCTGGGCATTGTCATCGGGGTGGCGGCGGTGATCGCGATGATGGAAATCGGCAACGGCTCGACGCAGGCCATTCAACGTACTATCGCCACCATGGGCGCCTACAACCTGTTAATTTTTCCCGGCAACATTTTCGCCGCTGGCGTCAGTTACGGCGGCGGCAGCACGCTGACCCTCACGCCGCTGGACTCCGCCGCCATCGCTTTGGAATGCCCGTCGGTGGTCGCGGCGGCGCCGGTCGTGCGCACTCGGACGCAGATTATTTATGGCAATCGCAACTGGGTGCCCAACTCCATGTTCGGCACCACGCCCGCTTTCCTGGAAGTGCGGGATTGGACGGAGATGGCCGAGGGGGAGGCCTTCACGGAGCGGGACGTGCGCAATTGCAGCAAGGTTTGCCTGGTCGGCCAAACCATTGTGCGCGAACTTTTTGCCGGCGAATCTCCCATCGGCAAGGAAATCCGCATGCAGAACGTCAACTTTAAAGTCATCGGCGTCCTTCGGGCCAAAGGCGCCAACATGATGGGGTCCGACCAGGACGACATCGTGATGGCGCCCTGGACGACGATCAAATACCGGGTGACCGGCAATTCGGTCTCGACCCCCAACCTGAGCGTGGCCACGGCCACGGCCAGCACCACGCCATTGCCCAGCCAGGTCTATCCTAATTTTTCACTGAGCCTTTACTCCGTGCCCTCCGCCGTTCAGCAGGCGGACACGCCCGCGGCGGTGCGGTTCGCCAACATCGACCAGATCGTGGCCTCCGCTCGCAGCGCGGAACAAGTGCCGATGGCGATCGACGAAATCACGTCGCTCTTGCGCGAGCGGCACCATTTGCGCGGGGAGATACCGGATGATTTCACCATCCGCGACCTGACGGAGATAATGAAGACAATGAGTTCCACGACTGTGCTGATGACCAATCTGCTGTTGATCGTGGCGCTGATCTCGCTGGTGGTGGGCGGGGTGGGCATTATGAACATCATGCTGGTCTCGGTCACCGAGCGCACGCGCGAGATCGGGCTGCGCATGGCGGTGGGCGCGCAAGGGCCGGACATCCTGCGGCAGTTTTTGACCGAAGCGGTGGTGCTGTGCCTGTTGGGCGGCATCTTCGGCATCGGCTTGGGACGGGCGACCTCGTGGATGGTGCGGGTGTTCAAACATTGGCCGACGGCCACCTCCCTGGGGGCCATCGTGGCGGCGGTGGTGGTTTCGGCCACGGTGGGAATTGTCTTTGGATTTTATCCCGCTTGGAAAGCCTCGCGCCTGGACCCCATTGAGGCCTTGCGCTACGAATAACCCGCGCGCATGCGACACCATCCCCTCCTTGCCATGTTTTTCCTGGCGCTCCTGATCGGCGGCTGCAAGGTCGGGCCGAATTTCAAACCGCCGCGCGCGCAAGTGCCGCCGGCCTGGGTGGGCGTGACCAACTCCGGGGCCGCAACCAACTCGGCCACCACTGCCGCTCCAGCCGACCTGGCCGCGTGGTGGAAAAAATTCAACGATCCGATGCTGGTCTCGCTCATCGACCAGGCGCTGCGCACCAACTTGAGCCTGCAACTGGCCGAGTCGCGCCTGCGCCAGGCCCGCGCTTCCCGCGGCATCGTGGCCGGCCCCCTTTGGCCGTCGCTGACCGGCACCGCCGCCTACAGCCGCGGCGCGGCCGGTGTGGTCGCCAGTTCCAACGCCTTTTTCTCGGGGCTGGACGCCTCGTGGGAGCTGGACTTTTTCGGCGGCACGCGCCGCAACATCGAATCCGCCGACGCCACCATTCTGGCGGCGCGAGAAAATATACACGACGCGCAAGTGACGGTCTGCGCCGAGATCGCGCTGGACTACATTCAATTGCGCGGCGTCCAGGAACAGATCGCCATCGCCGACAACAATTTAAAGTCCGAGCAACGCACCGCCGGGTTGACCCGCCAACGGCTGGCGGCCGGGTTCGTCAGCGCGCTGGATGTGGCCAATGCCGACGCGCAGGTGGCGACGACCGAGTCGGCCATCCCGGTGCTGGAAACTTCCGCCCGCCAAAACATTTACGCCTTGAGCGTGTTGCTGGCGCGGCCGCCCGGGGACCTGGTGGCGCAACTCTCCCAACGCGGGCCGGTGCCGCTGACCCCGCCCGAAGTGCCGGTGGGATTGCCGTCGGATTTGTTGAAGCGGCGCCCCGACATCCGCGAGGCCGAAGCACAGTGGCACGCCGCCAACGCGCAGATTGGCGTGGCCAAATCCGATCTTTTTCCACAATTCTCGTTGACAGGAAGCATCAATTACCAGAGCGACCTGGTGCGGACGCTCTACGCGGGGGCCAACCGGTTGTGGGCGGCGGGACCGAGCGTGACCTGGCCCATTTTGCAAGGCGGCGCAATCGTGGCCAACGTCCGTCTGCAAAAGGAGCTGACCGACCAGGCCGACATCACTTATCGGCAAACGGTGCTGCAGGCGTTGCAGGACGTGGAAAACGCACTGGTGGCCTTCGCCCTGGAATTTGACCATCACAAGGCCCTAAACGAAGCGGTGGTGCAGAACCGCAGAGCCGTCGATCTTTCCATGCAACTTTACACGCAGGGCAATACCGATTTTCTCAGCGTGCTGGACGCCCAACGTTCGCTTTACACGTCTGAAACGGCGCTTTCGCAAAGCAAGGAATCCATTTCCACCGATTTGGTGGCGCTCTACAAGGCGCTGGGCGGCGGGTGGGAATAAGGAGTTATTTATGCCGGTTCCACGCCAGCGTTATCGGGCAAAAACCGATTCTGGCCAACGGTATCAATAAGACAATGCCCAGCAGGCCGGGAACCAGCCTTGGCGTGGCATGCAGAAGTATGGCCGTGGGGATCAGCAAAGCGGCGGCCAAGAGGGTCCAGACGGCCAGATAACCCAGCACGGCGGACGGAGCGAGGAGACCGCATTTGAGACAGAGGCGAAAGGCCAGGAAAGCCAGCAGGAATTTCGCCGCGATCAAACAAACCAGCAGGCGGGGAACAAGCGGCCAGAACGAATTCCAAAACGCAGGGTTGCGACTTAGAACGGAGAGCGCCATGGCGCCGGCGTAGAGCGCCACCATCATCAGCACCGGCAGGCCGGCCAACTGCCGGCCGCCGGACCAAACGAAACACAGGTTGACCGCGATGAAACGCCATGACACGAGAATCAGGCCCGGCAGGATGATGGTCAAGTATTGGGGAGGAATGGGCGCCGCTTTCTTCACTTCGCCGAAATCGCCCAGGGCTGGCAGAGCAGCCAACGCCGCCCAAACGACCAACCACGAAAAAATCGCGCTGATCGCCGCCGTTTTCAACATCGCCATCATCATCTGCCCGTTGGTCAGAGGGCGCAGCATCAGGAAAGACACGTCCGTTCGGGCCGGCGACAACGAAAAACAAAAATGAAGCAACAAAGGAATCACAACCAGATAGCCGGCGAGGCTCAAAATGATGTCGGCCCGCAGGAAGAGCCGTGGACCGGTCACGACGCGCAGGACCAGATACAGCACTAGCGGCATCGCCGCCAGCACGGCGGCGATGAAGCACAAGCCGCGCGCGGACCGGCGCCATTCGAACCATAATTGGGCTTGAGCCGGCGAGGCAAATCGCTTCGGCCCGCGCAACTCCGTCCGGGCGAACAGGGTCGCGAAGGGCCTTGGCCAGGTCCATCCTTGCCATTGACCGTGCCGCATCCGTTGCAGGCCAACGCGAGCCAGCGCCGAGCCCAGAACAAAAAGCGATGTCAAGAGAATGGGCGATCGCGTGATATCGCTCCAAGCCGGAGAAATGAGCAAGGCAAAGAGCAACGCCAGCAAAAGCACCATGCGGGTGTTCGGCCAGGCGGCCAGCGCCCAGGCAAGCCCTTGCGCCAGCGCCAGGAAGGTCATCCAGGCAAACCAGTTCTGGTAAGCTTCGATTTCGAAAAAGCGCGGCTGCGGCACGAAATAAACCCAACTGCCGTAAAGCATGGCCATGGCCGCCATCCCCCCCAACCACAGCCACCAGAACAGAAAGGGAGTCGAAACTGGAAGCGTGAATAGGCGGGCGGGAAATCTCATGACTTCTCTCGTCTTTGGATCGAACTCGGTGAAGGTGAACATCCAAGTCATTAACAGGAGAGTCAATATCATGGCCAACGCCGGCCCCCCCGCGAGGAACATGGCGTATAAGAGTTGCAGAAACGGAAGCAGCGACAGGCCGGAGCCTTTCCGCGCCACAAAATTTCTGAAGAACTCATCCAAGGCATTCGGGCTGCTCGGATTGAAACCCATCCGCGCGCACAGGCTCGGATACACCAAGGCAAATCCCAAAACCAGGCCGACAATGGCCAGCAAGCGGGTGCGGTGTCGGCGCCAAAGTTCCCAGGTTAATGCGGCGGCGGGTGTGTGCATAAGAATTCTCCTATTCGGATTTTGCCCCGGCCCAGGCCACAAAAATTTCGTCCAGCGACGGCGAACCTTCGGCCACCACCCGCCCGCCCGCGCGCGCGGCCGCGGCCACGGCTTCGTCGCGTTTGCCGTTGCAAATGGCCGTCCATTCCTGCCCGCCACCGGTGAGGCTCAGGACGCCCGGCACTTTGGGCGCGGAGGATTGCGGCGAGTCAAAGCGCAGGACTAGGCGATGATGGTTCTCCTTGACCTCATCCACCGGGCCGGCCAGAACCACGCGGCCATTGAACATCATGGCCATGTCGTCCGCCACCCGTTCGACTTCCTCCAGCAAATGCGAGGAGAAGAGAACAGTGCGGCCTTCATCGGCGACGGTGCGGATGATGGCCTCGAGGATGTCGCGGCGCACCACCGGGTCCAAGCCGGAGCTGGGCTCGTCAAGCAGAAGGAGTTCGGGCCGGTAGGCCAGCGCGATGAGCAGGCCGGCCTTGGCGTTCTCGCCGCGCGAGAGAGTCTTGATTTTCGCGCGCGGCTCCAGGCCGAATTGGCGGCGCAGTTCCTCCGCGTAAGCCGGGTCCCACTTCGGATAAAAGGCCGCCGTGTAGCGGAGCAATTCGTCCACTCGCATCCAACCCGGCAGGTCGCGATTCTCCGATAGATAGCCGATCCGGCTCAGCACGGCCACCGGATCGGCCACGGGATCGAAACCGAAAACGCGGACAGAACCGCTTTGGGCCTTCAAGCGTCCGAGGAGATGTTTGATGAGGGTGGTTTTGCCCGCGCCGTTGGCGCCGACGAGACCGAAGACGCGTCCGCGCCGGACTTGCAGCGAAACCTGGTTGAGCGCGAGTTTGGAGCCGAATTTGCGGCATAAGCCGGCGGTCTCCACGGCGTGGGGCGCGGCGGATGTGTTCATTTGTCTTCCTTGGGTTGAATGGATTGGCTGCGTTCCTTGATCAGGCGCAGCAATTCCAGCGGTTCCACGTGCAAGTGCCGGGCTTCGGCCAAAAGGGCATCGACCCGCTCGGAGAGAATTTTCAGCCGCTCCTTGCGGGCCAGCGGCGAACCGGTGTCGGAGATGTAGGTGCCCGATCCGTGGCGCTTGTGGACGACGCCCTCGCGCTCCAACTCCAGGTAGGCGCGGGCCACGGTGTTGGGATTGACCAGCAATTGATGGGCCAGCACACGGATGGGGGGGATTTCGTCCCCCGGCGCCAGCCGGCCCGAGGCGACCAGATATTTGACCTGGTTGGCGATCTGCCAGTAGATCGGAACACCGTCGCCAGTGGAAACATGCAATTGCATTGTGTACCCATACACTAATACACTTTGGCGGGGGCGTCAACGGAAAAATTCAACTTTTTTTCAGAGGCGGAGCGTCAAGCTGAGATTATGGAGCGAGTGGGTGCATAATGGCTTCCATCAAAGGCATCTTCACATGATGGCGGCGCGCAACTTTTGTTTCAGTGCATGAGGCGGCTGACTCTTGCCTTTCATGGGCGAACGCCTCCTCTAGATTTCTGAGTCAAATGGGAATTGCACTAATTTAAGGTTGACTCCTATGAACTTTGAACGACCCCCTTTGACTTGCGTCCAGGTATTGCCGCTCGCGCTTCACATGCCAACATCTGAGAATCCTTGCGCGACGGGCGGAAGCTTAATGCCTTGGCCTCGGCGACTCGATTAAACTGGCGACTCGATTAAACTTGAGCACTGCCGGTTGCTGGGCGAACCTTCTACGCTGTGCGAGAAGAAATCGATAATACGCGGCTAAGGAGAAGGAGTTTTTTGATAATCCTGCATTACTAGCGCGACTTTCTGGTCGAATCACCGATGCTTCAGCCGCACAAGCAGGTCAGATTGAATTGGAGTGTGGACTTAGTTGCTTTTTCGTGCCGTCACGGGGTGATTTCCACGCGATGGAAAGTGAGTTAAAACCTGTCGAATTTTTCTTGGGCTTTAGCTATCAAGGCTTAAGAGCTTGGGAAGTGAAAGGAATTGACGGTTGATAATAAACGATCCGTAACATGATCTGCCAGCAGCCCGCGCTCGCGCTGCCAGAGGGAAAGCAAGAGCCCTTGACCGATTGGTGGTGCCGCACCACTAGACGAAGGACGGGACTCGTGAGATAATCCGGCCATGATGGTGATCAGAAAGGCATTTCGATGACCGGGATGGGAAAGATGGCCCGGTTTCCGCGCGAGGGGCGCGAGGAGGTACCTGGACGCTGCTGTTGCGCCCAGGCCGGGCCGCATTTGACTCCACGGAAAAGCTTGAGAATCAAGGCGGTTGGAGATGAGGCTCGCCTTCACGCTGACCCCCAGGAGAGGGAATGGAGCGACGGCGCGCTGGGAGAATCCGATCATTTCCGACCAAATCAAACCAAATCCAACCTGTGGGGAGCCGTACACTGTTGGTGGAATCAGGGACTCGCGGGGGTCAGAACAAATTATTGGCGGCCCGCTTTGCGGGCTGCGCCTCCCTCCCGAAGGCAGCCACAGGAGAGGGAAAGGACGGACGGCGCGCTCTGGGAGAATCCGACCATTTCCGACCGAATCCGACCTGCGGATGGAAAATCAAACCAAATCCAACCAAATCCAACCGAGGGAATGCAGGCAAAATCAGGGCCTCGCAGGCGCTCAGCCCTCCCGAACACAGCCAGTCAGAGGCAGTCAAACCAGTTTGGCTTGGATTATACATAAGAATAACTAATGATTTGAGTGGTGAGGCTTTCTTTTGGATTGACGTTAAGGTTGGTCCTCTGCGCTCCCGAAGGCGTCGCGGACAATTCGGGCGAGGCTTTGGGGCTGGTCATTTTTATGGAGGCGGATTATTGTCGCGGCGCGATGGCCAAGCTCGTGTTTGACATTGAAACCACTGCCCTGCCGATGGAAGGGTTTGACCCGGTGCAATTGGAATACCTTTTCCGCGATGCGGAACAATTGCCGGATGCCGCCCAACAATTGGCGCGCCGGGCTGAGATCCAACGCTTCTTCAGCCTCTGGCCTTTGACCGGGCAGATCGTCTGCATCGCCATGGCCAACGTGGACAGTTTTCGCGGCAAGGTGCTGTTTCTGGCGGGCGAGGACAAGAGCAACCGGCTGGGACGGGAGTTGCCGGCCTTGATCGAGTTCGTTCCCTGCGCGGACGAAGCGGTGCTGCTGACTGAATTTTGGGAAGTGGCGATTCACTACGAATCGATTATCACTTTCAACGGGCGCGGCTTCGATGTGCCGTTTCTCTATCTGCGCTCGGCGCTGTTGAACGTGGGCATAACGCGCAAGAATTGGCTCGGCTACCGGTTCCAGGTCGAGCCGCATTGCGATTTGCTGGAGCAGTTGACTTTTTACAACGTCAGCGGGCGCGAGGGCGCCGCGCGCCGGTTCAATCTGGACTTTTATTGCAAGGCCTTCGGCATCCCGTCGCCCAAAGGCGAGGGGGTCACGGGCATGGAGGTCGGCCGTTTGATGGCCGAGGGACGCGCGTGGGAGGTGGCCGCATACTGTTTGGGCGACGTGCAGGCCACGGCCAAGCTATATAAGATTTGGAAAGAACGGCTGGCTGGGATAACTTGAGGACGCAGTATGCCACTGTCAAACAACGGTTATGGACCCGTGGGCCGGCTGGCCAAATCGCCGGTCGATCTGCTGATCTGCTTCGCAGTCAAGGAGGAGATGAAGTTTTTCCCTTTTCCGTCATGGAAAGGCAGCAGCGTGCAGGTTTGGGTCACGGGCATCGGGCGACGCAACGCGGCAGAAAACATTCGCGACGCCATCGCGCGCGTCCAACCGGAACGGGTCATCACGGCCGGTTTCGCCGGCGGACTGAACCCGCGGCTGCCCTGCGGGGCGATCCTCTATGAGCAGGATTTCGACGCCGGGTTCAGCCGCGAATTGGAGGAGTTGGGCGCCATTCCGGCCCGGTTCCATTGCCATCGGCGCGTCGCCATCACGGCGGCGGAGAAGAGCGAGTTGTGGCGCCAGACGGGCGCGGACGCGGTGGAGATGGAGTCGTCGGTCATCCGCACCATTTGCCGGGAGATGCACATTCCCAGCGCGACGGTGCGGGTCATATCCGATGACGCGCAGCAGGACTTGCCGCTGGATTTCAACGCGCTGATGACCTCCGACGACCGCATCAATTATCTCAAGTTGATGTGGGCCGTGCTCAGCCGTCCCGGCCGCATTCCCAAATTGATTCAGTTCCAGCATCAAACCCTTGACGCCGCGCGCAAACTGGGAGCGGTGCTGGAAGATTTACTGGGAGCGGAGCGGCGTTGAGTTGGCCGGCGGCGGCGCGGCCCGTTCTTTGGCTGCTTCGCTCGAGCTAATCAGACTGGCCCCAATGGCAATCAACAACACGCCCACCCAGCGGGCGGCCGCGACCTTTTCATGGAGGATGAATTCCGCCGCCAGAGTGGTGAAAATAAAGCCGAGCGAGGTCAACGGCCAGATGAAGCTCACGTCGCGCAGGGAGAGCATGTAGAGCAGGGCGGCAAAGAAGACCGCCTCCAGCGCCACGCCGGCCAGAATTTTGCCGTTGGTGACGCCGCTCCTGGCCACGCGCACGATTTCGCTCAGGGTGTGCTCGCGCCAGCCCTGGACATCCTTGAGTCCCCGGGTCAGGAGGATGACGCCCACGGATTCGATGATGGCTGCGACAACGAGAATGAGAATAATTTTTGCCATAATTCAAAGGTCCTGGTAACGAATCAACCGAATGCCAAGCTGTTGCGGCAGGCACCGGATTGTCGGGTTGATGAGAGCATCCAATTCGTGCTTAAACTGGTCCAGCGACGGATGGGAGTAAAGCTCCGAATCGCCCGCCGGCAACCGGGGCAGCAGTTGCTGCACGTAGGCCGCGTCCACGCGCGCGTTTTGCAAAAGCCCGAAGACGGCCGCCGTGTGGCGGATATTTTTCCGCGCCAGCGCCCGCCGCGCCCGGGCCGAGAGCAGGCCAAAGATCGTGGCGTGGCTGAGGCGATAAGGCCACTGCCCGGCGGCGAGCCGCGCGTTCAGGAAAAAGGGGTCGCGCGTTAGGCGCATGGCGCGAATACCCCATCGCTCGGCGTTGTTCATCAGAATTCCAAAAACGACGGGATGCAAATGCAAATGGAGATGGCCGTTGAGGTGGTCCAACGGCAAGCCGGTGGCGTGGAATTTCGCCACCTGCGCCTCGATCTCGGCCTGCAACTCCGCCTTGCACGCGGCGCTGAAGAAATAGCGACAGCCCGCCGCCGCCGGATGATCCGAGAACTGCCCGCGCGCCCCGGCCAAATGAGGAATCCGCTCCGGTGGCAGAGCCGCCGCGCCGCAAACCAGGGTCAGATGCAGGCCCACACCGAGCTTTGGATGCGCGCGCGCCAACTCGATCGCCTGGTCCGCCGCCGGTTCGTTGACCATCAAACTGGCCGTGGTCAAAATCCCTTCGCGGTGGGCGCGGAGAACGGCCAGGTTGATGGATTCCGAGCGGCCAAAATCATCCGCATTGACAATCAGGCGGCGCGGCGCGGTGGAATGAGGGCTCATGCAGCGCGGGCACTCAAGCCAGACTTTGCGCGTCCAGGCAAGTCGTTTTCGTCGTCTAGTCGTGCTGGCCGCTCTCGGAGAACGAAACCAGTTTGCGCTCCCTGGCCATTGAATTTCGTCATGTGTGTTAGCCAAAGCTACTCTTCAAGTCGGCAGGAAAACTCGCCCGGCCGATTTTGAATTGACACCCCCGCCCAACTCACGATGCCGAAAGCAATGCACCAAGTGGTCGTTCACCATCCCCGTGGCTTGCATGTGCGCGTAGCAGATAGTCGAACCCACAAAATTGAATCCGCGCTGTTTCAAATCCTGGCTCATCGCGTCCGAGGCCCGCGTGCGGGCGGGGACATCTTTCATCGAGCGAGGTTGGTTAATGATCGGACGGCCGTCCACGAAACGCCAGATATAACGGTCAAAGCTGCCAAATTCCTCCTGCACAGCCAGAAAAGCCCGCGCATTGCGGACAGCGGAGGCAATCTTAAGACGATTGCGAATGAGGCCGGGATTGGCCAGGAGCTTCTTAATTTTAGCCGGTGTGTAGCGCGCCACTTTTTCCGGATCGAATTGGTCAAAGGCGGCGCGGTAGTTTTGGCGCTTTTTCAAAACGGTGTGCCAGCTCAATCCCGCCTGCGCGCCTTCCAGGATGAGAAATTCAAAGAGCGCGCGCTCGTGGTGCAACGGCACGCCCCATTCCGTGTCGTGGTATGCGACGTAGAGATCGTCA
>Ga0302324_100019948_pt1 | contig 13140 bp, 12 predicted proteins | sample Palsa_T0_1_FD_201949 | JGI IMG/M metagenome (GOLD analysis project Ga0302324, IMG submission 201949) | Peat permafrost microbial communities from Stordalen Mire near Abisko, Sweden - Palsa_T0_1 | ecosystem: Environmental > Terrestrial > Soil > Palsa > Peat permafrost | place: Sweden: Abisko...
AGATATCGAAATAGCATTGCCTCCATAGTTCGCCTCCTCGGGCCGCGCGAGCTTATGCTGTGCATCGGCATTTCTGATGATGGGTGCGCGATTGCGTTGTTATGATCGCCGGGAGACCCGATGGATATTCACGAGTATCAGGCCAAAGAGTTGCTGTCCGCGTTCGGGGTGAACGTGCCGCGCGGCAGCGTCGCCTATAGCCCCGAACAGGCTGTCTACGTCGCGACCGAGTTGGGCGGCTGGCACTGGGCCATCAAGGCGCAGATCCACGCCGGCGGCCGCGGTAAGGCGGGTGGCGTCAAGCTGTGCCGCACCTATCAGGAAGTGGCCGCCGCCGCCAAGGGCATGCTGGGCTCGGTCCTGGTCACCGCGCAGACCGGACCGGCGGGCAAGGCCGTGCACCGCCTGTATGTGGAGAAGGCCGAGCCCTACGTGCGCGCGCTCTACCTCGGCCTCGTGCTCGATCGCAAGATCGAGCGCATTCGCGTCATCGCCTCCGCCGAGGGCGGCGTGGAGATCGAGGAGATCGCGGCGAGCCGGCCTGAGACCATTTTGCAGCAGCAGGTCGATCCCGCCGTCGGACTGCAGTCCTTCCAGGCGCGCGAGCTCGCCTTCGGACTCGGCCTCAATATCAAGCAGGTGAGTCAGGCGGTGACCACCATCATGGGCTGCTATCGCGCATTTCGCGATCTCGATGCGACCATGGTCGAGATCAACCCGCTGGTGGTCACCAAGGATGACCGCGTGCTCGCGCTCGATGCCAAGATGTCCTTCGACGACAATGCGATGTTCCGGCGACCGCGGGTCACCGAAATGCGCGATGCCGCTGAGGAAGACCCGCGCGAGACGCAGGCCGCCGAGCTTGGCCTCAATTACGTCGGGCTCGCGGGCGACATCGGCTGCATCATCAACGGGGCGGGACTCGCGATGGCAACCATGGACGTCATCAAGCACGCGGGCGGCGAGCCCGCCAATTTCCTCGATATCGGCGGTGGCGCCTCGCCCGAGCGCGTGGCGGCTGCTTTCAATCTCGTGCTCTCCGATCAGAACGTCAAAGCGATCCTGGTCAACATCTTTGCGGGGATCAACCGCTGTGATTGGGTGGCGCAAGGTGTGGTGCAGGCCGCGAAGGGCCTGCGCGTTCCGCTGGTCGTGCGCCTGGCCGGCACCAACGTCGAGGAAGGGAGGCGCATCATCGAGGGCAGCGGGCTGCCCATCATCTCGGCCGACACGCTGGCGGAAGCAGCCGACAAAGCCGTGGCCGCCTCGCGTGGAGAGGGGTTGCGATGAGCATCTTGATCGACGAGACCACGCGCGTGATCGTGCAGGGATTCACCGGCGACAAGGCCACGTTCCACGCCAAGGAAATGATCGCCTACGGCACCCGCGTGGTGGGTGGTGTGACGCCGGGCAAGGGCGGGCAGACGCACCTCGATAGGCCGGTCTTCAACACGGTGAAGGATGCAGTCAAGGCTTGCGGTGCGGAGGCGAGTCTCGCCTTCGTGCCGCCGCCCTTTGCGGCGGATGCGCTGATGGAGGCGGCCGATGCCGGATTGCGGCTCTTGTGCATCATCACCGACGGCATACCGGCGCAGGACATGATGCGCGTCAAGCGTTATCTGCGGCGTTATGCGAAAGCCCAACGCACCCTGATCGTCGGGCCGAATTGCGCCGGCATCATCAGCGCCGGCAAGGCCATGCTGGGCATCATGCCCGGTCATATCTACATTCGCGGCAACGTCGGCATCGTCTCGCGCTCGGGAACGCTCGGATACGAGGCGGCCGCGCAGATGAAAGCCCTCGGTATCGGCGTCACCACGAGCGTGGGCATTGGCGGAGACCCCATCAACGGCAGCTCCTTTCTGGACCATCTGATGCTGTTCGAGCAGGACGCGGAGACCCAAGCGGTGGTCATCATCGGCGAGATCGGGGGACCGCAGGAGGCGGAGGCGGCCAAATGGGTGAAGGAGAACATGACCAAGCCGGTGGTCGGCTATGTGGCGGGCCTCACCGCGCCCAAGGGCCGGCGCATGGGGCACGCGGGCGCGATCATCTCGGCCGAGGGCGACAGTGCCGCCGAGAAGACCGAGCTCATGAAGGGCTACGGGCTGCTCGTGGCGCCGAGCGCGGCCGAGTTGGGGTCCACCGCCGCTCTGGCTTTGCGCAAGGCGCGGCTCTAGCGCTTGCATGAACGCGCCCCAGGTGCAGCCGGGCGGAAATTTCTCGCGCGCTGAGCTGCTCTTTGATTTGCTGGTGGAGGTAGTGAGGCGCTACGAGCCGGAAGTCGCCGCGGTGCTGCGCGAGGAGCGCAACACCGCGGGAATGCCGGCGGTGTTGCTCGCCAGGACGCTGCAGGCTCAAGGTATCTGGTTCCAGCTGCTCGCGATCGCGGAGCAGAACCGCGACATGCGCAATCGCCGCGAGATCGAGCGCGAGCGCGGTTATGGCCAATTGCGCGGCACCTTTGGCGGCGTGTTCGCGGCGGCGGCGCGCGAGGGGATATCCGCCGCCGAGATCCGCGAGGTGCTGGGCTCGTTGCGCGTGCGGCCGGTGATCACGGCACATCCGACGGAGGCCAAACGCGTCACGGTCATGGAACGTCAGCGGCGCATCTATCTAAAGCTGCTCGAGCTCGAGTCGCCCCGCTGGACCGATCGCGAGCGCGACGAACTCATCCAGACGCTGCGCGAGGAGATCGAGCTGCTCTGGCTGACGGGCGAGCTCAAACTCGAGAAACCCACGGTCGCGCAGGAGGTGGCCTGGGGGCTGTATTTCTTCAACGAGAATCTGTTCGACGTCGTTCCGCAGATGCTCGCCAAAGTGCAGAGCGCCTTCGCCAAGCAGTTTCCGGGCGAGCCGCTCGAGGTGCCGATCTTCTTCCAGTTCGGCTCTTGGATCGGAGGCGACCGGGACGGCAATCCCTACGTGACCAGCGAGGTCACGCGGCGCACTCTCTGGCAGACGCGCCTCGCGAGCCTCGAGCGCTATCGGGCCCGGCTCTCTGATCTGATCCGCGCGCTCAGCATCGAAGATCACGCCCTGCCGCTGCCGGACGCTTTCCGTGCGGCGGTGGGCGAGGCCATTCGCGCGCTGCCCGATGGCGAGGCGCGCGCGGCGCGTAATCGCGGCGAGATTTTTCGCCAATTCATCGGTTGCATGCTGTCGCGCATCGAGACCACCATCGAGCACGCCTCGAGGGAGCGGCCGGCTCCGGCGGAGACCGGCTATCGCCATGCCGACGCCCTGATCGAGGACGTCGATCTCATGCGCGACGCGTTGAGGGCCTCGGGCGCAGAACGCATCGCCGACGCGCTGCTGCTGCCGCTGCGCCGCGAAGTCGGTACGTTCCGCTTCTGCACCGTGCGCCTCGACGTGCGTGAGAACAGCATGCGCGTGAATCAGACTCTCGCAGCTCTGTACCGGGCGAGAAATGGCGGGGCCGAGGCGCCCGCTACCGGCTCCGACGAGTGGAAGCAGTGGCTCAAGTCAGAGCTCGCCACCCCGCGCCGCAATCCCGGCAGCTGCGAGGGTTTGCCCGTAGACGCAGCGGAAACGCTCGAGACCTTCCGCACCATCGCGCGTCTGCGCGAGGAAGTCGACCGCGAGGCGTTCGGCGCGCTCATCTTGAGCATGACTCGCAGCGCCGCCGATGTTCTCGGTGTGTACCTCCTCGCCAAGGAGGCCGGATTGTTCGCCGACGCCGCGGGCATCGAGCGCTGCACGCTGCCCATCGTGCCGCTGCTCGAAACCATTCCGGACCTGCGTCGAGCGCCCGCCATCTTGAAGGAATTGCTCGCGGTGCCTCTGGTACAGCGCAGCCTCTATGTGCAGAGAAAGATCCAGGAGGTCATGATCGGCTATTCCGACTCGAACAAGGATGGCGGGTACCTGACCGCGCACTGGGAACTCGCGAAGGCGCAAGGTGATCTGACCCGGGTCGGACGCGAGCACGGTGTCACGATCGCTTTCTTTCACGGGCGAGGCGGATCGTTGAGCCGCGGCGGCGCCCCGACCGGCCGCGCCGTTGCTGCTGCGCCGGCAGGGTCGATCGGCGGGCAGTTCCGCGTCACCGAGCAGGGCGAGGTGGTGTCTTTCAAGTATGCCAATCGGGGCACGGCCGCCTATCAAGTCGAGCTCCTCGGATCCTCGGTGGTGGAGCACGTGCTGCGCTCGCGGCGCGATGCGGCCCTCGTGCCCGTGCACGAATTCCACGAGGCCATGGAGGCGCTCGCCGGTACGGCCTGGTCGGCTTATCGCAAGCTCATGGAGATGCCCGGGATGCTCGTCTATCTGCAGCAATCGAGTCCGCTCGAGGAGCTCTCGCTCCTCAACATCGGATCACGCCCCGCGCGGCGCACTCAGGCCGCTACGCTCGAGGATCTGCGTGCGATTCCCTGGGTTTTCGCCTGGACGCAGAACCGTCACATGCTATCCGGTTGGTACGGCGTTGGCAGCGGCATCAAGGCCTTTCTCGACGTGCGCAAGGAACGGGGACTCGAGCTGCTGCGGCGCATGTTCAACGAAGCGCGGTTGTTCCGTCTCATTCTCGACGATGTGGAGCGCACGCTCCTGCAGGTCGACATGTCGATCGCAGGCGAGTACGCCGAACTCGTGCAGGACGAGGCCGTGCGTCGCGAAATTTTCTCGCAGGTAAACACCGAGTTCGAGCTCACCTCCCGCATGATCGTGGCGATCTCCGGCGGCGCCTGCATCGGCGAGCGCTTCCCGCAGTTTCGCCGCCGTCTTGCGCGCCGCTTGAAGACCATCAATCAGGTCAGCCGGGAACAGGTGCATTTGTTACGCGCGCACCGCGGCGACGGCAGCGACGAGGTGCGCACGGCGCTGCTCCGATCCATCAATTGCGCAGCGGCGGGCCTCGGCGCCACCGGTTAGCTAAAAGTCCCGATCACGAGGAGGCTTCCATGAGTTTTACCAGCGTAGATCCGGCCACGCCGCGGCTGCAGCGGTCCGAGCTGGCCGTGCCCGGTTCCAATACCGCCCTTTTCGAAAAGGCATCGAAGTCGCCCGCGGACATCGTGTTCCTGGACCTCGAGGACGCCGTGGCGCCCGACGACAAGGCGCAGGCGCGCAAGAACATCATCCAGGCGCTCAACGAAATCGACTGGGGCGCGAAGACCATGATGGTGCGCATCAACGGGCTCGATACGCATTACATGTACCGCGACGTCATCGACATCGTCGAGGCATGTGCGCGCCTGGACGTGATCCTCATTCCCAAGGTGGGTGTCGCGGCGGACGTGTATGCCGTCGATATGCTCGTGACCCAGGTCGAGACGTCCATCCGCCGCACCAAACCCATCGGGTTCGAAGTGCTCATCGAGACCGCGCTCGGCATGGCGAACGTCGAGACCATCGCGCAATCGAGCAAGCGCCTCGAGGCCATGTCCTTCGGCGTCGCGGACTACGCCGCCTCCACGCGGGCGCGCACCACCGTGATCGGCGGGGTGAATAAGGACTCCGGCGTCCTCACGGACAGGGACGAGGAGGGCAAGCGGCAATATCACTGGACGGATCCCTGGCATGCCGCACAAACCCGCATGCTCATCGCGTGCCGCGCTTACGGGTTGCGGCCGATCGACGGCCCATTCGGGGACTTCAACGACCCGGACGGTTTTCGCGCCGCCGCCCACCGTGCCGCCGTGCTCGGCTATGAGGGCAAATGGGCGATCCATCCCTCTCAGATCGCACTCTGCAACGAAGTGTTCACCCCGTCTCCCGCGGAAATCGCCAAGGCGCGGCGTATCCTCGAGGCGATGGAGCAGGCCGCAAGGGAGGGGCGGGGAGCCGTATCGCTCGACGGGCGGCTGATCGACTACGCCAGCATCCGCATGGCGGAGGCGCTGTTGGAGAAAGCCAAGTCCATGGAGACTCGCGCGACTTAGCGCGGGGCGAGCTCGGGGGCCGTCACGGTCTCCGGGCACGCATTTCAATCAATAACGGCGGTCGCCGATCGATTCCGCGGCCCAATGAGATCACTCGCTCCGCCGGAACGTCAGACACTCCAGATCGCTGGTGATGGCTACATTCCTCGCTGTCCTGCAGTACGTTTCTTCGCCCCCTTTGGCCTGCTCAGCGCACCCTCCGTGCCCGGCGCACTGGTTGAAGCCTTTGTAATGGTAATGGTTGAGGTGATCCCTCTCGGCGGCGGTCAACGGGGCGTGGTGGAAAACCGCAACGGTCGCGTTGTGCCCGTCGATCCTCGCGTTGTACACATCTACAATCCCCATCTTCGCGAGCTGCGACCCCTCACGAGTTCCGAGACCGATCGAAGGAATACGGCTGCCGAGTGTGGCGCTCGCGTGACCGGCACCCCCGTGAGCCGCGCTGCCACCGTGTCCGGCGCCCCCGTTGGCCGCGCTGCCGCCGCCGTGGCCACCCGCTGATGGCGCAGCCGGAGCCAATCCGGCCAGCACGAGGGCGCCAATAAAACAGATACTGATGAGGCTAACGCGCATACCGCACCTCTCTCACTTAAAGGCGACTGGCGCATCAGGACGACGACGCACTCTCCAGCATACGCCCGCCCCCGCACTTTGCAACGAAGGCCAAGTCGATGGAGTCTCGCGCGACCTGAGGCCGGGCGCGGGTGGTCCGCGCGAGGTTGCGGCCGGACGCGAGGTCAGCTCGGCCCGTCACGGCCGACGTAGCGGCGCCGCCAGGTAACAACCGAACTCCTTCACGAAATCGACGTACACCCGCGCGTGCACGCGGCCCTGGCGGTCCAGAAATTCGGCGTGGTCGGCCAAGGGTACGAAGGCGCCGTGCCAGACGTTCGGGCGGACGTAGAGGCCGCACGTGCCGTCGCACCAGAACGTGGTGAACCGATCCGGGGAGACGTCATCGCCCGGCAGAGCGAGAGGCACGACGAAGGGCTCGCCGTGCAGGGGATAGATGAGCTGGCCGCCGTCCGGATGGTAATTGGCCCGCCAGATGTAGGCGTGTTCGCGGGTGGTGGTCGCCTCCGCCTTCGCCTCCTCCGGCCAGGTACTCCAGCCGAACAGATAACTATCGCCCACCGCGTTGTTGCGGGCGAAAAGGACCTCGCCTTTCCACCAGAATTCGAAGACTCCCTCGGTGATACCGCCCTGATTTCCCGAGTTCTCATCGACGGGTCGCCAGCCTTGAGCTGGCCAGCGCACGATCTCGATTGGGAACGACCGCGGATCCCGGACGAGCGCTCCGTAACCCTCGAGGGCTTGCTCGGTGGCTTCGACCAGCGGCGTCACATGCAGGCGCCGTGCTCCGGTGGTCGGGATATCGGAAATGTCGTTGGGTAAAGCGTCCATGGCCGCGTTCGATGATAGCGCCGATTAGACCGGCACAGTACCTGGAAGCCGAGCCGCTTTGCCGTCGAAGGTCGCGGTCGCGCGACATCCCATTTGGCGATTATGAGCTGCAATGAGGCAATCCGAAAACCCGCACGCGCTGTCCTTCCAGTGAAAAAGTGCTTCTTCCAGTGCCGGCTCATCCTCGAACGAAAGTTCACGTGCCTCAAGAAGCGCGCGGAAGATGCTCTGAAGCGCCACCCGGCTAAACCCATAGCGACTGCGCAGCACCCATTCGCACTCGAGTAGCACCAGCAGCGATACCAGCACCGGTTCCTCGCGGCTCAGCGCCTGCTCGATTAGCTTGCGCGCCCGACGCGTTTGCTCCGCGTCGTCTGCGACGACGAGTCGTATGACAACATTCGTATCGATGCCAAGCATCGGTCTTACGGCTACCGATTCATCCGCGCGATCGACACCCGCTTGGCGCCCGGGGGCCTGAACGAAATATCTCTAACGCTTCTGTTCTTCACACGCACGATGATCGTGCCGTCCTCGAGAACGGTGAAATGAATCCTATCGCCGGGCTTGAGGTTCGCAGCCGCCCGTACGTCTTTCGGTATCGTTGTCTGGCCCTTACTAGTCACGGTTGCAAATGCCATTTCGGATTCCACCCATTCTTACGATTAGTAATATTGTAAGCAAAGTCCTCGCGCCAGTCCATCGGCCGCCCCGGCCCACGGCGGGGCGCGAGCGCGGGCGGCTACGCGCGCGAACTCGCGTCTTCGACGGCGCGCAGAAACGCGCTCATGTGAAAGCGTGTCTGTGGCGCCGCGTAGCGGAATTCTCGGCCGACCGGACAAGCGCGCCGCGCGAGGCAGCCGTCGTGTCGGCAATCGGTTCCGGCCGCGCCCAGCACGTGGCTCACACAGGCATCGATATCGAACGAGCCGTCGCGAAACGCGTGCACCGGACAAGCTGACAGACAGGGCCGATCCGCGCAGCTCTCGCAGGGCGACCCTGGCGGCGGCGAGGGCTCCGGCGAGGCGGGCGGCGAGGGCGGCAGGGCGATCCTCTCACGCAGGCATAGGCCGCCCCGGTAGGCGTGCCAGAGGCCATACGTCTCATGAATCAAGAGTCCGATAGGGCTCGGATGAACCGGCTCGCAGCGCCGCGCCAGGCGTTGGAAGGGCAGCGGCGATGCGGGCGTTCCGCTCGGATAAAAGTCGGCCGCGCCGAATTCGCTCGCGAGCGCTCCGATCACGCGCCGTGACCATCGATCGAGAGGATGAGGCAGTCCGTCCTGTGCTTCTCCCGAGTCCTGAAAGGCGCGCCACTGCGCTCCCCCCGTGAACCCGAGCAATATGACGGTTCGCGGATTCTCCGCGCCGGGGGTGGCGTCGAGCTCGCCGGGCTCCGGGTGAAAGGCACCGCGTACCGCGAGACCGCTCGCTGCGCTGCGCCGACACAGTTGATCGAATTCGAGCACGGTGAGGCATCATACGGGAGTGTCGGCTCGCGAAATCAAGAATCCCGCAACCCTCAAGACGCTCGACGCGGTGCCGGAGTGCGGCGCGGAGGAGGTGGAGCGGGCGGTGGCCGCGGCGAGTGCCGCGCTGCCTGCCTGGAGTCAGACGCCGCTGCTCGAGCGCACCGCGCTGCTGCGCGAAATCTCGAGCCGCGTTCGCGCGCAGCGCGCAGAGCTCGCGCTCTCCTTGACTCGAGAGACTGGCAAGCCGCTCGCCGAATCGCGTGATTGCATCGGGGCCGTCGCGGACATGTTCGAGCGGCGCGGTTCGCAGCCCGGGTCGGCGAACGATGCCGCGCTCGCGGACGCTGCCGCGCCTGTCAGGGACGCCGGGCTTACCCACGACGCCGCGTCCGGCAGGCATCGGGGCGTGGTAGCGGTGATCGCGCCCTATAGCTTTCCGCTCCTGACCCTGGCCGCATCCGCCGCCCCGGCGCTCGCGAGCGGCGCGACTCTGGTGTGCAAGCCAGCCCCGCAGAATCCACTCACCGTCCTCGAGTTCGCGCGCCTCTGTGATGTCTTGCCCGCGGGGGTGATCAACGTCGTCACGGGCGGAGCCGAGACCGCCGAGCGGGTCATCGCGCATCCGCAGGTGGGCCGAGTGAGCTTCACGGGCTCCTCGGCGGTTGCCTGTCGCCTGCAAGCGCTCGCCCGCGGCAAGCAGCTCGACCTCGAGACCGGTTCGCTCGACGCCTTCATCGTCTGCAGGGACGCTGATCTGGAGCGTGCGGTGCCGGCCATTGCATGGACCCGTCTCATGAACGCAGGCCAGACCTGCGCCGCGCCGCGCCACATTTATGTCGAGCGCGCGATCGCGAGCGAACTCGCCGAGCGAATGCATCAGTACGTGGGTTTTCTCGATGTCGACGATCCGGCGAAGACGCCAACCGACCTGGGTCCTCTCATTTCCCAGGAGGCCGCGCAACGGGTGGAAGATCAAGTGGGACGCGCGCTGCGTGCGGGCGCCAAGCTGATTCTCGGCGGCCGTCGCTTTCGCCCGTCGGGGTTGCCCGGGCATTTCTTTCAGCCGACCATTCTCTCCAATGTGCCCGCGCGCAGTGCGCCGGCGACCGAGGAAATCCTGGGTCCGGTGGTTACGCTCACGCCGGTGAGCGATCTCGCCGAAGCGCTGGAGCTTGCGAGTCCGCCGAGAGCTCGCGCGCGCGCGTGGATCTATACCGGCGACACCGAGGCGGCGAGCCGCGGCGTGACACAAGGCGGCAGCGCCGCCTGCTTCATCAACGATCCGGGGGATCCGAAAGCAGGGCCCTTCGGGGGCCTGCGGCCGGGGCGCATTCTGGCTGCCCTCAACGCCGCGCCCGCGCCGAACCGCCCGGTCGAGCGAATGTGCGCCGCAGTTGCGCCGAAACCCTGGTGGTTTCCCTATCTCGATCGAAAGAGTTAGGTTCGGGCGGCGGCGCCTGGACGAGCTGGCGGCGCCGGGCCGGCGCCGCCGCCCGCGCGAACCTCAGCCCGCCGGACTACCCTCGACCTGGATCTCGAGCTTCACCCACATCTGGAACCCGTACGCCTGCCCGAAGGTGACGCCGTAATCGGAGCGATCGAAGGTCGCACTGGCATCGGCGCCGCAGACTTCTTTCTTGGTCATGGGGTTCGGTTTGCACAGGAACGAGTCGATCTTGAGCGTGAGCGGCTTGCTCACGCCGTGCAGCGTGAACGTGCCTTCCGCCTCCGCGGGCTTGTCGCCGTTCCACTTCGTGAATTTGCCGACGTAGGTGGCGGTCGGGTACTTCGCGGCATCGAAGAGCTCGGCCGATTTGGCGTGCTCGTCGAGCTTCGCGTTGCCGAAATCCACCGAGCTCATGTTGACCGTGACGTCGATCGATCCCGTCTTCGCATCTTTGTCGTAAACGACCTTGCCGGAGGTCTCGGTGAACTTGCCGCGCCAAACGGACAGTCCATTGAAATGATCCGCGGCGAAACTGGGATAGGTGTGCTTGGGATCCAGCACGTAAGTCACCGGTGCCGCGAAGGCGGACGCGGTGTAAACGGTCGCGTACCCGAGCGCGGCGATGGATGCCAAAACAATACGGTTCATGAAGGCTCCTTGAACTAATGGGTATAATTCGGCTCGGCGCCGTCCGCTTGTGCTCCGGCGCCGATGCCACGAATGATAGCCGATTGCACGGCGCTATCCCGCTTTTATCGCCACGCCCAAGGTATAGAGATGGAAGTACTGACTGCCATTGAAACGCGCGCTTCGGCCGCTCGCTTGACCGCGCCCGGCCCTTCACCTGCGGATCTCGCGCGCATCCTCGCGGCCGCCGGACGGGCACCCGATCACGGGCGCATGAAGCCATGGCACCTGGTGGTGCTGGAGGGTTCCGCCCGCGAGGAATTCGCCGCCGCGGCGGCGCTGGCCAAGCGTCGCCGCGCGGCCTCGATGAGCGACGAGCAGCTCGCCGCCGAGCGCGAGAAACTGCTGCGCTCTCCGACTCTCGTCGTGGTGGGCTGCACGGTGCGCGAGAACCCGAAGGTGCCGGAGATAGAGCAGGTGATCGCGGCGGGCGCCGCTGCCGAGAATCTGTTCCTGGCCGCGCACGATCTGGGCTACGGCGTGATGTGGAAGACGGGAGCCGCGGCCTACGATCCGGACGTCAAGGCGGTCGTCGGCTTGCGCCCCACCGACCACATCGTCGGCATCATGCATCTCGGCACCCGGGTCAAGTAACGGGACCGCGCGCTGGATGCGGGCTCGGCGCGGAAGGCGGGCTCGGCGCGGAGGGCGGACTCGGCGCGGGAAAGGAATGCCCGCGCAATGACACGGCCTTGACCAGCGCCCAGGCGGGCACTCCTTTCGCAAGCTCGAGCTCGCGGGTGGCCGCACGGGTGATGCGGGCGAGAATCGAGGCACCTGCACCGATGTCGATGGACACCAAGTCGGAGCCGCCGCCCTCGCCGTTGCCGTCCTCATCGACGGCCGTGACGATGCCCTGCAAGCTGTTGCGCACGCTCAAGTGCTGCGGTTCGCGGGTGGAAACGATCACATCGCGGGCGAGGAGTTGCAAGCGCAGCCGCGTTCCCGCCGCGAGGCGCGCGGACTCGACGCGGATCTCGCCGCCGCCGATCCGAACCCGAGTGAGGCCGCTCCCGGCGTCCTCGCCGATCACGGTGCCGTCCAGGATCGACCCGACGGCATCGGGGCCGAGCAGGGCACGCAGCTTCGGGTCGAGGCTCATCTGCGTGATGCCGCCTTCTGCCGCGACCTTTCCGGATTGCATGAGCACGATGTGAGTGGCGAGCCTCAGTACCTCGTCGAATTGATGACTCACGTAAATCATCGGGACCGATAGCTCGTCCCGCAAGGTCTCGAGATAGGGCAGCACTTCCTCGCGCCGCTCGCGGTCGAGCGCGGCGAGCGGCTCATCCAGCAGGAGCAGCCGCGGCTGCGAGAGGAGCGCCCGTCCGATCGCCACGCGCTGGCGTTCTCCGCCCGACAGCCGGTGCACGCGACGCGACATCAGCGGCTCGAGATCGAGCAGCGCGAGTACGCGCTCGAAGCTCACATAGGGCGCTCGCCGCGCGCGGCGCTCGGCGTATTTCAAATTCGAGGCGACATTCAAGTGCGGGAACAGGCGCGCATCCTGGAACACGTAGCCGATGCCGCGCCGTTCCGCCGCGACTGCGACCTGTAGCCGGGTGTCCAGAAGAACACCGCCATCGAGATCGATCGTGCCGCGATCGGGCGCGAGGAGCCCCGCGATGATGTTGATGGTCGTGCTCTTGCCGCACCCGGAGGGCCCGAATAGCGCGACGACTCCGGGCGTCGGCGCATCGAACGCGACGTCGAGAACGAACGACTCGAGCCGCTTTTCGACCGCGACCTTGAGGCTCACCGGCCGAGCATCCGGCGCACTCGCCGAGCGAACCATTCAGACAGCAGCAAACCGCCGAGTCCGAGCACCACCGACATGATCGCAAGCCGCGCCGCCGAGTGCTCTCCGCCCGGCTCCTGCAAAGCCGAGTAAAGCGCGAGCGGCAAGGTCCGCGTTTCGCCGGGGATGTTCGACACGAATGTGATGACCGCGCCGAACTCGCCCAAAGCGGCCGAGAAGGCCGTGATTGCCCCGGCCAACAGGCCCGGCAGCATCAAGGGGAGCGTCACGCTCGCGAACCGGTCGAGCGGACCTGCACCCAACGTGCGCGCAGCATCCTCGAGCCCGCGGTCGATGTTTTCGAGGGAAATGCGGATGGCGCGCACCATGAGCGGAAAGGACATCACCGCGGTGGCGAGCGCGGCGCCGTTGCGGGTGAAAATGAGCACGATCCCGAACGAGCGATCGAGCCAACCGCCGATGGGGCCCC
>Ga0302324_100019950_pt1 | contig 13140 bp, 7 predicted proteins | sample Palsa_T0_1_FD_201949 | JGI IMG/M metagenome (GOLD analysis project Ga0302324, IMG submission 201949) | Peat permafrost microbial communities from Stordalen Mire near Abisko, Sweden - Palsa_T0_1 | ecosystem: Environmental > Terrestrial > Soil > Palsa > Peat permafrost | place: Sweden: Abisko...
AATGCCGGCGGCTCGACCAAGGCCAGCTCGGCGGCGACTGGGACGGTCGTGCCGCCTGCTCCGGCCAACACCTCGCTGCCATCCGTGAGCGGCTCTGCGGTGGAAGGTCAGACGTTGAGCGCCTCGACTGGGACGTGGTCGGGCAGCCCGACGTCGTATGCGTATCAATGGGAGGACTGCAGCATGGCTGGTGAAGCGTGCGCGAACATCGGTGGTGCGACGTCGTCGAGCTACAAGCTGGTGTCGGGCGACGTCGGGCACACGCTGCGGGTCGCCGTCACGGCGAGCAATGCCGGCGGCTCGACACCGGCGACCTCCGCGGCGACTGGGACGGTCGTGCCGCCTGCTCCGACGAACACGGTTCAGCCGTCGGTGAGCGGCTCTGCGGTTGAAGGTCAGACGTTGAGCGCGTCCACTGGGACGTGGTTGGGGAGCCCGACGTCATATGCGTATCAGTGGGAGGATTGCAACACGGCGGGTGAAGCGTGCGCGAACATCGGTGGCGCGACGTCGTCGAGCTACAAGCTGGCGTCTGGTGATGTGGGCCACACGGTGCGGGTGGTCGTGACCGCGAGCAACGCGGGGGGCTCGACACCGGCGAGCTCGGCGGCGACTGGGACGGTTGTGCCGCCTGCTCCGGCGAACACGGCCCTGCCGTCGGTGAGCGGTGTGACTGAAGAAGGTCAGACGTTGTCGGCCTCTCAGGGGACGTGGACCAACGCCCCGACTTCGTATGCGTACCAGTGGGAGGACTGCAACACGGCGGGTGAAGCGTGCGCGAACATCGGTGGCGCTACGTCGTCGAGCTACAAACTCGCCTCGGGTGACGTGGGCCACACCGTCCGGGTGGCCGTTACGGCGAGCAACGCGGGGGGCTCGGCGAAGGCCAGCTCGGCGGCGACTGGGACGGTGGTGCCGCCGGCGCCGGCGAACACTGTGCTGCCGTCGGTGAGCGGCTCTGCGGTGGAAGGTCAGACGTTGAGCGCGTCCACTGGGACGTGGTCGGGTAGCCCGACGTCCTACGCGTATCAGTGGGAGGACTGCAACACGGCAGGCGAAGCCTGTGCGAACATCGGCGGCGCCACGGCCTCGAGCTACAAGCTGGCGTCGGGCGACGTCGGGCACACGCTGCGGGTGGTTGTGACGGCGAGCAATGCCGGTGGCTCGACGAAGGCGTCTTCGGCGGCGTCGGGGACGGTTGCGCCGCCCGCTCCGGTGAACACGGCTCTGCCGTCGGTGACGGGCTCTGCGGTGGAAGGTCAGACCTTGGCTGCGTCGAGTGGAACCTGGTCGGGCAGCCCGACGTCCTTTGCTTATCAGTGGGAGGACTGCAACACGGCGGGTGAAGCGTGCGCGAACATCGGTGGCGCGACGTCCTCGAGCTACAAGCTGGCGGCGAGCGACGTTGGGCACACCGTTCGCGTACTCGTCACAGCGAGCAACGCGGGCGGGTCGATGGGGGCGTCTTCAACGGCGACGGGGACGGTCCTGCCGCTGGCGCCTGCGAACACAGCTCTGCCGTCGGTGAGCGGTGTGGCTGAAGAAGGCCAGACGTTGACGGCCTCGAAGGGGACGTGGACCAACAACCCGACGTCGTATGCCTATCAGTGGGAGGACTGCAACACGGCGGGCGAAAGCTGCTCGAACATCGGCGGGGCGACGTCCTCCAGCTACGAGCTGGTGTCGGGCGACGTCGGCCATACGCTGCGGGTGGCCGTCACGGCGACCAACGCGGGTGGCTCCACGAAGGCGTCTTCGACGGCGAGCGCGACGGTGGTGGCGGCATCGGTTGGCGGCGGTTCGCAGATCTACGTGGCGCAGAACGGTGCGGGGAGTCAGAATGGGGAAGGAAGCTGTTCGAACGCGCATCCGCTTTCCTGGCTGAACAGGGAAAGCGATTGGGGTTCCGGTGCCGGTAAGGTTGCGCCCGGGACCACGGTGGATCTGTGTGGCACGTTCAGCGAACCCGTGGAAACGAAGGGCAATGGGTCGAGCGGGAAGCCCGTGACGATCTTGTTCACGGCGGGCGCGAAGATCGCCAAAGGCGGCGCCGGCTGCCCTGGCTCTGGTTGCTTGAATATCGCTAACGAAAGCGCATACATCACGATCGATGGCGGAAGCGATGGTGTGATCGAAAACACCGATAGCGGCACGGGCAAAGAATCACCGTCGACGACGACCGGGATCCAGGCCAACGGGTGTAAACACTGTGCTATCGAAAACCTCGAAATCGCGAATCTGTATGTGGCGAAGAAAGGCGACGAAAAGGACAACACCGAAATCAGGGGGATCTTCATCCGGGAAGGCAGCCCCGAATACGTCACGGTGTCGCACGATGTCTTTCACGACATGGGCTGGGCGGTCAACATCGAAGCGTCGGAATCGACGTCTCATATCTATGTCGAACACGACACCTTCTACCATCTCACGCACGGGTTCACGCCGACCGCCGCGTTCAACGGCGGCAATATCGGCCCGGTGGTGTTCGCGCACAACCATTGGTATGGCAACCTGAACTGGGAAGACGGCAATCCGTCGAATGGCACGGGTCCTGACACGAATCACTCGGATGGCGTGCACTGCTATTCAGCGGACGGCAGGGGCTATACGCCGCACTACAACGGCCTTTACATCTACGACAACTACGTCGAGATGGAAGGCGAAGACAACACGGCCCCGATCTTCCTCGAGGGCGGCTCGGGTGACGGCTCCACGCCGTGCGCGGACAAAACCTCGAACATCTGGGTCTACGACAACGTCTTCTCCAGCACCGACACCGAACTCGGCGACGGCCTGCTCGGCGCCTACTCCGGCGAACCGCACATCTACAACAACACCCTGATCGGCTCAGGAGAAGGAGCCTGCGAGGTGCTCAACGACCACGTCTCGGCCGAAATGCGGTACAAGGACAACGTCATAACTTCGTGCAAATATCTGATCGAAGCCGAAAAGGAACGCTTCGCTCCCAATGGCTTGGAATACAACCTCTACGCCAACGGCGGCAGCGAACCGTTCGTCTGCCTCAATCCCAACAAGCACGAATACGGTATGGCCAACTTCGGGAAGTGGCAGGAATGCATGGAAGACGACAAACACTCCATCACAGCGAGCAGCGCCAAGCTCGACCTGCAGGAAGCGGTGGGGGCCCAGGGCAAGCCAGAAGCCGGCTCGCCGGCGCTCGACGCCGGCGCCAACCTGACGAGCCTGTGTCCCTCGACACCTGAAGAAGCTCTCTGCAAGAACATCAACGGCGAAGCGCGTCCGAGCACGGGCGCCTGGAACATCGGCGCCTACTGACAGCGGGCGCGGGAGTGCCCGGCTTGAGGGTCCGCCGTAGGCGTAGTGGCACCAAGCCGCATGCCGCCGAGATCGTCGATATCCCCGGGCCGCAAATCGGCCGGTGTGCGCCGTTTATGATCTGAGCAGCCCATGTCAGCGTCACGCCAACGTCGCCGCCGCCCCCGTTGATCGCAGAAGCGCTGTCCTCGCCGATGGTCTCGAGCTAGCAATCCGGTGAGGCTGCTCGGCTTCATAGCGATCTTGGGCATCGCCACCGCGATCGGTCTCAACGTCTCCGGCGCGCTGGGACCGGCAGGCCGTGACCCGATCCGAACGATCTATGTGGGGCAGGCCGGCGCAGGGAATCGAAGCGGACGGGGAGGCTGTGCCAACGCCCGCCCCCTGTCCTGGCTGAACGCGGCGAGCAACTGGGGCGCAGGCGACGGCCAGATCCGCCCTGGCGTCACTGTCGGCCTCTGCGGGACGATCACTGGACAGCTCGAAACGAAAAAGAGCGGATCGGGCGGTAAGCCCATCACGATCCTCTTCATGGCGAACGCGAAGATAGCGAAAGGCGGGGCCGGCTGTCCGAGCAGCGGCTGTATCAGCGTCGCGCCCTCGAGCGAATACATCACGATCGACGGTGGCAGCAACGGCGTAATCGAGAACACCGACAGAGGGACCGGCAAACTGGAATCCGCGGAACCTACGACCGGGATCGAAGCCCGGGGCTGCAAACACTGCACCATCGAGGATCTCGAGATCGCGAACCTCTACGTGGCGGTCAGGGGACACGGGCCGGGCGCCACTGAAATCAGGGGCATACAGATTCGTGAAGGTACGCCCGAATACGACACGGTCAACCACGACGTCTTCCACGATCTGGGCTGGGCGGTGAACATCGAAGCGGCACCCACGACATCGCACATCGATGTGGAACACGATACCTTCTACCACCTCACGCACGGGTTCTCACCCACGGCCGGCTTCAGCGGCGGCAGCATTGGGCCGGTTGTGTTCGCGCATAACCACTTCTACCGTAACCTCAACTGGGAAGCGCCTGGCGATCCCAATCACGTAGATGGGGTGCATTGCTACTCGACCGACGCAAAGGGTTACACCCCGCACTACACCGGGCTTTACGTCTACGACAACTACATCACCATGGAAGGCGCTGACAATACGGCCCCGATATACATCGAAGGCGGGTCGGGGGAAGGCTCGACGCCGTGCGCGGACAGCACGTCGAACATCTGGGTCTTCAACAACGTGCTCGCGTACGCGAAGAACGTGCCCGAAGGAGCGGACGGCCTGCTCGGGGCCTTCTCGGGCGAACCGCACCTGTACAACAACACCCTCCTTGGCAACTCGACAACAGTGCGTGTCTGCGAGGTGCTCAACGACCACGTCGCGGCCGAAGTCCGGTTCACGAACAACCTGGCGACGAGATGCAAGGTGTTCCTGGAAGCCGAAAAGGAACGCTTGGCCGCAGGGGGGGTCGAGCACAACCTGTGGGCGGACGGCGGCAGCGGTGGGACCTTCGTGTGCATCGCGGCGACAGGCAAGCGCGAATACACGCGCGCGGAGCTCTCGAGCTGGCAGGCCTGCCTTGGCAACGACATGCACTCGCGCATGGTGAGCAACGCCAGACTCGACTTGAAGGAAGTGGTTGGGGTGCAGGGCAAACCGTATGCGGGCTCTCCCGCCCTGGCGGCTGGCGTCAACCTGACGAGCCTGTGTCCGTCGACGCCGGCGCGAGCGCTGTGCCGGAACATAAACGGCGAGGCGCGTCCGAGCACCGGCGCCTGGAATATCGGCGCCTACTGACAACAAGTCGGCTCGGGTGAGTGCGACCGAGGCTGCGGCGCGAACGTTCGTCGCCCGCGCAAGTGGATGCTCCGCCGACGAAGGCCGATCGGGCGCGCGCCGCCCATTGACGGGCGAGCAAAGCGACGGCGGACCGGCCGCAAAACTATACGAAGTTACTATGCGAAGCGACGCGCGGCAGTTACGATGTGCAGCGGAATGTCTGATCGCCAGCTCTCCGGGCGAGTCGCGTCACTGGACGGGCTGCGCGGCCTTGCAGCCTCGCTCGTGATTCTGACTCACGCGCTACTCGCGGGAATCGCGTATCGCACGATCGCGCCCCGAGCGTTCGTGACCTGGGGAGGGAGCGACGCGGTCGCCGTGTTCTTCGTTCTCAGTGGCTTCGTGCTCGTCCTGCCCGTGATCGATGGTCCAATGCGACTTCGCAGTTACTATCCGGCCCGCGCGCTGCGGTTGTATCTCCCGGTATGGGCGGCGATCGCCTTCGCGGCAGCCCTTCACATGGGCACCGACTGGCGTCATATCGACGGGGCAAGCTGGTGGTTGAACAACCACGGCGAACATCTCGAGGTCCAAGAGGCCGCTCGGGACGCCACCCTGTTCAAGACCGGCGGTTGGGCCTACGTCCAGTCGCTGTGGTCTCTGCGCTGGGAGGTGATCTTCTCGGTCCTGCTCCCGCTCTACGTGCTGGTGGGCCGCGCGACCCGCAGGCTGCCGATCGTCATGGGCGTGATCATGTTGGCCCTGATCGGGTTGGACAAGAGCGAATACCTTCGCTATCCGCCGATCTTCTTCCTTGGAACGCTGCTCGCGTTTCAGGTCCCGCAGGCCCGCGCCATGTGGGCATCGCTCAGCGACGCGGGGCGCGCCGCGGTGGTCGTTGCGACGGCTGTCCTGTGTACGGCGGACGCCTGGGCACCGGCCGGCTCGAACAACGGGGGCATCGGGGCGATGCTGTCGGCGCTCGGCGCGATCGGGATCCTGGCTCTTGCGGTCGTCTCCGGAGCATTTGACAGGTTCCTCACGCGACCGCGCGTGCACTGGCTTGGAACAAGGTCGTTCAGCCTCTACCTGGTTCAGGAGGCGGTCATCGTGTCCGTCGCCTTTCTGTTGGGCGGCAGGCCCAACACGATCCTCTACCTGGCGCTGGCAATCCCGGCGACGCTCGTCGTGGCCGAGGTGTTCTTCCGGGTGGTGGAACGCCCCTCGCACATCCTGTCCCGCAAGGCCAGGCGTCTGTTCGCCCCTCGCCTGATCGCGCCGCCCGACGTGGCGTCCAGCCTGGACGGCGCCTGACGTGCGGCTTACCCGTCGTACGTGAACGGCAGCTCAGCGGCGATAGCGCTCAGCCGCGGCGCCGAGGCGTCGCGCTCGGACGGCACGAGCTCCTCGGTGGGCAGCGGCCACTCGATCCCCACCTCAGGATCGTTGTAGGCGATCCCACGCTCGGTGTCGTCGGCGTAGTAGTTGCTCTGCTTGTACATCACGTCGGCGCTGTCACTGAGCACGCAGAAGCCGTGGGCGAACCCGATCGGACAGTAGAGCACGTGCATGTTCTCTTCGGTCAGTTCAAAGCCCTCCCATTGACCGAAGGTGGGCGAGCCGACGCGGACGTCCACCACTACGTCGTAGATCGCGCCGCGACCGGCGCGCACGAGCTTGGCTGCTCCCTTGCCGATCTGGAAATGCATGCCACGAACGATTCCGTGTCGCGAGCGCGAGTGGTTGTCCTGCACCATCTCCTCCGGAATGCCGAGCTCGGAGAAGATCGAGCGACGATAGGTCTCCACGAAGAAGCCGCGCTCGTCGCCCAAGACCTTTGGGGCTATCAGGATCGGGCCGTCCAGACGGGTCGCGAGACGTTGCATGGAAAATCTCCTCCGGTCGATTGTCTGGGTAAGCCTACGAGCTCGCCAGGTCGGCGCGGCGCATGTAGTCGGCCAGCGCCTCGCGCCACGGACGCAACGGCGTGAGCCCCAGGGAGTCGGCGCGAGGACGGGCAAGCACGCCGTTCAGCGGACGGTCGGTGCCACCGGGGGGAATCTCCGTGGCGGTGGCCCGGACCGGTATGTCGATGCCGGCCTCCTGCATGATGGCCGCGGTGAACTCGTGCCAGGAGCAGGCGCCCGCCGCCGTGAGGTGCAGCAACCCGCTGGCGCCGACGTTGACCGCCTCCAGGAGCGCCTGGGCCAGATCGGCGGTGAACGTTGGCTGCAGACGCTGGTCGGCGACGACGCTCAGGGAACCCTGCTCGCGGGCCCGGGCGATCATCCGTTGGACGAAGTTCCCGCCCTTGCTGGCGCTGCCGTGCAGACCGTACAAGCCGGCGCTGCGCACGACGAGCGCGTCGTCGCCGTATGCGAGCGCGGCGTACTCGCCGGCGAGCTTGGTCAGCGCGTAGATGGACCGTGGTGACGGGCTGTCCTGCTCGCCGTAGGGCTCCTCCCGCCGACCGTCGAACACGTAGTTGGTCGAGAGATGAACGAGGCGCGCGCCGCGGCAGGCGAGCTCTCTGACGGCTCTCACGTTCGCCGCCCAGGCGGCGTCGGGCTCGCGCTCGCACACATCGACGTTGTGAAACGCCGCGCAGTTGAACACGAGCTCGGGCTGGGTCTCCTCGAATGCGCGGTCGAGCGCGACGCTGTCGGTGATGTCCAGCTCGGCGTGCGAGTAGGCCCGTGCGGAGTCACCGAGGAGGGTCTTCAGATCGCTGGCGAGCTGCCCGCCGCCGCCAGTGATCAGCGCTCTCACAGAACCTCGGGGAAGGCGTCGAGGAGCGGCTTGACGTCGTACAGCAACTCCAGCCAGCGGATGTTGTAGCAGCGCGGGTCGGTGAGCCCGGCCAGGCTGTCGACGTCGATTCGCTTGAGCAGGTCGCTCACAGCCTCGAGCACAGAACGCCTGGGGATGAAGCCGAGCCGCGTCGAGAGCTTCGCATTGGCGCACTCGTAGTCGCGCATCAGCTTGGGTGCGGGGACCTCCTCCAACTGCACAGAGCGGCCGGCCAGCTGGACCGAGCCGGCAACGATCATCGCCAGCTCACGGATCTGGTAGTTGGAGTGCACGACGTTGAAGATCTCCCCGTGCACCTTCTCCGCGGGAGCCTCGTAGGCAGCGATCATCGCATCCGCGCAGTCGCGGATGTCCACCAGCGGGCGCCACATCCAACCGCCGCCATGCAGCTTCAGCGCGCCCGACAGCAGCGCGTCCTTCACGAAGGTGTTCACCACCAGGTCGAACCTCATGCGTGGGCTCCAGCCGTACACGGTGCCGTTGCGCAGGATCACCGGACACAGGCCTTCGGCGCTGAGCTCGAGCAGCTTTTCCTCGCCGTAGCGCTTGGAGGTCGCGTACGCGGCGCGCGGCTGGATGTCGGCATCCTCGGCATGCATCCCCGGTGGCAGGCCGTCGTACAACGAGCATGAGGATGCGAACACGTAGCGCTCGATGTTGCGCTCCAGGCACGCCCGCGCCAACGTCTCGGTCGCGATCGCGTTCATCTGCCAGTTGGCCTCTGGGTTGAACTCGGCGGTCGGATCGTTGCTCAGCCCGGACAGGTTGATCACACCGTCGATCCCCTCCAGCGCATGCTCCGGCACATCCCGCACGTCTGCCACGACGAGATCTATTCGGTCGCGCACGCTCGCGAGCGGCTCCTCGCCAAAGAACAGCCGGTCGAGCACCCGCACGTGGTAGCCGCGGTCGAGCAGCTTGGGCACGAGCACACTGCCGATGTAGCCAGCGCCACCTGCCACGAGGAGCGTTTGCTCCGGGCGTGGGGCCGCGGGCGCGAGCCCGTTGCTGCGCTCACCCCCGGGCGTTACCAAGTGATTGGAGCGCTCTTCGCTCATCGCAGGACCGGCGCTTGGTCGGAGTTGGTGGGTGGCGCCATCGCCGCGCCCTGGTCGGGCCCGTGCGCAGCGGCTCGAGCACAGAGCGGAGGCATCACGCCTCGCGTGCGACGGGGTTCCGCTGCCTCGGCCTCATGTGAAATCGAACGATTCATCTGCCAGACGAACGGATCGAACGCTCCCCTTCTTGCGCTCGCGAGTCCAGACGGGGTCCCTGGGACACGACCGGTCGCGCCTGTCCGACCGAGCCGCTGGCGTGGGCGAGCGCGTCGAGCGGGCTGAACGACCCGCTCTGCAGGACCGTCCGGGTACACTGCTGGCAGGGGTTGACCGCAGGCGTCGCGGCCACTACGCGGCACCCCCGTCCAGCGCCCCCGCAGTAGCTCAGCGGACTCGCCCGTGACGAACGCGGGCGGAGCCGCGAAAGAACCCACATGGAGCCTTCGTTACATGAGCGGACGGGCACGTAGGAATCAACACACGCGGTCGGATAGGTGGGGAATGAGAAAATCGGCGACGGGGACAGCGGGTTTCGTCGCGCCCTGGATCCCGCGGTCGTCCGGGATCGCGAGGCCCCAGCCGTGAGTCACAGCCGGTACGGCATCCTGGGTCAGGAGCACGAGGGCATGGCAGACGTGGCGGTCGTGGTTGTCTCCACGAACGAGGCCCAGTGGTTGGAGGCATGCCTGTCGACGGTCTTCGACCACGCGGGAGCGGCCGCCCTGGAGGTCATCGTGGTCGACAACGCCTCGACCGACGGCACCCGCGAGCTGGTGGAGTCGCGGTTCCCTCAGGCACGTGTGATCAGCTCGACCAACCGGGGCTTTGCCCACGGCAACAACCGCGGGCTCGAGCGGGCGCACGCGAGATACATGTTGCTGCTCAACCCCGACACGGAAGTGATCGACGGGACGTTCGGAGATCTGGTTCGGCTGCTCGACTCGCGCCCACAGATCGGGCTCGCGGGCGTGCGCCAAGTCATGGCCGACCGTACGCTGTCGCCCACGATCCGCCGCTTCCCCAGCGCGACGCGTGCCCTGGGCGAGGCGTTGTTCTCCGAGCACTGGCCCGTGCATCCGGCCTGGTCGGGCGAGCGTGTGCTCGATTGGGACCAATACGAGCGGGAGGTTGAGTGCGACTGGACGATGGGATCGTTCATGCTCGTCAGGCGCGAGACGCTGCTCGGCGTGGGGCTGCTCGACGAGCGCTTCTTCCTGCAATCCGAGGAGCCCGACCTATGCCTGCGCGTCAAGCGCTCGGGCTGGAAGGTCTGTCACGTGCCCCAGATGACGATCGTCCACCATGCCGGCAAGGCTGGGATCAAACCGCGAATGGTCGCCCAGGACGCATACTCGCGCAAGCAGTACGCCCACAAGTACTTCGGTCGCACCCATCGAGGTCTCTACCTTTCAGCGATCGGGATCCATCATCTCATCCGGGCCACCGGCGCCGGTACGGCGGCTGCTGACAGGCCCGCTCGCCGCGAGGGCGCGAGACTCGCGCTACGCACGCTCGTAGGTCTCGCCGAACCGCCGTTCCGCGTGCCGCCCCCCACGGCGGTCGCCCCGTTCGCCGACGCGATCGACAGCTCTGGCGCGCGAGCACAGACGGCCGCGGCCGACGTCCGCTAGACAGGCGCCTCAAGGGCTTTCGTCTACACCCGCCAGGTTGCGGGGGCGCCCTGCGCGCAAACCGGGTCGCGGCCCGGGGTTCTCCGGGGGACGTGGCCGTCCGAAAAGCCGCAAATTGCGTGGTTTACAAGGGCGAAACACCCGACCACGCGCTCAGCTCGGGATATGCTGCCCCGCGGTCTGCGGGGATCGCCTGTTCGGCATAGGACGTTGCCGTCTGACCGGTGCTGGAGGCTTTCGGAGCTCGCCGGCGTACAGGTCGGATGTTTGCATGGCTTCAGTCAGGGCACCTGTGTGCCGAGGGCAGTGCACAACGACCGTCGCGGGAGGGAGGGATCTCGATGCGCAACCGCCGCAAGCGCTGCTCTTATGGGGCGATCGTCGCGCTGCTCGTGCTCCCGGTGTCATCGGCGCTGGGCGCCTACATCAAGCCCGACTCGAGGGCGCGGGCCGTCCGGCATGGCCAGCACCACCACACGGCCAGGCACAAGCCGGGTGCGATCGTCCATCCCTCCAAGTCGCACAGCGTGGCGAGCGCCGCGCCGGTGTTGTTGGGCGACACGTCCGTGGAATGGCAGTACGACTCCCTGACCGCCGGCGAGGCCGAAGCGTTCCGTCTGCGCGCCTCGTCGTCCGGCGTGGCGGATGCCGTGCACGTGTTCATCAGCGCGAACAGCTCCGCTGGCACATTGATCGCCGGCCTGTACGGCTCTTCCGCTGGCCAGCCCGGCGCGCTGCTGAGCACGGGCTCGACATCCGTCGCCGCGTCAGGGACGTGGAGCACGGTGTCGCTCGCGCCGGTCGAACTCGTCGCGGGCAAGAGCTACTGGCTGGCGATCCTTGGGGAGGGGGGCAGGCTCCGCTACCGCGATCGGCCCTCGGGTCCATGTCCGAGTGACACGAGCGCAAGCCGCGACCTGCGGGCCCTGCCGGGAACCTGGAGGACCGGCGCGAGCTACATGGACTGTCCGATCTCGGCGTACGTGACGACGCAAGCGAGCTCGCGCCTGCCATCGGCCTTGACAGAACCGCTGGCTCTCACGCAGGAAGCGCAGGCGCTGGCCGCTGCGCCACTCGCCAGCGAAGCGCCGAGCGTCTCCGGAGAACTGGCCGAAGGGAAGGCCCTCACGGCATCCAACGGAGCGTGGTCCGGGAGTCCATCCTCCTACACCTACCAGTGGGAGGTTTGCAACGCGGCGGGTGAAAGCTGCTCGAACATCGCCGGCGCCACGTCTGCGAGCTACAAGCTGACCTCGAGCGACGTCGGCCACACGCTCCGCGTGGTCGTGACCGCGAGCAACTCCGCCGGGTCGACCAAGGCGTCATCCGCTGCAACGGCGATGGTCCAGCCGACCGCTCCGGCGGACACCGTGCTGCCGCTCGTCAGCGGCTCGGCTGTGGAAGGCCAGACGCTCTCGGCGAGCGCGGGCTCCTGGGAAGGGACGCCGCCGTTGAGCTACAGCTACCAGTGGGACGATTGCAATACCTCGGGCAATGCCTGTTCGAATATCAGCGGAGCCACGCACGACACTCACAAGCTGACCTCGAGCGACGTCGGCCACACGCTCCGGGTGGTCGTGACCGCGAGCAACTCCTCCGGGTCGACCAACGCGTTCTCCGCTGCAACGGCGACCGTGCTGGCAGCACAGGCCCCGTCCAACACCAAAGCACCGGAAATCGCGGGTGCGCCCGACGAGGGCCAGACGCTCTCCTCGAGCACGGGCTCCTGGGACGGGACGGCGCCGCTGAGCTACAGCTACCAGTGGCAGGATTGCAACGCCTCGGGCGAAGCGTGTTCGAACATCAGCGGGGCGACGTCCGCGACCTACAAGCTGACCTCGAGCGACGTCGGGCACAGGATCCGCGTGGTCGTCACCGCGAGCAACTCCGCTGGCTCGACCAAGGCGTCGTCGGCGGCAACCTCGACGGTTCTGGTGCAGGAACCTCCCTCGGATACGAAGGCACCGGAAATCTCGGGCGCGGATGAAGAAGGCCAGACGTTGAGCGCCACCCAGGGGACGTGGACGAACAACCCGACGTCGTATGCCTATCAGTGGGAGGACTGCAACACGGCGGGCGAAAGCTGCTCGAACATCAGCGGGGCGACGTCCTCGAGCTACAAGCTGGTGTCGGGTGATGTGGGCCACCGGGTGCGGGTGGCTGTGACGGCGAGCAACGCGGGTGGCTCGACGAAGGCGTCTTCGGCGGCGAGCGCGACGGTGGTGGTGGCGTCGGTTGGCAGCGGTTCGCAGATCTATGTGGCGCAGAACGGTGCGGGGAGTCAGAGCGGGGAAGGGAGCTGTTCGAACGCGCATCCGCTTTCGTGGCTGAACAGGGAAAGCGATTGGGGTTCTGGTGCGGGTAAAGTCGCGCCTGGGACGACGGTCGATCTGTGTGGCACGTTCACTGAACCGGTGGAAACGAAGGGCAGCGGGTCGAGCGGGAAGCCCGTGACGATCTTGTTCACGGCGGGCGCGAAGATCGCCAAAGGCGGCGCCGGCTGCCCTGGCTCTGGTTGCTTGAATATCGCTAACGAAAGCGCATACATCACG
>Ga0302324_100019951_pt1 | contig 13139 bp, 4 predicted proteins | sample Palsa_T0_1_FD_201949 | JGI IMG/M metagenome (GOLD analysis project Ga0302324, IMG submission 201949) | Peat permafrost microbial communities from Stordalen Mire near Abisko, Sweden - Palsa_T0_1 | ecosystem: Environmental > Terrestrial > Soil > Palsa > Peat permafrost | place: Sweden: Abisko...
ATGCGCGCGCGCATCAATCTCGGCATCCGCCGCCGCCTCGCACCGCTCATGGAAAACGACCGCGACCGCATCAAGCTCATGGATAGCCTGCTGCTGTCCATGCCGGGCTCGCCGATCCTCTACTACGGCGACGAGATCGGCATGGGAGACAACGTGTTCATCGGCGATCGCAACGGCGTGCGCACCCCTATGCAGTGGAGTCCCGATCGCAACGCCGGATTCTCGCGCTCCGACCCGCAGCGGCTTTATCTGCCGCCCATCATGGACGCGGTCTACGGCTACGCCTCGGTGAACGTCGAGGCGCAGTCGCGCGATCCGAATTCCCTCTTGAGCTGGACCAAGCGCATGCTCGCGGTGCGCAAGACCAGCCAGTCCTTCGGGCGCGGCACGCGCCGCTTCCTGCGGCCCGGCAACCGCAAGGTGCTCGCATACCTGCGCGAGTACGGCGAGGACAGCATCCTTTGCGTCGCCAATCTGTCGCGCTCCGCGCAGCCGGTTGAGCTCAACCTGCCCGAGTTCAAGGGCCGGGTGCCCGTGGAGATGCTCGGGCGCACGACCTTTCCGCCGATCGGCGAGTTGCCCTATCTCCTGACGTTGTCGGGGTACGGCTTTTATTGGTTCAGATTGACCAAGGATGCCGAAGCACCCGCGTGGCACGAGCAAATCACCTCGATCGATGAGCGTCCCGTGCTGGTGCTGTTCGACGGATGGAGCAGCTTGTTCCGCGACCGCGTCGTCCCTTGGCGCATCGCCATGGCGGAAAAGACCCGGGCGCAGTTCGAGACCGACGCGCTACCGCGATTCATCGAGACGCAGCGCTGGTACGCAGCCAAAGGCACCCCCATCGAACGCGCCCGCATCGTCGATCATGTGCTCTGGCAGGAGGGCAAGATCAGCTGGGTGGCGGCGCTGCTCGAAGTCGTGGCCGGGGGCGAGACCGCGAGCTATTTCATGCCGCTCGCCCTCGCCTGGGAGGATCGCGACGAGGAACGGCTGCGCAACATCTCGACCGCCGCCATCGCCAAGGTGCGCCAACAATCGAGCGTCGGCGTCATGGGCGATGCGTTTGCCGACGAGGCGTTCTGCCGCGCCATGGTGGGCGCCATGCACAAGGCGCGCGAGATGGCGACTGCGCAAGGCAAGCTCGAGTTCCGGCCGACGGCGGCATTTGGCCGGCTTGCCGGCAAGAATTACGCCTCGCTCCCGGCCGCGCGCCCGCAGGGCTCGAGCTCGAACACCGTGGTCGTGATGGGAGAACGCCTGATCCTCAAAGGCTACCGGCGGCTGCGTATCGGCAAGAGCCCCGAGCTCGAGATGGGGTTGCATCTCACCGACGCCGTGCACTATGCCCACTGCGCGCCGGTCGCCGGCGTGCTCGAGTACCGCGCCAAGGACGGCGAGCCGCGATTGCTCGCGATGCTCCAAAAATACGTCGCCAATCAGGGCGACGGCTGGACTTACGCGCTCGAGTATCTACGGCGTCACCTCGAGGTACATCGCACCGCGCCGGCCACCGACGCGTTGCCCGCCAACGCACACGAAGCCTTCCTCGCACTCATGCGCCGGCTCGCCGTACGCACCGGCGAGTTGCACCTGGCACTCGCGACACGCACCGGCGATCCGCTGTTCGATCCCGAGCGCCTCGAGCGCGCGGATTTCGAGGCATACCGCCAGCGTGCCGCCGAGGAGGCGAAAAATGCGCTCGCGCTGCTCAAGCCGCATCTCGAGGAACTCACGCCCGCGGAGCGCGAGCGGGCGGGCGCGATTCTCGCCCGGCAGGACCAGATCCAAAAGCGGATCGAGGCGCTCGCCGCCGAGGATAAGAGCGGCACGAAGATCCGTATTCACGGCGATTACCATTTGGGCCAAGTGCTCCTCACCAAGAACGACTTCGTCATCATCGACTTCGAGGGCGAGCCTGGGCACAGCCTCGAGGAGCGGCGCGCCAAGCAGTCGCCGTTGCGCGACGTCGCGGGTATGCTGCGCTCGTTCAGCTACGTCGAGCACAGCGCACTGCGGAGCGTCGCGCACGACGAAGTGGAGTACGCGAAGCTCGCGCCGCTGGCGCATGCGTGGACGCAGGAAGTGCGCAGCGCTTTCCTCGCGGCGTATCACGAGACGACGCGCGGCGCGGAGCTCTACCCCGGGCTCAACCCGGGTCACGGACTTCTCGGGCTGTTCGAGCTGGAAAAAGCGCTGTACGAACTGCGCTACGAGCTCGGCAATCGGCCGGGCTGGGCAGGCATACCGCTGCAGGGGCTCGTCGAATCGGGCATCCTGCAATGAGCGGACGCCGCATGATGATCGGATGTCGGCCGCCGCGCCGGGCAAGTATGGGAGGCTTGTATGCATAATCTGGATCTGTTGCCGCAAACGGCCGATGAGTTCGTGCATCGCGCCGCGGTCCTGCTGCCGAACATCGTGGTGGCGCTCGGCATCATCATCCTCGGCTGGCTGCTCGCCAAAGTGGCTCGATTCGCGGTCGAGCGCGCCCTGCGCGCGGTGAACTTCAACGTGTTGACCGAGCGCGCGGGTACCGACCATTTCCTGCAGCAGGGCGGTTTGCAGGGCGACACGACGACGCTGTTCGGACTGTTCACTTACTGGGTCGTGCTCCTGGCGACGTTAATGCAAGCGGCCTCCGAGGTGGAGCTCGTCCACCTCGCCAACCTGCTGAATCGCGCTCTGCTCTACTCGCCGAAGATCCTGTTCGCAATGCTCATTGCGGTGTTCGGCTCGTACTTCGCGCGCTTCGTGGGCAATGCGGTCGCGACGTATTGCGTCGAGGCGCAGATCCCCGACGGCGACATCCTCGGCAAGATGGCCCAGTATCTCGTCATGGCGTTCGTGATCATGATCGCGCTGCGCCAGCTCGAGGTCGGCGGCGACATCGTGGAGCTCACGTTCCTGGTCCTGCTCGGCGGCGTCGTGCTCGCGCTCGCGCTCGCGTTCGGCCTCGGCGGGAAAGATTGGGCGGCCGCGCTGCTCGAGCGCTGGTGGCCCCGTCACGGCAGCAAAGATCATTGAGGTGTCCGCGGGTTCGCACCGCGGCGGCCCGGCGCTAGCCCACGACATGCCGTTCGGCGCGCAGCTCCTCCCGCGGGGCGGCACGCGCTTTCGCGTGTGGGCGCCGAGCGTCACTTGCGCCGAGCTCCAGCTCCTCGAGACGGAGGCAGCCCCCGCACCGCGCACGCGATCCTGCCCGATGCGCGCCACCGAGCCCGGCTGGCACGAGGTCACGGTGCCCGAGGCAGGCGCCGGCTCGCGCTACAAATTTCTGCTGCACCTCGAGGACGGCACGGCCTGGTCGGTGCCCGATCCCGCCTCGCGCAGCAATCCGGATGGCGTGCACGAAGCGAGCAGCGTCGTCGATCCGCGCGCGCACGCCTGGCGCGAGACCGTGTGGCGCGGACGTGCCTGGGCGGATGCCGTCGTGTACGAACTGCACGTCGGCACGTTCACCCCGCAGGGCACCTTCGCCGCGGCCGCCGCCCGGCTGCCCGAGCTGGCCGCGCTCGGCGTTACCGCATTGCAGCTCATGCCGCTTGCGGCATTTCCGGGCGCGCGCAACTGGGGGTACGACGGCGTGCTGCCGTTCGCGCCCGCGGCCTGCTACGGTACACCGGACGAGTTGAAAACCTTCATCGATCGCGCGCATGCCTTGGGGCTGATGGTCCTGCTCGATGTCGTGTACAACCACTTCGGTCCGGACGGCAACTATCTGCATGTGTATTGCCCGCAGTTCTTCAATCCGGCGCAGCGCACGCCCTGGGGCGCCGCGATCAACTTCGATGGACCCTCGAGCCGCACGGTGCGAGATTATTTCGTGCACAACGCGCTCTACTGGACGGAGGAGTATCGCTTCGACGGGCTGCGGCTCGATGCCATGCACGCCTTTCGCGACTCGAGCCGGCCGGATATCGTTTGCGAGCTCGCCCAGGCGTTGCGCGAGGGGCCGGGCCGGGACCGGCAGGTACACCTCGTTCTGGAGAACAACCGGAACGAAGCCCACTACCTCGCGCGCGATGCGCGCGGGCGGGCGCTGCACGCTACCGCCCAGTGGGACGACGACGTGCATCACGCCCTGCACGTGCTGTTGAGCGGCGAGGGCGACGGTTACTACGCCGACTATACCCCTGACCCGCTCGCCCGCCTGGGGCGCGCACTGGCCGAGGGCTTCGCCTATCAGGGCGAGCACTCCGCGTTTCGCGGTAAATCGCGCGGTGCGCCGAGCTCGCAGTTGCCGCCGGGTGCGTTCGTGGGCTTTCTTCAGAACCATGACATGGTCGGCAACCGCGCGTTCGGCGGCCGGGTCGACAGCTTCGCGGACGCCCGCTTCCTCGTGGCCGCTTATGCCTGCCTCCTGCTCACGCCGCTCGTGCCGATGCTGTTCATGGGCGAGGAGTTCGCCGCATCGACGCCATTCCTGTTCTTTTGCGACTTCGGTCCCGAGCTGGCGGCGGCGGTCGCGGCCGGGCGGCGGCGCGAGTTTCAGCGCTTCGCAGCTTTCACCGACGGGGCCGCGATCGCACGGATCCCCGACCCGAATGCCGCTGCGACCTTCGAGGCCTCGAAGCTTCGCTGGGCGGAACGCTCGCAATCCCCGCATCGCGAGCGGCTGGCGCTGGTGCGGGAGCTCCTCGCCTTGCGGCGACTCGAGCTCGCGCCTCATCTCGCCGGACTGCGGCATGGTGGCCGCTACCGGATCGAGAGCACCGCGCTGCACGTCGCGTGGGATCTTGCGGATGGGTCCACGTGGCGCCTGCTGGCGCACTTCGGCCAGGTCACCGTGGAGACCGCCCAAGGGCCCGTGGGCGACGTGATATTCTCCGCAGGTGTTCACGACGTGCCGCGATCGCCCTGCGTGCGTCTCGATCCCGGGGCGGTCCGCGTCTCGCGCGGACGCTAGCTGAAATATCCCGTACCGCGCTCGGGTCTTCTTCCCGGGACCGTTCCACATCAAACAAAAGGAGACTTACGATGTTGCAGCTTCAGTGGGTTCGTCGGATACCTCCCCTCGCCGTCCTCGCCGCGCTGGCCTTTGCGCCGCTTGCCTTTGCCGACGACCTGGTCTCGTTCGCGACCGGCGGCTATGCGAGCGGATTGCGGACCATGGACGAGATGCACAAGATCGATACCGATGGCGACGGCACGATCTCCAGGGAGGAATGGCTTGCCTACCAGGAAAAGGTCTGGGGGGCCTTCCCCAAGGACAAGAGCGGCAACGTCGACGAGAAGGCGTTCACGACCCGTTCGGGCGCCATGGCGAGCTTCGCCACGGGCGGGTATGCGCGGGGTCTACAGACCAAGGAAATGATGCACAAGATCGATGTCGACGGCGACGGCACGGTCTCGCACGATGAGTTCATCGCCTACCAGATGAAGATCTTCGACCATATGGACGCGAACCACACGGGTTCCTTGGGGCCGCAGGAATTCTTGGGTAAGTAAGCCGTCTCGCCTTTGCCGGCCGCGCCTGCCCCGGCAAAAAAATACCCCGGGTTCTTTCGAGCCCGGGGCTATTTCTTTACTCGTTATTGTTATCCGTTATTCGGCTGCTTCAGTATCCCCCGCCGGTACCGCATCATCTGCCTCACCCATGCTGCCGCCCACATCCATGAAGCTGCGGCGCCGGGTATCGTCGGAAGCGCGTCGGCGGCGGGCATGATACGCGAATCCCGTGCCCGCGGGAATGAGCCGACCGACGATCACGTTCTCCTTCAAGCCGCGCAGGTCGTCCTTCAGACCCCGGACCGCCGCCTCGGTGAGCACGCGGGTGGTCTCCTGGAAGGAAGCCGCCGAGATGAACGACTCGGTCGCGAGCGAGGCCTTGGTGATACCGAGCAATAGCGGCTCCCAGGTCGACTGGTGCTTGCCCTCGGTCTTTTGCTTCGCGATGACGTCGAGCAGCCGGCCCCGATCCATCTGCTCCCCGCGCAGCAACGCGGAGTCGCCGGTGTCGAGCACCTCGATCTTGCGCAGCATCTGCCGCACGATGACCTCAATGTGCTTGTCATTGATCTTCACGCCCTGCAGCCGATAGACGTCCTGAATCTCGCGGACCAGATAGTTGGCCAGCGCCTCGACGCCCTGCAGCCGCAATATGTCATGCGGATTCGGCTCGCCATCCGCGATGACCTCGCCCTTCTCGACCTGCTCGCCCTCGAACACGTTGAGGTGACGCCATTTCGGGATCAGCTCCTCGTATTTCTCGGTCTGCTCGTTGGTGATGATCAAGCGGCGTTTGCCTTTGGTCTCCTTGCCGAAGCTCACCGTGCCCGAGCGCTCGGCGAGAATCGCCGAATCCTTGGGCTTGCGGGCCTCGAACAGGTCCGCGACCCGGGGCAAACCGCCGGTGATGTCGCGGGTCTTGGAAGACTCCTGCGGGATGCGCGCGATGACGTCGCCCACCGATACCTTGGCCCCGTCCTCGAGGCTAACGATGGCGCCCGCGGGCAGCGCGTACACCGCCGGAATGTCGGTGTTGGCGAAGGTGACTTCCTTGCCCTTGGCGTTGGTGAGCCGCACCACCGGGCGCAGATCCTTGCCGCCCGAGCCGCGCTGCTTCGGATCCAGCACCACGGTCGAGGTCAGGCCGGTGACGTCATCCACCTGGCTCGTGACGGTGATGCCGTCGACGAAGTCGGAGAACTTGATCATGCCCGCCACTTCCGTCACCACGGGGTGGGTATGCGGATCCCAGTTGGCAACCGATTGACCCGCCGTGACGACGTCGCCGTCGTTCACGGTGATGTTCGCACCGTACGGAATCTTGTAGCGCTCGCGCTCGCGGCCGAACTCGTCGACCAAACCCAGCTCGCCCGAACGGGACACCGCGACCAGATGGCCCTTCTCGTGGCGCACCGTCTTGATGTTGTGCAGGCGAATCGTGCCCTTCGACTTGACCTCGACGCCGTTGGCCGCCGCCGCTCGCGAGGCGGCACCGCCGACGTGGAAGGTACGCATCGTGAGCTGCGTTCCGGGCTCGCCGATCGACTGCGCCGCGATGACGCCCACGGCCTCGCCGATATTGATGCGATGGCCGCGGCCCAGGTCGCGCCCGTAGCACTGCGCGCAGACGCCGTAGCGGGTCTCGCACGTGATCGGAGAGCGCACCATCACTTGATCGATGCCCATCTTCTCGAGGAGCTTGACCAGCTTCTCGTCGATCAGCACGCCCGCCTTGACCAACACCTCGCCGGTCGCGGCCACGACCACGTCCTCGGAGACCACACGTCCGAGAACGCGCTCGCCGAGGCCCTCGACCACGTCGCCGCCTTCGACGATCGGCGTGATGGACAGTCCGTTGACGGTACCGCAATCGATCTCCGTCACAACGAGGTCCTGCGCCACGTCGACCAAGCGCCGCGTGAGGTAGCCCGAGTTCGCGGTCTTCAACGCCGTGTCCGCGAGGCCCTTGCGGGCGCCGTGGGTCGAGATGAAGTACTGCAATACGTTCAAGCCTTCGCGGAAGTTCGCGGTGATCGGCGTCTCGATGATGGAGCCGTCGGGCTTCGCCATCAGGCCGCGCATGCCGGCGAGCTGGCGGATCTGCGCCGCGGAGCCGCGGGCGCCGGAGTCGGCCATCATGAAGATCGAGTTGAACGACTTCTGACGGACCTTGTTGCCCTTGGTGTCGGTCACCTCGTCGGTGCCGAGCTTCTCCATCATGGCCTTCGCGACTTGATCATTGGTGCGCGACCAGATGTCCACGACCTTATTGTAGCGCTCGCCGTTGGTGACCAAGCCGGAAGCATATTGCTCCTGGATCTCCTTCACCTCTTTCTCCGCGGTCGACAGGATCTTGGTCTTGTTCTGCGGAACCACCATGTCGTCCACGCCGATGGAGACGCCGGCACGGGTCGCATAGTGGAAGCCCGTGTACATCAGCTGGTCGGCGAACACGACGGTCTCCTTAAGACCGACGGTGCGGTAGCACGCGTTGATGGTCGCGGAGATGGTCTTCTTGGTCATGTCCTGATTGATCGCGTCGAAGGACAGGCCCCTCGGCAGGATCTCGGACAGGAGCGCGCGTCCCACCGTCGTGTCGACCACTCGAGTGTTCGGCCCGAGCTGACCCTTGCTGTCGCGCACGTGCTCGGTCAGGCGCACCTTGACCTTCGCCTGCAGATCGACGTTGCGGCTCTCGTAGGCGCGGTGCACTTCGGCGACGTCGCCGAACGCCATGCCCTCGCCCTTCGCCCCGACGCGCTCGCGCGTCATGTAATAGAGACCGAGCACCACGTCCTGGGAGGGCACGATGATCGGATCGCCGTTCGCGGGCGAGAGGATGTTGTTGGAGGACATCATCAAGGCGCGCGCCTCGAGCTGCGCCTCGATGGACAGAGGCACGTGCACAGCCATCTGGTCGCCGTCGAAGTCGGCGTTGAACGCCGTGCATACGAGCGGGTGCAGCTGAATGGCCTTGCCCTCGATCAGCACCGGCTCGAACGCCTGGATGCCGAGGCGGTGCAGGGTCGGGGCGCGATTGAGGAGCACGGGATGCTCGCGAATGACCTCCTCGAGAATGTCCCAAACCTCGGGCCCCTCGCGCTCCACCAGGCGCTTCGCGGCCTTGATGGTCGAGGCTTCGCCGCGCAGCTGGAGCTTCGAGAAGATGAAGGGCTTGAAGAGCTCGAGCGCCATCTTCTTCGGCAAACCGCACTGGTGCAGACGCAGGGTCGGACCCACGACGATGACCGAGCGGCCGGAGTAGTCGACGCGCTTGCCCAGAAGGTTCTGGCGGAAGCGCCCCTGCTTGCCCTTGATCATGTCGGCGAGCGACTTGAGCGGGCGCTTGTTCGTGCCCGTGATGGCACGGCCGCGGCGGCCGTTGTCGAGCAGCGCATCGACCGCTTCCTGCAGCATGCGCTTCTCGTTGCGCACGATGATGTCGGGCGCGTTGAGCTCGAGCAGCCGGCGCAGGCGGTTGTTGCGGTTGATGACGCGGCGGTACAGATCGTTCAGATCCGAGGTCGCGAAGCGCCCGCCGTCGAGCGGCACCAGCGGACGCAGGTCGGGCGGCAGCACCGGCAGCACGGTGAGCACCATCCACTCCGGCTTGTTGCCGGACTCCATGAACGCCTCGATCAGCTTCAAACGCTTCGACAGGCGCTTGATCTTGGTCTCGGAGTTGGTGTTCGCCATGTCCTCGCGGACCTTGACGACCTCGGCCGCCAAGTCCATGGACTTCAATAGCTCGTGCACAGCCTCGGCGCCCATGCGCGCGTCGAACTCATCGCCGTGCTCCTCGATCGACTCGAGGTACATCTCGTCGGTGAGCAGCTGGCCGCGCTGCAGCGAGGTCATGCCTGGATCGACCACGACGAAGGCCTCGAAGTAGAGCACCCGCTCGATCTCGCGCAGCGTCATGTCGAGCATCAACCCGATGCGCGACGGCAGCGACTTCAGGAACCAGATGTGCGCGGTCGGGCTCGCGAGCTCGATGTGGCCCATGCGCTCGCGGCGCACCTTGGACTGAGTCACCTCGACGCCGCACTTCTCGCACACGACGCCGCGGTGCTTCAGGCGCTTGTACTTGCCGCACAGGCACTCGTAGTCCTTCACCGGGCCGAAGATCTTGGCGCAGAACAGGCCGTCGCGCTCCGGTTTGAAGGTCCGGTAATTGATCGTCTCCGGCTTCTTCACCTCGCCGTAGGACCACGAGCGGATCATGTCGGGCGATGCCAGCCCGATCTTGATCGAGTCGAAGTTCTCGACGGGCACCTGCTGCTTGAACAACTTGAGTAAATCTTTCATGGATTAAGCCTCACTCTCGAGTTCGATGTTGATGGCCAGGGAGCGGATCTCCTTGACCAGGACATTGAACGATTCCGGCATTCCGGCTTTCATTTCATGGTTCCCGTCGACGATCGCCTTGTACATCTGCGTTCGACCGTTCACGTCGTCAGACTTGACGGTGAGCATCTCCTGCAGCGTGTACGCGGCGCCGTAGGCCTCGAGCGCCCACACTTCCATCTCGCCGAAGCGCTGGCCGCCGAATTGCGCCTTGCCGCCGAGCGGCTGCTGCGTGACCAGGCTGTACGGACCGGTGGAGCGCGCGTGCATCTTGTCGTCGACCAGATGGTTGAGCTTCAGCATGTACATGTAGCCCACCGTCACCGGCCGCTCGAATTGCTCGCCCGTGCGCCCATCGTGCAGGATGGTCTGACCGGAGGTCGGCAGGTCGGCGAGCGCCAGCAGGCCTTTGATCTCCTCCTCGCTCGCGCCGTCGAACACCGGCGTCGCCATCGGCACGCCGTGCTTCAAGTTGCTGGCGAGCTCCAGGATCTCCGGGTCGGTCAAGGACTTGATGTCCTCCTTCTGGCCGCCGGTCTCGTTGTAGACCTGGCCCATGAACTTGCGGAGCTCCGCGATCGCGTTCTGCGTCTCGAGCATCTTGCCGATCTTGGCGCCGACGCCCTTGGCGGCCCACCCGAGGTGGGTCTCGAGGATCTGACCGATGTTCATGCGCGAGGGCACGCCCAGCGGATTCAGCACGATGTCGACCGGCGTGCCGTCCGCCATGTACGGCATGTCCTCGACCGGAACGATGGAGGAGATCACACCCTTGTTGCCGTGGCGGCCGGCCATCTTGTCGCCGGGCTGCACGCGGCGCTTCACCGCGAGGTACACCTTCACCATCTTGAGCACGCCCGGCGCAAGATCGTCGCCGGCCGTGATCTTGGCCTTCTTCTCCTCGAAGCGCTTCTCGAAGGCCTTGCGCTGGCCCTTCAGCCGCTCGGACACCGTCTCGAGCTGCGCATTCGCCTCCTCGTCCTTCAGGCGGATCTCGAACCACTGCTCCCGCGGCAGATCGGCGAGGTACGCCTCATCGATCGGCGAGCCGGATTTGAGCCGCTTTGGGCCCGCCTCGGCGGTCTTGCCGTCGATCATGCCGCGCACGCGCTGGAACAAATCGTCCTCCAGGATGCGTTGCTGGTCGGCCAGGTCCTTGCGAACCCGCTCGAGCTCGGACTTCTCGATCGCGAGCGCGCGCGAGTCCTTCTCCACGCCATCACGGGTGAACACGCGGACGTCGATCACCGTGCCGTCCATGCCCGGCGGCACGCGCAGCGAGGTGTCCTTCACGTCGGAGGCCTTCTCGCCGAAGATCGCGCGCAGCAGCTTCTCCTCGGGGGTAAGTTGAGTCTCGCCCTTCGGGGTCACCTTGCCCACGAGGATGTCGCCCGCGCGCACCTCGGCGCCGATGAAGGCGATGCCCGCCTCATCGAGCTTGGCGAGCGCGGAGTCGCCCACGTTCGGAATGTCCGCCGTGATTTCCTCGGGACCGAGCTTGGTGTCGCGCGCGACGCAGGTCAGCTCCTCGATATGAATGGTCGTGAAGCGGTCCTCCTCGACCACGCGCTCGGAGATCAGGATCGAGTCCTCGAAGTTGTAGCCGTTCCACGGCATGAACGCAACCAGGAGGTTCTGGCCGAGCGCGAGTTCGCCCAGATGGGTCGACGGGCCGTCCGCCAGCACATCGCCGCGCTTGATGGCGTCGCCCGCCTTCACCAGCGGACGCTGGTTGATGCAGGTGTTCTGGTTCGAGCGCGTGTACTTGGTGAGCGAGTAGATGTCCACGCCCGGCTCGCCGGCGGTGGTCTCGTCGTCGTTCACCCGCACCACGATGCGCGAGGCGTCGACCGAATCGACGCTGCCGCCGCGGCGCGCGACCACCGTAACGCCCGAATCGATCGCCACGGCGCGCTCCATGCCCGTGCCCACGAGCGGCGTCTCCGACCGCAAGGTCGGCACCGCCTGGCGCTGCATGTTCGAGCCCATCAGAGCGCGGTTCGCGTCGTCGTGCTCGAGGAACGGAATGAGCGAGGCCGCGACCGACACGATCTGCTTGGGGCTCACGTCCATGAAGTCGATCTTGTCGGGAGTCGACAGGGTGAACTCGTTCTGCGTGCGGCAGGAAATCAGGTCATCCACGAACTCGCCTTTCTCGTTGAGGGTCGCGTTCGCCTGCGCGATCACATACTGGCCTTCCTCGATCGCCGACAGGTAATCGATCTGATCGGTCACCTTGCCGCTGGACACGCGCCGGTACGGGGTCTCGAGGAAGCCGTAGTCGTTGGTGCGCGCGTAAACGGCGAGCGAGTTGATCAGGCCGATGTTCGGACCTTCCGGGGTCTCGATCGGGCACACCCGCCCGTAATGGGTCGGATGCACGTCGCGTACCTCGAATCCCGCGCGCTCGCGGGTGAGGCCGCCGGGCCCCAACGCAGAGACGCGGCGCTTGTGCGTGACCTCGGACAGCGGATTGTTCTGGTCCATGAACTGCGAGAGCTGCGAGGAGCCGAAGAACTCCTTCACCGCGGCCGCCACCGGCTTCGCGTTGATCATTTCCTGCGGCATGATCGGCTCGCTCTCGGCGACCGTCAGGCGCTCCTTGACGGCGCGCTCGACGCGCACGAGTCCGATGCGGAACGCGTTCTCGGCCATCTCGCCGACGCTGCGCACGCGGCGATTGCCCAGGTGGTCGATGTCGTCGACGTGGCCGTTGCCGTTGCGGATATCGATCAAGGTCTTCATGACCTCGATGATGTCTTCCTTGCTGAGCACGCCCGAGCCGGTGATCTCGTCGCGGCCGACGCGGCGGTTGAACTTCATGCGCCCCACGGGCGAGAGATCGTAGCGCTCGCTGTTGAAAAACAGGTTCTGGAACAGGTTCTCGGCCGCATCCTTGGTGGGCGGCTCGCCGGGACGCATCATGCGGTAGATCTCGACCAGCGCCTCGAGGCGGGTCTTGGTCGGGTCGATGCGCAGGGTGTCGGAGATGTAGGGGCCGCGGTCCAGGTCGTTGACGAACAGCGTACGGATCTCGGTGATGCCGTTCTCGATCAGCTTGAGGACGGTCGGCACCGTCAGGATCTCATTGGCCTTCGCCAGGATCTCGCCGGTCTCGGTGTTGACGATGTCGTGCACCAGCACCTTGCCCTGCAGATACTCGATCGGCACAGGCAGCTGCTTGACGCCCGCCTCCTCCAGGTCGCGCACGTGGCGGGCGGTGATGCGCCGGCCCTCCTCGACGATGACCTTCTTGCCGACGCGGATCTCGAAGGAGGCCGTCTCGCCGCGCAAGCGCTGCGGGATGATCTCGAACGTGATCTCCTTCTTCGACAGATGGA
>Ga0302324_100019953_pt1 | contig 13139 bp, 12 predicted proteins | sample Palsa_T0_1_FD_201949 | JGI IMG/M metagenome (GOLD analysis project Ga0302324, IMG submission 201949) | Peat permafrost microbial communities from Stordalen Mire near Abisko, Sweden - Palsa_T0_1 | ecosystem: Environmental > Terrestrial > Soil > Palsa > Peat permafrost | place: Sweden: Abisko...
CAGCACAGAAACAAGACAGTCAAGAGTACGCACAGAGCAATACGAATCGGGATTGCTTTCCTCACGGGTTCAACCTTCTTTCTCGTTGAGAAGATACCGCGTGATGTGCTGGCTTTCTCCCGCACTATTTGCCGATCCAGCGCACCGTCGCGGCCTTTGCACCGGTGGGATGATCCCGTTGGAGACGCGGGGAAAAATCCCGCGTCTCGAACACCGTTGCTTCCTTCAGCGCGTCTACTTCCTCGGGGGTCTGCACCGGGATGTAGGTTGAGTATTGAGCGTCATCGCCGCCCTCCCAATCGATCGTTTCGTAAAACTCCCAAAAATAGAGCTGGCCGCACTCGCGGCATTTGAGCAGGGCTCGGTCGCAGTGGCTGCTTTCGACGAAGGTCTCAAGGGCTTCAAAACGCTCGTCGTCCAGCGAAACAATGAGCGCTGGTTGTTGCCAGAGCACGCACTGCGTCGGAGGACGTAAAGTCCGCTCGGTTCGGCCCTTCGGTTCAGGATCAGGCATGGTTACCCGCCCATCACGCTAATCTCGGGGTTGCCGGGACCAGGACTCAGCGCAGGGACAAGAGGCCCTTGTAGGCTGGGTGTGCTCTGGCTACGCAAGCGCATTAGCCTCCCCAGGAGGCGGTAAAGAATCGGTTCCAATTGCTCTCCCCTGATAGATGGCGGCTCCTTCTTATAGTGAAAGGAAACGAACGCGAGGGCTCGTTTCGTCAAAATAAATCTCCAGGTTGACATCGCCCCCATTCTGGAGGACAAGAGAGCGGCAAACGAAGTCTTGAACTCGGGAAGTGGCGGCAGAACCCGATAAATCACATTGAGGTCGGATGCCAAGACCGCGATGAGTGCGATCACGAAGAAGTACAACGACAACCATCCGTGGCCAGTAACGAAATTAAACAAGTCGACACTGATTCCCGTCCGATCGATCCCGTAATTGTGATGACTGTGATCGATAATCGACCAGAGAATTCCACACCCGGCAAGAAGATAGTTAAAAGGTTTGCGCGGCCGCCAGAGCAGCGCAAGGCCCAAGGTTGCGCCAGCAAGAGCGCTCCAGGTTGAGTGCCCAAGGGTCAGGGTGGGTCCGTTGATGCGGGTAAGTTGAAACCAATCAACGGCACGGGTTGGACCATAGTGAAGATGAAAGTAGGCCTCCTCAACCAGTCCGAAACCTCCGCCACTTGCTGCTCCCATCAACATGATGTCGCTGGCGCTCATGCTCCACGCGCGTGACCTGCGCCCTCGCCAAACCAGATAGGCGACAGGCGCGAGTTTCAGCGACTCCTCCATGAGGGGAATGAAAAATTGCCGGCTGACCGCGTTTGGATCGGGGATGAAGAAGGTGAATGCCGATCCGATCAGCCACATCACCCCCATCACCGTCCCACCCCAACAATAAAGAACAGCAACGCGATCCAGAGCAATGGTTCGGGTAGCACTCGTGATCATCGCCAGTTCGGCAACAAAGGAAAGCGAAGCCCAGAGCTCTGCTATCCCGTAGGTACCTGTGTGCACGATCATGTTGCCCAGCCAGAATGTGACGCCAGCCCAGAAGATGAGCGCCCGCACGGTGATCCGGCCGCCTAGGACCGTGCTGCTCGTGGGAGCGGTTTGCAGTGCTTCCGTCATAATCTGCCCCTCTCGCCGGGCGGAGATTCGTTCGGCGCCCAGTTCCTTACTTTCCCTGGAGATGGTTGATCAAGGCCTGATAGACCCCGTCGACGAGTTTGGACACTGGCGTTGCAGTCGGATCAGCAACCACTCGGTTTTGTTGCTGGGGAATGTAGCTTCCAGGAATGAGGCCGCCGCTGTGGTTGCCCCGATAATCCAGCACCCCTGAACCGCCTGAAGGCCCGCCGTCGATTGCTGCTCTCGCTGCAGCTCCGACGCCTGCGACAACGGAACCGCTAAACAGTAGTGGCCAACCCATGTTATTGGCCGCCCAACTGCACGCAGCGCAAAGCGCCGACACAACCTGATTCGCTGTATCCACGCGGCCAGGGTGCAGAGCTTGAGCCAGCACGTAACTCGTTACAGGGTCCATCGAGATACTCTCCTGAGAAAGAACGTCATGTCATCTCCCTATGCGCTTCGGAATTTCCCTTGAGATATTTCGCGGCTCATTTCTTGCTCGGCAACGCTTCGTTCTCTGGCTCTCGTACTAGCACCAGGATTTGTACTTCCGCTTTTCCCAGAACCGTCTCTCCGGCGATGAACTCAGCCTCGGAAATGAATTCGTGAGAGCCGATGGCCGAAGGCACGAAGACGTTAGCGTTGCTAACCTCAATGGTGTGCCCAACGTTCTCCGCGTTTGCCAAGAGAGCAACCTCAAATTCGATTGGAGACGGGTCTGAAATGGGAAAGTTAGTTGTACGCAAAGTAACGTGAAGGTTCTGATCCCCGGTCACTCCTTTTGCACGCTTAAACAACCCCGATATTGCGACGTCGCAGATAGGTACCATGACGGTGGTGGGAGCCGGTTGCGGAACAAGGAGTTCGAGACGTAGGGATCGCAGCGGTACGTTGTGCACGATGCCATCGTTCCTGCCAGACGGAACCTTCCGCTGAAACGTGGCCCAGCTTAGCTCTATCGGACAAAGCCCGGTTTCGGTTTTCATAGCTTCGGCCCAGCCTTTCAGACAACTCTCAGCGCTGCGATTGGGGTTGCAGCTGACCCCATGATGCTCACCGTTTTGCGAATGTGCTGAAGCGGACACGCCATCATATCTAAATCAAGCTTTGCCAATCCGGTAAGCCACGGCCTATATTTGCTCATGTCCACCTCCACTGTGCCGTCCCGGTGGATCACTCCGACCTTATTCCGAGGATCATTCAGGGCTACTGTGCACTTCGCCAAAGTCCCATCGGAGCGAATCACCAATGCGTTAGGTTTTGCTGCATAGCAGATGAAGGGCACCTCCACCGGTACATGGTCGCCATACAGCTTCCGCATCAACGACTCCCTTTGTTCATTCGCTTCGCTTTCACTGAAGACATTCAGGCGATCATCGTTCGGCCCGCCCATCCTGAGCAAACCTTTGAAGCAGACTTCAAAGCGAGGGTCTGTGATCAAATCGCGCTTGACATCCTGGATTAATGGGTCCAAGCAGGCAACTGTATCCCGGTCAAAATGAATCCGAAGTAGAATTTTGAAGGGATGCGGGGTGGCCTTCAGGAGTAAGAGGTTGTTCCAAATCTTCTCATAACTACCGGAACCGTCGGCTCGTAGCCGCCGCCGGTCGTGAATTTCTTTGGGTCCATCCAGTGTGATCTGGAAGTCCAATATGCGAACGCTCGCCATCTGGTCGAGAAGATGTTGATTCAAGAGATAGCCGTTGGTCGTAATACCAGCGCGATAGTTTATCTTGGGGCGTTGGGCTGCCAACCTGGACGCATGCGATGACAAATCGAGCATAATATCAGCGGCGGCCAACGGTTCTCCGCCAAACCAGGAGATATAGAGTTGGTCGAGCTTATCGATGCGGTTGCTTATCAGTGCGCGGAGCCCTGCAATCGTATCCGAGCTCATTCGGCCGAGCTTGAAATCTTCGTAGCAGTAGGTGCAGCGAAAATTACATTGCTCGGTGGGCATCACGATCAACTCCAGCCTTCGATTGGACAGACATGATGCCAGTCTCCGTGGCTCCAGTTTCGTTAGAGAAGTGTTCATCTTTGAATATCCCACTATCTGACGACAAGTGAGCCGTCGTGATCGGCGCCACTGGCAGGGTAGATCTTCCTGTCAGCAGGTATGCTCATCGTCAATACTTCTTCAAATTTGTTCTCAAGAGGCAATCCAATCTTTTCGGCTAGTGCGACTAAAGTACGGGCTATCTCGCTTGCCCGTTCGAAGACGCCCTCCCCACTCCATTGCCCGAGCCGGTAGTAGGCAGCCCGACGCAGCCGTTGATAATTCACAACGTTGCGTAATTGTCGAAGTGTCTGAATAAGGGAGTCCGATCGGAACTGCGCGAGAGACACGTCTACAAAAAGCCAATCGCGCCGCGCCCCCTCGACTAACAGACGTCCTTCAATAACGAAGACCGCTGCGATGGCACAGAGAAATAGCAATATGGTCACCTGACCATCGCCGAGCATCCAGGGCAACCATGGAAAAGAGAGTAGAACGCTTGCCGGAGCATCGGCTCGTATGTGGTCGAGCACCACGAGTGCGAAGACAACCATCGGTACTGCCCGGGCAAGGCGATGCTTCCAAGATAAGAGGGCAAACGCAGTGGCCATTCCAGCAAAAGCTGTCCAGACGGCGTGACCCGGTTGAAAAGCTCCGCCCGAGGCCTGGATTGTTGGCAGGAGCGGGCTAAAGCGCGATGCAAACCAACCCTGCGCGAAGACTGCGTTATTCATGGCATCCTCGTGGAAGGCAAAGCCGGCACCGACCAGCCACCCAAGTAGCAACCCATCCGAAGCGGATGGCTGCCATCGATTTGCCCGATGCATATACCACAGGTAAGCCGCTACCGGCAGGAGCTTAGCGCTTTCTTCTATTAGGGGCACGGAGATAAAAGCCACAACTGAGTGAATGGCGAGAAATGGTGAGGAGAGCAGAATCGAGACGAAGATTGCAGGATAGATGCCGACAAACCAGAACGCAATGGCAGTATGCAACGGGATGGTGAATCGCTTCCAGAACAACACTAACATCCAGCCGAATACGTAAGCGTGGTAGATCAAGTTGCTCGACGCTTTCGCCATCCCCGGCGAAAAGAAAAACGAAAGCTGTAGAAAGAAGAGCAACGCCGTCAGCCAAAGGCTTATGGAAGCGAGACGATTTTCGATGGGCTTCATGGTTTATGCTTTCGTACAGCCATTTGCCGAGGTGGTAGTGTCGCCGTGACCGTCATTGAATAGGTGATTAACCCAATCCGACCAGGTATCGGGCGGAGGCGGAGCGTGCGGGGGGTTATGAGGCTCGGGAAAGCATTGGGTGGGCCAATGAAAAGGGCCGTAACCGGGGTTGTTAGGCCAGTCCGGATCATTGTCTGAACCACCGCCGGCGCCCCCCGCCGCCCCCGCTCCCCCCGCCCCTGAGGCGCCACTGCCTCCCAGGTTTTGCTGGACGTCGAGCAGCCAGGTGTGCAGCGAGGCGCCGTGAAGCAATCCCAGAGCCTTCCCCACAAGAATTGAAATCGCCGGCGCTGCAAGAAGGAATCTGTGATGGAGTAGCGGATCAATCTCTCTCATAACTCGCCCTATGCTTATATAACGCGAGGAAAGCCGGAAGAAAGGACCACATTTCTTGGCGGTTAGCGTCCTTTAGCGAATTTCCTCCTGACGGATAGTGCCTGCTCTAAGTCATCAGCGAGGGTAAAATCCACGGCAGGTCTAGGAAAAGCATTCGAAACATATCATTTTCGGCCCACGTACGCTTTGGCGAACGTGGGGCACCCGTCCTGCTCCCATTGGGTTCTGCTAATGCACAGACTCCGCCAGCCAAGCAGACTCACAAGCCCGGCTCAAACCATGTGACTCTAGCCTCTCGGGTCAACCTACTGTTGGCAGTTTGGGATGTACCCGTCGACGTACTGGAACTGATCGGCCCACCTTATTTCCGGATCCAAATTACCCGACACAGGAGTAAAGAACGTTCCTTGATCCTGCGCAAGAATGGTGAAGGCCGGTGATAGTGCCGGAAACGGGTTGAACGCGTTTCCCAGCTTGCCCGCCGCCTGGAAGAGATTGTCGAAGCCCCCGGCAAGCGCCATCGTATTGCAACCGGCGTTGTTGATTTGGTCGATGGCGCTCTGGAATTGTTCGACTTCGTCGATGACACTGTGAAGCTTATCGCAGTCGTCGCCCACGGCTACGATTTCTGCCAGGCCTCGCGAAATGGTATTGAGCTGCGACTGCGCCGAAGCGAGCCCCTGCGCCACCTGTCCTGCTGAGCTGGGCAGGTGCCTTGAAATAAATGCTATGTTACCTACCGCGCGGTTCGAGACCTGGCGGTACTGATTGATCGCAGCCGTGTCGGGGCAAGGATTTGCGCCCTGACGGATAAGCTGGAAAGGCTTCTGCGTGTCTCCGCTGGGATCGCGAGTAAATTTGCACTCATCGCCGCCCTGCGGAGCATACCATTCCGAGGTATAGGTTCCTATGATCGAGGTCTTCGAAATCGACTTTGTGGTGTAATGCACCCGGAACACAGAATCGACGCCGCACTTGTCGACCAGAACCTCGGTCCCCGTGCACGCCCACATGTCGCCGTGCATCGTGTTCGCGTCCGTGAAATCATATGTGGCGAAAAGGCTTCCTCGGTGACCGCCGTACGGGCAGTCAGCACCTTGTTTGAAGTAATTCGAAACCGTGGGCTTGCCGGTCAGATTAAAGAAGTCGATGTGGATCACTTCGCCTTTGTCCGAGGCCCAGTCGCCGGTCAAGTCAGGGACGACGAGCGCCTGGCCTGTTCCCGCATAGACGTTGCCCCACTGGGCGCCGAACACAAACACAGCCGCGAGCAGCCCGCTTACCAGCAACCCCACGCGTAGCCGGGCGCCGCGCCGCGATTGTCTACCCAGTGGTGAGTTATGCATTTGTCATGGTCCTTGGTTGACTGCCAGCTTCCACTGGCGATGTTTCCTGCACCACGGGCTGGATTAACGGGGTAGCTTCGGTTGGGACAGAGCGTAGGCTCCTGATCAGCCGATCGGCCATCAGCAGCATGATCCCGAGAACGAAAACATATCCCCCGGCGATTGCGATGGCGAAGCCGCCATGAAAAAGCATGTCGTCGAAAAGGAGAGCCTGGTCTACGGGCATGGCGCGGGAGAGGACAACATGTCCCACATTCGCCAGGATCGCAACCAGGCCTGCAATACAGCAGAAGACGCCGGCCAGCTTCCACACACTCGCGTGATGAGTTACACCACTCACCGCTCGCATAACGTGCCCGGAAATAACCGCAGTAGCGCCTGCAAGGAAGAGAAAACCGGCAAACACGCCGATGGCGAATAACAACACCAGATTCATGATTCCGACGGACCTTCCGTGGTAGAAAGTCCAGTTGAACTGTTGCACGGCGTACCGAATCTCGAGCGCCGCGGCAACCACCACCAGCCACCCCAGTAGCTGTAGGATCATCCCTTCCCGTCGTGGCTTCACGTATTTGTCCTCCGACAGATCTTGACCTGCCATGCCGCCAGCCGTGCTCATTTCCCTGTCATGGGTCCCGCCTGAGTCAATACAATTTCTACCCGCCGGTTTTTCTGTCGTCCTTCCGGATCGTCCGAGCCATCCGGTTTCTTGTTCGGAGCGACGGGCTTGGTTTCCCCCCAACCCTGGGTGGTGATGCGCGACCCAGAAATCGATGCGTTCTGCACCAGCCAGTTCTTCACCGCGTCCGCCCGGTTCTCAGATAACTTCATGTTGTACGGGTGCGTGCCCTTACCGTCCGTATGCCCTTCGATCAGCATCGGCGAGCTGGGATAGGAAGCCGCTACCTGGCCCACTTTGCGCAGCGTGTCGTTGGCTTTGGGCAGCAGTGTGTATTTGTCGAAATCAAACAACACGTCGGCAGCCAGATCGATGGTCAGTTGCTGCCCCACTACCTTGGCTCCCAGATCCTGCAGCACACTCTGGATGCCACTGGTGACGCCGACAATGTCGACGATATGTTTCTGCGCCAGCGCCTGCCGAGCTGCCGCCTCCGTGGCTGCGGAGTCGGGATCGGCGTACTTGCCTTGTGCCATGACCGGGCAGGCAACCAGCAGCAACAGCAAGGATGTCCAACAGCGATGGATTTTCATGGTTCTCCTCGCAGTCCGGCTTAGTTGTCAGTGATGGGAATATCTTCGAAGGGCGGCGTGACTGGGGTGAACAGGTCTACTTTGGTCACGTCGGCAGAGGGCGCCGGAAATTTCGCCCACCAGGTAATCCCCTGTCCAGGGCCCAGTTTCTCGCACACGCCCGCCATGCCGCAGTCCCAATTACCGCCGGGCGCCAGGTATGTGCCGTCCGTATCTTTCAGGATGAAGTACTTCTTATTTGCAGCGGCGAGGTAGTACTTGTCATAGCTTGTGTTCGGACCCAGGGCGTAGAAACCCATTCCGGCACCCGTGGTGTTATGGAAGCGAATCTTGACGCTGAGAACGCCGCCAGAACGGCGGCACTGGATCAACTCGCCAACCACTCCTGAGGTGCTTGTGTCCTGGCTCTGAATGATGTCCGAACTCGCCGCTGCCGGTAAGGCCGGCGTAGAGCCGCTGGGTGGCGGAGGTGGCACGGGCGCGACTGTGCTGTTCTGGGCAGCTTGGGTCTGCGGGCTTGCCACTGCCGGGCGCGCGGTCGATTGCGATTCCACCGGGCCCTCGAGCAGATCAATTTTCTCCCCGGTTGACTCAATCCCAGCGATCATCTGGCTGTAATTCCAAACGCCCGCGATTCTCCGGGCCATGACATAGACGGTGCCATTGCCCTTGGGTCCGGAAATCGGCACCGCGAGATTAGCCTCGCCTGAACCGCCCGTACCCACATTGATTGAACCGCTGGTCAACCAGCCCTCTTCGATCCGGCCACCAAGCTTCTGCGCGACTGCGGGATTTGCCTGAGCTCTCGCGACCGCCTCCAGAGCCACGTCGGAACTTCTCATCCAGCTCATGATCAGGGCAAAGATCCCCAATCCAACGCAAACCATGAGCAGGAAGGTGACCGCCAGCAACCATTTCCAGTTCCTTCCCAACCAGCTCTTGCGTTGCACAGGAATCTGTCCTACGGCGCTTCCTTGCAGGGTAGGGTTATTCGTTGCCATGTATTTCCTCCTCCAAAACTCGGCTTCTATTGGGATAACGCGAAGAAAGCGGGGCAAAAGGTCCAATTTTTTTTGGTCCAGACGGCCGGCGGTTGCTTTTTCCCATCCGGAAAGGGCTAACTATCTGGCCACACGGTCGTAAACCCGGTTGGCTTAGCCACCGGAGGGATATATACTTCGAGCCGTAAAGGTCGCGACCCTATTGGGGGTGTGAATCGAGCACGCTCACGAGCTCACCCCGGGCCCTCCCTCGCGCTTCCATTTTTTCTTATTTCCTGACTTCGAGTGATCGCAACCTGCGGGAACTTTACCCGGAATGGCTCCTTTCATTCGTGTACGAGTCTTCTTATGGATGCGCCAAACCACCGGGATGAACGAGACGCCGGGAATGAGCGGGCGGTTGCCGATTTAACGGCCTTGCTTTACCCGGAACTACGCCGCCTGGCGTCGCGGCACCTGCGACGGGAGCGGCGGGAGCACACCTTACAGACCACGGCCCTGGTGCATGAGGCCTATCTCCGCCTGAACGACCAAAGAGAAGTCCATTGGAAAAACCGGGAGCAGTTTCTCGGCGTGGCTGCGCAACTTATGCGCCGTATCCTGGTGGACTACAGCCGCGGCCATGACGCACAGAAGCGCGGCGGAGGCATCGAGAAAGTATTTCTGGAAGAAGCGATCGGCGTTGCCAAAGAGAAGGGCGCCGACGTGATTGCTTTGGATGAAGCACTTACCCGGCTGGCCGAGTTCGATCCTCAGCAAGCCCATCTGGTGGAGTTACGCTTTTTCGGCGGCCTAAGTATTGAGGAATCCGCCGAAGTTCTGGGAGTTTCCCGGACAACCCTCAAGCGTAACTGGAATGTAACTAAGGCGTGGCTGGCGCGTGAGCTACGTCGTGGCGACGAGAAAGATGCCTGAAAACTGGGACCAGGTGAAAGAGTTATTCACCTCAGCGATGGAACGAGACGCTGCGGAGCGAAGCGACTTTTTGCGCGAAGCCTGCGGCGATGACGACGCGCTGCGCAGCGAAATCGAATCGCTGCTGTCGAGTTTTGATGGCGCCGCTACCTTCCTGGAAGATTCTCCCGCCGCCGATCTGCTATTCGCGCAGTTGCACACGATGGTGGGAAAACGAATTGGGGCCTATCGCATTCTGGGCGAGATAGGCCATGGGGGGATGGCGGTCGTCTATTTGGCGGAACGTGCCGATGACCAGTATCGCAAGCGTGTCGCCATCAAAATGCTGCAACCGGGAACGAATAAGGACGAAGTCCTACGCCGTTTCCGCAATGAGCGACAGGCCCTGGCCGCTCTCGACCACCCCAGCATCGTGCGCCTGCTGGATGGGGGAAGCACCGAAGAGGGCTTGCCTTACCTGATCATGGAGTACGTCGAAGGCGTGCGCATCGACGAATACTGCGATACTCGCAAACTGTCGATCACAGAACGCCTGCAGTTGTTTTGTGCTGTGTGCCGCGCCGTGCAATATGCCCACGAGAACCTCGTCATCCATCGCGATTTAAAGCCCAGCAACATTCTGGTTACTCGAGACAGCGTGGTCCGGCTGTTGGATTTTGGCATCGCCAAGGTGCTCAACCCGCAATGGTCGCCGGAGACGGGGCTTACGAGAACCGATTGGCGCCCTATGACGCCTGAATACGCGAGCCCGGAACAGGTGCGCGGCACTCCAGTTACGAAAGCAACCGATATCTATTCGCTCGGAGTCTTGCTTTACGAACTTTTGACTGGGCACCGGCCGTATCGGGTTGGTTCCGCAGTCGAGCGGCGAGATTACGTCGAGGAAGCGGAGAAGCCGAGTGTCGCCGTCAACGAGATCGGAGAAAGCGCAGCTCCCGATGACGCCACGCGAACTTTGATGACCCCTGAGTTGGTTGCTCAGGCACGCGCCATTCGGCGCGAAGAGCTGCCGCGGCGCTTACGCGGCGATCTCGACACGATTGTGATGAAGGCAATCCGTCTCGAGCCGGAACATCGTTACGCCTCCGCGGCAGAGTTCTCCCAGGATATCGAGCGGCACCTTGCAGGCCTGCCCATTCGAGCCCGCAAACCCACGCTTCTCTACCGTGGTGGAAAGTTTGTCCGCCGGCATGCGGAGTCGTTGACCACAGCCATACTCATACTCGCGGTGGCAGCTGGTTTGGCAGTGTGGGCAGGGCGTTGGCTATGGAAACTGAAGAATGCAACCGAACCCACGCCTGGCGCTGTGCACGCCCGCATACGTCCTTCGGTCGCGATCCTGGGCTTTAAGAACCTTTCCGGCCGTCCAGACACTGCTTGGGTTTCGACCGCGCTCTCGGAAATGTTGACTACAGAACTGTCAGCAGGAGAGCAACTGCGCACCGTACCCGAAGAGACGGTGGCGCGCACCAAAGTCGACCTTGGGCTTTCCGATGTGGAGAGCCTGGCTCCTGAGGCATTGGGGCAGGTTCGCAAGAACCTGGGCAGCGACTACATCGTTCTTGGCTCATATCTCGACATGGGAAAAGAAAAGGGAGGCCCAATTCGTCTCGACCTTCGTCTGCAGGACACTGACAAAGGAGAAACGGTCGCTGCCGTATCGGAAACGGGCAGCGAGAAAACCCTTCTCGATCTCGTCTCTCAGGTTGGTACACGCCTGCGCGAACGGTTCGGGCTGGAGAAGCTTTCGCGAACCGAATCTGCAGGAGTGAGGGCCGAGGTACCGTTGAATCAGGAAGCCATGCGTCCCTATGCGCAAGGACTCGCCATGGTCAGGGCCTTTGATGACCTTTCGGCACGAGAGCTGCTCAGCAATGCTGTCGCTGCTGATCCCGAGTTTCCTCTGGCTCACTCTGAGCTGGCCAGGACCTGGTCGTCTCTCGGGTATGACGCCGACGCGCGGCAGGAAGCAGAGAAAGCCCTGGATGGAGCGGGTGATCTCTCGCGGGAGAAGCACTTGCTGGTCGAGGCCCGGTTCTATGAGACGACCCGGGATTGGGCCAAGGCCATTGAGGCCTATCAAACGCTATTCAGTTTTTTTCCCGACAATCTCGAGTACGGCTTGCAGCTAGCAAATGCTGAAACTGCCGCGGGGCGAGGCAAAGATGCGTTGAAGAGCTTAACTGCGCTGGATGCTTTGCGGGTGCATACAAAAGGTGATCCAAGAATCAACTTGGCGCGATCGGACGCTGCTGCGTCGCTGGGCGACAGCAGACTCAGGCGGGACACCGCGGAGCTGGCGGCACAGGAAGCAGAAGAACGTGGAGCCAAACTCCTGCTGGCGCGCGCCCGAGATACTGAGTGCCGGGCCTTGGCCGATCTGGGCGAAAACGAAAAGGCCAAAGCTCCCTGCGAAGAAGCACGACAGATCTACGAAGCCGCGGGTGACCGCAGCGGATTGGCGCAGAGCCTGCACGACATGGCGGAAGTGCCTATCAATCAAGGGGATTTTGCTGCGGCCGAGAAGTTGTACAGTCAAGCACTTATCATCGCGCGAGACATCGGAAGTCAGAAGGGCCAAGCAAGAGAGCTGATTAACCTGGGACTGATCTCGGTCAAGAAAGGGGACTTTACGACCGCGCGCAAAATCTACGACGAGTCCCTTCAGGGCTACCAGAATGCGGGTGACAAGAATGGAATGGCGGCCGCGATGGGCGACACCGGCATCCTCTTACGTATGCAAGGGAAATTGCAAGACGCCCTTAATCACTTTCAGAAGGCGTTGGAGCTATCTAACCAAGTGGGACACCGGGCTTCCTCCGCGCAAGCAATGTCGGTTATTGGAGACGTGCTGGTAGAAGAGGGAGATCTGCCTGGCGCTTACAAGATGTACCAGGAGGCTGCGACCATTGAGCAGGAGATGGGGAGAAAAGTTATTTACGCCTCAAACCTGACTCAAGTGGGCCGGGTGCTTCGGCAACAGGGGAAAGCGGATGAGGCGCAACAGGCTTATCGCGAGTCCCTCTCCCTGGAGGAGAAACTTGGAGACAAGAGTGACGCCGCCGAAACTCGTCTGGCTCTGGCGGAATTGGATTGCGATTCCGGCAAAGGAACCGAGGCGGAACAACTCAGCCGCGCGGCGGTCGAGGCATTTCGGGCGGATGCTTATACAGATGAGGAGAGCCTGGCAGAATCAATGCTATCCAGGGCCCTGCTTCAACAAGGAAAATTGACCGAGGCGCGCTCAGCGATGGGCGAAGCGTTCCGGCTTTCGCAAAAGAGCCGGGATGTACTGATTCGCATCCCTGTGACCATTGATCACGCCCAACTACTGGCAGCCGAGGACAACCTGGGCGGAGCGGAAGCCACCGCTCAGGATGCTCTGACACAGGCTCGCAACCTGAGTCTTTTTCGAGTGCAACTGGAGGCTTCTCTCGCCTTGGGTAAAGTT
>Ga0302324_100019954_pt1 | contig 13138 bp, 13 predicted proteins | sample Palsa_T0_1_FD_201949 | JGI IMG/M metagenome (GOLD analysis project Ga0302324, IMG submission 201949) | Peat permafrost microbial communities from Stordalen Mire near Abisko, Sweden - Palsa_T0_1 | ecosystem: Environmental > Terrestrial > Soil > Palsa > Peat permafrost | place: Sweden: Abisko...
TGGCCGAGTAGCTCTCGGCACGCCGAACATGGGGTAAGCGGGCGATTGTGGCCACGAGGGGGCCGTTGTAGCCGGTGGTGTACCCGAGCGCCGGATTCCACAGTGCCGTGGCAAGGCTCAGGTTGGACGGGTTGGTGCTGGCCAGGAAGGTGGGGAAGGAGGACTCGGTGCGCCGGGCGGCGGCGAGGGCGCCCATGGAGAGGCCGCCCACCAGCCCGATTAGCAAGACGAGTGACAAGTAGGCGCCGCGGCGCTGCCGGAACGTGCGTTGGAAGCGATACAGGGCAACCGTTAGCACGCCCTTTCTCCAGCGACTGCGGTCGCGCCGTCGAGCTGAGACTTCCAGTGGCGCGTCCGCGGTCGCCATCATATGGGCAGTCTGATGGATGCTCAGTCTGCGGCCAAGGAGGGCAGCATGCGGAACATATTCGTGCCAGCACCCCGATTCCACGACGGAGGCGACGTGCCCCCTTGGGGCACACGTTTGCACTTTTGACCCCAAGCCCCGCACGCGGAGCTCCTACCAGGACTTTCGGTTCCGTCGGGCGGCTCTGAGCGTCACCTGACCTCGTAGCAGGGCCGGTGTACTCAGGGGGTCAATCGGTCCTCCGACACCAGGTGTGAGCTGGGGAACGCTTCTAACCGCCATCTCGGTTGGAACGGATTTCTCTTTCATTGGGATGAAGGCTGGTCCGTGTCCGACCTGCGGAGCCATGGCTGAAATTATTGACGGTACTTACTCGACCATCGATGGGAGGTTGGTGTGGAGGGAGCTGCGGTGACAGCCCAGCGACCTCGATGACCATTCCGATCGAGCACCCACAGACGAGAGCACTATTCACTCCGGCCGGGCGCGAGCCGCGCGGTCACGAAGCGTGCACCTGCGGAAGCGGAAAGAAGTATCGAGATTGTTGTCGATGATTCTGAATATCCCGGACGCTCAGGCCCCGAGCCGGAGTGACCCAACCGCCTCCGCAGCCCGGACGTGGCTCGAACCCGTGCATTACAGGTCAGGCACGGTTAGGTGACATTGGGCGGCCTGATCTTGTATCGCGAGACCCTTCCCGCCATGGTGGGTATACGCCCTCGGACTGGTCATCCACCATGTCGGGTCCGGGGGCGTGATATGGGTCAAGCGACGGAACGCCCCGAGGCGTATTGTCATGAGGTGCCTCAGCCGGGGGACATTCTCGATGCGTTCTTCATTGCACCGGACTGCTGTTTTCGGATTGTCTGGTCGCTGGAGCTGCGAGGGTCTCACTGCGAGCACCCGGCGGTAGGGAAAGGGCTCTTCACCGTCAAAGACAGGACGTACATGGTTTGGGCTTGCGAGGAGCACGTGGGAGACCTCGAGGAGGTAAGGCGCGTTCCGTAGCCGTGCGCGACGAAGCGCCCCGAAGGACGCCCGTCGTGAGTCTTGCAGGTGGGTGTGTCAGGGGTGCACGGAGACCGGCCGAGAAAATGGTCCTCGCAGGACTCGGACAACCAGTTGACCATTTGTCAGACTGGCCTCCAGACCACCACCGAATCCCGGCGGCAAGTCGATTTCGCGCTCATAGCCTCCGTACTCCCATTCGTGCATCACATACTCTCGAGGGCCAGAACTCCGTAGTCGAGCAGAGATGCGAAGGGCGCCATCGCTGAGCTCGATCGTGACATCGTCTGGCGTCACCGCAGGAAGGGGTGCGACAACGACGAGGGCTTCGGGTGCTTCATGCGCGTTGATGGGGATCCATTGCGGTTGCATGTTCTCCGCAGTTGCGTCGGTCGCCCTTGCGATCCTCTGAGAGTCGTTTTGATCAGATGTCATGAGCACCATCCTGGTCCATTCCTGGCCGTACGCCGACCAACAGCGAATCTGCCCCAGATCGCCAGCTTCTGAGGTGGCCGAGACCTAGAGGCGGCAGGGCCCAGCGACAGGGCGCACGACCGTGGATGAGGGTGACCGACGATGCGCCTAGGTGTACCGTCGCGGGCATGGCCACGCAGAAGACGGCATGGGAGCGGTTCAAGCTGTGGTTGGCCCACCTTGTCTTCCCCGGACGTACGTGAGGGGGGAGTGAAGGCCCGCCGCAAGTCCCTCCGAAGTCAGCTGTATAGAGCGGCGAGGGACCTGGGGAACGTGGATGCCGTCGAGAAGGGGCCCTCGGCGTACGGAAAGCGGGTTGTGCGGCGGACGGTGTACCGAAAGGTGAACGGCTCGCTGGGGCGCGGGCTCTGCGGGGGTTCAGGTTCTAACCCGACGACGTTGGCTCGTGTATCTGTCGACGCGGACTAGGAGCTTTCCGGCTTCCGTAAAGTCGGCCAGCGCCCGCGCACCGTCGACCTCATCTGGGGCATTGGGGGCGGCATTCGTCGAGGCGATGGCAACTTGGACGGCCTTGCATCCGCTCAGCTCATCTGAGAGGGCAGTCGCCCACCATCGCTGGGCGGCTTCGGCCGGTTTGCGCCATCAGCCCTCACGGTTCCCACCGCAGCCACTAAGGGAGGACAGCCAGTCGTGACGATGTTGTGGGTCCAGAGGAGGGGATTGGCGGTGTCGCTCAGCGACGACTCGACCTGGGAAGTGTCGCCAAACAACTCGTGATCGTTACCCCCGTTCGCCACCACCCGTGCGTGTGCCTTGGGGGTACGTCCATCTCGTCCTGGCTGCGGCGCCAGCGGAGGACCCGGCGACCAGTGCGACGATTACCACAAGCCCCAGAACCCGCCGCGTGCGCACGAAGGGGCCCGTGGCGGGATGATGGCCAGCTCACCCGAGCTGACTAGCTGGAGCTCGCCGAGCTCCTACCAGCTCCCCAGCATGCCGGTCACAGCTCCAGACGGGTTTCCACCCCGCGATGTACCGATAGCGTCCTCGCCAGCTCACCGGCTCCATGCAATGCTCCGCCTCGCCTGAGGGGTTCTCGTACACGAACCGCCAGCACCGGCCCTCCTGGGCGAAGATCCCGGGTGCCACGGTGCCCACGATCCCGAGCTGGTCGACGCCGCTGTAGATCGAGTACATGGCCATGGGGAGGGTAGCGAGGCCGGGTCCCGTGAGGCTCCCGAGGAGTGGGCCCGGGCGACGGGGCGCACGATCGTGGGGGGAGGAGCCGGCGAGCCGTTAGAGGTCCGATGGATCACTCGAACCCGTGCCGCCCCTGCCTGAGCCACCGTACGGCCCACGGCCACCGCCGCCAAAGGGGCCTCGACCTCCGCCTCGCCTTGAGCGCATCCATATCCGCAGCCCCATCATTCCGACGATCAAAATGAGGAAGGTGCCCTCTCCTCCGAAGCTCCCGAGTACAGCCAGCATTTGATGCCAACCGTAGACCCATGGTTCAGGCGGCGGTCCGCGCCCTCGCCACATCCGGCCCGTAGCCTCTTGGGCCGTGGTCGCCGAGCTCCTCACCGAGCAAGTCCTGACCTAGCTCGTGACGCCTCAGGTGGTGGAGGAGTTCCCGGACCTCGAGGACCTGCGTTTCGGACCCCGACGGCGTCCCGGTGGAGTTCATCGAGCGCTCGTCAGACATGCCGCCGCCGTAGGGTGCGTCACCGTGCGTGAACAGAGATCCCTTGGCCGATGCGACCCAGTACCGATCGTCGCGACCTCGCCGGAAGCCGTCCCATAGTTCACACCCTGATCGATGTTGCTTGATTGGGCTCCCAACGGGACCCCAATGTCAGGGCCACCTGCGAAAACAATGGGGGACCGCCTGAGCGAGGCCGGATGCGATCCGACCTCGCTTCCGTTCGTGACCCTGCCGCGATCGTGCCATGCTTTAGCATGGTGACCCGGTCGTCCGAGGCGCGTAAGGCGGATGCCCTGGCGAAGTTGACGGCCGTTAAGGCCAACGTGTGGGTCGCGTCCGCTTCGCCCACAGGTGCCGTCCACCTCGTGCCGGTTAGCCATACCTGGAACGGCAACCAGATCGTTCTGGCCACGGAGCCGGAGTCGCGGACGGTGACCAACGTCACTGCCAACCCGCGAGTCCGCCTCGCCTTGGGCGACACCCGAGACGTAGTCATGATCGATGCCGTCCTCGCCGAAACCGTCACCAAATCCAAGGCCTCCGCAGAGCTGGCCGAGGGGTATGCCGCCCAAGCGGGCTGGGACCCCCGGACCGACGGCGGCGACTACGTCTACCTGGTCTTTGGACCCGAGCGCATCCAGGTCTGGCGGGAGGCCGAGGACCTGGCCGGGCGTACCGTCATGCGCAACGGTGCCTGGGTGGCCTGAGTCGACGGCCCGGGACGATCCTCCGAAGAATCCCCCCGAAGAGCCGTGGGATGGAGCCCGTTCGGCTTGTTTGCCAGCGACTGCCATGTAGTGGTGCGCGCGCCGTCAGCGTGCTGTCTTGGACGTTCAGGATGACCAACTGGACGTTCTCCAGGTGCCGGGAGACCCAGATCGTGGCCTCGAAACGAGGATCGACCTACCTGCGTGGCGGGTCGTGAAGCACAATGGAGAGGCGAAGGTTCTCGTGGGTCCAACGTCGCAAGCCAGAGGCTGCACCCGTGCCTCCAGCTCCCAGAGAGCCAATCGTGAAAGGGGCACAGCTGTGAGGCAAAACATGGAGATCGTCAAAATCACCTGGCACCAGGTTCCCCCACCAGGCCAATTTCAGGTGGTCTTTGAGGACGGTCGACAAGAGGCAGTGCCAGGTGACCGCCCCAAGCGCAAGCCGTGGCTGAGGATCTTGGGTTTGTCCTCGTAACCGACGAAGGCGATCTCGTGGAGTGGGTCCGAGGGCCTTAGCCTCGATGCACCGAAAATCTGATCGTGAGCGGATCGATGCTGTCGATTTCAGTGAGCGATTGACGCCACACGGTCTTCGTTTGTGACGTCACCGAACAAGCGGGCATGCTGAAGCAAACCTGGATTTTGATGCAGATCTACTGTCAGCGCCTGATGCCGTCTTCTGCGGTGCGCCGCCCGCGGGAAATGGGCTCAGAGAGGAACCGGTGGCAAGTTCCGCAGGCGCTCCAGCGCATGGGTGAAGGCCTGGGCCCAGGGCCACGCAATCGGAGCGCGCAGGGTCGGGACACCCGAGCGGCTAACGAGGCGCCCCGGGACCGAGAAGAACCGGGTGCGCACGGTGCGCGCCACGGTGAACTGGTCGGCGGGGGTGAGCTCGCCGATCATGGCGGTCCAGCGGATGAGGTCATGGGCCAACGCGGCGCACAGGAGCCAGGCCGCGTTGGCGAAGAACTGCCCGGAGGGCACGTGCTCGAGCCCTGCTCCTTCCTTGAGGTCCCGAATGGCCAGCTCGACGCAGGCGTGAGCCCGGTGGAAGGCATCGACGTCGACGACGTCTCCTTCGAGGTCGGTCAAAAAGGCGAAGTGGCGCCACTCGGGCCACAGCGTCGCCTGGCGTCCGAGAAGGCGGGTGCGGCGCACGATGAGGCGGCGTCCCTTGTACTCGCACTCGGCCACTTCGGCCTGGCCGTCTTGGCTGTAGTCGATCGGGATCCAGGCCGCCTCGTCGATGGCCGCCACCGCGTTGACCACGGCTTTGATCATGCGCACCCCCATCGTGTAGCCGACCTCAAGTCGTTCGAGGGTGGCGATAGTGGTGTTGGACCAAAAACCCGAGTCAAAGCGCATGATCAGTTCGCCCGTGGCACCAGCCCGGCGCACCCGGGCCACGAGTTCTTCGACAAAACGGCCCGCACCGCGTTGGGTGTTGGCCGCGCCCTTGCGCAGGCGGGCATGGAGCACCTCTCCGGTGTCGGCGCGTGTAGCCAACAAAGGGTGGTAGCCGAGCTTCTTGGTGTAGCCGTAGCCGGCACCACCTTTGGCCCTGCCGCACACCTCGCAGATGGTCGAGTCGAGGTCGATGACGAGCTGGTCCGATCCCGGTCCGGCCCCGATGGCCCAGGCTCGGCGCAGCACTTCGGCGAGCACGGCGTCGAGTTGGCGGACGTGACCGAAGGTGAAGGCCCGCAGGAACGTGCCGAGCGTCGACGGCGCCATCACCCGGTGCGCCAACACGGCAGACGTCGAACCAGAGCGCAACATGTCGGCGTGGTCGATGTGGCTGGCGCCCGCCACCATGGCATGGACCAAGGTCAGCACCTTGCGCCCCGGAGAGGCACCACCAACGCGCCCCGAGAAGCGCACGGTGGCATTGACCAGGCGCTCGAGACCGAGGCGACAAACCAACGTCGCCACCAGCAACAGACCGGCATTGGCCACCAGATTCGGCTCGTCGAAGGTCACGGCGATCCGGTCGATTCCGCGCGATACTGGCTTCACAGAAAGTGCCTCCTGGTGCTGGGACTACAGCGACGTCGAACACCGCTATTTTCCCAAGCAGGGAGGCACTTTCCGCGGATACGCGGCCTTCTATTCGGCTACCTCATCGGTGGTTCGAGGCTTAGTGCACGCATCGCCGAGGATTCGGGCCGAGTGGAGGAAGTTATTGATGATGATCGGCCGCATGGCGTTGAGCTCGAAGTTTCCCTGTGAGCCAGCGAAGGCGATACAGCTGTCTTCCGACAACACCTGTATGCAGACCATGACCATCGCCTCACACTGTGTCGGATTCACTTTACCCGGCATGATGGAGCTACCAGGCTCATTCGCCGGGAGAAGAAGCTCGCCTATCCCGCAACGCGGACCGGAGGCGAGCCAGCGAATGTCATTGGCGAACTTCATGAGCGGCACAGCCAGCGCCCGCAGGCCGGCCGAAGCAGCGACCATAGCGTCCAGGCCTCCCTGGGCCGCGAACTTGTTAGGCGCCGTCTCGAAGTGCTGGACCGTAAGCTTCGCTAGCTCACTCGCGATCGCGGTGCCGAAGCCCTCGGGCGCATTGAGCCCGGTCCCGACAGCAGTACCCCCGGCACTCAGCAACCGCAGAGCAGGAAGGGTGGCCTTGATGCGCTCAAGGGCGTCGGAAAGTTGGGTGGCATAGCCGGACCACTCCTGGCCGACCGTAAGCGGAACGGCATCTTGAAGGTGCGTACGGCCGATTTTGACCACCTGGACCCATTCCCGTGCCTTGGAGGTGATAGCGGCTTGCAGCGCCTCGGCGTTCGGAAGCAAACGCCCAGTGATCTCATGGACGGCCGCGATGTGCATGGCCGTCGGAAACGTGTCGTTAGAGGATTGGCCCATGTTGACATCGTCATTGGGGTGGACCGGACTCTTGCTGCCCAGCGTGCCACCAACAAGTTGGATCGCCCGATTGGAGATCACCTCGTTCACGTTCATGTTCGACTGCGTGCCTGATCCGGTTTGGAAGACGTAGAGCGGGAAGTCCTCGTCCAAGTCGCCGGCAATGACTTCATCGGCGACTCGCCCAATCAGGTCCGCCTTCCAATGGGGAAGTCGACCGTCGCGGCCGTTCACGATGGCCGCGGCCTTCTTGACGTAGCCATAGGCGTGGTAGACCGCCTTTGGCATGCGGTCGTCGCCAATCGAAAAGTGAACGAGTGAGCGTTGCGTCTGTGCCCCCCAGTAGCGGTCGGCCGGCACGTCGATAGAACCCATCGAATCCGTCTCTTTTCGCTGCCCTATCGCTTTGATCCCCACCGGAACCTCGTAGACCGGGGGAGGTGGGGCTTCAGGTGGGGCCTGGGTATGGGTCGTTGGGATCACCGTGAACGGTAGACCGGTTGCCACATAGCATCCTGGACTCGCTGCACCAGTTGACTGTCGTCGCTGACGTCACCGAGATCGGATCTGGCGACACCATCAGCGACGGCAGCCCGGATGACGGCGCCGGCGACGATGGTTGAGCTCGCTCGCAGGTTCTCGACCGGCGGCAGCAGGGGTGCGCCGAGTTGGCTGGACGTGACCTGGCTGGCCACCGCGTCGGCGGCGGCGAGCAACATGTGGTCAGTCACGTGTTCAGCCCCCGCCACGATCGTGCCCAGGCCCAGGCCCGGGTAGAGCAGAGCATTGTTAGCTTGACCGATGGTGTAGGTTGTTCCGACCAGTCGGATAGGCGAAACCGGAATGCCCACTGCGCAGAGCGCCTTCCCTGATGTCCAGGCCAGTACGTCAGCGGGCATGGCTTCGATTCGCTCGGTCGGGTTGGAGAGGGGAAAGACGATCGGACGTTCCACCCCCTCTGCCATCGACCTAATGACCTCTTCGGTAAACGCGCCCGGCACGGTCGAGGTACCGAGAAGGATTGTTGGCTTTACGTGGCGTACCGTTGTTAGGAGGTCGATGGGGCCCCCGTCGGCCCACCCCTTCACCTCTGCGGCCGGGCGAGCGTATGGCTTCTGGTAATCGCGCAACTCGGACATTTCGTCAGTAAGAAGACCCAGCCGGTCAATCAACCAGACTTGGGCGTCGGCATGGGCGCGACTCGCGCCATCCGCCACCATTGCATTGCGCAGCTGGTCCGCGATACCGCACCCGGCTGATCCCGCACCGAAGACGACGAGGCGCTGGTCCTTGAACCTCTCCCCCGTGACCTTTAGGGCCGACCGCAACGCGGCCAGAGTGATCGCACCTGTGCCCTGCACGTCGTCGTTGAAAATACGAACCTTGTCCTGGTACTGCTCAAGAATGCGTCGGGCGTTGCCGGGCCCGAAATCTTCGAAATGAAGGAGCGCCTTAGGGAAGAGATATGCGACGGTCTCGATGTAGGAAGCGATGAAGTCGTCATACTCCTTCCCGCGTCGGCGGCTGTGTCGCTCACCCAGATAAAGCGGATCATTGAGCAGTGACTGGTTGTTGGTCCCGACGTCGAGCGAGACCGGGATGCAACGGCCCGGGTGAACGCCGGCAGCCGCTGTATAGACAGCAAGCTTGCCTACCGAGATCTGCATCCCGTTTACCCCCCAGTCGCCTATCCCGAGAATCTCCTCGGCATCGGTGACCACCAGGAGATCAACGTCGTCGACCCCAAGCCCCAAGCCCTCGAACGATGCCCTGACGTCATCCGGCCGATCGATCGACAGGTACACCCCACGTGGCCGCCTATATTCGTGGCTGTACAGCTTTATCGCCTGGCCGACAGTCGGGTCGTAGACAACTGGTAACAGCTCGTCAAGGTGATCGGCGAGAAGGCGGTAATAGAGGATCTCGTTCCGGTCATGCAGTTGCTCGAGGTAGATGTTTTCGGCGAGGTCGTCTGGCTGCTGGTGTAACTGAGCGTATGCTCGCTCAGCTTGCTGGTCTAATGTGAACACAGCCGAGGGCAACCGGCCCGTGAGGCCCAGACGCTTTCTCTCCTCCAAGCTAAAGGCGACCCCGCGGTTCTCCAGTGGATCCAATAGAGCGTTCGATTTCTCAGTGCCCGCGTTAACCATGGCTTCTCCCTCTTTGCATTTTCTCGAGACGCACTCGGTCGCGTCGCGAGTAGCACTCGACACGGTGGTTGATCAGACCGTCTGGCCCGTCACGATCTTCTCCAGCTCGGCGATCCTGTCCTCGATTGGAGGGTGGGTGTCATAGAGCCGGTGATACCAAGACTCATGGTGCTGTAGTGGATCGTCGATGCACATGGCAGCGGTGGCATGGTTCATCTTCTTGAACGGCTTGTCATTTTGCTGGAGCTTCTTCAATGCGTTCAACAGACCAACCGGATTCCGGGTGAGCTCCACCCCGCTCACGTCGGCCAACGACTCACGGCGGCGTGAAAGAGCCAAGCGAATGAGTGGGCCGAGGATAAAGCCGACGACGGCGAGCAGCGCGCCGGCGACGAAGAGCACAACGACGAACTGGCCGCCGCCGTTCTCGTCTCCGATGCTGCTCCAGAACGCTGTGCGCCACAAGATGCTCGCCAGCAGGGCGGCCAGGCCGATCATGGTACTCACCACAAGAAGAAGTCGGATGTCGTGATTCTTGATGTGACTCATTTCGTGGCCGGTCACACCCTCGAGTTCTTCACGGTCCATGATGGCGAGTAGCCCCGTGGTGTAGGTAATGGCCGCTTTGTCCGGGCTGACCCCGGTGGCAAACGCGTTGGGCGAGGGGTCGTCGATAATGTAGACAGCTGGCTTGGGTATTCCCTCACCGATGGCCAGCGCCCCCACCAGGTTGTGCAGTTGGCGATACTTGGCAGCGTCCGCCGGCACCGCCCCCGACGCCCGGAGTACCAACTTCGCCCCGGCGGTGAGGGAGTATAGAATCCCGACGATCGCCAAGAGGCCCCCGATCACGATTCCGACGACGACCGGGGTCCAATCCGTTGGCTGGGCCGAGCCGAAGCCGGTTCTGACCGAGGGATCCGCGACGGCTCGGAACAAAACGCCGAGGACGCCGCCGATGGCGAGCCAGATCACGAAGAACAGGCCAACAAAGATGAGGGTGCGCCGCTTATTGCTTGCGATCTCGCTGTACATGGGAGCTGTCCTTGCCGGCTCGGTGGCTCAGCTGGCCAGAGAGGGGTTCTCTGGGTCGGCGGAAGGCGAGGGTGCCCCTCCGCCAGAGCTCGAGAAATCGAGCTGGGGCACGGCGCGGTCGTCGTCATCGGCGGCGAAGAACGCCACCGCCTTGAAGCCAAAGGGGCCGGCAATCAGGTTGTGCGGAAACGTCTGCAGCTTGATGTCGTAGTCCCGGGCGCTGGTGTTGTAATAGCGGCGGGCAAACTCGATCTTGTCTTCGGTGGATGTCAGCGCCTCTTGCAACTGGAGGAAGCTCTCGACGGCCCGCAGCTGTGGGTAGTTCTCGGCGACCGCGAACAATGAACGCAATGCACCGGTAAGGACATTCTCCGCGGGGGCGATCTTCGCCGGATCGCCCGTCGCGCCGGCACTGACCGCATTTGCCCTGGCCTGGGTGACTGCCTTGAAGGTCCCCTGCTCGTGTGCGGCATAGCCCTTCACCGTTGTCACCAGGTTGGGAATGAGGTCGTGGCGGCGCTTGAGCTCGACGTCGATCTCGGACCATGCTTCCTGGGTCCGATTGCGCTTCTTGATTAGGCCGTTGAAAGCCGCCCATAGAGCGACGGCGAGCAGGACGACGACGACAACTACAACGATGAGCGCAACCATGACGGACTCGACCCCTTTGCTCCCTTTGGAGCTTCGATGGCGGATTTCAGGAACTTCTGACTGGGCACCTTCGATGCCACTGCCACCAGTGTCAGGCTTCGAAGTGTTCATCACGCCCGTCGAAGACCCTGGTCCGAGTTTGAGCTATCCGAAATACGATTGGTTCGATAACTGGTCACCTGCCAACGTCCGATTGAGGGCTCACCCATGGCCATACCATCAGGAAACAAACGTGAATCTAAGAGGAGCGAATTGTGACAACTACAACAGAGGACCGCGTCGCGTTGTTCGCCAAGCTTCAAGAACCCGCGACCCAGCCTGAGTTCTGGACGCGGGTGGCCGACAACGTCGACTGGACAGTCAAAGGGACCCACCCGCTCGCCGGGCGCTATCACAGCAAGTCGGAGTTCATAGAGTCGACGTTCGCGCGCTTGGCGGGCGTGTTGCCAGGCGGGGTGAAGCTGGAGATCACGCATCTGCATGTCGACGGGGACACAACCATCGTTGAGCTTCGCTCAATGTCGACGACCAATGAGGGCGCGGTTCGCCAATGACTACTGTTGGGCCTGTCGTTTCGAAGACGATGTCATCGTGGAGGTACGGGCGTACCTGGATTCGATGATGGTGGCCTACACGATCCTTCGTAATGAGGCGACGCCAGCAGGGGACGGCCCGCTCGAGGACCTTTAGGCCAGGCATAGGATTTCTTCCACGTCGCTCGGCGAGTCTGGTCATTAGTGTCACAGGTCAGGGCCAGGGTGGAGGGCTTCGTGATCGAGTCCCGAGAGTTCGTTTTCAAGGCGAGACGGAAGGGGTGTCCATGACAACCGAGTTGGTGCTGCTTGGAACGGCTGGCGCACCAATGCCAGTCGCCGGCCGAGCGGGAATCTCGTCCGCGCTGGTGGTCGACGAGCGGGTCTTTGTGATCGACTGCGGGCGGGGCTCACCCTCCGCATTCGCGGCGGCCCATCTCGATTTCGCCCGGTTGGAAGCCGTTTTCCTCACGCATCTTCATGTCGATCATGCCGGCGACCTCACCGGCATGCTCTTATATCCGTGGGGAATTCGCTTCGACGATGACGGGCCACTCCCCCCGATTCGCGTGTATGGGCCCTGCTCCCCCGAAGTAGCTCCCGCCGGTGATGCCACTTTCCATCGTCAGACAACTATCCACCCAGAACGACCTTTCCCCGGTGCGACGGACCTGGTTGAGAACATCCTGGCGGGCTACGCCTACCACCTGAATATCATGCCCCTGGACTGCCACATGCCGGACCCGGGTGTGCTGGTTCGGGCAATCGACATCTCGGTTCCGCCACCACTCGCGGGTGACTATGGACCTCCGATCTCGGTGTTCGAAGACGGGATTGTCCGGGTGACAGCTGTCCCCGTGACACACGGACACGCGCACCCTGCCCTCGCCTTCCGTTTCGATACTCCGGACGGCTCTGTTGTCTTCTCTGGCGACACCACCGTGAACGAAGACTTGATCGCTCTCGCCCGGGATGCCGATGTCCTCGTCCACCAGGTGGCAGACCTCGACTACCTCGAGCGACACGGCCTGACCGGCGCCGCCCTCCAACGAATGGCGGAGCTTCAGACCAATGTCTCCGAGGTCGGCAACGTCGCCGAACGCGCCCACGTCCACGAGCTCATCCTCAATCATTATCTTCCAGCTGAACCTGATGCGATTACCGAATCCGAATGGGCGGAGCGCGCTGCTAGGGGCTTTAGCGGAACAACGATCGCGGGCAGCGATGGGATGAGGCGGGTTGTCACACGCGTGCCGCTGTGAGACGTGGTGAAGTGCCGGGTTGGTACCTGTCGCCAACAAGTAGGCGTACGCACTAACTTTCCCCACCTGGGGCTTGGCGTCCGAAATACTGGGCGCTACCGTCGCACTAACGGACGTGACATGCCAGCTAGCTGGGCATTTTTGGCCGATATGGGTGACCATTTTAGATCTAAGCCCAGATCGTCCCCGTCAGCTGGAGCTGGAGCACCCTACGGAGAGAGATGCTGATCGGGCGACCGAGGAGACTGCGAAGCTCAATACCCTCCTGGACCAGGCTCGCGGGGGGATGAGCGGCGCCTTGGTGCTCCGGGGTGAAGCCGGAATCGGCAAGACGGCGCTGCTCAATTCGATGGTCGAAGCGGCCGGGGACCTTTCGGTGGTTCGGCTCGAGGGCATCGAATCCGA
>Ga0302324_100019957_pt1 | contig 13137 bp, 14 predicted proteins | sample Palsa_T0_1_FD_201949 | JGI IMG/M metagenome (GOLD analysis project Ga0302324, IMG submission 201949) | Peat permafrost microbial communities from Stordalen Mire near Abisko, Sweden - Palsa_T0_1 | ecosystem: Environmental > Terrestrial > Soil > Palsa > Peat permafrost | place: Sweden: Abisko...
CAAATAAACCAACCACGGCGAGCGTTCCGCAAACGCCTGCTCCAGTAACGCAAAGGCTTGATCGTGGTCGCCGAGCGCTTCGTAAATCAATCCCAACTCATAGGGCGAAACGTACCGTTCCGCGGATTGCGCAGTGAGCCGCTCCAGCGTCCGAAGCGCATCCGCCCGATTGCCGTTGACCGCCTGCGCGTGCCCAAGAAAGCTGAGTTGCACACTCACGCCCGAGAGTTCCGCCCCTTTTCGGATGGTTGCTTCCGCTTCGCCGGTCGCGCCTGTGCCTAGATGAGCCCAGCCCTGAAAAATGCGATGCCACGAGAAGCCTGGGTCGTTGGCCAACGCACGCCCTGATTCGCTGAGAGCTTGATCGAAGTTGTGCGCCATCACGTGGTGCCACATGAGGTGAAGCTGTGAAAATGGATCCGCAGGATCGAGGTTCAGGTAGATTTTGCTCTCGGCCAGCGACTCCTCCATGCGCCCCGTTGCCACCAGCAGATGCGAATACCAATGGTGCGCCGGCCCGTAACGCGGATTGAGCCGGATTGCCTCCAAAAACAAACGCTCGGCCTCCGGAATCTCCCAGCGGTAGTGGAGCAGTGCGTAAGCCAGCGCCGCATGCCCCTCGGCCAGGTCTGGCTTCAGGCGAAGCGCCTGCTTTGCATACGACATCCCCTTTGGAAAACCCTCACGTGGCGGAAGCACACCGCCCTCCCAGCTCGCTAGCGTGTTGTAAAGCATCCGCCAAGCCCGTGTACGCAAGGGCATACACCTTCGCCAGCTGATTGAGAGCATCGTCTACAGCGACCAAATCGGTGGAAGGTTCCGCCAGAGATTGCCAGAACATCGTCCAATGAAATCGCTTTTACTCCATCGCCGCGTTTGTGCGATCGCCGGGCCCGGGCCTGGTCAGTGAGAATGCGCCGCATTTGTCGCGCACACAGCGCGAAGAAATGCGCCCGGTTCTGCCAGTCGATCAGCTTCAGATCGGATAGACGCAGATAAAGCTCATTGATCAGAGCCGTCGTCTGTAGCGTATGGCCGTCGCGTTCCCGTCCCATGCAACGCCTGGCAAGCAGATGCAGCTCGCGATAAACCTGAGGAGTCAGCTTGTCCAGAGCACCTTTGTCGCCCCGGCGCCATGCCTGAAGCAGCTGGGTGATCTCGTGTCCGAGAGCGTCGTCCATCCAAAATCCCTGGGCCGGAGGAGTGGCCAATTGCCGTCAACATTACCACAGTACCCGGCAGTTTCAGCCCAGATCAGCCGCCCAAGAAATCTCCCTCGCGCTTACAGGTTTCCGCCACAGTTCTCGCTATATGAAGTGAAGGCAAACAGCAGGTGCGGTGAAGAACGACAACCGCGCCCAAGATCAAAGGAGACGGACATGAAATCGAACGCTGTTCAGCATGCTTCTCGCGGGAACATTGTTGACGGCGACGGCTGTAGCGCAATTGGGATCCGCCCATGGAGGTGGCTGGCGGAACGATGACGATAAGTCGTCGAGCCGTTTCCGAAACTCAATTGGCCTTTACTTCCATGGGACGGGAACCACCCTGCCTCACAGAATATGTTCTTGGCGACAGGGTTGGTCAACGATACGAAAAGGCTGTTCAACCGAACGGCCACGAAGAATCTCAAAAGAATTGGGGGATTCAAGAGTGCTCAACACGAGCGATGGAGAACAAAACGTTCTCTGTGATTCCCCGCCATCTCCAGCAAGCGGCAGTACTGCTCGCCAATTGCCGGTTGCCGCCAAAGGAAGTAATTCGACCGGATTAGCAGGCATACAAGCATCTGCAGCCACAGCCCCGAGGCTTCCCCTGGTGTAATGCTCTGTAAGAGTTCCCGCGTGGCAACCGCCCAACGGCCAGTACCAAAGAACGCTGCTCGAAACTGGCTTAGCAAAAGGTCTTCCCCAGTAGTTTCCACCGGCTCCAAATCGAGTGCGGGCAGAGACGATAGCAACAGCGTGAATGCGTCATAAAACGGTGGGACGCCTAGCAGTGGCAGTTCCCAATCAATCACTGACACCTTGCCGGAAGAACTTTCCGAGAATACGTTTTCAATGGTGAAATCGCCGTGGGCACACAGCCGCGCCTTCACCCACTTGGCGGTTTCTAATGCAATCTCACTCTGAAGTCGGCGCTCTAAACTCACGCGATTCGGAATCTTGTACCACGTTGGATGAATCTCGCGGACCGCGGTTTGGCCATGAAAGGCGTTCGGGATCTTAACCGCACTCCGGAGGGCCCACAGCAGTTCGTTGTGCAAAATGTTCCACCTTGCCCTCGGAGAATGCAGAAAGATCAGCTCTGAAAGTGGTTGACCTTGGGCTGCGGTTTCCGTCGTGTAGTGCCAACCACCGTCCTCGAATGACCTGACTGGAACCGGAGTTGAGAATCCCAGGTCGATGCCTTCCTGTACCCTTGACTGCAGGAACCGGAGGACATTCACCTCAAGCTCGAGGGCTCGCTGGCAGCTGGCATCTCGCGAACCTTTCAGGACCAACTTAGGTGTGGAGTCACCGGACCTGAAGAATCGTATTACGGTCTTCTTACCGCCGGGCGTTCCGGAAAGATACGGAATGGCATCTTCCATCCGCAGTTCACTCGGCAATAGGCGATGAACCTCGGACCAGAACGACGAATTACTTTGCATGAGTAAGCGAAGACTCCTTATTGGCAATAATTACGAACTCCGGAATGAAGGCCCGGAAGAGTCCAAGACGGCTCATGTACAACTTTGCCAGTCGCCGCCAACGCCGGCGCGAGCCTAGATGGGGCTCGCTCATCGCGCGCAGAATATGAGCCGTGAGTGCGTTTCGGCGCAGTGGAACAAGCGAGATCGGCTCGTTGTAGCCGGGTTCGGCAGCGTAGAAGGTCGGATGGCGAAAACCGGCTTTGCGCAGGATTCGACGATAACCAATTTCGCCGTACGTGTAGGTACGATATTGATGTCTGGCGTTGAGTTCGGTGCGATGGATTGGACGTTTGCTGTGCCGCAGCACCAGACTTGCCAGCCAGCGCGGCATCAGGCCGGTGTAGGGGAGACCTGAATGATCTCTTCCGCCGGCGAAGAAGTTGTAGCCGATTCGGTTTTCGATGCCGACGAGCAGGATTCCCTCTGGTTTGAGCGCGCGACGCAACTTCTGCAAGAACCGAAGTTGAATTGCATCGGGCGAGGCACTCGTGTCCCACTGTCCGACCCACTCGAGAACCCCGTTGACCACGATGAGATCGAAGCTGTTATCGCGGATGGGGAGTTCCGTGGCGCTGGCTTGCATGAGTTGAACATTCGAAAGTCCTTCCTGCTGCATGCGGGTGCGCGCGAACTCGATTCGAAGAGGCATCGCCTCCAGCGAATAGACTTCCGCGCACGAGACAGCCAGGGCGTGCGTGATCGCGCCGTATCCGGAGCCGACATCGAGCGCGACAGCACCAGCGCGTAAACCAAGCAGAGGGATCCATGACGCCCGGCTTTGCCAGTTCAGGATGGAATATCGCATGGGAGCACTGCTTTTGAAGTGCTGCTCAACCGCATCACGCCAGCCGAGCGCTCGGGCTTCGTCGATGAGCGCGATGGCTTCCGGTTCGGGAACTTCGCCCCAGTAATAGCCGGGGTCAAAGAAACGGGGAATACCATCGCGAATTTCCCAACGGTCGCTGCAGTGGCTGCAAATGCACCCGTGGCTCTCTATCTGCAACTCCGAGTTGCACTGAGGACAGGCAGCTCGTGAAAGGGCAGACTCGAACACTTCTGTGTTGGATCTCATTCAGCCTCTCAGTTGCACCTGCCAGAAAGAACAACGGGGCTTTCCGGCGGCGCGATCATACCAACCTGAACTAGCGTAGGGAGGCCTCAGGACAGAACGCACGTACAACCAACGCATATACAACATCGGGGCTCACGTTCTAACCGGGCGCTACGTTGCAACGAATCATATCACAGTAAGTCTATTCTTTTAATAGAGAATTAATGCTCCAACGCGAGGTCTCCCCGCGGCGAGAGCAGTTTCAGGAGCCAGCAAGGCGCTTCCCGAACCGGAATTCAGACATTGAACATACATGCGCGGGTCGTTAAGCCGGTAGAAGGGTCTGTGGCAGATGGCTCCCGGGCGCGACCGACCTTCCGTGTATGTCTAGTTATTTGTTGGACACTACACCGGACAGGGGAATTGGTCGATCTGAGTCCCAGTTCGCATGCGTTCCTCGCGGAAAGACTGCGCAAGAGACAAGCTGCGCTTGCCTTGATTGAAGGCAAGGAATTCCTGCTGGCCGGAATTCCGGACAAGGCTTGCGAAGCGTTGAGGTGCTCCAAAGCTCTTGCGCCCACCTCTCAAGTTCGCGCTTTGCTGGTTGGCCTGCGAATCGCACCGCGTTCGACGGTCTTGGCGGCCCGCGTCTGGCCCCGCCGAAAACCGCGGCAGCTGTCTCATTCCGCCCGCACGGCGGTCACCTTGTCAACTCATCGCTCCACCGGAGAGAATTGCTGAGATGAAGGCGCATTCGAAAGAGCGGTACTCCTGGGGACAGACCGGCAGCCAACTCTGGCCCGACGTGGAGAATCCATTTGGATAGTCCGAAGCCCGCCATAGCGAACGAGCAGACCAGTACGGGCGATTTGTTGCCGGCACCAACCGCAAAACATACGTCACTGGCGGCGAATCTTGCCTGGCGCGCCTTGGCCAACTGGTCTAGCCAGTTGGTGTCTTGGGCTGCCTTGCTGATTGTAGTTCGTCTGCTCTCACCCGCCGACTTCGGACTGGTCGGCATGTCGGTAGTGCTTTATTGGTATTTAAGGTTCTTGGGTGACTTCGGAATCATGGCCACAGTGATTCGCTATCAGGACCTCAGTCAGGAAACCCTCGCCCAATTAAATACCATGGGTGCCGTTTTCGGGACGGGGTCGTTCCTGTTGGCCTGTCTGTTCGCGTGGCCGGCGGCGCTCTTTTTCAAGACTCCCCGCATGGCCCTGGTTGCCGTGGTGACCTGTGTTGCCCTGATACCGGTCGGGCTCCGTAGCGTCCCGGAGGGGCTGTTGAATAAGGAAATGCGCTTTAAGTCGCTCTCGCTGTTCGATGCCCTTGCTGGCATGGTGAGCGCGGCGGTGACGGTCTTGCTGGCGTGTTTGGGCTTCCACTATTGGGCGCTGGTTCTGGGAAATCTCCTATCGGAATTTACCAGATGCGCAATCATTCTAAGTGTGCGTCACCACCGGTTTGCTCGGCCGCGAATCGCTACGATACGAGGACCGCTGACTTTCGGCCGGAGCGTATTGTTAGCCGGCTTTGCCTGGTCGACATATAACACTGTCGATAACGTGACGGCTGGGCGCGTTCTCGGGCCAGCAGCGCTTGGTCTCTATGGCATGGCTTGGACTCTGGCCAACATGCCCCTGGAAAAGATCGTCTCCCTCGTGTCCTCTCTTATTCCGGCCTATCTGGCACGCGTGCAAACAGACCTCGCTGCTTTGCGCAACTACGTGCGCGTACTTACAGAAGCGATTGCTCTGGCGATCTTCCCTGTGACGATCGGTTTGGCTTTGGTGGCGCGCGATGCGGTGCCTTTGGTGATGGGACCCAAATGGAATGGAATGGTCGCCCCTCTGGAAGTGCTCTGCGTCTACGCTGCTTTTCGCTCGGTCGTTACGCTACTATCAAAAGTTTTGATCGCCGTCGGTAATGCCCGATTCGTGATGCGGGTTGAGGTTTCAGGACTTGTGTTGATGACGATAGCTTTTTACATTGGCAGTCATTGGGGAATCACGGGCATCGCTTTCGGTTGGGTTTTTGCCTATCCGATCATCGCCCTCACCCATTACTGGAAGACCCTGGAGACAATCGAAATGGGAGTGGGGGATTACATCACTGCGTTGCGCCCTGCGTTCGACGGTTCGGTCGCCATGGCTGTTGCGGTCGGCGTGCTCCGGTGGACCTTACCATCAAGCCATTTCCAATGGCTTCGTTTGATGGTTGAAATAGGCGGCGGAGCAGCCGTCTACATAGCCACGGTGGCACTCTTGCACCGCCAAAGGGCGATGCATTTCTGGAGCATCGCGAAGAGGCTCCGGGCGCCAAGACTCGGAGCCCTCTAGTCCTGAAACCCTGGAGAATTCTTGCCCATGCACTCCGAGAGACTTGAAGGTGCGCAACATGCGATGTGAAATCCTGCACGCGTTCCCTGCTCTTCAAGCAGAGCTAGCCTGGCGTGATCTCATGGCTCGGCTGGAGATGCCATCGCATTACGATGCCCCGGAATATTTCCTTGAACCTTTTTGGCAAGGCAAGCAGCCCTTTTCGGTTCTTGCTCTTGAGGGCGACCGTGTGGCCGCAGTTCTTACGGGAATCCACGACGGCGAGCACGTTGTCTGTGGCTTGCCATCGCGTCCGCAAATTGCGGTTGATCCAAACACGGATACGCTCGGCGCCCTCGAGGCGCTTCTTCAAGGACTGTTCAAGGAGGCGGGACGCGCAAAGCTGCTGACCGTTTACACTTGGCATTCTTTGGAGCTTCCGCCCTTTGCGGCGCGGGGGTTCCGTCGCCGGCAATTTCAAGGCAATGTTGTGCTCGACCTCACTCAGGGAGCGGATGTTCTTTTCCAGGAGTTCTCCAAAGATCGCCGCCGGAATATCCGGTTCGCCGAGAAACACGGGATCACCGTGCGCGTGGCTGCGGAGAAAGAGGACTTTCTCCGCGCGTACGATGTGTATTGCGCCTGGCGGAGAACCGAGCGGAAAAAAGTAAAGGGACAAGGCCACACGTTCGAGAATTTTGAAAACGGCCATCGGCTTCTCAAGAATCGCCGCTTGTTCTTGGCAGAACTATCAGGAAAGGTGATCGCCATCAATACGTTCCGCTTTTATTCCGGCGGATTGTTCGAGTCCGCGGGGAATTGTTCTCTCGATGAGTTTTTGCATCTGAAACCGAACGACCTGTTGCAATGGAAGGGAATCGAATGGGCCTGCAGTCAGGGACTGCGCCGCCACTCGCTGGGAGGGGCGCATACGTTTCTCACGAGATTTGGAGGTACCGTAGTTCCAGTTCTCCGTTACCGCCTCGACCGCACCCTGCTTCGCCAGCATGACTTGCAGGAAATAGCCGAGGATACCGCCAGGAAAACGTTCCGCCAACTGCCTCCGTCAGTGCAACAGAAAGTTCGCCGCGCTCTGGGAAAGAAAGGCCATTAGCGCAGCAAAGAACGATGCCGGTAGATATCGATGTAGCGTCCCCGGAGCAAACACTCATATTGCGCGCGGGAACCAAAGGCACTGTCTCGCATCGCAGGCACTCCGGAAAACAGAACCCACAACTCCCGGGGCTGTCGCTGAAGCGACTTCTCAATGTTTTGCACAATCTGATCCATCACGCTGCGCGCGAAGGGACTGTAAAAGTACAACACCTGGGGCTCAGCCGCCAGTTCGTACTCCGTGGCATCAACCGTTATAACTTCGATCTGGGAGCATTTCTGCCGGCGGCTGCGATAACTCTTCAGATTTCGTCTTGCGGTTTCTGCCAAGAAGGGAGCAAATTCCAAGCCTATGATCCTGCGAAAGGCAAACTCGGAGGCGACTAGCAGTACCCTGCCTTTGCCACAACCAAAATCTATAAACGTGAATTCTTCGGGCCGGACGGCCAACGCCGCCAGGCCAGCACGGATGATTCTTGGATGGTGAGATTGGTACTCAAGGCCGGCAGTCTTGTTCTTGCTCTGGAAATCCAAGGTAGCGAGCGGCACCTCGCCACACGTGTCCACGCCGTGGATGAGATCCCAAGTTTCGCAACGGGCGCTGCTGATTGCTCTGAGCAGCGGTTTCAGCCAGGAATTCGACGTTACCAAGGATCTCAAACGCCCGCTGCACTCATTGCTATCCGTATTTTCGCCTCCTACCGATTGTCAAGGGAGAATTGCCGCCCCCGCAATACAAAAGAGAGAACCACGGCGATTATACCCTCGTGTAGTGTCCACCAAATAACAAGAGATACATGGAAGAGTACTTTAAACTCTCGCGCGATCCTCATTTTCTGGAAAGTTAACCGACGTGGTGGGTCTATATCTGAATCCGCCGGAGAAGGATTCAACGATAACCATGTTCGCTTTAGGTGGATGTGCGATATTGACGTCTGGCGTTGAGTTCGTTGCGATGGGGAGGACGTTTGCTGTGCCGCAGCACCAGACTTGCCAGCCAGCGCGGCATCAGGCCGGTGTGGAGCAGACCTGAATGATCTCTTCCGCCGGCAGAAGTTGTAGCTGATTCGGTTTTCGATGCCGACGAGCAGGATTCCTTCTGGCTTGAGTGCGCGATGCAACTTCTGCAAAAACCGAAGTTGAATTGCATCGGGCGAGGCACTCGTGTCCCACTGTCCGACCCACTCGAGAACCCGGTTGAGCACGATGAGATCGAAGCTGCTATCGCGTATGGGGAGTTCCGTGGCGCTGGCTTGCATTAGCTGAACATTCGAAAGTCCCTCCTGCTGCATGCGGATGCGCGAGAACTCGATTCGAAGAGGGATCGCCTCCAGCGAATAGACTTCCGCGCACGAGACAGCCAGGGCGTGCGTGATCGCGGCGTATCCGAAGCCGACATCGAGGGCGACAGCCCCCGCGCGTAGACCAAGCTAGAGGCAGCCATGACGCGCCCGGCTTTGCCAGTTCAGGATGGAATATTGCATGGGAGCACTGCTTTTGAAGTGCTGCTCCGAGCGATCGGGCTTCGTCAATCGGCGCGATGGCTTCCGGTTCGGGAACTTCGCCCCAGTAATACCCAGGGTCAAAGACACGCGGAATACCATCGCAAATTTCCGAACGATCGCTGCAATTGTTGCAAATGCACCCGCGGCTTTCTATATGCAACTCCGAGTTGCACCTAGGACAGCCCACCCGTGAAAGGGCAGAGTGAAACACTCCTGTGTTTCATTCAGCCTCTCACGCAAGAATAACGGGGCCTTCCGGCGACGCTATCATACGAGCCTGAACTAGCGTAGGGAGGCCTCAGGAGAGAACGCATGTACAACAAATGAAAACAGGTACAAGAAGGGGCTCACGTTCACTCTAACGGGGCGCTGCGTTGCGGCAGTCATATCACTGCAAGTCTATTTCATATAATAGGCTTTAGAGCTATTTTTCTAGCGCTACGTCTCCCCGCGCGGGGAGCAGCGGGATGGCGGAACGGGCAGACGCAGCGGACTCAAATGTCCAGCGTTTGCGACCCGCAGATCAGCGCGGGATGTAGTCATCGAGGTGCGGCACTACGGTGGAGGTAAAGGGGAGAATGCGCTGCTGGGCGGCGTCCGGGGTTTCCCCGGGTAACATTGGAGTTATTAAGCGTACGAGAGCGCCGTCGCTGCGATTCATGCGAATCGCGTCCTTGAGCAGATAGAACTTGGCCCAGTATTCGCTGGCCACAGCGCGATCATGAGCCCAATACCAATACAGCACCAACTGGCGCGCGCCCGCTCTTGCGATGACGTAGCGGTTGGCAGGGAAAGGGCTATGACCGGGCAAAGCAAGCGTGACGCGTCTGCTTTCCACCGGAGCCCAACCCGCTCCAGGCAGACAGTTCTTCGGCGAGTGGATGGTGTCTCCCGTGCGCTGGCTGGGAAAGTAAGCGATGTACAAATTCGTAGGAGGAGTAGATTTGTCCGCCAGGGAATAGTCGCGGAGCAGAAACTCGCCCGGTCCGAGGACGTCAAGCACGTCTTTTTCGAGGGGGAGATCGGTGCCTGTCCAGGAACCTAATTGCATGGGAAATGACTGAAGCGGCGGACGCGGTGGAAAAACTTCACTGCGCCCATGACCGTGAAGGAAGAGTGCGGTCGCACCAATTAGGAGGGTAGCAAGAACGAAACGGAGGGCGGAGCCAGATACAATCATCATGGGGCCTCCTTGTCGGGCCAGAGCGCCTGCAAGACGCGGTGGAGAACGAATAGCAATACCAGCGACGCGACAAACATCAGCCAGCCCTGGAATTCGTGAAAGAAGCCCTGGGCCTTCTCCGGATCCCAGTATTGGACGAGAAGTCCGGTGCCCACGACGCGCAGGCTGTTCGCGGCTACAGCAACGGGGAGGGAGGCCAGCGCGAGCAGGACCCGCACGGCGACCCTACGTTCCATCAGATAGCCATAGATGATGGCCAGGGTGGTGAGTGACATCAGCGAACGGATGCCGCTGCAGGCGTCTGCTACCTCCAAAGCCATGGCCGGAAGGACGATCACGTTGCCCTCGCGTAAGACAGGAACGCCCATCCAGGGTAAAGTGGTGCTGGCAACTCTCGATGCCAGCAACTGCAGCGGGAAGGTGATTTGGTTGAAGACAATGGCGGGAATGGGGATCATCAAAAGCAGAAATGCCCAGGGAAACAGAAGGGCGCGGAAGAAACTCCACCCGAGAAAGAGCACGATCAAACCGGCCAGCACCATCAACATCGAGAACCGGGACAGGAAAAGCTCCGCGCCCATCTGACCGACCACTAGAACGCACAATCCGAACCCAAACAACAACAGGCCCCACCACGAGGGCTGCGGGCTCAGGCGGGTGAGCCGGGACCGCTCCTGGTAGATCACGAAGGCGGAAAACAGCGGGACGAAGAAACCGTGGGAGAAATTGGGGTCCTTCCACCATTGCCCGACCAGGTGGGTGAGCACATGAATATACAGCCAGAGCAAGAGGCCGGCGATAAAAGCGGTTTGCCATAACCGGGGCGGCGCCGGGGCCGTCGCGTGCGCAAACGCAGTTGGGCGGTCGGATTGCAGCGCTGGGCTCACCTGGAACAGACTCCATGACTCACACCCGGGATACGGTCCAGCATATGCGAAGCCAGGGGAGTCCGCAATCTAAAGTCCCCACGCCACTCCGCCGCAGGGACCTCCCAGATGGCCCATCCCGAAACAGATGGCGCGCCAGAGAAAGCAAAGATGCCCGAGTCCGAAGGGCAAGTTCCGAGTTTCTTTGGCTGTTTCGCTTTCACCATTCCCGTTCGAGGGGAGGGGTTTGGCAATATTTCCTCTTTTGGGAGTTGCAGGCATTAACCTAAATTGTCCTAAATTGGGGAAATACTTTTCCTACTGTAAGGGGAGGGTGTAAATTCGAAGGAGCAGGTTTGCTTCCTCCCGAGCCCCGTTTCTGGCCTGTATACTTTTGAAAACACGGTGATAAACTTGTAATGACATCTTCCCACGGCCTGCGAAGTTGGATGGCACCTTCCGTGCTCTCAGGAACACTCTGGGGTCTAACTGCGCCTTTTTTGGGTGCCTCTTCCAACCGGGAAAAAGGTCGATAGATGCAATCGGGTGTCCGCCAAGGCGTGAAAAACATGCAGACCGCGATGGTTCACGAACCGGTGCGAAAAATGGACTTCGTGGAAGGTGTAAGTCCAAGTATGCGGAGCGTGGAAGCGGCGATGCGGGAAGTGGCGCAGAGCGAAGTTCCTGTTCTGCTGCTGGCCGAGCACGGAGCGGGCAAGAAGGCGACGGCGCGACGGGTTCACGAGCTTTCACGGCACGCAAGGCAGCCGTTCCGCATGGTTTCTTCTGGCACGGTGGAGTCCAGCAAGTTGGCAGACTTGAACGGGCAGGCCGATATGCCCGGTGCCGGCACGGTCTTTTTGGAAGAGGTAGCTGAACTGAGCGCGGAGGGTCAGGCAGGTTTGCTCGAGGCCTTGACCCAAGGGAACGCGAATGGCGGCCGGCCGCAAGGCAGGGCCCGGCTCATCTGCGGAAGTGCGCGTGACCTGGAAGCAGAAGTAAGAGCGGGGAGTCTCCGCGAGGACCTGTATTACCGAATCAGCGGAGTGTGCTTGCGGCTTCCCCCTCTGCGCCAGCGCCGGGAAGATATTCCAGTGCTGATGGAACATTTTCTGCGGAAATACGGGCACGATTTTCAGCGGACGGTGCCGGTACTGAGCGAAGAGACGCAGCGCTTATTTCAGGACTACTCCTGGCCGGGGAACGTGCGAGAGCTGGAGAACGCGGCCAAAGCGATTGTGGCGCTGGGAGATGAAACGGTCGCGATGGGCGGGTTGCGGGCGATGCTGCTGCGGCCGGACCTGGGGAGCAACGGCAGCCGGGTTTCGCTGAAGCAAGCGGCGCGGGCCGCCTCGCGTGAAGCGGAGAAACAAATCATTCTGCGCGTGCTCACCCGAACCCGTTGGAACCGGCGCCGGGCTGCGGAGGAGTTGCAGATCAGTTACAAGGCTTTGCTGTACAAGTTGAAACAAATGGGATGCTCCGAGTACGGGGCCTCGTAGCGCCAGAGGAGATAGCCAGAGGAGAGAGGATGAAGAAAGTAATAAAGCTGGCGTGCTTGGTGCTGATGGGGTTCGTGACCATCGGCATGTGGGCTCAGAAGGATACCGGTACGAGTGCTGCCACGCCGGAGACACCGGCCGCGCCCGTGGTTCAACCACCCGCGCCAGAAATTCCGTCCGACTACATCATCGGCGCCGACGATATGCTGAAAATCTCGGTCTGGCATGAACCGGACATGAACGTCACCCTGCCGGTGCGTCCCGACGGCAAGATTTCGCTGCCTTTGCTGGACGACGTGCAGGCGGCGGGCGTGACTCCCATGCAGCTGGCCGCGTCGATCAAGGAGAAGCTGAAGAAATATATTGCGGATCCCCGGGTCACCGTGGCAGTGGAGGCGATGAACAGCCAGCGGATTTACGTGTTGGGAGAAGTGGTGCATACCGGCGTTATGCCCTTGCTGCCCCATATGACCATACTGCAGGCGCTATCCAGTGCGGGATTTACGCAGTTTTCCAATCCCAAAGCGATTTACCTGCTGCGCACGCAAAACGGCCAGCAAACGAAAATACCCTTTAACTACAAGGACGCGATCAAGGCGCGAGGAACGCAGCAGAATATCGTGCTCCAACCGGGAGACACGATCGTTGTTCCGTAGGATCGTGTTTGCCTAGGATCGTTGTCCACTCGAGTTGGTAAAAAGGTAGTTCGAAGAGGAATACGGATGAAAGAAGGCCACATCATTTTGACTCTGACGCTGAGCTTGTTTTCGGCCAGCGTGGCCTGGGCGCAGAACGACCAGAACCAGCAGCCTGCGTCCTCTCCAGTGCCCGCCTTCGGACAGCAAAATCCTGCCCCGACGGTTAGCGAGAACCCGCCAATTTCCGCGATCGACCAGCCGGG
>Ga0302324_100019959_pt1 | contig 13136 bp, 13 predicted proteins | sample Palsa_T0_1_FD_201949 | JGI IMG/M metagenome (GOLD analysis project Ga0302324, IMG submission 201949) | Peat permafrost microbial communities from Stordalen Mire near Abisko, Sweden - Palsa_T0_1 | ecosystem: Environmental > Terrestrial > Soil > Palsa > Peat permafrost | place: Sweden: Abisko...
TTCGGCGATATCGCGAATGCACGGGCCGGTTTACTGAATGCACATGGCGATCCGAAAGCCTCGATCCAGGCTAACGGCCAGCTCGATGGCGCGCTGGGACGGTTGTTGGCGTTGTCGGAGAATTATCCGGACCTGAAGTCGAATCAGAATTTTCAGCGCCTCTCGGACGAACTGGCGGGCACGGAGAACCGGATCAGCGTGGCCAGAATGAGGTACAACCAGCAGATTCAGGACTACAACACGTTTATCGGGCAGTTTCCCAACAGCATTTGGGCCAGCATGGGCGGATTCCAACGGAACAATGATTATTTCCAGGCGAGTCCTGGGGCTCAGAACGTGCCTAAGGTCAGCTTCTAGTCCGGTGGTGGCCCACATCCTGGCGCAAAGTGCGCGCTCAGATGTGGGCCACCAGGGATCTTCTGAATGGACAGAAAAGCTGAAGTATCCGAACAGGACGGCGGCGAGCGAGATGTTGCCAGCTTGCATTTGTGCTCTAGGAAAGGCGCACCGCAGGTCCCTCGGCTTCGCTCGGGATGACAAATCTTACCTTGGTTCAAACCTTTGAGATTTGTCAGTGGAGTGATGGGTGGGCAGTTTGCGTTCGTTGAATCCCACATCTAGCTAAATGGACAGAAGAAAATGGAAACGGCGGGTGCCCGTTCTTCGTATCGTTGCGAAGCCGGGCATCCGCCGTTTTGTTGGATAAAAGGAAAGCGTTTAGAACGAACTAGGCGCGCGCGAAGGAAGCTACTGCGCTTGCTTCGTCGTCCTTGACGTCGAAAACGGTGTAGAGCTTGGTGATCTGCAGCAGGTCGTGGACCTTTTTGGTTAGATTGAGGAGTTTAAGGTCTCCGCCCTGGTTGCGGACGGTGGTAAAGGCACTGACCAGCTCGCCGATGCCCGAGCTGTCGATGTACGTTACGTCACCCAGATTGAGCAGGATCTGCTTGGAGCCTTTGGCGAGCAGATCCCGAACGGCGTCGCGCAGCTGCACACTGCCTTCTCCCAGGGTAATGCGACCGCTGCAATCCATTATGGTGATCCCGTCCACCTGACGGGTCTTGATTTTCATGCTCACGAAAACTCCTCCTTAAATTGCGGAACGGGCGGTTCCTAGATGTTTGATGAGGGTAAGTTCAGTGCCGGGCTGCAATTGACGAAAGTGTACCTCATCCATGAACGAGCGGATAAGAAAGATACCCCGCCCTGAACCGCGTAACAGATTCTCGGGCGCCAGCGGGTCGGGCAGTGTCTCCGGGTTCAGCCCTTTTCCCTGGTCGGCAATGCGAATGACCAGAGAATCTGCCGTTTGTTCAAACGAAGCAGTAATGTTCTTCTCCGGGTCGTAGGCGTTGCCATGGAGCACGGCATTGACCGCTGCTTCCCGGACCGCCATCGCGACGCGGTAGATCTCTTCTTCTTCCAGGCCGGCCTTCCTGGCCAACTCTTCCGCGGTCTGTTCCACGCGATTGACGCTGTCAAGCGAGGACTCAAGTGTGTAGGTAACCTTGCTAGCCGGTGATCCACCCAATGCCGACCTCGTATGAAGCGCTGGGCTTTAGCAACTTAAGCCCCATCTGCGCAAGTTTGCTTGGCCAGCGGCCTCATGTCAAGGCACTTCCGCGATGGGCAGGCTGACCCCAGGCCAGGGAGGATCCCTCCAGTGAGCAGGAAATCGCCCTAAATCAGCTCGTATCCGGCGAAGAAGTAGCCGATCTCGAAGGCTGCCGTATCCTCAGCGTCGGAGCCGTGAATGGCATTTTCTTCGATGGAGGACGCGAATTGCTTGCGGATGGTGCCCTCGGCCGCGTCGGCGGGATTGGTGGCGCCCATCAGCTTGCGCAGGTCAGCGATGGCATCTTCCTTCTCCAGCACCATGGCAATGATGGAGCCGGAGGACATGAAGGTGGTGAGCGAATCGAAGAAAGGCCGCTTGGAGTGCACGGCGTAAAAGCCTTGGGCCTGCGACTTGGAGAGAAACATCTTCTTGATGGCGACGATTTTGAAGCCCGCCTTTTCGATTTCGGCAAGAATCGCGATCGAATAGCTCTTGCGGACCGCGTCGGGCTTGATGATGCTGAAGGTGCGTTGCACGAATACTCCTATTTTCCGATGACCTTGGCCAGTGTTTCGCCGATGGCGGCGGGGGATTGCACTACGTGAATTCCGGCTTCTGTGAGCGCCTTCATCTTGTCCGCCGCGGTGCCCTGGCCGCCGGAGATGATGGCCCCGGCGTGGCCCATGCGCCGCCCGGGAGGGGCGGTTTGGCCGGCGATGAAGCCCACGACCGGCTTCTTGACGTGGGCCTTTACGTAGGCGGCGGCGGCCTCCTCGGCCGTGCCGCCAATTTCTCCGATCAGGATGATGGACTCTGTTCCGGGATCCTCATTGAGAAGCTTGAGAGCGTCGACGTGGGTGGTGCCGATGATGGGATCTCCGCCGATGCCGATCGCCGTGGACTGCCCGATCCCGCGCTGGGTGAGCTGATAGACGGCTTCGTAGGTGAGGGTACCGGAGCGGGAGACAATGCCTACGCTGCCCTGCTTGTGGATACGGCCGGGCATTATGCCGATCTTGGCTTTGCCCGGCGAAATAACGCCCGGGCAGTTGGGGCCGATCAGGCGCGATTTGGATTTGCTGACGACGCTCCACACCTTCACCATGTCGTTGGTTGGGATTCCCTCGGTGATGCAGATGATCAGCGGCAGGCCTGCGTCTTCGGCTTCGAGGATGGCATCGGCGGCAAACGGCGGGGGCACAAAGATGACGGTCGCGTTGGCGCCTGTCTTCTCGACGGCTTGCGCCACGGTGTCGAAGACCGGCCAGCCCTCGTGCGTGGTGCCTCCCTTGCCTGGCGTTACTCCGCCCACGACCTTGGTCCCATACTCGGCGCAGCCCTTGGCGTGGAAGGTGCCTTCCTTGCCGGTAATGCCTTGTACGATGAGCCGCGTATTTTCGTCCACTAACACAGACATAGATTGCTCCAGAGTTCCTGTTCGAGTGCTGTCACTTCTTTGCGGCGTAGTCTTTGGCGGCCTTCACTGCCTTGGCAGCTGCATCTTGCATCGTCTCGCCAATGATGAAGTTGAGGCCAGACTGCTTGAGAATTTCGCGTCCCTGCTCCACGTTGGTTCCCTCCAGGCGCAGGATGACGGGAACCTTCACGTTGGTCTTCTTGGCCGCTTCTACGACGCCCTGGGCCAGAGTGTCGACGCGCAGGATGCCGCCGAAGATGTTGATGAAGACGGCCTGCACGTTTTTGTCGGAGAGCAGGATCTCGAAGGCGTGCTCGATCTGCTGCTGGTTGGCGCCGCCGCCTACGTCGAGGAAGTTGGCCGGCGAGCCGCCGGCGTACTGGATGATGTCCATGGTGGCCATGGCCAGACCGGCGCCGTTGACCATGCAGGCGATGTTGCCGTCGAGCTTGATGTAGTTGAGGGCGTACTTGGAGGCTTCCACTTCCAAGGGGTCTTCCTCGGCGGTGTCGCGGAGTTCCTTCAACTCCTTGTGGCGGAAGATGGCATTGTCGTCGAAGTTGATCTTGCAATCGAGCGCCACCAGGCGATCGTCGGTGGTGGTGATGAAGGGATTGATCTCGAGCAGGGAAGCATCGGTCTCGAGAAATACTTTGTAGAGGCCGGTCATAAACTTGACCGCGTCGTTAATCTGCACCGGCTTGAGGCCCAGGGCGAAGGCGAGTTTGCGCGCCTGGTAGGGCTGGAAGCCCACTGCGGGGTCGATGTAGGCCTTGAAGATCGCGTCAGGGTCCTTGGCGGCGACTTCCTCGATTTCCATGCCTCCGGCCTGGGAAGCCATGAAGACCAGCTTGGCGGCGGCGCGGTCGAGCACGATGCCCAGGTAGAGCTCGCGGGCGATGGGCGACATCTCTTCGATGAGCACCCGCTGCACCTTCTGGCCCTGGGGTCCCGTCTGGTGAGTCACCAGCTGCATGCCGAGGATGTTCTTGGTGTAGTCCTCTGCTTCCTGCAGGGTTTTGGCGAGCTTGACGCCTCCACCCTTGCCCCGGCCGCCGGCGTGAATCTGGGCCTTGACTACGACGCCCTTGGCGCCTCCGGTAAAGAGCCGTTTTGCCACATCCAACGCTTCTTCAAGCGTGTTGGCCACCTCACCCTTGGGTACGGCTACGCCGTGGCGCTCAAGGATGTCTTTTGCCTGATACTCATGAATTTTCATTCGTTTGGTCTTTAGACAGAACTTCCATACTAAAGGGATTGGGCTTAGAGGGCAAAGAGGGGCACTTCCCAACGGCTTTAAAGCAGCTGCGCGAGAACGCGGACGGGTGGACCATATCTCGCTTGTTTTTCGCGAGACATGGATACCACCAATGTTGACCGCAGAGTGTATCGGATGAATCGAAAGCCAGAGGGAAGGAGCGGTGGAATCCCACATCTCGCGAAACACGAGCGAGATACCCGGATTTCCTGTACGCGGCCCCGAGCAACATCCAAGTGTGCGGCTTTCATTAAGGAAAGCCGCATGAAGTTCATCAACGCCAACAAACTTCACAGGAAATCCGGGGGTATGGGCCACCCGTCGTTCGTTGCCTGTACGAGGAAAAGCACCGATGTTCTACGATGGAAAAACGATGTCCCAGCTGGTGGCGCTGCTTAAGCATGTGGTCGAAGAGCATGGAACCCTGACGCAAGAGCAGGGGTTCTCGGCGGTCCGGGAGATGCTCGAAGGCGGTGCTAGTGATGTGGAGATCGCCTCGCTTTTGACTGCTATCACCACCCGCGGGGCCACGGCTGAGGAGCTGGCCGGGTTCGTCCAGGCGATGCGGAGCATGAGCCGGCCGGTTCCGCTCAGCGAAGCGGAACGGGAGCAGCTGGTGGACACCTGCGGGACCGGCAGCGATGGCCAGGGAACATTCAATATCTCGACCGCCGCAGCCCTGGTGGCGGCCGCGGCAGGGGTCAAGATAGCTAAGCACGGCAACCGGGGCCTCACATCGAAATGCGGCTCCGCCGATGTGCTGGAGGCGCTGGGCATCCCGGTTGAGTTGGAGCCGGAGATGGCGGTGGATTGCTTCCGGCAGACGGGATTCATGTTTCTGTACGCTCCCGCACTGCATCCGGCCATGAAGCGGGTGCAGCCGATCCGCCGGGCACTGGGCTTTCGCACCCTGTTTAATCTTGCCGGCCCGCTCAGCAATCCTGCAGGAGCGAGGGCGCAGGTGGTCGGCGTGTTCGCTGCGAGCGCGGTTACCCTGGTGGCCGAGACCTTGGCCCGCCTGGGTGTGAGGCATGCGTTCGTGGTCCACGGACGAGATGGCCTGGATGAACTGACGTTGAACGGCGTGAGCGACGTGGCGGAAGTGCGGGAGCAGACGGTGCGCAACTTTGCCCTACAGGCAGGCGAGGCTGGTCTGGCGCAAGCGCCGCTGAGTGCTTTGGCAGGCTGCGACGCGCGGGGAAATGCATTGCTGATTGAGAAGATCCTGGAAGGCGAGCCGGGGCCGCCGAGGGATGTGGTTTTGCTGAACGCGGCGGCGGCTCTGATCATCGCCGGCCGGGCAGACGATTTCGCCGCCGGTGTCCGCTGTGCCGCCGACGCGATAGACTCAGGTGCCGGTCTGCGGCTGCTGGCGCAGTTGCGCAAAGCAGCAAGCCTGGCCCGGCCGTAAGGGAGTTTGCACCATGCCCATTCCACTGCAACGCATCGCCGCCGGCTGCGCCGCGCTGATTTTCTCCGTGGTTGCCGTGTCCAGCCACGCGCAACAGATTGTGGTCAGCAAAGACAATCGCACCATCGCCGTGACCACCAGCGCGGAAGCCAACGCCGATGCGGATACGGTGACGGTGCAGATCGGCTTCGTCGCCTACGGTCCAGACCAGGACTCGGCCTATGCCACTGGCTCCAAGATCTCGAATGCCATCGCGGCGGCCCTCAAGGCGGCCGGAGTTCCGCAGGATGCGATTCAGAGTGAGTCGCAAAGCATTGCCCCGGTGCAGCAGTTCGTTACCCAGGACTGGACACCGGCGGAGAAGACGGAGCGCAAGTTTCAGGTGCAGCAGAGCTGGAACGTGAAGACCGCGGCCGCAAACGGCGCCAAGGTTCTGGATGTGGCGGTGAAGGCGGGCGCTAACCAGAGCGGGCAGATGACCTGGAGTGTCGCTGATCAGGATGCCCTGCAGGCGAAAGCCGCAAAGCTGGCGCTGGATCGGGCGCGGCAGATTGCGCAACAGATGGCTTCGGGCCTGAACGCCACGCTGGGACCCCTGGTATACGCCAGCAATGAGGCTCCCGCGCGTACACCGCAACCGCTCATGCGGGCGCCGGCCATGATGTCCGCCGCCCCAGCGGCGAAAGAGGTCGAGCCGCTGAGCGTCAGCGCGCAAAAGGTCACGGCTTCCGCCACCGTCTACGCGGTATTCAGTATCCAATAGCGGTTGGCGTCGTATGCTGGAGGAAAGGGCACCATGCCGAGATATGAGTATCGTGAGCTACGCCCGACGGCCGAGGGTGAAGAAGTCTTTCGGCGTTGGCTAGCGCATCTGGATGAAGAATTCACGCGCCACAAGGAACCTCGGCTGCGTGGCGAGCTGGTGCGCGACGCGCTGCACCAGATCTACCTCGGCCGTCCCCATGGAGGCAAGCTCAATACCACCCTGATCTCCGAGTTGCCGGGCAATGTCCTGCAGCTCACCCTCGACCCGGCCAACGTGACGCTTGAACCGGAGTATTACGGCGATGTGGACGTGGAGAAATATGCCGAGCGCAAGCCGTTGATCTGGTTCTGGCAGATGTTTGACCGGTCGGCGCTGGGGTTGAACCACTGGCTCGGCTTTCGCTTCCGCAGGATGCTGGCGAAGCACATCTTCAAGCACGTGGGAAAGAACGTAAAGATTTTCCACGGAGTGGAGTTCAGTTTCGGTTACAACCTGACGGTGGAAGACGACTGCATCATTCACAAGTACGTGATGCTCGATGACCGTGGAGAGCTCATCATCCGCAAGGGAACCTCCATCTCCGACTACGCGGCGGTGTACTCCCACTGGCACAAGTCAAACGATTATCTCGATATAGAGAATCGCACCACCGAGGTCGGGCCCGGCACGCGCCTTACCTATCACTCCGCGGTGATGGCCGGGGTGAAGATCGGCGAAGATGCCATGCTGGGGGCCATGGGTGTAGCTACCCACGATGTGCCTCCACATGCCATCTGGGGAGGCGTCCCGGCGCGCGAGATCAAGCGCAAAGACTAAAGCAGTTTCGCAATTGGTGTAGACCGAAGCGATAGGCCTTTTCGTGGTTTTTCTCCTGGAAAAACCACACCTCGCGGTCTTTGCCAGACCATAGTAATTGCGAAACTGCTCTAGCCACGGCCGGCCCCACGGCGAAGATTGCAAACATACTTAGCCGGTGGTCGGCGTGCTACCATCAGGCTTCCGATGCGAACTCCTGAACTTGTCCTGGGGATCTTTCAATTTGTGGTGTTGTTGTTCGCGCTGAGCCTGCATGAGTCGGCACATGGATGGATGGCTTCGCGGCTGGGCGACCAGACGGCACGCATGCTGGGGCGCATTACGCTGAACCCGCTGAAGCATATCGATCCGGTGGGTACGGTCATGCTGCCTCTGGTGGCGTTGGTGACTCGCATCCCGGTGATTGGCTGGGCCAAGCCGACCCCAGTGAACACACGCAACTTCAAGAATTTTGTACGCGACGATATTCTTACTACGGTGGCTGGGCCGGTCAGCAACGTGATCGGATCTGTGGTCTCGCTGTTGGTATTGATCGTCATCGCCAAAACATCGCTGATAGGGGCGGCTTCTGTGCGTGCCGTGGCTCTTGGGGGTTTTGCCCGGCTCGATCCGCAGCTCATGGCTGTGAGCCCGATCGCCTACCCGCTGGCCATATTCTTTTACGTCAGCATGCTGCTGAATCTGTTCCTAGCTGCTTTCAACCTTCTTCCCTTGCCACCGCTCGACGGAAGCCACATCTTCCGCCACATGCTGCCCCAGCGCTGGCTGCCGGTCTATGATCGGCTGGGGATCCTGAGCCTGTTTCTCATGCTGTTCTTTGGCGGCGGGGTCACCATGGCAATGATCAATCCGGTACTCGGGTTCTTCCGCGTTTTGCTGCTCTCGATCTGAGTTTTCCGTACAATCGAGCCAGTGAATCAAGACTCGCATCAACTCAAACGCGTGCTGAGCGGCATGCGGCCCACCGGCAAACTGCATCTCGGCAACTACATGGGGGCCCTCTACAACTGGGTGCGCCTGCAGCACGACTACAACTGCTACTTCTTTGTGGCCGACTGGCACGCTCTGACCACCGACTACGCCGACCCGTCGAACATTCGGCAAAATACGGTGGATGTGGCGCTCGATTGGCTGGCGGCGGGGTTGGACCCGGAGCGCTGTGTCCTCTTTGTGCAGTCCTTGGTGCCGCAACACGCAGAGTTGCACCTTCTGCTGTCGATGATCATGCCTCTCGGTTGGCTGGAGCGCGTACCGACCTACAAAGAGCAACAAGCGCAGATTACTGAGAAGGATCTGACCACCTACGGCTTCCTCGGATACCCACTGCTGATGGCAACGGATATCCTGATCTACCAGGCGGACTTTGTGCCCGTCGGACAAGACCAGGTGGCGCACGTGGAAGTGACCCGGGAAGTAGCTCGGCGATTCAACCATTTTTATCCCGGTGATGCAAAGCAGATCCTATCGGGCCCGATTCTTCCCGAACCGCAGGTGCTGTTAACTCCGTCTCCCAAACTGCCGGGGACGGATGGGCGCAAGATGTCGAAGAGCTATGGAAACACCATTCTGCTCACGGACCCGGAGGCGGTGGTGCGGCAAAAGCTGAAGACCATGGTGACGGATCCGGCGCGTGTACGGCGGAGCGATCCGGGCGATCCGGATGTTTGCCCGGTGGGCGATTTGCACAAGGTTTTTTCTTCTCCGGCGACGCTGGAGAAGGTCTATGCCGGTTGCCGGTCGGCAGGCATCGGCTGCATCGAGTGCAAGGGCTGGGCCGCGGATGCCATCGTGGCCGAACTGCAACCCATGCAAGAGCGACGCAGACAATATGAGGAGCAGCCCCGCCTGGTGCATGACATTCTGCATAGCGGCTCAGCGCTGGCGCGGGCCCGGGCAGAAGAAACCATGAAGCAGGTGAGGGACGCCATGCAACTGGTGCACCCGGAGTTTGGAGAGCGCGCGCTATGAGCCAAGATAGGAGTGGGGAAATGCGCGAGGAAACCGAGAAGCAGGCGCAGAAAAGGGAAGCTGCCGAGAGCGCATCGCCTTACAGCATTTCTGTGGGGCAGGTGTACGACGGGCCGCTGGACCTGCTGCTGGACCTGATCCGCAAGCAGGACATCGATATCTACGACATCCCCATCGGGCGAATCACGGCGCAGTTCCTGGCGTACGTGGAGGGCCTGAAGCAGACCGAGGTGGATGCGGCCGCGGACTTTATTTATGTGGCGTCCCTGCTCATCCATATCAAGAGCCGCATGCTTCTTCCGCGCACGTCGGCGGAGGGGGGCGACGGGGAGCAGGAGGATCCACGGCGAGAGCTGGTGGAGAGGTTGCTGGAGCACGAGCGGTTCAAGAACGCAGCTCAGATGCTGCTGCAAAAGCAGCAGATCGAAGCTGCTACCTGGACCAATCCGGCGATTCGGCATTTTAGTAGCGAAGAGGGAAGCGAGCAGGAGATTGCGGCTGACACGGTGGATTTGGTGCGGGTCTTCCGGGAGATTCTGGACCGGGCCCGGCAACGGCCGGTGCTGGATGTGGATGAGGAGGCGGTCACCGTCTCGCAGATGCTGGATTATGTACGGCGACGGCTGATCATGGAAGAAAGGCCGGTGTCGTTGAGCAGCTTGCTGAGAAATACGCGGTCGGAACGGGCGCTAATTTGCATGTTTTTGGCGCTGCTCGAGCTGGTTCGTTTGCAGGCGGTTCTGCTTAGGCAGGACAGCAATTTTGGCGAGGTTTATATCAAGAAACACCCGTCATTCGAGTCGGTGTTGAACCAGGGGTTGATGCAGGCTAAGGATGATTGGCGGTAGTTGGGGGGTGTGGTAACCGGCATTTGCGTGGGGGAAAGGCGCACCGCAGGTCCCTCGGCTGCGCTCGGGATGACAAATCTGAGCTTGGTTTAAAGCTTTGAGATTTGTTAGTGGAGTGAAGGATGGGCGTTGGTTGCGGCCGAGAGTGCAAGCAGGTCCTCCGCTGCGTTTCGCTCCGGCTCCACGGCACGCCGGGGTGCTCTTGGACGGTGGCTCGGAGAGATCGATAGCAGGGACGTCTGCTGCTCCTATCGAATTCACGGAACTTTAATGTTCCGGGGTACCACAATTCATACTGGGGACCACCTCACTTTGGTACCGTGCGAACACCTGTAGTGTGGAGCGTGTGCACGTGAACGAAGGATCATCCGCAGTCTTGACGCCGCCCGGCAAGCAGTCTCTTCTCCAGCAAAAAATGAACAAAAAGCAGGGCAAGACCCCGATGATTATCTTCGGGCTTGTTCTGCTCGGCGGCATTGGGTGGGCCGCCTCGCAATTGCTGGGCGACCTGTTTGCGGTTCCGCACTCGGCCTCCGCAACGGCGTATTTTCTGCTGGCTGTCGCGCTGCTGATAGCGCTTGGTTTTGAGTTCGTCAACGGCTTTCACGATACTGCCAATGCAGTAGCTACGGTGATCTATACCCACTCGCTCGAGCCCCACATTGCCGTGATGTGGTCCGGGATGTGGAACCTGATCGGGGTGCTGTTGTCCTCGGGAGCGGTGGCGTTCGCTGTCGTTTCGCTGCTGCCTGTGGAGTTGATCTTGAAGGTCGGATCAGGGGCTGGCTTCGCCATGGTGTTCGCTCTCCTGGTATCGGCCATCCTTTGGAACTTGAGCACGTGGTGGTATGGGTTGCCGGCTTCCAGCTCGCACACCCTCATTGGATCGATCATTGGCGTCGGCGTGGCCAACCAGTTGATGCAGGGCTCGAACGGCACCTCGGGCGTGGATTGGTCGCAGGTGGGCAACGTCTTCCGATCGCTTCTCATTTCACCTGTCGTTGGCTTCGTCCTTTCCGCTGTCTTATTACTTTTGCTCAAGTTCGTAATCAAGGATCCGCGGCTCTTCGAGGCGCCCAAGGGCGACGCGCCGCCGCCGTTTTGGATTCGGTGTCTGCTGGTGCTGACCTGCACCGGTGTGAGTTTTTTCCACGGCTCGAATGACGGGCAAAAGGGCATGGGACTCATCATGCTGATCCTGATCGGCACCGTTCCCACCGCGTACGCCCTGAATCATGCGGTCGGTTATAGCCAGGTGCAGGATTTCGTCGCCGTATCGGAACAGGCAGCCAAGGTGATGAGCGCGCATGTCGACGTGAACGCGGTCATGGATGATCCGCGTGCCGATCTGACCGAATATCTCCAGACCAAGAAAGAAACGCCGACCACGATTTTGGCCGAGCGGCAGATGATCCTGGAGATCGAACATGAGGTGAACCAATACAAGACGCTGAAGGGGGTTCCGTCCAACCAGCAGTCGAACGTGCGCAACGATATGTATATCTCGAGCGAGACGCTGCGCCTTTTCGCCAAGGCTAAGAAGCCGGCGTTTACCCCGGAGGAGGCCGCGGTAATGGCGAACTACAAGAAGAAGCTGGACCTCTCCACCAAGTTCATCCCACCGTGGGTCAAGGTGTCGGTGGCGATTGCGCTTGGGCTCGGCACGATGGTTGGCTGGAAGCGCATTGTCGTGACGGTAGGCGAGAAGATTGGGAAAACGCACCTGACGTATGGGCAGGGCGCTTCGGCCGAAATCGTGGCAATGTTTACCATTTGGGCGGCGGATAGTTATGGTTTACCGGTCAGCACCACGCATGTGCTCTCCTCCGGCGTGGCCGGAACCATGATGGCGAACAAGAGCGGACTGCAGTGGTCGACGATCCGCAATATTGCTGCGGCGTGGGTCTTCACCTTACCCGTGGCGGCCCTGATGGCTGCAGGGCTGTTCTGGATCTTTGTGCAGTTTGCCCCTAAAGGCTAAAGAGCCAAAAACAGCAAAGACGAGCGAAAAGAGGGGTGCTTCGATAGTATGAATCGAGGCGCCTTTTCTTTTTCCGGGCGCATTGACCTGCCAATGAGTCTGAAAGCCAAATTAGAAGCCGTTGTCTATGCAGCCGAGGAGCCGGTGACCCTGGCTCAGCTTGCTACCATCTTTTCCGAAGAGGTTTTGCAGGGGTTGGCCGAAGAGGCCCCTGCCGAGGCGGATTCCGCGCCTGTTGTGGAAGAGGCGTCTGCGGAAGAGACCCCGGCGACGGAAACCGTCGAGCCGGAAGCCGTTGAGCCGGGGGCCGCCGAGCTGGTTGCGGGCGAGGGCGACGAGAAGAAGTCCGCACGGCTGCGCGATCGCCGGGTCCGGCAGGCGTTGCAGGTGGTGCTCGACGAGCTGATCGCAGACTACGCAAACGGCGAGCGGGGCATGGAGATCAGGGAGATCGCGGGCGGCTATCGCATGGCGACCAAGCCGGAATATCACGATGCGGTGCGGGGCTTTGTGAAAAGCCTGAAGCCACCGATGAAGCTCTCTCTGCAGGCCCTGGAGACGCTGGCAGTGATTGCCTACAAGCAGCCGGTGACGGCGCCTGAGGTGAGCGAAATACGCGGAGTGGACTCGGGCGGCGTGCTGGGCGGCCTGGTCAGCCGCAAGTTAATCACCACGGCGGGAAGAAAGCCGGTGATCGGACGGCCCATTCTTTACAAGACCACCAAGGAATTTCTGCTGCGCTTCGGGCTGAAGGACGTGAACGATCTGCCCAGCATGGAAGAGTTTGAAAAGATGGCGGGCGAGTTAGCTGAGTCGGAAGCGGAGGGTGAGGTTCAGGATGCGGGCATGCGCTCCTCTGAAGAGTTGGCGTCGTCGCATGCAGTGGAAGCCTCAGAGGAAGCTGTCGCAGAAGAGCAGGAATTGACGTCGCCAACCGAAGAAGCCGAGCCCAGGGTGGAAGCTTCGGCTAGTGCGGAAGCCGAGGCCAGTGCGGAAGCCGAGCCCAGTGCAGAGGCGGAGTCTAGTGCGCAAGCGGAGTCCAGTTCGGAAACCGAGCCCAGGGCGGCAGCGGAGCACAGTACGGTCGGCGAGTCATGACCGGCAACGAGGAGC
>Ga0302324_100019965_pt1 | contig 13135 bp, 9 predicted proteins | sample Palsa_T0_1_FD_201949 | JGI IMG/M metagenome (GOLD analysis project Ga0302324, IMG submission 201949) | Peat permafrost microbial communities from Stordalen Mire near Abisko, Sweden - Palsa_T0_1 | ecosystem: Environmental > Terrestrial > Soil > Palsa > Peat permafrost | place: Sweden: Abisko...
GTCCGATCACGACCATTGCGGGTAACAGCGTTATCAACCGGCGCAGAAAGATGCTGAAGCGAACATTCAGGAAGCCTTCCAGAATCATCTGCCCAGCCAGGGTTCCCACGGTGGAGGAAGATAAACCAGAACACAGAAGCGCAACCGCGAAAATCGTAGCCGAGGCGGGACCCAACAGGGGCCCCAGCGTGCGATGGGCTTCTTCAATCGACATGTCGGTTCGTCCGGTCCCGGCAAATGCCGCCGCCGCCACGATGATCATGGCGGAGTTCACCAGCCACGCCCCGTTCATCGCTGCAAAAACGTCCAGCGCCTCCAGCCGTAAGTGCCGCAGCCGCGACAAGTAGCGGACCTCGGGCGTATGTTCGCTCCGTTCTTCTCGAACCAGCCGCGGCTGCACCAGGCCGGAATGCAGGTAAACCACATGCGGCATCACCGTGGCGCCCAGCATACCCACCGCGATGTAGATACTCTTCCGGTCCATCATCGGTACCACGGTGTGGTAGGCGATCTGCCGCCAATCGGGGTGGACCAGGAAGATCTCGATCAGGTAACACACCCCGATCAGCAGGACAAAGACCATGATGCCGATTTCCAGGCTCCGGAAACCTCGCAACTCGAGCGCCAGGATGGCAAAAACGCAGATCGCCGAGACGATCGCAGCGAGAAACATCACCGTGGTCCGGCTCAGGCCCAGATGAAGAAAATAGCCGCCGAAAAGCAGGTAGAAGCCCAGCGCCGCACCCAAAAATTCCGCGAGATCGGTGGCCAGAGCCGACAGCTCAGCCGCTACCCAGAGGCCGATTGCTGTACGCCGCGAGAAATGCTCGCGGCAATTCTGTGGGAGTGTCCGTCCGGTTGCGATACCCAGCTTGGCGGATAGGTACTGGATAAGGATGGCCATCAGGTTCGACCACAGCAATACCCAGAGCAGCTTGTAACCGAAACTCGTTCCACCGGCGAAGTTGGTGGCAAAATTCCCCGGGTCGATATAGGCGATGCTGGCCACAAAGGCCGGCCCGAACCAGTACAGAGCCTGCCGGGTCTTCAAATTGGAAAGCAGCGCCGCTGGGGACGAAACCGGAAGCGAGGGCGGAGAAGCAGGCGGCATGGCACGATCCTCGATTTCAGCTGCTGCGCACCCAGTATAGCCTGCATTTCCGTTTTTTCGTTAACTATAGTTAACGACTCTTCGCAGCTTGGTCCTGCTGCGGTAGTCTTGCCACAGTTCCCGGCCACGGGTATTGCTTTACAGAAAAGGGGTTGGCTCAAGCGGATGAAAGTGTTGGTAATTGGTGCCGGAGGCCGGGAACACGCGTTGGTGCGCTCCATCACCCGCTCCCGGCGGGTTTCCCAAGTGGTTTGTGCGCCAGGCAATGCGGGCATCGCCCAATTGGCCCGCTGCATTCCCGTCAGCCAGAAGGACCTCGATGACCTCTTACGGGTCGCCGCCTCCGAGAGTCCAGATCTGGTGGTCGTTGGCCCCGAGCTTCCCCTGTCCCTGGGGTTGGTGGACGAGTTGCAGCGGCGCAGCATCCCCGTCTTTGGTCCGACGCAGAAGGCGGCGCAGCTGGAAAGCAGCAAAGCCTTCGCCAAGCGCTTTATGCAGCGCCACAAGATCCCCACGGCAGCCTATGCTGTCGCCACCAGCCAGCAGCAAGCCCTGGAATCGATCGACCTCTTCCATCTTCCGCTAGTGATCAAAGCGGATGGTTTGGCGTCGGGCAAGGGTGTGCTCATCTGCGAGACGCGGCGCGAGGCCACTGAGGCAATCTCTGGGCTGATGGCGGGAAAGCTCCTTGGCTCCGCGCAATCTTCCATCGTGATTGAGGAGTTTCTCAGCGGCGAAGAGATCTCGTTTCTCACCTTGACCGACGGAAAACATGTAGTGCCCTTGGCGCCGGCGCAGGATCACAAGCGAATAGGGGAGGGAGACAAGGGCCCGAACACGGGAGGCATGGGCGCTTACTCCACCGATCGCATGGTCGACGAGCAGATGCGCGAATGGATCATCAACCACATCGCGCTGCCCACAGTGAACGGCATGGCTGCGGAAGACTCTGCCTTTGTGGGGGTTCTGTACTGCGGTTTAATGATGACGGCGCGCGGTCCCATGGTGCTGGAGTTCAATGCCCGCTTTGGCGATCCCGAGACCCAGGCCATTCTCGCCCGGCTGGACTCCGACCTGGTGGCTACGCTCGACGCCTGCGTCGAGGGCCGTCTAAGCGATACCGAGCTCCACTGGAAGCCCGGTGCCTCCGCTTGCGTCATTGCCGCCTCGGCCGGCTACCCCGGCAGTTACGTAACCGGACGCAGGATCAGCGGCTTGGAAGAGGCGGCCCGCGTCCCGGGAGTAGAGATTTTTCATTCCGGCACCGCCCTGGTCGACGGGCATTACGTCACCGAGGGCGGAAGAGTGCTCGGAGTCACCGCAGCGGCTCCGACCCTGGAACAGTCGCTCTCCCTTACCTATGAGGCACTTGGTCAGATTCAATTCGAAGGGATGTACTACCGCAGGGACATAGGGCGCCGGTCGTTAAAGAGCGCCTAGTCAGAATGGGATGCGCGAGGGTTGGTGGTGAATCTTCCCCACCCCGCAGTGCTCTAACTAAGGGACAGGTGGGGGTATGGTGGAAGTAGAACTAGCTGCGGTCGACCCGGTATGCGGGATGAAGGTGCTGCCTCAAAAGGCCACCGCGTCTGTCGAACACGCCGGACGTAACTGGTACTTCTGCTGCGTTGGATGCCGCACCAAATTCGCGGCCGACCCGGCAAAGTATGACGGCTCGCAGCCGGCCGGTTTGGTCTCCTTGGTCCCGAGCAAAAAAGCACCAGCCTCCGCTCAATACACCTGCCCCATGCATCCAGAAGTGCTCTCTGGGAAGGCGGGCGCTTGTCCCAAGTGCGGCATGGCGCTGGAGGCGACCGAACCCTCGACTCCAGTGGAGCGCACCGAATACACCTGCCCTATGCATCCGCAAATCGTGCGCGATGCTCCCGGCGCTTGTCCTATTTGTGGTATGGCCCTCGAGCCTCGAACCGTTACCGTGAACGCGGCCAATCCGGAACTGGTCAGCATGACACGACGCTTGTGGGTGGGGGCAGTGCTGACCCTTCCTCTGCTGGCCATCATGGTCTCCGATCTTCTGCTCGCAGGCCCCCTGCAGCACTTGTTGCCGGGCGGAGCGTTGGGGTGGATCGAGTTCGTATTGGCAACGCCGGTGGTGCTGTGGGGAGGATGGCCTTTCTTTGAGCGTGGCTGGGCCTCGATTGTTCATCGCAGCCTCAACATGTTCACGCTCATTTCCTTGGGAACCGGCGCCGCCTATCTTTACAGCCTGGCAGCTGTAGCCGTGCCAAGCCTCTTCCCTTCTGCGTTCCGCGATGCCTCCGGAGAGATCGGCCTTTATTTCGAGGCGGCAGCCGTCATCACGGTTCTGGTCCTGCTCGGCCAGGTGCTGGAGTTGAGGGCACGCAGCCAGACCAGCGGCGCGATCCAGGCGCTGCTCGGCTTGGCTCCCAAAACTGCGCGCCGCATCGCTCCGGACGGAAGCGAGGCCGATGTCCCGCTAAGCCAGGTTGCCTTAGGCGATCTGCTGCGCGTGCGCCCAGGTGAAAAGGTACCCGTTGACGGCTCGGTGATCGAGGGGCACAGCTCGGTGGACGAGTCGATGGTGACCGGCGAGCCCATCCCGGTAGAGAAGGCGGTGGGAGCAAAAGTGGTGGGTGGAACGATCAACGGCACCGGCAGTTTCGTGCTGAAAGCCGAGCGTGTGGGAGCGTCTACGCTTCTGGCGCAGATCGTAAAGATGGTCAGCGAGGCACAAAGGACCCGTGCTCCCATTCAGCGCCTTGCCGACCGCGTGGCCTCCTACTTCGTCCCGGCGGTCCTGGCCGCTGCTGCAATCACCTTTGTCTGCTGGGCGGTCTTCGGGCCGCAGCCGCGCTACGCTCATGCCTTGGTAAACGCCGTGGCTGTGCTCATCATTGCCTGCCCTTGTGCTCTCGGTCTGGCAACCCCCATGTCCATCATGGTAGGCACTGGCCGCGGCGCCGGCGAGGGCATTCTGGTGCGCAATGCCGAAGCCCTGGAGACACTGGAAAAGGTCAACACCCTGGTGGTCGACAAGACGGGAACCCTCACCGAGGGCAAGCCGCGATTGAGCACCGTGATCGTTGCCGAGGGCACAGACGAAACCCGGCTTCTGCAAGCCATGGCCAGCCTCGAAAAGGCCAGCGAACATCCCCTGGCTGCTGCCATTCTTGCCGCAGCGCAGGAAAAGAAAATCGACTTGCTACCGATAGCGAACTTTCGCTCGCTCACCGGCAAGGGCGTATCGGGGACTCTTCAAGGCGCCCAGGTCGCCGCCGGCAATGCCGCGCTCATGCACGACCTCGGAGCGTCGTCGCAAGCTATGGAGCAGCAGGCCGAAGCCTTGCGCCAGTCCGGGCAGACCGTCATGTTTCTCGCTTGGGATGGCCGCTTGGCTGGCCTGGTTGCGGTTGCGGACCCCATCAGAGAATCGACCTTCCAGGCAATTCAGGAACTAAAGCAGGAAGGCATCAAGGTGGTGATGGTCACGGGTGACAACCACACCACGGCAGCGGCGCTGGCACAGAAGTTAGGCATCGATTTCGAGGCGGAAGTATTGCCGGCGCAGAAGGCCGAAGCCGTCAAGAGGCTGCAAACGCAAGGAGCGGTGGTGGCCATGGCAGGCGACGGGGTCAACGATGCGCCCGCGCTGGCACAAGCCCAGGTAGGCATCGCCATGGGTACCGGGACAGACGTAGCGATGGAGTCGGGTGGCATCGTTTTGGTCAAGGGAGACCTTCGCGGCATCCTCAAGGCCCGGCGCTTGAGCCAGCGAACCATGAGCAACATCCGTCAGAATCTCTTCTTTGCTTTCATTTACAACGCCCTCGGCGTGCCTCTAGCTGCCGGCGTGCTTTACCCGCTATTCGGATGGCTGCTTAATCCCATGATCGCCGCCGCCGCCATGAGCTTCAGCTCCGTCTCCGTCATCGCCAACGCACTGCGTCTGCGCAAGGCTTCGCTTTAGTCAACGCGGCTAGCCTTCATCGAAAGCATCCACCCTGAGAAGGGAAGACGCCTGCGCGCAATCTTCGACAAAATAACGTGGGACTGAGGACGCCTCTAGAGTAGAAGTTCTTACCACACCCGCAACAAATGCTGGGTGCCCCATTCAAGCCTTCTTTTGCCTGCCCCGGCGTGCCGTGGGGTTTGAGTGGGATAATGGCTGTCGATGTGCCACTTCCCGTTCGCCACCCTAGCCCTAGACGCCTGCTCCGAGACAAGGTAGCCCGGTGGTCTACTGCTCTTTCATTTCCGTTTGAGCCCGTCGGAAGGCATAGTCACTCACATGGACGGAACCCTGAAACGGCCGATTGATATCGGCAATCGCGACCAGCGCCAGCGTGATGAGTAACGTAAACGCGCCCACCTGGATGACGTGCAAGGGGCCATTGGAAGCACCGAACATGCAGGTCGACGCAACCGTGACCGTTCCTCCCACCAGCAGCACAAACCAGAGCACGCCGGGAAGCCGTGCTGCGTTCTCCACCAAGCGAACGCGGCGATATCCCGCTAACGCGCTGAGTTCGTAGAGGGCATGATCTTCGGCGGTGATTTCGGTAGGAGACGCTCCTTTTGATTCCATGAGAGTGCTCCACATCTGCCGAGCGATCTCGCGGGTCTCCTGAGGCGCGGTGTCGCGCGCCATCTCGTCCCATTCCTTATCCGCAACCGCATCGCCATAAGCCCGCGCCAATGCTTTGAGTTTGACCCCTTGTTGCGGAGCCAACCCGTCTGCCAACCGGTAGAGATTGACTACCGAACTAGCCTCTGCATCCGCGTTCAAGTCAGCGGTTCCGAAGTCGATCCAAACCGTGTACAGCATGAAACCGATGATGACCGCGTACGTGGTGCCGAGAACCGAAAGCTGCCAGCCAATCAAGTCGTTGTGCAACCGTCGGTCGGCGGGAGGCCAGTAGTAGTTGACAGCCGCCATAAAGAAGAACGCGCAAGCGAGGGAGATAATGACGATGAAAACATTTTGCGCTGTATCCAGCATGTGCCCGTCTGCCTGAAGAATTTTCCCCACCAGTGTATCCGGTAGGCTCGGCAACGGTGCTGCTGGCTGGCGTTTCATCTCCTTGGAGGCAAGGTGCGGGTAGCAATCATCGGTGGAACGGGCCACATCGGCAGCTTTCTGACCCCCCGGTTAGTCGAGGCCGGGCACGCGGTCATCTGCATCAGCCGGGGTTTGAAGCACCCCTACCTCCCGCACCCAGCTTGGCAATCGATCGAGCGCGTGGAAATGGACAGGGCCGCCGAAGAGGAAGCCGGACGCTTTGGCGAGCGCATTGCCAGCCTGGATGCCGATGTCGTGATCGACCTGACTTGTTACCTGCTGCAAAGTGCAGAGCAACTAGTGGAGGCGCTCCGCGGCAACATCGGACATCTGCTGCACTGCGGCACCATCTGGGTGCATGGACCGAGCGTCGAGGTGCCGACAACCGAGGCTGAGCCCCGCACGGCGTTCGGCGATTACGGCGAGAGAAAGGTTGCGATCGAGGCCTATCTCTTGCGTGAGGCACGCCGGTCAGCGCTGCCGGTGACGATCCTGCATCCCGGGCACTTAGTGGGACCCGGTTGGGCTCCGGTCAATCCCGCCGGCAACTTCAATCCGAAGGTCTTCTCGACGCTTCTGCAGGGACGCCCCCTTCAGCTCCCGAACATCGGGATGGAGACCCTGCATCACGTCCATGCGGATGATGTGGCGCAGTGCTTTCAGCGAGCGATCGAGCGGCGAAGCCTAGCTGTCGGCGAGAGCTTTCACGTCCTATCGCCCGCGGCGGTGACTCTCCGCGGCTATGCAGAGCGCGTCGCTGCCTGGTTTGGGCATACTGCGCAGTTGGAGTGCATACCCTGGGAAGAGTGGCGGCGCGGAGCCACGGCGAGGGACGCCGCGGTGACCTGGGACCACATTGCGCACTCGCCCAATTGCAGCATTGCCAAAGCGCGCACGCTGTTGGGATACGAGCCGCGTTACACCTCGCTACAAGCTGTGCGCGAGGCGGTCGACTGGCTGATTGAGCAGGGAATCGTCCACGCTGCAGCCCTCTAGCAGGCTGCAGAAAAACTGTTGTTTTGTCTCTGGCACGACTTAGTCGGGCCGTAAATGATTGACAATACGTCGGGCTTTAGAGTCTGCGTGAGAACTCCCTTGCGCACCCGGTCCGCAGGGGTCTGCCTCTCGTTCCCTCACGAAGGACGGGTGGCCCATATCTCGCTCGTTTTTCGCGAGATGTGGGATTCCATCGCTCTTTCCCTCTGACTCTCGATTCATCCGATGCACTTAGCGGTTAACATCGGTGGTACCCTGTATCTCGCGAAAAACGAGCGAGATATGGGGCCCACCCGTCGTGAGAACCACCGGCTTTGTGTTTTGTATCAGGGCACGACTTTAGTCGGGCCACCAAAAATGAGGCTGACGAGGGCTTTAGCCCCTGAGGTATTGCTTTCCTGCCCGGTGCGGACTTTTCCCGCAGCCCTCTAGGCCTCGTGCCAGTGCACCATCGGCAGACCCGGAACAGGCGCACGGAAGTAGGGAATTCGTTTACCTTTGAGCGAACCGATATAGACCGTCTGCAGATCGGGGCCTCCGAACGTCACACTTGCCATCCACGGAGCGATGCCCTGCCCGGTGGCGAACAGCACTTGCTCGTCCACCTTGTTCGCGAAGAAAGCCCGCTCCAGATCCTCAACCTTCTGCGCATCGCCCTCGTCGAGCAGTAAGCGAAAATCGCCTTGCGGTGTCAGCACAAAAAGCTTATCGGAGTACACCATCGTGCCCCACAGATTTCCCAGGCTATCGAAAGCGATGCCGTCCGGCCACGCGCCCTTCCCCAAGCTCGAGGGTCCAAAAACTTCGCGGTTGCTTAGGCTGCCGTCTATGCCAACCCGCAATCTGCTGATGCAGCCGCCGGTCGTCTCCACCACATACAGAAATTCTTCCCGCGCATCCATGCGGATTTCATTGGTAAAGTGAAAACCGTCGGCGACAATGCGGAATTTTCCGTCGATGTACCTGGCGACGTAGCCGTCCGGCAGATCTCTGCGCAGCGCATGCATCCAGTTCTTAATGCGCGTGGAGACGGTAATCCAGACGCGATCCTGCGAGTCGCGCAAAACAAAGTTCACCTTACCGATGGGCTCGCCCTCGATGGTGTCGGCAAGAACCGTGGTGGCGCCGTCCCGGGTCATCAGCTCCAGGCAGTCGGTGCCAAAGTTCGAAATCAAAATATCGCCGTTGCCCGCAAAGGCCAAACCATTGGGGAGCGTTCCCTCGAGATACCGGCTGGCTTCGCTGGTCACGCCCTGAAAATGACCCGAACGCCGCTGGGTAATGATCTGTTGTTTTCCATCAGGGGTGATCTTGGCCACTCCACCGCGCGCGTCCGCGGACCAGAGCGTGCCGTCAGGTTCGGCCAAAATGCATTCCGGGCGTTGGAGATGGTTGCCGATGTACTGGATCGCAGACTTCTCAACCCCAAAATCCAGCACTGGATTATCGAACGGATTATCTGTCAACGTATTTCTCGCGCGCGATTGAGATTACGCGAATTCAGCCACCGGCTTTTCCGAATCCGGATCGGAAGCCTGGTCTGCATTGCTCAGCAGCTGGCCGATCGCTTCCGCGACCTTGCACACTTGCCCGGCGGCGACGCGATAGCGCTCCTTGGGGAAACGCGACATCGGCGCCGAAACCCCAATCGACCCCACAATCACATCATTATCGACCCGAATCGGAGCCGCCACGCAGCGCAGATCTTCCGCAAATTCCGCTTCGTCGGTGGCAAAGCCTCTCTTCTTGATCAGCGCGCAATCCTTGGCCAGCTCCTGGATCGAGGTCATCGTGTTCTTGGTATATCTGCGCAGTTGGCCCGATCCGATCAGGGCCCGCAGCTCTCGTTCGTCCGCGTCTGCCAACAAGGCCTTGCCATGCGCGGTGCAGTAGAGCGGCACCAGTTCGCCAACCTGCCCCGCCACCGCGATGACGTTGCTCGCTGCTGCGTGGTCGATAAAAAGAGCATATTTCCCCTCGCGAATAGCGAGATGCGCTGTTTCGTTAATCTGCGCCGCCAGCAACTTCAGTTGCTTGTTGGCGATGCGGATCAGCATGTTGCCCCAGTCGTAACGGTGGGAAAGACGCCACATGGAAGAGCCGAGGATGTAATCCTTCCTGCCAGCCGGGCAGGCGAGAAATCCGCGTCGCCTGAGCGTATTCGCCAGCCGGAAGGCGCTGCTGCGATCAATGCCCAACAACTCGGTAAGTTCCCCAAGAGAGACTGGTTGCTTGGAAAGAGCGACCGCTTGCAGAATCGTGAGGCCGCGATCAAGACTTTGGATGAATGGGATCTGGCGAACTTTGTCCTCGGGCATAAAAAAGAGTCCGTACTAAACTGGCAACGTTTACTCCTGCATCTGCGCAGACTTTGCTGGTCACAACCAACCAAATCCACAGGGCAAGTCGACGAGGTTTTTGGGGGTCGCTGTCGGACGCACCCATAACCATACCATGAATTTTTCGCCCTGCCATCACAGCACGGCGCCTCTTCAGGGAACACCCCATTCTGCCCGCTACGAGAGTACTGGTGGGAGCCGCGATTGTCCAGGGAGAGCTGGGAGTTTGCATAATACGCAAGTTTGAGCCATCTAATCTGCTTCGCCCGTCTCTTGAAGAGGCTGGGCATGGTTTATGATTTTGATGTTGGGCGCAGCGAACCAAGTGAACAATTTCGGAGGCATTAGGAAATGGCGAGTGGCCGTGGGCTTTTGTGGGGTGTATGCACTTTCGTTACTGCCGGTGCGATCATCGCCACCAATTTGATTGGATTTGCCGACACGGCTACCCCCCCAGTCATGAATGCCAAGGCCAAACGCGGCGCTGCTGTCTTCCAGCAAAACTGCGTGAGCTGCCATAACAAGCAGCCCGGCGACAACACTCCTTTCGGCCCTCCAAACCTGCACGGCATCTTCAGCAGCAAGCCGTTGGTGACTCCCCCGGTCACGCCCGCGCAAGCAACAGACATTATTAAAAAGGGCAAGGCCCCCATGCCTGCTTTTGCCGGCATCCTGACCGACGCACAAATTAGCGACCTGATCGCCTATTTGAAGGCCCAGTAACTCTAGGAGAAGGCCGGAACCTTAACAGGCTGCAGAACTGTGATTTGTATCAGGGCGCGACCTCAGTCGGGCCGTAAATGATTGAGAATATGTCGCGCTTTAGAGTCCGCGTGAGAACCTTCGGTTCAAAATTGATTCTCGGCGCAGTCAGTGCCTGGGGAGAGCCCAATAGGAACTGGACGGGTGCCCCACGTTCGCCTCAGCGTACGTGGGAAACTGACTTCTGCCGTGTTGGGTTCTCACGCAGACACCTCAGCCCCTGAGGTATTGCTTTGCTTTCGAGTGCAGAGTTTTTCCGCAGCCTGTAAGCCGCCCTTGCGCGGCTTGGTCGCTCAAGGCGGACCCTACTCCGGAAATTCCACGTCGTCGAAGAATTTATAGTTGTCAAGATTGGTAGCCGGAGCGAAGAAACAAACCACCTTCATCTCCTCCGGCCCGGTGTTGCGCAGCATGTGCACTTTCCCTTGGGGAAACAGAACCGCGCTGCCCTGCTTGACCGGTTCAACCACGCCCTCGATCATCACCTTGCCTGATCCTTGCACGATGTAGATCACCTCTTCGCCATTCGGGTGCGAATGCGCGGGTCGTACGGTCTCTCCCGGCGCTACCAGAATCATGCACATCGAACAGTGGCGCGCATCCACGTTCTCCCGCGTCATCAACCAGCGCAGCCGCCGCCCGGGAAGATCGAGCGCTTGGATCGCATTTTCGTCAACGATTGGTAACGTCATCGATTCTCCTTCCAGGTCAGAACCGTGCGCGCGATTGCGTCGGGAGTTAAATCAAAGGCCGCGATCAGCTCCTCGTAGGTCCCAGAATGAATAAACTGCGGCTGGCCATCGCGCTTGAGCGTGTTGAGAGTAACGATCTTTCCCCATCCGTCTGGCTTCACCCGCACCCGCTTGCGGTAAAGAACCTTGAGGAAATTCTGCCAGATATACCCATTGTTCTGCTCCGCAAGCAGCAACAACTGGCCTGAGCTGTACAACTCCAACAACAGCTCCTCGTCGATCGACGGCATGTCTACGACGCCCACTGGGATCCCCGCCGCCGCGCACTGCGCGGCCGCTGCAATTGCCTCGTGGACCCCGCGGCCACTGCTGATGATGGTCGCACGATCCGCGGCGCTGCTAAGCAGGCGATGGCCTCTCCCAAACGCGAACACGTAGTCGCTGCCGTACAGCACCGCCGAGCCTGTCCTCATCACCCGAAGGTAGACCAGCCCGCGGTTACCTTCCATGATCCACCGCATGATGGCGAGCAATTGCTGTGGGCAGGAGACATCGATGATCTTCAAATGGGCGACTGCGTCGAAGGTCGTGCTGTCGTCGTTGCCCATGTGGGTGGCGCCATTGGTGCGGGTCTCGAAGTTAGCTGCCGTGGCAAGGAAGGTCAGATCCAGCCCATGGCCCTCACTCAACCAACCGTCCGGCGCCTCGATAGCTTCCTGCCGTTCCTGGGCACCGACCGCAATCCGACGCAATACCTTCCAATCGAAGAAGGGGCAGAAGGTACTAACCCAGGTGTTGCAGCCCAGCGCCGCGAATGCCTCGCCGATCAGCATCATGTTGGCCTCGGCAACACCCACGTTCAGCGCTCGCCTCTGATCGACCGCAGCGACGCCCGCTTCGAGGCCGCTGGTGGAGGCTAGATCGGCATCGATGGAGACCACGGCCGCGTCCCCGGCAAAGACCTTCATGGCGCCGGTCACGATATCGGAGGCGGCATATTCTTTCTTGCGATCAAGCTGTGGCAAGAGCTTGGCGTCGTAAGCGATGCGCTTGGTGCGCGCGGGGGCACGTCTGGTCAGGACCGGGCCAACAACCGTTGTTACACTTCGCTCCGCTGGCGAGTCCCAATCGATTTCGAGATGCATGCGATGCGCCGCTTCGACCAGCGCGTCTCGTGTCGCTTCGCCTTCGGCGCTACCGGCCAGCCGCTCACAGTAGAGAGCAAACTCCTTGATCCGCGCCTGCCGCTCCTCTGACTGCAGGGCATACTCCTGGGCAATCAGGCTATCCGGCAACGTAACCTTGTGCCGGTTGAGAAAATCGGAAAAGGAGCCAAAGCCCTTGCGGCTGTTACAAATGATCGCTGTCGGCATGCCATTGCGCGGACCGAAGCGGAAGCTCTCCAGCGCCGCCACCACACCATCAAACTGGGTCGCATCCACAGTGTGCGTCTGCCAGCCGAAGGAACGAAAAACTGTCTCCAGCTCGGGCATGGGGAAAACCATCCGAGTGTGCAGGTCCAGCTGTCCGTTGTTGCGATCGACCAGCACGCAGAGGTTGTCAAGATGGTTTTGGCCGGCGTACATCACCGCTTCCCAGATCGGGCCTTCCTGCAACTCCCCGTCACCCGTCATGCAATAGGAGTCGAACCGCGGGCTGGTACGGCCGGCGATGGCAAAGCCTTGCGCAACCCCGAATCCCTGCCCCATCGGCCCCGTGGCAATATGTATGCCCGGTAAAATCGGGCCCGGATGTCCATTCAGGATGCTGGCGAACGAGCGCGAGTTCTTGAGCGTCTTGCGATCGAAATAGCCCAGCTCCGCATAAATAGCGGCCAGCGCAGCCACCGCGTGGCCCTTGCTCAGGGTGAAAATATCCTGCCCCCGGCGCGTCGGATCTTCGATGTCCACATCGATGAACCCTCCGTAGAACAGGGCAACCAGCGGGATGATGGAGGAAAAGGCGCCGCCCGCGTGGAGCCCTTTATCGACCGCATCGCGGCATTGTTCCAGCGTAAGCAGGCGAACGTCCGAATCCTTGATCGCGAGCAGCTTCAGGATGCCCTGACGCATGGCGTAGTCGTCCTTGCGGAAGAGCACGCGGCTCAATTGTTCACGCAGCATCGGAGTGTGCGAAGGATTCGTCATCGCTCTCATCGCCAGGCACTATTTCCCCACCCATCCACCATCGACAT
>Ga0302324_100019966_pt1 | contig 13134 bp, 13 predicted proteins | sample Palsa_T0_1_FD_201949 | JGI IMG/M metagenome (GOLD analysis project Ga0302324, IMG submission 201949) | Peat permafrost microbial communities from Stordalen Mire near Abisko, Sweden - Palsa_T0_1 | ecosystem: Environmental > Terrestrial > Soil > Palsa > Peat permafrost | place: Sweden: Abisko...
CAGGAGAAAGTGACATGAAGATGCGGTCCGGTTTCGTCTCCATCATCGGGCGTCCTAACGCGGGCAAGTCGACGCTGCTGAATAAGCTGATCGGCGAGAAGGTCGCCATCGTCACCGCGAAACCGCAGACCACGCGCACGCGAATCCATGGCATCGTCGACGTGGCGGAGCGGAAAGGCAAGCACCCGGCCACGCAGATTGTTTTTGTGGACACGCCCGGCATTCACCGGCCCGCATCGCAACTGGACCGCAGCATGATGCACGAGATCCACGAAGCGCTGACCACGCGCGACCTGGTGTTGCTGGTGGTGGACGTTGTGCGTAAGCGGCCGAAGGACGACGAAAGCGGGCCGATGAAATTCGACCGGACCAGCGAGGAAGCTCTGGCCTTCGAGATGATTCGGCACCTCGACTGCCCTGTCTTTTTAGTGATCACCAAGATCGACCTTGTTCCAAAGGACCGACTGCTGTCGCTGATTGAAGGTCTGAGTGCTCTATATCCCTTCGCCGAAGTTATTCCGGTTTCCGCAAGGACCGGCGATGGCCTGAAGCTGCTTCTGCACAAAATCGCCGAATACCTGCCCGAGGGAAAACGCTGGTTTCCGAAAGAACAGTTCACGGATCAGCCGGAGCGGTTCCTGGTCGCGGAGCTGATCCGCGAGCGGATCCTGATGGAGACCGGCGAAGAAGTGCCGTACGCCTCCGCGGTGATCGTCGAGCGCTTCGAGGAGCCCGCACCTACGACGAAAAAAACCCGCCCCGGCACCGTGCTCCCGCTCACACGGATCTCCGCCGCAATTTATTGCGAGCGCGCGGGACAGAAGGCGATCCTGATCGGCAAAGGCGGAAGTAAGTTGAAGGAAATCGGAACCAGCGCTCGCCATGAGATCGAAGCATTGCTGGGCACGCGTGTCTATCTCGAGTTGCGCGTCCTGGTCCGTGAAAACTGGCGCGATTCGCGCGTCTTCATCGAGTCGCTGGACTGGCGGAAGCAACTCGAGGAGATCGCCGAGCGAACCGGCAAGGAATAAATTCGACTCTTGTTCTCTGGTTCTGCGGGATTAGTCCGTTACTGATCGAGCCATCCGTTTCCGCATCGCCTCCACTCTTTCACGCAATTCCAGCGCGGCCGTTTTGCGATCCGGCTGCGCATTGCGCTCGGGAAAGAATTCGACCTCAGCGACTATGCGGACGCGCGCCAGCGTCCGCAGCAAATGCGGCAGAAAGGGAGCGTCTCCAAACCAGCACACGTCGCGCTCTTCGGCGTCGCGCGTGCGATAGCCGATGGCTGCGGCTGTCATCTCCATGGTGAGTTGCACGGCGGGCTCGAGCAGCGTTGGGTGAAAGCGCAGCAGCGCGCTGCCGTCGGTGCTGGTCCCTTCTGGAAACAGCAGGACTGGCACGCCTTGTTCCAGCACAGCCGCGATTCTCCGCGTAGCTTCCTCGGCGCTGGATCGGCTCTGCCGGTCGACAAAGATGGTTCCTCCGCAGCGCGCCAGCACGCCAAAAGCGGGCCATCTCCGCACCTCGCGCTTGGATACAAAGACGCATGGCGTGGCGGCTGCGTAGACCAGAATGTCGAGATAGCTGAGGTGATTGGAGCAGACCAACCCCTGGCCGGGGCGCGTGCCGCGGGATTCCAGCTGCATGCCGAGACGCCGCAGAATCAATCCGCAGGACAGGTGCAGCCAGTAAGCCCGCCGCCAGAGGTCCAGTCGCGACCCGTGACGGAGACGCAGCAGGAAAAAGCTGAGACCGACTTCGGCCAGGCTGACGAAAAGGATCAGCAGGCGCAGACCCGCCCGGAAGGGGCCTGCGATGGTTCGAAGTCCGGCAGAAAGCGGTGCCTCGCCGCTGGCGACATTTGCGCCAGATCGAGGAGGGTCAGAAAGTCGATCGTTCCGAATTCGCGATCCCATGCCGGTGCGCCGCAGATTCTGGCTCCCACTGCAATATACGTCTTCAATAACTTCGGAACCTTAATCTCGGCGATTCTCTCCGGACCATCCTGGGGCAGGTCATAGGATCGAGTTGGATGGGTGCGGAGCGACTCGATGGTCAAAAATGGCGCAAGTTGGCGGTACATCGACCATCCTTCACGAGGGTCGCGTGAATTCAGGGACGAGCAGCCGATCAGGTACCTCAGCTTATAGAAGCGCGCGTACTGCACAATGCCACGCCAAAGAAGCGTAAGTACCTCGCTGGTGCGGTGCTCGCGGTCAATCGAGGCTCGACCTAGCTCCAGAACCTCGCCGCGAATAAATTCGTAGGGCGAAAAATCGAATTCCTGCTCGCTGTAGTAACCGAGTTTCTGCGCCGCGGTAATGCCAGACTGCATCCTGTAGGTACCTACAACTTCCCTCCGAGAACGGTCTACAACGATCAGATGATCGCAGAATAAGTCGAATTGATCCTGGTCCAGGCCGGTCTGGTAGGACGACTCCAGGCCCTCGCCGAGCTCGATATTGAATACTTTGAAGCGTAGCCGGCATGCGGCATCGCGCTCCGAAAGGGTTTCTGCCAGGCGGATCTCGTACTTTCCCAGTTGGACTGAAATGCGAGGCTTCAGCGCAGCAAGCGCTTCCGCTACAGAGGTTCGTCCACCGGCCTGAATATCAACAGGATTGCCAACGCCTGATGCCAGTCGGCGCGGCATGGTTGCGCGTCTAAGAGTCGACACGCCTACATCTTGCCTTCGCTCCCGACCACGCAAGCTTACAAATCGGAGAAAAACCTGCGAATTGTAAGTTAATGTGCCGTTTCTGAACAAATACCGCAGAATGCTTGACTCCCGATCCCCCCGCCCGCAGAAAATTTTGTAACAACCCACTCAATTTGTTATGGTAGGCGGTGTTACATCCGTTCCCTGGATACCTTGGCTCTACCACACGAGAGAAAAATGACACGCGAAGAACTAGTTGCTGCAGTCGATGAAGAAATCAGCCGCCTCGAAAAAGTCCGTGCCCTGCTCCAAAGCACGGGAGGCTCCCGCATCACTCCGTCTTCCTTTGGTAACCGGCCTCGTAAGAAGCGGGTTCTCAGTGCCGACGCACGGGCGCGCATTGCTGCCGCGCAACGGCGGCGCTGGGCTAAGCAAAAGGCCGCTCAGAACGCAAAGAAATAGCTTCCCGCGACAGGCGGCCTCCTAAGGCCGCCGCGCTGTTCTTCGCGACTGCCAGACCCCTCCGGCATCGTCACGAATGTTGTGCGTCTTCCACCTCCGCCGGCAGTTTCTGTGACGGCAGGTTGATGCATTAGTGCGGTCACAAATCGCAGCAGACCCCTGTACTCTCAGGTTACGGGCAGCCGATATATTAGAATGCCTGTCGACGACCTGGCCGCAGATCCAAGAGGCCAGAAAGCTCGGCTGAATGCCGGGGTTTGGGTCCGAAGGTCTGTAGTTGATCCCGGCTCGCCCGCAGACCTGGACTGCGATGAAACCTGCGATACAACTCACTTTCGCATCTCAATCCGGGCCTATAGGCGAACGGATCAATTCGCTTGCTGCGCTGCTGTTCCCAAACACTGTGGCGGGGTGGATCCTGCTTAGCTTTCTCGTGCTCATCCTCCTGGGTGCATGCGCGCTCGCCTGGCGGTTGATCCGAGTGCGCCTGCACGGACCTGGGGAAAAATTTTCCGGCGAGTTAGCCATGCTGCGCGCGGTTATGGCCAGCGTCCCTGACCTGATCTATGTCAAAGATGCCGAGAGCCGGTTTCTGCTGGCGAATCAGGGTACGGCGGACGTGATGGGCGCAGCCTCCGGTGAAGAGCTTCGGGGTAAGTCCGATTTCGACTACTATCCCACCGAATTGGCCGCCGGCTTTTATCAGGACGAGCAAAAGGTCATCCAGTCCGGCCTGCCGCTGGTCAGCCAGGAACAGCATATTCGGGAAAGCGACGGCCGGGTGCGCTGGCTGCTCACTACGAAGGTGCCGTTTCGCGACGCCGAAGGTCAGGCAGTCGGAATTATTGGGATCGGACGGAATATCACGGCCCTCAAGGAAACCGAGGGGGAACTGAAGCGCGCGCGGGAGAACCTGCATTTCAAGGCCACGCACGACTCCCTGACATCGCTGCTCAATCGCGAGGCCATCCTGGATATGCTGGGCCGCGAGATGGCGCGCAGCTCTCGGGAACATGGCTCGACAGCGGTGTTGCTGGCCGATCTGGATCATTTCAAGGAAGTCAATGACCGTTTCGGACATCCAATCGGCGATGAGGTTCTTCGCGAAACCGCCAAACGACTGCTGCGTGCCGTGCGCACCTACGACCTTGTGGGTCGTCTGGGGGGAGAGGAATTCCTCGTGATCCTGGGTGGATGTGGCACGCAGGAGGCGCTGACTCGCGCCGATCAGCTCCGCCACAGCGTTGGCGAGTCGCCGATGCCTACGGCGAGCGGACCGATATCTCTCACGATCAGCATCGGCATTCTTCCCGCAAAAGAGTGGGGCTACCCGCGCCGTGAGGACGTACTGCGGGAGGTGGACGTGGCCCTGTACGCCGCCAAAGCGGACGGTCGCGACTGCTGCAGAATCGCGCTTCCTCCGGAAGGCGAATTTGTAGTGCTGACCTGAGCGGGCTACTTTCTCAGATAGGCATCGGTCCCGGCAATCCAGTCGGCGCGCGGCGGATCGAAGATGTCGAGGTCGATGGTGTCCTCTAGGACCTCGGCTTGATGCGGCATGTTCGACGGGATGACCAGAATCTGGCCTGAGCCGACTGTGATCACGCGGCCATCTCCCATGGTGAATCGCAGAGCACCCTCGAGAACATAGGTGATCTGCTCGTTCTCATGGCTGTGCTCGGGGACGATGGCGCCCTTCCGCAACACGAGACGCGCAAGCATGGCCCGCTCGCCGTAAACAAACTGGCGATCGATGAGAGGGTTGAGGCGCTCGACGGGAATGCTGTCGAAGCCGGTGTACTGGAGGGTTTTCTCGTCTGCCAACTCAGTTTCTCCGGGGATCATCCGATTCAAACTCGGCGATTCTGCCTCGACTATCATAGGGCGCATGGACACAGGACTGAAAGGGCGAGTCGCCATCGTGGCTGGTTCGAGCTCGGGCATCGGTAAAGCCACAGCGATGGCGTTTGCTGCCGAAGGCGCCAATCTGGCGCTCTGCGCACGACGTCAGACGGAGCTGGATCAAGTCGCGGGCGATGCTCGGAGCCGGTTCGGCGTCGAGACTTTCACCCAGGCGTTCGATGTCGGCGATCCTGCGGGCGTACGCTCCTTTGTGGAGGCTACGCACAAGCAGTTCGGAAGGGTGGACGTCTGCGTGCCCAACGCCGGAGGCCCTCCCGCCAAGCCGTTTCTCGATACGACTCTGGACGATTGGGAACGCACCTGGCAGTTGAACCTGCGCAGCGCCATCATTTTCTCGCAGGCTGTGCTCCCGCACATGCAACAGCAGCATTGGGGACGCATCGTGACACTGACTTCCTACACGGTGAAGCAGCCGGTACCGGAGCTGGTTCTCTCGAACACGATCCGCGCCGGCGTCATGGGGCTGGTGCGCTCGCTGGCGGGGCAGTTTGGGCGTGACGGTATTACCGTGAACAACGTTGGCCCCGGCTTCACGTCGACAGACCGCTCGCGCAGCCTGCTGGAAACGCGGGCGAAGGTCCGCAATGTGCCCTTCGAACAAGTCCAGAGCGAGCTGGAACACGAGATTCCTATCGGCCGCATGGCGACGCCGGAGGAAGTGGCGGCGACGATTGTGTGGCTCGCCTCAGAATCCGCTGCCAGCATTACCGGACAGACCATCCTGGTGGATGGAGGGAGTTACAAGGGGCTGTAGATACACCGAAAGCAACGATGGTGTTTTATGCCGAAAGTATTTGCGATGCATCCTGGAGAAATTCTCCGCGAGGAATTCATGAAACCCGCCAATCTGACGGCCTATCGACTGGCGAAGGATCTCTCCGTTCCCCTTCCCCGAATTCACGACATCGTTCGAGGCAACCGCGGCATAACAGCCGATACAGCGATCCGGCTGGGGATTTATTTCGGTCTGCCGGCTCAGTTCTGGCTCAATCTGCAAAACGATTACGATCTGCGGCTTGCGGTGCGCAAGGACATCCACAGCAAAGTGAAGCCGCGCCAGGTCGCTGCCTAACCAGAGATTCTGCTTACTCCGTGTCCGGCCGCTTGTAGGGCGACTGAATCCAGTGGCGCGCCTCGTTCAACGCGCCCGCGGTGTTGTCGTTGGTCTGGATCGCCTGCCGGTATTCCTGAATCGCGCGATCCCTCTGTCCGGTCAGATCGAAAATCTTGCCGATGGCGATGTGGCTCCAGACCTCTGTCCACCGGGGTTCGAGGTCGCCATTTACCCCGTCACGGTAGGCGTTCACCGCAGCCTGATAGTTCCGCATGCCAAACAGGAGCTCCCCGATGCGGTAACTGGCCAGTGAGCTTTGGGGGTTGGATTTCAGCGCCTTCTGATACTCGGACAGCGCACCGCCTGTGTCGCCCTGCGCCGCGAGTTGCTGGCCACGCAGAATCGCCACGCGGACCTCAAGATCGGGGGTATTCTTCAGCACCCAACCCTGCGGATCGATGACGACCCGGCGCGGCCGGCCGAAGGTGTCGATCACATACTGCGAGTCGGTGCCCACGACGTCGATGCGCTTATCGACAGTCTTGCCTTCTGTGTCCACCCGCAGATCGACCGGCATGTTGAAGAGGTCCATGTCGCCCTGGATTTCTCCGATGGTGCGGAAACCCTTGTTGTTTCCCAGCCGGTAGATCGCGTATTTATCCGTGAACTGCGGCGCGCCCGTGCCGTCGAGCCACTCACTGAAGAACGGGGTCAGCGCCTGCTGCGACTGCTCTTCGGCAAGGCGCTCCATTTCGCCGGTGCGAATGCCTTTGTCCTTGTACTGGCTGAGGACGGCACGCAGGATCTTTACAAAGCTGTCCTCGCCGACCTCCCAGCGCAGCATGTGGAAGACCAGCGCGCCCTTGTCGAGCGTCATCGATTGGAACTGCGGGGAGTATGCGGCCAGAGTGCCAGCGCTGGCCAGCGGAATGGTGTCGTAGGCGAGCGCGCTGGCGGCGATGTCAGGCAGCGCCGTTTCGAGCGCCGAGTGGCCGGCATCGTCCTCGAGATACATCAGCTCGCCGTAGCGGGCCATGCCGTTGATGATCCAGGCGTCGTTGAGCGTGGCCGGACTGACCTCGCTGCCCCACCACTGGTGGGCGATGGTATTGGCCAGCAGGCGGAAATCGTTCTTGCCGCCGATATGCGCGCCGGCGACCGCGGCAATCTCGGGGGCCCAGGCGACCGGAACGGTATCGTCGGGCAACTCCACGACGTTCAGTTCATGCGACTCAGGAAAGCCGAAGGTGCTGGTGAAATAGGCGAATTCGCGCAGAGCCGTTCCTGCGTAATCCACCGCCGCGGCCTTGTGGGCAGCCGTCGTGTAGACGCGGATGTTTGCCGCGACTCCGGACGCTGGGGGCTCGAATTTTCCGGCGATGATCGTGCCGGGGAAACCAGGTTTATCCCACTTGAAATCCCATTGCTGGCCGCCGCCGACGGCCTCCCTGGGCTTGCCCGTGCTGCCGCTGCCGATGACGCGATAGCCCGCGGGCGCCTTGACGTGAATCTCGGCCGTAAAGCGGTCGGTCAGATAGCCGGTCATGGGAAACCAGCGGCCGGCATACAGCAAATAGCTGATGGGCTCGCCCACGTAAGCCAGCTTGAGGCCTTCCACGGGGCCGCCTGCGTCGCTCTCGAGCTTGCCGGAGTAGTGGAAGGTCCAGGTGACCGGTTGGCCCTTCACAAGCGGCGTGGGAGGGGTGACGACCAGGGTCGCACCCGCTCCGCGCTCCCCGTTCAGGGACCCGCCCTTCGAGTCGGTGACTTTATCCACGAGCAGCGCGCCGTGCAGGTCGAAGATCGCCGAGGGCAGATCCGCCATCGGTGTGAACGTGACCTGCGTCGTCGCATCCAGCATGTGGTCGGCCGGACGGAGTTCCAGGTTGATGTTGTAGGCGGTGATGTTCAGGGTCTGTTTGGGGGCAACGTTCTGCGCCGCAGACGGGAGCGCCGGCAGCAGTACCGACAAGACGATTGCCGTCGAAAGGCCTGCAATGCGCGGGAGGCAACGCCGGTCAGGCGCGGGGTCAAAAAAGAAATTCTTCATGGGACTCTTCATGAAACCTGGCTCTGTCTTTCTTCCGGCGTTGATCCTGATCTCAGCAACTCAAATGTAATTTGGGCGACTCGGCCAACGGCGCTCTGCTCGCCGCGGAGCATCTCTCCGACGCGCCGCAGGTTCGTCTGCATTTTGACCCTCGCCTCTTCGTCGTGGAGCAGCGGTCTGAGCTGTGAGACTACCTCTCTGGCCGTAAAGTCACCTTGAATCAGCTCCGGTACGATGCGTTTTCCGGCGATCAGGTTCACCATGGCCACATGCGGCACGACCACCACCCGCTTTGCCACCGCGTAGCTGAGCGGTGAAATCCGGTATACCACGATAAACGGATTGCCGATCAGGGCAGCCTCGACGGTAGCCGTACCACTGGCTACGATGCTTGCCCGGGAATGGTACAGCGCCGCCCGGGCGTCTTCTACGAGGACAATCTTCGGAGCCTGCGGCTCGGCGGCCAGCAGTTCGGTGAGCAGCGCCTGGATGTGGTCGCGCTGGGGCCCGGTGAGCGTAGCCGCCAAGGGCATCGGGAACTCGGCGTCTGGCCCCAGTTGCGCAGCCGCTCGCACCATCTCCGGCAGGTTGAGCCGGATTTCCTTGCCGCGGCTCCCAGGCAGGAGCCCGATCCAGGTTTTCGACGCGTCGAGGCCGGCCTGGCGGGCAAATTCCTCACGAGTGATGGTCGGCTGCTCTCGTTCGGCCAGCGGATGGCCCACGAATTCCGCGTCGACGCCGTGGTCGTGGTAGAAGCGCTCCTCGAAGGGGAAAATGGTCAGCATACGATCCACGTAACGCTGCACGCTGCGGATGCGGTACTTCTTCCAGGCCCACAGCTGTGGGCTCACGAAGTAGATCACCGGCACACCGAGGCGCTTGAGACGCCGGGCCAGAGACAAGTTCACGTCGGGGAAATCGATCAGGATGGCGACGTCGGGTTTTTCCGTGGCAATCGAAGCCCGGAGCCGGCGGTATTCGCGGTAGATGCGGGGCATGTGGCGCACCACTTCGGTGATGCCCATGACGGCTACGTCTTCGGAGCGAACGATGGGCCGGAATCCGAGGGCCTCCATGCGGCGTCCTCCCAGGCCGAAGAAGTCCGCGTGCGGTGCCAGCTGCTGCAATGCGCCCATCACCAGCGTGCCGTAATATTCGCCGCTGGCTTCACCCGCGGAGAGGAAAATCTTAGGACTGGCGCTATTCTTCATCGGCAAAGAAGGCCATCGATTCGATCCCGTATGCTTGCCCTATGCTGACTCGGCCGGATCTGTTGTTGCGCACCGAGGGGCTGCTGGTGCTGGTGGGCAGCCTGATTACTTACCCGCTGTTTGTGCATGGGCATTGGCTTTGGTTTGCGCTGTTTTTTCTTGCCCCCGATCTGTCGCTGATCGGCTACGCCTGGGCCGGGCGCACGCGGATGGCGGCGGCGGTTTACAACGCGGTGCACAGCTATGCCGCACCCCTGGTTCTCGGCCTCATTGCATGGAGGCTCAGCTCCCTTCACGCCGGGCAGGCCGCGACCATCTGGATCGCTCATATCGCTTTCGACCGGCTGCTGGGATTTGGTTTGAAGTATCCGGAGGCGTTCAAGCCTACGCACATCCAGAGCGCTGCGGTGTTCCGCTCTTCCTAGCCGCCACTTGGCGTTGAAGGGAACCATTCTCTTTCCTCGATACCCTCGACAGCGGCTCAATCGGTCGCCAATGAGGGAGTCAGCCGCGTTGCCGACTCGCCCAGCTCCTGGTCCTTGTACTGGAGCTGATAGAGCTTCCAGTAGATTCCGTGCAGCGCCAGCAGCTCCTGGTGCGAGCCCATCTCGCGCACTTGGCCGCGATGCATCACCAGAATGGTGTCGGCGCGCTGGACGGTCGAGAGCCGATGCGCAATCACCACCGAGGTTCGACCCTCCACCATCTTCTCCAGCGCAGCGCGGACCAGAAACTCCGTATCGGTGTCGACGCTGGAGGTCGCCTCATCCAGGATCAAAATGCCCGGCCGGTGGGCCAGAGCCCGCGCAAAATTGATGAGCTGCTTTTGGCCGGTCGAGAGGCCCGCACCACGCTCGCGCAACGGTTCCGCGAATTGCGCAGGCAGGCTGCGGATGAACTCGGCGACATTGACCTGTTCCGCAGCCGTCTTCATTTCCTCGTCGGTGATGCTCTCCGTGCCCAGCCGGATGTTGTCCGCCACCGTCCCGCTAAACAGGAATGGATCCTGCAGGACCACGCCGAACCGCTGGCGCAGCCGGGTCAGATCCTGCTCGCGCACATCGACACCGTCCACCAGCACTTGCCCGCGCTGCACATCGTAGAAGCGCATCATCAGGCTGGTGATGGTCGTCTTCCCTGCCCCGGTGTGGCCGACGATAGCCGCAGTCTGGTTGGGTTCGATCATGAAGGATACGCCGCGCATCACCCACTCGATGTCGGTCATGGCCTGCAGTTCGGCCGGGCTCGCGGCGGCGACATGCGCCTTCGTCTCGGCGTTCAGTCGCTGATACGTGAACCACACGTCGCGGAATTCGATGCGCCCCGAGCCATCGCCCTGCTTTGGTTTGGGCGGCGAGACAATCTCCGGCGCCGTATCGAGCAGCTTAAAGACGCGCTCGCTGGCCGCCATGGCCGCCTGCAGAATGTTGTATTTCTCGCTCAGATCCTGGATCGGCCGGAAAAATCTCTGCGCGTACTGCATGAAGCCGACCAGCGTTCCCAGCATGACCGTGCCGCGCAGGACCCCGCCGCCGCCCATCCAGATGATGAGGGCGATCGCGAAGGAGCTGAGGAACTCGACTACCGGGTAGTAGAGCGCGTAGGCCAGGATGTTGTCCTTGAACGCCTCCATGTGGATGCGATTGATGGCGGAGAAGTCGCGGAAGGCGCGGTCCTGGCGATTGAAGAGCTGCACAAGCGACATGCCGGAGATGTATTCCTGCGAGTACGCGTTGATGCGGGCGATGGCTGCGCGAATCCGGCGGTACGATTCCCGCACATATTTGCGGAAGACGCGCGTTGCCAGCAGGATCAGCGGCAGCACCGAGAAGGCCATAAGCGCGAGCCACCACTTCATGCGCAGCATCACGAAGACGATGGCCGCCAGCACGAAGACGTCCTCGAAAATCGCGAAGACGCCGGAGGTGAACATTTCGTTGATCGCGTCCACGTCGGTGGTCAGCCGCGTCACCAGCCGGCCCACGGGATTGCGATCGAAGAAGCCGATATGCATCTGCTGCATGTGCCGGAAAATCTGGCTGCGCATATCGAACATCACTTTTTGGCCGGTCCACTGCATCAGCCAGGTTTGCAGCGCCTCGAGGCCGTAGCTGAAGATCATCGCCGCCAGCCAGATGCCAGCCAGCTCGGTGATTCCCGTCCATGCACCCCCATTCGCCCAGGGACTGAGCCAATGCGCCAGCCAGGGGTGCGCTGCGACGCCACCGGCAGCATCCGCTGCGGCTGCCTGCGGGGTTCGATCCGCAGCTGGCTTGAGATAGAGGTCGACGGCCACGATGGTCAGGTACGGCCCCAGCACATCGGCCGCGGCTTTCAGCAGGATCGCCACGATGGAAGCGATGCACGGCCATTTGTAGGGGTAAAGGTAGGTGATGAGGCGCCGCATCAGCCGGCTGTCGTAGGCCTTGCCGACGACGTCGTCATCTTGCTGCGTGGAACTGGGTTTGGCCGCCGACTTTGGCTCGGGATCGGCCCCCTGGCCAGCGTTCTTTCGTGACTGAGGCTCTGAGCCGGGCATGGATCGCTCTCCTCATCTTACCGGGCGAAGCGATTGTCGACGACCATCTGCCGGCGAACGTCCCTCGAAACGGGCCAAGCCGCACAGAAGCCCATTGCTGAATACTGTCCGAAAGCAGTCATGAGACGATGCGAAAATATCGACATCATGACCAGCATCCGACGGTGCCCCGAGGACGAGCGCAACGAGATTCTCGCCATCATCAATGCGGCCGCCGAGGTCTATCGCGACACAATTCCGCAGGACCGCTGGCACGACCCTTACATGCCGCTGGATCAGCTGGAAGCCGAGATCGCCGCTGGTGTGGAGTTCTGGGGCTATGAGACGGAAAGCGTGCTGGCAGGTGTTATGGGGATTCAACCCGTGCGCGACGTCGATCTCATTCGTCATGCATACGTGCGGCCCGGCCTTCAGGGGCAGGGCGTTGGCAGAGCGCTGCTGGACCACCTGCGCAGCCGCAGCACGGGGCAAATGCTGGTTGGCACGTGGGCAGACGCCGTCTGGGCCATCCGCTTTTATCAGCGACATGGCTTCACCCTGGTCTCGCCCGAGCTCAAGTCGAAATTGCTCCGAATCTACTGGACGATTCCCGAACGCCAGGTGGAGACCTCCGTGGTGTTGGCCAGCCCTTCCATGCAGGAGAGCTGAATTTGTTGCGGGCGAAGCTTCCTCCCTTCTCTGCTTGACATCTTTCGTTCCAGCAAGCAAACTTCGCCTACGGGAAAAAGTCCCCCCAAAGTCCCGCGATTCGCGAAGCGAGGAAGGGCATTTGACAGGACAGCAGGCTAGCCGCGTGACCTATACTCTGGATTCCTCGCTGGACAGCGTGAACAAAGTCGAGCAGACCGCCGAGCAGATGGCTCGCAAGGCGGGCGTGGACGAGGACGAGATTTTCCGGATCTCCATGGCAGTGCGTGAGGCGGCCGTGAATGCGGTGCTCCACGGAAATGCATACGATCCGGACAAGCGCATGACCGCGTCGTTTGAAAACACGGGTTCCTCTCTGGTCATCCGGATTACGGACCAGGGCAAAGGACTCGATCCCGCCACCCTTCCCGATCCCCTGGCGCCCGAGAACCTGCTGCGCGGCTCGGGCCGCGGCATCTTCCTCATTCGGTCGTTTATGGATGAGGTACACTTCAAACAACTGCATCCCGGAACCGAGCTGACGCTGATCAAGCATCTCGGAACCGCTCCAACCGGCGCCTAACTTCCCCGTACTACAAGTTTTTT
>Ga0302324_100019968_pt1 | contig 13134 bp, 15 predicted proteins | sample Palsa_T0_1_FD_201949 | JGI IMG/M metagenome (GOLD analysis project Ga0302324, IMG submission 201949) | Peat permafrost microbial communities from Stordalen Mire near Abisko, Sweden - Palsa_T0_1 | ecosystem: Environmental > Terrestrial > Soil > Palsa > Peat permafrost | place: Sweden: Abisko...
AGCCCGCCAGGACTTGGGGAATGGTATGCGTGAAATCGAAGCGGTGCCCGTAAGGCAGGAACCCGAGGGCTTCAATTTCGGCGATGCGCTGGATGCGCTGGTCGTACAAGTCATCTTCAAGAGACATGGGCTTGTGCCACAAGTATAATTGACGGTTGGACTCACTCTCCATCGTCATCCCCGCTTACAACGAAGAAAACCGGCTTCCGCAGACCCTGCGAGGGGTGCTGGACTGGCTGGCGCGCGGCAATTTTTCGTTCCTCGAAGTGATCGTAGTGGACGACGGGTCGCGCGATGGGACGGCGCGAGTGGTGGAAGAGTTCGCCAGGGAGCACAAATGTTTGCGGCTGGTGCGGAACCCTGGCAATCGCGGCAAAGGATACGCGGTTCGGCATGGAATGCTGGAGGCGAAGGGCGAGTGGATTCTCTACACCGACGCGGATCTATCGTCGCCGATCGCCGAAATCGAGAAACTCCGCCGGGTGGCGCGCGAGCAGGACGCCGGAGTTGCAATCGGGTCGCGAGCCGTGGATCGAAGCCTGGTGGAAGTGCATCAGCCGGCGCTGCGAGAACTGTCGGGACGGTGCTTCAACCTGGTGATGCGGATGGTGACGGGACTTCCGTTTCGGGACACCCAATGCGGATTCAAATTGTACCGGGCGGACGCGGCGCGGCAGATTTTTTCGCGGCAGAAGCAGGACGGTTTCAGCTTCGACGTGGAGGATCTGCTGATCGCAAAGAAACTGGGCTTGCGAACCGTGGAAGTGCCGGTAAGGTGGGCCAACGTGGAAGGTACCAAGGTGCGGCTGAGCCAGGGGATGAAGTCGTTTCTGGATCTGGTAAAGATTCGGATGGACCATCGTTGACGATTTAGTCCAGATCGAAAGCCGGGGCTATGCCGCGGGCGCGGTCAGAGCTTGCAGCCGGTGCCAAAGCCACGCACCAAGCACTCCGACCAGTGGAGAGGTAATCAGCCCGGGGAAATATCCTCGAACCACGAACGCGAGCACGGGATGCGCAATTCCGTTCGCGATGGATGCAATCGCGAAGAACCAGACGGGAAAAAGGGCGAACCAATATCCTTTTTGCAAACCGATCGCCGACAAGATCCAAACGCTCAGCCAAGTCAGATTGAATGCGACAAAGAACGTCTCGGACCAGGCGGGCATGCCCAGCAACGATGGGAATCGATCCGAAAAATGCGTGACGAACTCCTCCAGGAAATGCAGACACTGGGCCGCCAGGCCGATTAGGTAGATGCGAGCGGTCCGTTCTCGGGCGGCCAAATCGCCTTCTCTCGGACGGCGCAGAATCGTCAGCAGGAGCGCGGCGAAAGCCGCCAATGTAAGCCCGGATGTCCCGACGAATATGCTCCGCAGGTTATCGGTCATCTAATCATGGCGTTCGCATGAGTGCGAACGCGGCACGCACGAGTGCGTGCGCCACGGATTAAACCGTAGTGGTTTCGGCCACTTGATTGGCGTAACGGCGGTCCACGTAATTGTCGAGGATTTCTATAAATTCGGCGACAATGCGGTCGCCACGCAGCGTGGTGGAGAGCTTGCCGTCGATATAGACCGGCGCCACGGGCTCCTCGAACGTGCCGGGCAGCGAGATGCCGATGTGCGAGTGCTTGCTCTCGCCGGGGCCATTGACCACGCAGCCCATCACCGCCACCTTCATCTCTTCCACGCCGGCGTAGCGCTCCTTCCAGTTTGGCATCTGGTCGCGCAGGTAGTTCTGGATCTGATCGGCCATGTCCTGGAAGAACGTGCTGGTGGTGCGTCCGCAGCCGGGGCAAGCGGTCACTTGCGGAGTGAAGTGGCGCAGCCCGAGAACCTGCAAAATCTGCTGGGAGACGATGACTTCATCGGTGCGGTCGCCATTAGGCAGCGGGGTGAGCGAGGCGCGGATGGTGTCGCCGATCCCTTCCTGCAACAGCACCGAGAGAGCCGCGGTGGTGGCGACGATGCCTTTCGATCCGAGGCCGGCTTCGGTGAGTCCGAGGTGCAACGCGTAATCGCACTGGGCGGCAAGCTTGCGGTAGACCATGATGAGATCCTGGACGCCGCTGACCTTGGCGCTGAGGATGATCTTGTCGCGGCCGAGTCCGTAGCTCTCGGCGGCCTGGGCGGCAAGCAGGCCGCTGGCGACGATCGCGTTCATGGTAACTTCCATGGCGTCGAGCGGTTCGGGCAGGAGCGAGTTTTCGTCCATCATGCGCGTGAGCAGCGCCCCATCAAGCGAGCCCCAGTTGACGCCGATGCGCACCGGTCGATTGTGTTCGATGGCCACTTCGATCATGGTGCGGAAGTTGTCGTCATGCTTTTTGCCGATGTTGACGTTGCCGGGATTGATGCGGTACTTGGCCAGGGCGCGGGCGCAGTCGGGATACTTCTTGAGAAGGATGTGGCCGTTGTAGTGAAAGTCGCCAATGATTGGGACGCGGACGCCGAATTTGTCGAGCGTGTCGACGATTTTGGGAACGGCTTTGGCGGCGGCATCGGTGTTGACGGTGACGCGGACGAGTTCGGAGCCGGCCTGGGCCAGCGCCATGACCTGGTTGACGGTGGAGGCGGTGTCGGCGGTATCGGTGTTGGTCATGGATTGAACCACGATGGGGTGGTCGCCGCCCACCCAAACATCGCCGATTTTGACGGGCACAGAAGTGCGCCGGGAAAGTGCAGCCATAAAGCCTCCGCTGAAATTACATTGTAGCGTGTGGGATATGCAGGGGAGCGATGCGGTTTAGGTGGGGGTGCGTAGTGGTGCTCATGGTCGCGAGCGCTGTTGCGCAGGAGAGTCCGGGGAGCATCACTGGAACAGTGGTGGATTTCACCGGCCGGGCATACCCGGAGTTCTGGCGACGATCGAGAGCCCGATGCCCATGGCTGGCGCGATAGGGGACGCCACAGGCCGATTCGTAATGGACGGCGTTCCACCAGGAACGTACACTCTGCGCATCCAGCAGGCTGGTTTTTTGCCGAGGGAGATCGAGGTGCAATTGAGGCTGGGAAGGAATCGTCATTGGGCCGAGTTGGGCTGGAGGTTGCTCCCCGGCTGCCGTGCCTCGGCGAGTTTAACGGACCGCAATTCCACGAATCAAAACTGCCTGGGAGCAGGTCCGCGGTGTCGGGAATCGCCCTTGAAGCAGATGCTGCGTTGACTCAAGCAACGATCACATTGCTTGCCGCGGGCACGCACAGATTGATCGGAAGCACCAAGACAGACCAGAGCGGTCGGTCCCAGTTTGCGGATGTCCCATCAGGAAGTTACCAACTGTGGGTGTCTTCTGACGGACCAAAACTGAAGCTGAAGGTGAGAAGAGGCCATGCTGTTGAAGTCCGTCTAACATGGAAGGCTTGGCCGCAAGAGCAGCTTTGCCTTTAGTGACCGGTTCGTTCGCCTTTGATCAGTTTATGAGAGTTTGGCTGCTCTTTCAGCACCTTGTTCGCGAGCTGCGATAAACTGATGGACACGCCTATGGGCAACGAGCAGATGCAGGCCGCTATCAAAGAGCTGCAAGACACGATGGTGGTGATGGCCCACATTGAGAAGACCCAGAGTGAGCACATTCGCGAGCTCGTGCAGTTTCGAATCCAGTCGAAGAGATTTCGACTCCGAACGGAGGAGAACCTGGCCGAGATCACGGACAAACTCAACGGGCTCATCGGTTACATCGCGGGCCAAAAACCTGAGCGTCCAAAAGCATAACATCGCGCGTGCATCACGCTAGAATCACAAAATGAAGCGAATTTGCATGGCGGCGGGTTTTGTAGTCTTGCTTGCATTGGGATTTGCGATCACGCGTGGCGATGCGCAGCCGAACACGATGAAGCTGATCGCTCCCGGCGTCTGGTTCCGCGAGGGCGATCTCGTGAACCAAGACCATTGCAACAACGTCATCATCGAGATGAAAGACTACCTGATCGTCGTCGACGCCAATTTTCCAAGCGGCGCGCGGCTGGCGCTGGCCGATGCGAAGAAGGTCTCGCCCAAGCCCGTGAAGTACGTCTTCGACACGCACCATCATGGCGACCACACCTACGGCAACGTCGTGTGGACCGGCATGGGCGCGGTGACGATCGCATTTCAGGGGGTGGCCGAAGAGATGAAGCGCTACGAGCCGGCGCGCTGGCAGGCGGCCATGAAGGAGCGCAAGGATGTGGCGGACCTGCATCGGGACACGCCCGAGCCGCCGCGGCAGACCTTCACCGATAGCCCGCATGTGATCGCGGATGGAACACGGCGCGTTGAGTTCTACAATTTCGGATGGGCTCACACGCGCGGAGATGGGATGGTCTATTTACCGCGCGAGCGGGTGCTCTGCACGGGCGATGCGGCGGTGAACGGTCCTTACAATTTCACGGGGGATGGGAACATCGGCAACTGGCCGAAAGTACTGGATGGGGCGCTGAAGCTGAAAGTGGATCACGTGCTGCCGGGCCATGGCGGCGCGGGCGGCAAAGAAGTGCTGCAGGGCCAGCGGGCATTCATGATCGAGCTGCGCAAAGCAGTGCAGGCTGAAATAGCGAGCGGCAAAAAGCTGGAGGATTTAGTAAAGACCAGCAACGGCAAGCAGGTCGCCATGCTTCATCTGCCCGATTCAGTGAAGAATTGGGTGAGCGCCGATTCCTTGCCCGATCAAGTCAAAGACGCCTATCACGAGGTAACCGCAGGCAAGCCGGCGGGGGACTTGCCGCACTAGCAGCCTGTTTCGGTGTAGTCTGGCCGTATGGCGGCTGTTTCGGATTTCCCGCTGGCGCGCGTGGTGGAACTGCGCCATTTGCGCGGCGGGGACCTGGATCTGCTGCTGGATGAAGAAACGCAAGCCTGGCGCGAGATCCTGGACTGGGATTTTCGCGGGTCGGCCGGTTTGGTCCGGCGGTTCCTGGAAATGCAGGCGCTCAATGGCTACGCGCTGCTGATCAATGGGTATCCGGCGGGGTATTGCTACTACGTGGCCGAGGAGCGCAAGGGGCTGATCGGCGATCTTTACGTGAGGAAGGATTTCCTGAGCGTGGAGAATGAGGAGCGATTGCTCACCGCGGTGATTCAGGGGCTGATGAAAACGCCGCTGATCAGACGAATTGAATCGCAGTTGATGATGCTGCGGACGGGTCCCGCGATTGCGCTTCCAGAAGCAAAATACGTTCGAACCTTCGTGCGGAATTTCATGGAAATCGACTGCGCGGCGGCGGGGCGATTGCCGGAGGGGCATCCGTCGCAGCCGGTGTGGTTCGATAGCTGGTCCGAGCGCAAGCAGGACGAAGCCGCGACGCTGATTGCGGCCGCCTATCAGGGGCATGTCGACAGCGAGATTAACGATCAATACCGGTCGCCGGCCGGGGCGCGGCGCTTTCTGATGAACATCGTGCAGTTTCCGGGCTGCGGCAGCTTCTTCCAGCCGGCGTCGTTCGTGGCGATCGAACCCGGATCGGGCCGGCTGCTGGGAATCTGCCTGGCGAGCCTGGTTCAAGCCGATGTGGGGCACGTGACGCAGGTGTGCGTATCGAAGGCGGCGCGCGGAACTGGCGCTGGCTACGAGCTGATCCGAAGGTCGCTCGAATCGCTGGCGAGACACGGCTGCCGAAAAGTCACACTGACGGTAACGGGGTCGAACGCCGAAGCGATTGCGTTGTACGAGCGGATGGGATTCCGCAAAACGAGGAATTTCGCGGCGTACGTGTGGGACACGTTCTGGGGGACGGTCTAGTGGACCGTCAACGGTCTTGACACACACTCGTGTAAACGGGTGTCGGCACGAGTGCCGACACGGCACGCAGGAGTGCGTGCGCCACACATACTAGTTGGGGCTTGGGTTGGTCGGCTGGTAGACGTACACCCCGTCCAAGACAGGTCCTGGAATACGCTTCACCAGCGTATAGTGTTTCCGTATCTCAGCAAGCTGCGCGGCGGGCAGCGTCGAGATTTCGATCTCGAGTGGGCTGTGATCGGTGCGAACGTCTTCGAGCAAAATAATATTTGAGAACGCGGATGCGGCAATATCGCGGCGCAGAGGCTCCGGATCCACCGCGCCCACCGAGACCAGCAAGTTGTAAAAAGCCATTTCGACATCCAGCCGCCCGCGGAGGCGAACGACGGCGTTGTAGTCGGCTGAGAGGACGCGGCCGCCGTCGCCGAGAGTGCTTTGGAGAGCGGCTACCTCCGTGCGGGACTGCTGTTCAGCCGCGAGGCGCATCAGAAGTAAGGATGCGGTGGTGCGGGCATTGACCACCAGAAACACACCCAGGGGAAGCTGCAGCAGCGTAACCCAGGTGCGCGTGCGCCGGAAAGAAAGCGAAAAGAAATCGAGCGCATGCAAACTCAGGCTGGTACACACGATCAATAGGATGGTGAACTCGAGTTGGTAATTCAGGTCGGAGCCGGTCTTGGGAGCCGATCCGAGAAACACCAACGCAGCCAGGCCGAGATACACGAAAGGAGCGGCGCCGGTCTTTCCGATTGCCTGACGCGCGCCCAGCAGCACGACCAACATCAGCGGTCCCGCGACCAGAAGAGCGAAGCGGAGATGGGAAACGAGCTTGGCGACGGAATAAGGATTCAGATTGGCGCGGACCGTATCGGCCAGGAAGCGGCCTCCCAAGGCTGCGTCGAGCGAAAACACGACGATCGCGGCAACGGCCAGGCAGCTCGACGCGAACTTTACCGCCGTCATTTTGCGGCGCGTGAAAAAAAGATGCAGGCAGATGGCCGCCGGGCACGCGAGCATGGTCTGCTTGGTGAAGAACGCGAGCAAGGCGCAGGCGCCCGCCCAAATCAGGGTTTGCTCGCCCAGAAGATCGTAGCGCGAGTAAAGATAGAAAGCCGCGAGTGCCCAGAACAACGCCAGAACGTCGACCTGCCCCACAGTGCCCCAGATAAACAGGAGGGAGCTGGAGCCGCAGAGCAGAGCCCACATCGCGGCGCTGTAACGCTCCTTGGTGTAAAGCAGAGTGAGATACCAACCAAGGGCGACGATCCCGAGGGATGCCGCAAAACTGATGATGCGGCCGGCGGTGTAAATCGGCAAACCGGCCTTCTGGAGACCCGCGTCGAGAAGATAGAACAGCGGCGTGTAGGGGGCGACCGTGTAGGGATAATGGTGGAAGTCGTAATAGAGCGTCCCATCGTGGACCAGCATGCTGGCATGGGCGGCGACCACGCATTCGCCTCCGGTGAAACCGTTCTGGGCCCAAAGCAGCATGCCCAAATGAGCGAGGATCAGCAACGCGGCAAGGGCCGCAAAGACGACTAAAATCGAGCGAAATGTGCGTTCCGCACGATTGGCATTAGCCGTTGGCGGGGCAGGTGCGATCGCGGACATTACCGATCAGGTGATCGGCAGATGGCGTAATAACCTTCACGGCTGCTTGGTGGCTGGTGGCTGGTTGCTGCTGGCTGGTGGCTGGTGACTGGTAGCTGCCGGCTGGTGGCTGGTGGCTGGCGGCTGGCGGCTGCCGGCTGCCGGCGGGGGGCTGGTGTCTGGCGGCTCACCTGCCACTTCGAGCTTCGCTGCCTTGTAGTCGCTCACCAGGCGTTTTGCGATTTTGTCGGCGACATCGGCGCTGGCTCCCAGGAATTTAGCGCCCATGCTCTCGGCGGTTGCCGACCAGATCACGTCGCCGTCTTTGCTGACCAGCCGGACCGTGGCGATAGCCTCGTGCTTGCGCTGCTCGTCGCGGCGGCTTTCGTTTTCCCCGATGGTGAGTCCGCCGGAGTGGCTGCTACTGCTGTTGGCATAATTGCGCAAACCCTCGCTGCTGCTGGATCCGATTTGCGTGTGCGCGTTGATGCCTTCCGAAGATTGGAAGGTGTCGGTGAATACGTCGTCGTCGCCCGCGCCCTTGAGCGTCGCGTCGGCCTTGTCTTCGTCTTCGGTGATGACGAACTGTTTGGAATTGTGCAGACTGGTCATGAGCAGGTCGCGCAGCTGAAGAGCGGCATCGCCGCCGGTGAGGATCGCGATGTAGATCCGGCGGACCTTGCTCAAGTGTTCGGCGGCTTCCTGCTCGGGAGTCTGTTCGGCGTAGGGCGCGAACAATAAGACGGCGAGTAACAGCCACGGCATGACTCAACCCTTACCGCTCTTGCGAGCATCGTCGTCCTGGTATTCCACCTTGCGGCCCGTGCGCGCCTCCAGAACTACCAGCGTGGTGCGGATGTCGTCCTTGTTGATCTTGAAAATCATGGCCTGCTGGCGATCTTCTTCGTCGGAGTATCCCACGGTAAGGAAGTGCTGGCGCTTTTTGGCGAGCAGGAAGAGCGGCGAGATGAGGACGGCGGCGATATAACGGCGGTCCACCTTTTCGCCGTATTCCACCAGGTTGATCTTTTCGTAGGGAACGCGCCAGCTCGCTTTGCCTGCGTAAAAGATGAAGAAGCGATCGTCGAGGGCTTGCACGGTTCCTTGGCAGCCGAAGGGAATTTGAGTGATGGTGCCGCCGACGTACTCGGCTCGGCCGCCCAAGCCGCGAGCATGGAGAATCCCGCAAAGTAAGACGGCGGCGCCTACAGAGACGCGACCGTAACGGAGCCGCTTGGGTGTCATACTAAAGATGTAAGTAGTACAGCTTGGCGGAAGTTCTCACCGGATGTTGGCGCCTATGTTTGCCATGGACCAAAACAAAACTCAAGAGGAGCGTATCCTTACCCCGGAGGATGCTGGGGCCGGCGTAATCGTGAGTCCCGACACCAGGCGGCCGAATCGTGTGCCTCCCGGACAGAGCCGGACGAAGAAATGGCCCATTTTAGATGCGAGCGGCGCGCCTCCGATTGCACTCGACCAGTGGAAATTTTCGATCGGCGGGCTGGTGGCGCATCCCACCGAATGGAACTGGCGGGAGTTCGAGCGACTGGAACGCGTGAAAGTTTTTGCCGACTTTCATTGCGTTACGCATTGGTCTCGATTAGGCAACACTTGGGAAGGCGTTTCGACGCGCAAACTGCTGGAACTGGCGGGCGGCGCGTTGCCCGAAGCGGAATACGTGCTGGCGCGCGGCTACGATGCCGGGTTTAGCACCAATCTTCCGCTGGCCGATTTTCTAGCCGAGGACGCGCTGGTGGCGTTTCTGCACGATGGCCAACCGTTGACCGAAGAGCATGGCTGGCCGGCGCGGCTGATCGTACCGCGGTTGTACGCCTGGAAAAGCGCGAAGTGGATCGCGGGCCTGGAGCTGTTGGATCGCGACCAAGCTGGATTTTGGGAGAGGAACGGGTACCACATGCATGGCGACCCGTGGAAGGAAGAACGTTTTGGCTGGTGATGTATTGACCGGTAGAGGTGCTCGCAACGCAAGATTGGGACAATGGGCCGGAGTGGCGCGCTATGCGCGGAAAGCGGCGCCCGACTATTTCAAGCGGTATCGCGAGGAACGTAAATGTGCCGTGCCCGCCGCGCCTTTTACGCCCTATCCCAAGCGCTGGGCCGATACCGGATTGCACGCGGCATGGCTGGGTCACAGCACGGTGCTGCTGAAAATCGACGGATTCACCATCCTGACGGATCCCATTCTGGGCGCGCGATGCGGAGTACGCATGGGTCCAGTGACTGTCGGTCTGCGCCGTCTGGTGGCGCCGGCAGTGCCCCGCGCGCAATTGCCGCACATCGATCTGATTCTGCTCTCGCACGCGCATTTCGATCATTTCGATCTGGCCACGCTGCGCGGTTTGGAGCGCGCCGGGACAGCGGTGGTGACCGCGAAGTCGACCAGCGATTTGTTGCGGGTTCAGCGCTATCAAAGTGTGCAGGAAGTGGGATGGGATGAGCGCGTTCGCGTGGGACCGCTGGCCATCACAGGCCTTCGCGTAAAGCACTGGGGCGCGCGGATGAGATCGGACGTGCATCGCGGCTACAACGGATATCTGATCGAGACCGGCCGGCATCGCGTGGTGTTTGGCGGCGACACGGCCTGGACGGATTCGTTCAAAGCGGTGCGCGGGCCGAAGCCAGTGGATCTTGCGATCATGCCCATTGGCGCCTACGATCCCTGGATTCATGTGCACTGCAATCCCGAGGAGGCGTGGAGCATGGGCGCCGATTGCGGCGCCGAGCATCTGCTGCCGGTGCATCACCAGACGTTCCGGCTGAGCCGCGAACCGTACCTCGAACCCGTGGAGCGTTTCCTTCAGGCCGCTGGAAACGATTCGGATCGCGTGGTGGCGACGCGAGTGGGGCACGAATGGTCGCTCGCTTAGCCGCGAAACTCCTGGCGGTGCTGCTCGCCTCGGCCGGTGCGGTGGCCGCTCAAGACGCGAGCGAGATCGTACGGAAATCGGTGGAGTTGGATCAATCCAACTGGCAGCGCATGAAGGATTACACCTGGATCGCGCGCCAAACCGAACGTAGCCTGGATTCCAGCGGCCGTGTGAAATCGGAAAAAACCGACGCATGGGAAACGGTGGTGATCTATGGCGAGCCGCATCACCGCATGCTCGAGCGCGACGGGAAGCCGCTCCCGCCACAGGACCAGCGCAAGGAGCAGGCCAAGCTGGATGAAGCCGTGGCCAAGCGCGATAGGGAAACGGCTGAACAGCGAGCGCGGCGTCTGGCTGAGTACGAAAAAGAACGCGAGAAAGACCGCGAATTTCTTCGCGAAGTGCCGGACCTGTTCGATTTCAAGCTGTTGGGCGAAGAGAAGATCGACGGGCACGATGTCTGGGTGATCTCGGCCACGCCGAAGCCAGGCGCGCAGCCCAAGCATGGCGATGCGAGGCCTTTGCTGAAGGTCCAAGCCAAGGTCTGGATCGACAAGGCCGAGTATCAATGGGTGCGGCTGGAAGCGGAAACCACGGCGACTATTTCGTTTGGGCTGTTCATCGCGCGGTTGAATCCCGGCGCTAAGCTCATCTTCGAGCAGACGCGCGTAAACGACGAAGTATGGCTGCCCAAGCGCGAGGTGGTGCGCGGAGCGGCGCGGCTGGGTTTGGTGAAGAAGCTGGCGGGAGAGGAAGAGACGACGTGGAACAACTACCGCAAGTTCCAAGTGGATTCAAAGGTGGTTGCCACGCAGTAGCGGGGGGACCTTCCTCCGAGCGTGTATCATTTTGTTGTGATACGTCGCTTTTACGTTCATAACTTCCGGTGCCTGGAAAACTTCGAACTGCCAATCTCGGGGCTGTCGTCTGCCTTGCTGATTGGAAAAAACGGCTCAGGAAAGACGACGGTGGGGCTTGCGTTGCAGATTCTTCAGAAGATAGCGCGAGGGACCAATCGCGTAAGCGACCTGGTAAAACCGAAAGACTTCGCTCGCGGACGCACTGATGTGCCGATGCGATTTGAAATAGAGGTCCAGCTGGAAGGCAAGATTTATGCATACGCTCTCGCTCTCGAGTTCCCGAGGGGCTTTAAAGAGCTACGCGTCCTCGAAGAGAATCTCGATGTTGACGGCCAGTCCGAATATAAGAGAGAGGCCGCGCAAGTGCAACTTGAACCGCACAACGATCTCCGTCGCCTGGCTGTTAGCGGCTTTCCGATCGACTGGCACCTAGCGGCTTTACCGATAATTCAGCAGCGGTTGGCGAGCGATCCTGTATTTGTTTTCAAGCAGTGGCTCTCTCGGATGCTCATCCTTCGGCCGATGCCCAGCTTAATCCTCGGAGAGTCAAGTCAAGAGACGCTAGAGCCGAATCCTCCGGTCACCGATTTTGGGGCTTGGTTTTCCGGGTTGTTGGCTTACGCTCCGTCCGTCTACGCCGAGATCGACCAATATCTCAAACAGGTCATGCCCGACCTGAAGGACATAAAGAATCCATTGGTCGGGAAAGATTCTCGAAGCTTGGAAGTCCAGTTTTCCAACGATCAGGGAAGTGTCAACCTTCCTTTTGAGGATCTATCTGACGGCGAGAAATGCTTCATGATATGCGCGCTCGTCCTTGCCGCTAATAAGGCGTACGGTCCGGCGTTTTGCTTCTGGGACGAACCCGACAATTACCTTGCTCTTTCCGAGGTAGGCCATTTTGTGTTGGCTCTTCGCACCGCCTTCCAGGCAGGCGGTCAGTTCATCGCGACGTCGCATAATTCCGAGGTGATCCGCAGTTTTTCGGACGAGAATACACTCGTTCTTTACAGGAACAACCATCTCGATCCCACAAGGGTGCGTGCACTTAAGGACATCCAGGTTAATGGCGATCTCGTTGGTGCACTGATTCGTGACGATATCGAACCGTGAGTGTAAACAAGCACCTGCCGCATGTCTTGGTCTTGCCGGAAGACGATGCTAACCGCCAATTGGCAAATGGCTTTCTGATGCAAATTCATCCGTCGCGACAGCGACGGGTTCGGGTGCTCCCAGTAGCCGGTGGTTGGAATGAGGTGCTAGAAAGTTTCATTGCAGATCATGTCAGTGCGATGGATCTCTACGCCACCAGATTCATGGTTTTGTTGATCGACTTCGACAGCAACGACCAGAGGATGGAAAACGCAACGAACAGAATACCTGAGCGCCTTCGGCATCGAGTCTTCATCCTTGGTGCTTCGAACGAGCCGCAAGATCTCACGAGAGCCGGTCTAGGCCTGTTCGAAACAATCGGATCAGCGCTGGCTCAAGATTGCCGCGAAGACACTGACAAGACCTGGGGACACGGTCTCTTACGGCACAACGCAGGCGAGCTCGTCCGTTTACGTCAGCAGGTGCGTCCCATCTTATTTTGAATGGCCTCCAATAGCCTTCCCGTCGTCGCATTCGCGTCCGCTTCCGATTGGGAGCAGTGGCTTTCCCGCCAACCGCGATCGTCCAAGGGCGTCTGGCTCAAGCTTGCGAAGAAAGGATCCGGCGTCGAAAGCGTATCCCGCCAGCAGGCTATTGACGGCGCGCTCTGTTACGGCTGGATTGACGGCCAACTTCAAAAGTTCGATGAGCGATACTGGCTGGTTCGCTACACTCCGCGGTCGGCCAAGAGCAAGTGGTCGAGCATCAATAAAACCAGGGTCCAAACGCTGATCGATGCGGGCCGCATGCACGCGGCGGGTCTCGATGAAGTAAAGCGCGCCAAGTCCGATGGCCGATGGGAGGCCGCCTATCCACCACAGAGCAAGGCCGAAGTCCCCGGCGATCTGCAGGCCGCACTCGACGCCAACCCCAAGGCCAAACGTCTATTCTCGAAACTGGACAGCGCCAATCGCTACGCGATTCT
>Ga0302324_100019970_pt1 | contig 13133 bp, 10 predicted proteins | sample Palsa_T0_1_FD_201949 | JGI IMG/M metagenome (GOLD analysis project Ga0302324, IMG submission 201949) | Peat permafrost microbial communities from Stordalen Mire near Abisko, Sweden - Palsa_T0_1 | ecosystem: Environmental > Terrestrial > Soil > Palsa > Peat permafrost | place: Sweden: Abisko...
GAAGCTGCTTATCCCGATCCGGGTATGTTTGGGGCCATTCCGGCGAGTGGGTTCTTTTTGCGTCATATCCGCAACCTGGAGATGAGCAATGTGGAGATTGCCACTGAGAGCCCGGACGCTCGGCCAGCCTTTTGGCTCAAAGACGTAAGCGGAGCGGATTTCTTTCGCATTCGGGTTCCACGGCCATCGCCCGTTTTCGATTTGCGGCAGGTCTCGGACTTTCGAATCTTTGGCAGCCAATTCATCGCCGATGCAACGGCCGAGCACATCGATAGCCGAAAAATCTAGCTCCGGTGTCTAAAGAAGCAATGCGTGAGACGCAAACAGGCTCGCTGAGCGATCCAACGGCCATACGGAGAATCGCGGCCGGGCGGTATAGGCTGAAGATGAGACGCATGCGCAGAACCTGGTTTCCTATTTTGCTTTCGCTAGTTGCAGTTGCCGGTCCGGCCTCAACCCTGGCCGCGCAGATGCCGACCAGCATTGCTCGGCCTCCGCAGCAGGCGCCGGGGGTGAAAGCTCCCGCTAAGGTAACGTCGAAACCGGCTGAGAAGCCGGTGGCCAAGGCTGCCGCCGCGCTGCTGCCAGCCTCGTTCGCAGGCTGGGATGCAGCCTCAGGCGCCAAGCCCATCACCGATCCGGCAGTGGCCGATCCGGCCAACGCCGCGGCCCTCAAGGAATACGGGTTTACCGACGCGCTGCTTGAGGATTACACGCGAGACGGTGAAACCCTCAAAGGCGAGACCCTGAGAATCAAGGCCATGCGCTTTAGCGATGCGAGCGGAGCCTATGGAGCTTACACCTTTTACCGGCAGTCGGGATGGCCGCGGGAAGAGATCGGCACGGGCGCGGCGTCCGACCGCAACCGTGTGCTGTTCTGGATTGGCAATGTCCTGGTGGACTCGCAGTTTCCGCAGGTCTCGGCGATGTCGGCGGCGGAGCTGAGAGAGCTGGCGGCTGCGATTCCTGTGCCGGCTGGAAACAAGACGGTGGCTCCGCCGATTCTGGGCAATCTGCCGCAAAAGAATCTTGACGGGCAGACTACGCACTACGCGCTAGGGCCAGCCGGCTATGCAGGTTCCGGGGGAGTGCTGCCGCCGGAGCTGGTGGGCTTCGATCACGGCGCTGAGGCGGCGACGGCCAACTACAAACTGCAGTCCGGGCCAGCCACGCTCACCATCCTGAGCTACCCCACGCCGCAGATCGCGGTGGCGCAGGAGGCAGCGATTGCGGCCTACCTGAAGGCCGGCAATACGGCCCAGCATCCCTTTACCAAGCCGTTGCAAGAGTCGAACCCAACCGCCCTTGAAGTCCGCCGGAGCGGGCCGCTGGTGGCTGTGGTGAGCGGCGACCCCATTCAGGAAGAGGCTCACAGGCTGATCGAGAGCGTTCACTGGGAGGCCGTGACGTCGCCGGTACCGGGGCAGCGCGGCACCAATATCCAGCAGGCGGTCAAGCTTTTTGTGGGGATTATCACGCTGGTGGTGATCATGTTTGTGGCGGCGCTGATGCTGGCGCTCTTTTTGGGCGGAGGCCGCGCGCTTTACCGGTTCGCGCGGGGCAAGCCGATGTCTTCGGTGTATGACGAAGAGTTCACGCGGCTGGATCTGAATGAATAAGACAGTGGGCGAATAAGGCAATGGGGCGAATGAACCGGCGCGGAGAATGAGTCGCGCCAATCCGGATTTGCCCGGGTAGTGCTTGTCTGGGCCCATCAAGGGCCAATTCTGTGGAAAAACAGGTACAAAACCCGCTTAAAACAGCGCCTGAACCCATGAAACACTGAATCCGCAAGGCGAATGCCTGGCGAAGAAGCGGCGCCGGTTTCACCGGAAAGCGAAGTTGCAACTTGCTGATATAAATGCACTTATTTCGGGGCGGATTTGGCCTTGACACGGGCGTCACCCGCACCTACTATGCAGCCAGAAAGTTCCGATGGCCTTGCCTCCGTTGGAACTATTCTCCCTGAGGAAAGGGCCGCCTGTTGCCGGGCGGCTCTTTCCGTTTCTGAAACAGGATTTCCGCCGCTTCGCGCCGCCCCGCTTTACGCCCAACTCGGCTGCCTGTAAAATCACCTCTGGAGTGTGCCGACGTAGCTCAGCTGGTAGAGCAACTGATTCGTAATCAGTAGGTCACCGGTTCAATTCCGGTCGTCGGCTCCATTTGCTCCATGCTCTTCGAGCCGCAGTTTAGATTAGCCCTGCTTAAATTAGCCCTGCTTAGATTGGCTTTCGAGGTAAAGAGGATCGGGCATGCTTAAAAGGACTGGGCGGGCCAAATTCCGGAATATCCATCCTCATGCGCCCCATACCTTTGCGGGAGTCCTGCGCTGGAAGCTTCGGTTGGCTGCTGAAGGCTCCGAGCCTACGCTTCGAACCAGGTCAGGCCTGGTGATTGAAAATCCATCACCCGTGCCTTGCGCCCCTTTGGACGCGCCCGAGCGGGCGCAAATTCGCCTCACCTGGATTGGCCATTCTACGTTTCTGATCCAGCACCAGGGTCTCAACATCCTCACCGACCCGATTTTTGGCGACTGCCAGCCGGTGCCGATCGGGCCGATGCGCCGGGTGACCGATCCCGGAATTCGATTCAAAGACCTGCCGCCGATTCACCATGTGCTGATCAGCCACTCCCACTACGATCATCTGGATGCTCCGACGATTCGGGCGCTGGGCAAAGCGGTGCGTTATTGGGTGCCGCAGGGCTTGTCTCCGTGGTTTGGCAGGCGAGGCATTCTGCGCTGCCAGGAGCTTGTCTGGTGGCAGACGGCGAAACTCTCCGATGACGTAACCCTATGCGCGGTTCCGGCGCAGCATGGGTCGGCGCGGACGTTGTTCGATCGCAACCGGTCTCATTGGTGCGGCTGGGTGGTTCAGAGCGCGGGACGAAGCGCTTACTTTGCCGGCGATACAGGCTATTCTCCGTCGTTTCGAGAGATTGGAGAGCGGTTTGGCGGTTTCGATCTGGCGATGATTCCGATTGGCGCTTACAATCCGCGATGGCTGATGCAGCCGGTACATCTGAACCCCGCTGAGGCTGTTCAGGTACACAAGGATGTGCGCTCGCGGCAGTCGGTGGCTTGCCATTGGGGAACGTTCCGGCTGGCGGATGAACCGATCGAGGAGCCGCCGGCGCTATTGGCCCAGGAGCTTGCCTCCGCGCATGTGGACGCCGGGGAGTTTGTGGCGATTCGGCCCGGTGGTTCGATCGAGGTTTAACAAGCCCTGTTCGAGATCTTCAGCTGAATCAGTATTCCCTCGGAGGCTAAAGCCAACGCCGATTTTGCAGCTTTTGCGGCACGGATAAATCCGTGCCCTTTCAAATCCATGCGAAACCTGGGCGGTAAGACCTGTCTGAACCAGATTAGATACCAGTTATCCACGAAATTCTTCGAATGGTGGTTGTGAGTGTCCTGATATCCACGGATAATCGCGGCATAATCGCCTTAGTTCAACTGCGATTGGGCCGATTCCAATCCCCAGGGGTGGACGAACAATCGTGACACAGCCACTTACTCGATTGATGACCCGCTATAGCCGCCAGGATGTATTGAGGATCTTTGAAATCAGCCCCCGCCAGTTGCTAGGCTGGGAGCGAGCCGGTCTGATTCCCGCGCAGGAGTACTACGGCTTCCCTGAGCTGGCGCAGTTGCGTACGCTGCGTGAGCTGCAGCACCTGCGGATGAGCCCGCGCTCGATTCGCGATTCAGTGCAGGCGATGAAGGCAGTTTCCGGGATGAGCAATCCGCTGCTTGAGGCGGCGGTTGTCCGCACGGGGGCGCGGCTGGCCTTCCGCCATTCCGGGACGATGTTCGACCCCATTCGCAAGCAGCTTTTATTCGATTTCGAATCGGGGGGAGAATCCGGCAATCGCATGGGATCGCTGGCCTTGGCGATGCTGCCGGCAGTTCGCACTGCGACGGGTCGCGATCCGGAATTGCAAAGTCTGTTTTTGTCCGCGGTGCAAGCTGAAGAACAGGGCCGCAAGCCGGCGGCAATGGAGATCTACAGCAGGATTCTGGCTGTCGATCCGCTGTACACGGCTGCGCTGATCAACCTCGGAACGTTGAACTACCACCAGAAGCAATTCACGCACGCGGAAGAACTCTATCGCCGCGCCACTGAATCCGACTCGACTTATGTGCTGGCCTTCTTCGATCTGGGCAACGTGCTGGACGAGCTGCAACGGCCGGACGAATCGATTACCGCATACCGCCATGCCATAGCCCTTGCTCCCGGCTACGGCGATGCCCATTACAACCTGGCCCTGGCCTACGAGCGCAAGGGCGAGCGTCGGCGCGCGCTGGCGCACTGGCAAATCTACGTGCGGCTGGATAGGAGCGGGCCGTGGGCCGATCATGCGCGGGCACAGATCCGCAAGCTGTTGAGCCGGGAGAAGCTGGCCATCGCTCATCGCTCCACTTGCTTTCGTCCCCAGGCGCAGGGCTCGTTGCCGGCTTTGAACCTGGTGCGGGAAAGCCCCACGGCCTGAGGACTTATCCTGAGCTCTAGCCTGGGCCTGGTACGCGACTCCGTTAGTGCAGTGTTTCAGAAATTCATGGACACAATGAGCAGCGTAAAACGCAGGTTCTTCGACTCCGTCTGGCGCAAAAAAACCGCGCCAGACTTCGCTCAGAATGACACGCGTTGATAGGGATTCGCGAGACACTGCTCTAGGGGGTTGGAGCACGCAGTACTGGCCGAGGAGGCAGTTGCATGATCGAATTGAAAGCTATCGCCAGTCAGTTTCACTCTGAGCTGAAGATGCTGGAAAAGACGATTGAGCTTTGCCCTGAACCGGTGTGGCTTGAGGCGTCAGGCGACTCCCCCAACCGCTATTGGCACGTTGCCTATCACGCGCTGTTTTACCTGCACCTGTATCTCTCGCCCACCGAGGCTGATTTTGTAGCGGCTCCTATTCACCGCACGGAGTACCAGTTCCTGGGCGCGGTGCCGTGGCGTCCCAACGAAAGACACATTGCCGATGAGCCTTACTCGCAGTGGGAGCTGAGGGATTACGCGGCTTTTTGCCATCACGAGATCGACAAGCAGACGGCTGCGCTCGATCTGGATGCGCCCTCGGGATTTTCATGGCTCCCATTCAACAAGCTGGAGTTGCAGCTTTACAACCTGCGCCATGTGGCCCATCATACCGGCCAGTTGGTTGACCGGCTTCGCGCCAGGGCCGGCGTCAGCGTGGGATGGGTGCGGTAGGCTGGTAGTCTTCTAGGAGTGACCTTGACCGCCAGGCCGGATTCTAGAAGCTCTCCGCTCAGCCACTTCGATGAGGCTGGCCGCGCTCGCATGGTGGATGTGAGCTCGAAGGCTGCGACGCGGCGAGCGGCTGTGGCATCGGCGTTTGTTGAGCTTTCCGCGGAAGTGCTGGGCGCGCTTGCGGCCAATCCCAAGGGAAACCCTCTGGAGGTGGCTCGCATCGCCGGTATTCAGGCGGCTAAGCAGACTTCCTCGCTTATTCCCATGTGTCATCCGCTGGCGCTCAGCTTTGTGGATGTGACCACCGAGATTACCCTGGAAGGCGTGCGAATCCGGGCTACAGTAGCCACCACCGGCCCAACGGGTGTAGAAATGGAAGCGCTGACCGCTGTGTCGGTAGCAGCGCTGACTATCTACGACATGACCAAGGCGCTGGATAAATCGATCGTCATCCGCAACATTCAACTGGAATCCAAATCCGGCGGCAAGAGCGGAGATTTCGAGCGCTCGCAGGATGTGGGCTAACGAGAGTCTGAAGAGGTGTTTCGGTGAAGCGTGAATTCCCTCAGGGGCCAAACAGGCTGCGGAAAAACTCATTGCAGCTTTTGTGGCGCGACTGAAGAGCTTGCGGATAGATTCGGAAATTTGGCGGAATTGGATGGAAAAGCATCCCTCCGGGGCTAAAGCCCCATTGATTCCATTGGCTTTATTCAGGGGGTTAAAACCCCCTGCTCCCTCCGTTTTAAGTTTTTCCGCAAGCTGTGAAGTCGTGCCCTGTTAGAGTGCCCTTTCAGGGTGTCGAGCCAAATATTCTACTAACTCAAGAGGAAATCAGATGCGACTTCGTTCTCTGTTTGCTTTAGCCCTGGCTGTTTTGCCCGTTGCGGCAATGGCTCAATCTCCGGTAGCACAGACTCCGCCGATGGGCTGGAACAGCTGGAATTACTTTGCCGGGAAGGTGGACGACAAGGGTGTGCGCGCCGCGGCCGACCAGATTGTATCTACGGGCATGAAGGACGCCGGCTATATCTACGTCAACATTGACGACACCTGGGAGGGCGACCGCGATGCCGACGGGGTGATCCACTCGAACGCCAAATTTCCGGATATGAAGGCGCTGGCGGATTACGTTCACTCCAAGGGGTTGAAGATTGGCATTTATTCTTCGCCGGGGCCTAAGACCTGCGCCGGTTACGCGGCCAGCTACGGCCATGAAGAGCAGGACGCAAAGACCTATGCCGAGTGGGGGTTCGACTACCTCAAGTACGACCTGTGCAGCTTTATCGGCGACGTGATGGAGAAGCAGGCGCCGAACGACAAGGCGGCGCAGATGCGGTTGATGATTGCCGCCTACGACAAGATGAGCAAGGCGCTCAAGGCTACGGGCAGGCCGATTGTGCTGTCGCTCTGCCAGTACGGCTGGGATTCCGTGTGGGAGTGGGCGCCGGAACTGGGCGGGAATCTATGGCGCACCACTGGGGATGTGCAGGCGCGTTGGCAAAGCATCTATGACATCGCCAGCGAGCAGTCGGGGCTGGAGAAATACGCGGGGCCGGGACATTGGAACGATCCCGACATGTTGGAGGTAGGCAATGGCCGGCTTTCGATGGCGGAGAACCGGACGCATTTCAGCTGGTGGGCGCTGCTGGCCGCGCCGCTGCTGGCCGGCAATGACTTGCCTAACATGAAGCCGGAGATCAAGGCCATTCTGACCAACAAAGATGTGATTGCTATCGATCAGGATTCGCTGGGACGGCAGGGCTATCGCGCATACTCGGATGGCGAGGTTGAGGTCTGGGCTCGGCAATTGCAAGGGGGAGCGATGGCGATTGCTGTGATCAATGTGGGCAGCGACCGGTATTCTACGCACCCGTTCCGTCTGGATTTAGGGAAGCTCCGCCTCGGGAGTCAACAGGAAGGGAAAGACCTTTGGACCGGCAAGACGGTGACGCTGACCCAAAACGAACCGATTGAATTGGGCAGCCACGACATTTTGCTGGTGCGGATTCCTCAGCCCAAACTCACGGGGCGGCGCATGGTGTCTGAAGGAGATCCGCCAAAGGCCGTGGCCAGATAGACGGCGAACCAGCCGTTCTCATCTCGCCAGCGCTGCGGGTTTACGAAGCCCGCGGTGGCGAGCAGCGCTTCGATGTCGGCGGTGCGGTATTTGTAGCTGTTCTCGGTATGGATGGTCTCGCCCTCTACGAAACGCACCTCCAGATCGAGAGCAGCGATCCGCACGGTCTGAGTGCGCAGGCTCTCCAGATGCATTTCGATGCGCGAGTGTGCGGCATTCCAGCGGATCCGATGGCGGAAGGCTTCGAGGTCGAAATCCGCGCCCAGTTCGCGGTTGAGGCGCGAGAGCATGTTCTTGTTGAATCTGGCGGTCACTCCGTGGGGATCGTCGTATGCCGCGAGCAGGGCTTGTTCAGTCTTGCGGCCTGGGGTTGGAGAGGCTGGGGAAAAGCTCGAAATTGGGGCGGAATTGTCGGAATTGAGATGGCAGGGGCTAAAGCCCGCAGTGATTTGGTTGGCCTTATCGGCACGACTGAAGTCGTGCCCTGTTACAGTGCCCCCTTCCAAGGGGTTTTTCTCATAAACTGCGGAGTCGTACCCTGTTACAGTGCCCCCCTCCAAGGGGTTTTTCTCATAAACTGCGGAGTCGTGCCCTGTTACAGTGCCCCCTTCCAAGGGGTTATTCTCATAAACTGCGGAGTCGTACCCTCTTACAGTGCCTCCGCCAGGGGCTTTTTCCGCAGGCTGCGGGGCTAGATCCACGCCCAGCAAGAGACTGTCGCCGGGGCCGAGCGCGGCGCGAAGTTCGCAGAGCAACTCCAGTGCATCCTCAGGCAGGAAGTTGCCAATGCTGGAGCCGATATAGAGTACCAGCCGCTTTTCTCCGTTGGGACATGCGGGCAGGCTCAGGTGCCGGGTGTAGTCGGCGACCTGTGGTTCAACCCTTACTTCGGGATGTTCGCGCTCAAGCCTCTGGCGGGCTGCTTCAAGTGCGGACTCAGAGACATCTACGGGCTGATAACAGACCTGGCCCTGGAAATCGGTAGCGGCGGCCAGCAGCAGCCGGGTCTTATCGGCTGAACCTGCGCCCAGCTCCACCAGCTGAAGCTGCGCATCGCCGGCAGCCAGCGCGATCATCTCCGCGGCATCGCGGGCGAAGATGCCGCGCTCGATGCGGGTGATGTAGTACTCGGGAAGGCCGGTGATCTCTTCAAACAGGAGCGAGCCGGCTTCATCGTAGAAGAGCCAGGGCGGAAGAGATTTGGGGGAGCGGCTCAAGCCTTCCCGCACAACTTTGAGGAGTTCAAGTGATGCGCCAACGGAGTCAGCCGGGCATGGAATGGGAGTGGTGATTTCAACCGAAATAGTGGCCATAAGCTCCTTCGATGCAGAGATTTCGACTTGGGTTACGAAGAAGGCAAGGAAGACAAGCGAATTCCGGAAAACTGCCAGCGCGTCTCCGGGGGAAAGAAATTGCGGTAACTGGCGCGGATATGAGACGCGGGCGTGACGCAAGAGCCGCCGCGGAGGACCATCTGCCCGCTCATGAATTTGCCGTTGTATTCGCCTAGCGAGCCGGGCAGCGGCGCGAAGCCCGGATAGCCGAGATAAGCGCTCGAAGTCCACTCCCAGCAATCGCCGAAAAGCTGGTTTGGGTGTTGGGACGAGACGGGCTGGTGTGCATCTTGTCCGGCTGGTGCGGTCTCGAGCTTGCCGCTTTCGAGCAGATTGCCTTGAACGGGGACAGACGACGCGGCAACTTCCCATTCCGCCTCGGTCGCAAGTCTCTTGCCGGCCCAGCGCGCGTAGGCATCGGCCTCAAAAAGGCTGACGTGAGCCACTGGACAGTTGGCGACTTCCGCCAGCCGCCGTTTGCCGCGCAGGGCGCCAATGATCCAGTCGTCTGCCGAGCCGTTTGACTTGCGCCAGTAGAGCGGCGCCTGCCATTTTTCATCCTGAGCCGTCTGCCAGCCCGCGGAGAGCCACAGATCCGGCCGCCGATAGCCGCCGTCCGCTATAAACTCGGCGTATTCTCCGCAGGTGATGAGTCTTGACGCGAGCTGGAATGGTTCAAGCCAGACGCGGTGGCGGGGACGCTCGTTGTCGAAGCCAAATCCTTCCGCTTCGCTTTGGCCTATTTCGACGAGCCCGCCCCGATACTCGATCCAATCGAGCGGAGTGGCCGGATTTGCATTTGCAGCACTCAGATCTGCGGGAAGGTACGCCGGTTGCAGGGGGTTGGTGTAGAGCGCGTGCTTGATGTCGGTGAGCAGCAGCTCCTGGTGCTGTTCTTCGTGATTGAGCCCCAGCTCGATACGGCGCAACGATTCGGCTGGCGCGTCGCCATCCAGCAGCTTGTCCATGGCGGCGTCGACGTGGGCGCGATATTGCAGAATCTGATCCAATGCCGGCCGGGAAAATGAAGCTCGCAGGCGCTTGTCCGGAAACTCGGCAAAGGTCTGGTAGTAGCTATTGAAGAGCCAGGGAAAGTCGGCGTTGAAGACCTTGTATCCGGGGAGGAATTCACTGAGCACGAAGGACTCGAAGAACCACGCTGTGTGGGCCATGTGCCATTTGGCCGGGGAAGCCTCGGGACAGGACTGGACCATCATGTCTTCGGGTGAAAGCGGCTCGCACAACTTGACGCTTCGCTGCCGGATTGACGCGTATTGATGGAGCAATGGGACCCTACAGTCAGTGTCCGTCGATATCGCAGAAGAAGCCATTTTCTTTCGCCTTCAATGCAGAGTCTTTCCGTTAGAGCGTTTTCGATTCACGTTTTGCCGTTTCGAGATTGTACTGGGTGGCTTTTTCTTGAGGAAAAAGCCACTCGACATCCGGGCTTCCCCCAGAGGTGCAGAATCGAAAACGCTGTAGTCGGCCCAAGTATACCGCGAGCAGCCGGAAGCGATGTAGCCTTGGATGCAGGGAAACCGTCTATCGTGAGTAGCGGATAGAGACGCGTTGCACAAGGGATTCGGAGGGATTGGTATGAGAAGCAAATTATTTTGCGCGATGGTGGCCGGGACTGCAATCGCTTTTGTCGGTTTGGCCGGGGCCGGGGCGCAGCAGGCGGATTCGGGACAGGGACAGGTTTCGGGCGGGGGCGGACGCTGGCGCGGCGCGGGCGGGTTTCCTGGCGGCGGCCGCGGCGTGCTGGGCACGGTGACCGAAGTGGCTGCCGACCACTACACCATCAAGACCGATGCGGGAGAGGTGTACACCGTCCATTACAGCGTCAACACGCGCATGATGAAGCAGGTTCCGGGGCAGGGTGGTGGACGGGATCGAATGGGTTCTGGGGCGGGCTCTGGGTCCGGATCAGGAGCGGGTTCAGGAGCCGGCGCCAGCGAAGAAGCGCGCCCGGCTCCGCAGACGATCAAGCCTTCTGACATCAAGGTCGGCGACGTTATCACCGCAGCCGGAGAAGTGGACGCAGCTAACAAGTCGATAGGGGCTGTGTACATTGCGCAGGTGGATCCGGAAAGCGCGAAGCGGATGCGCGAGATGCAGGCCAATTTCGGAAAGACGTGGCTGGCCGGCCGCATTACCGCAATCGATGGGGTCAACATCACGATCGAGGGGATGCTGGATCACACTTCGCACACCATCGCGGTGGATGAGAATACGTCCTTCCGCCAGCGCCGCGACTCGATTACTTTGGCGGACATCAAGCCGGGGGAACAACTGCGCGCCGAGGGAGCGATGAAAGCCGGAATATTTCTGGCCACCCAGGTGAATGCGATGGAACCGCAACCGCGAGAGGGAGGTCGAGATCAGACGCCTGGCGCTGCGCCGAAACCGCAATAGGGCTTTGGTCGACGCCGAGTGAGAGAAAGCCAGCGGCGCCCGCAGTTTCTCAGGGCGCGTCTGAACAAGCGGCTGGGCATGCCCTCAGGGGCTAAAGCCCCGTTGATTTGATTGGATTTATCGGCACGACTAAAGTCGTGCCCTGTTACAAAGCGAAGGCATTTCAAGTATTTCAACAAGTTCTTAGAGAGGTTTTTGGGATCAAGCTTTACCATCGCCGATTGAACTTGTGCTCAGAGCAGCCTCTGCCCAGAGCAAAGAGTCCGTGTAGATTTGCGGCAGCGTGGCATCGGAGAAACCCGCGGTGAGCGCGACGCGTTCGCATTCGTACCACCTTCCCTGTTCGTAGAATTCGAGCCATTCAAGGGCCTTGCGAGCCGAATTGCCTTCTCCCATCAATGCCCGCTGCACCTCGGCGCGAAATGGCATGGCATTGGCGATCGTCGACATGGGCACGCCCAGCATGGCTGGAAACAAGCTCATAATCCCTACGAGATATTGCTCGGTGGTATCCTGCTCCAGCAGCGGCGCCGCAAGCTCGCAGAACCTGGCCCGAATGAATGCCATTTGCACCAGTTCGGATGGAAAATTGCCCTTTAATTCGCAGGCTATGGCCAGTGTTGCAATCCGGCGAAACATCTCATCGCCAATCAGAACCAGAGCTCCCTGAATGGAGCTGACCACTTTGTGGCTGGCGTACAACGGAGAGTTGACCATCCGCAACAGCCGGTAAGTCAGGGACGCATCGCGCTTGACCAGGTCGGCGACGCGCCTCAAATCCAGAGGCTCCCGGTGGAGGGCTCCGAGCATTTCAATGTGAATGAGCTGGTTTGCCGGGATGGCGCGATTCTCGATCAGAACCGGACGGCAGAAGTAATAACCCTGAAACAGAGTGAATCCTTCCTTGCGGCCAAGTTCCAGATCTTGCGGAGTTTCAACCCGTTCCAGCACCAGTTTGGCTGGAAGGCCACGCAGCCTCGCTACCAAAGCTGTCCTCTGCTCACGAGTGGTGCTGGATAGGTCCACCTTCACGTAGTCCGCAAACTCGAGCATCGGTTCCCAGGCCGTTTTCAATTCGAAGTCGTCGAGGGCGATGCCGTATCCAAGGGCTTTCAGTTCACGGCAGGCATCAAAGAGTGCGGGAGTGGGCTCAATTGTTTCCAGCACTTCGAGCACCGTGTGCTGGGGCGGAAGCACCATTACCAGGCCGTCCAGCAACGCCTCTTCGGTGCAATTGACAAACATCGGCAGGCCGCCGGTCAGCTTTTCCAGGCCAAAGGTCACAGTATTGTCGAGCACGGTTCGGGTGGCGGAATCTCCGTCTCCGCTGAAGGCCCCGGCGGTTGGGCCTGAGCGGAAGAGCAGCTCATAGGCATGCAAATTGCCGTGAAAGTCCAGAATCGGCTGCCGGGCTGTGTAGCGCAGGTTGTCGCGCGGATCCGGAGAAACGAATCGCGGCAGCTGTGGTTCGCCAAGTTCAGGCGCGGGTTTGAGAATTTCGCTGGAAAAGCTGGTTGGCATCCGCACGCTACCCCTCCAGAGGTTATCGGCAATCGGAGGCGAATTCATGAACGGAAACCGAGGGCGAATTCCGGGCGGTGGCGTGAGCCAAGGGTCGGACTCACGAAGGTAAAGACTTAAATCCCTATCCGCCCATGAACATGCCGCCGTTGACATCCAGCACAGCCCCAGTGATATACCCCGCTCCTTCGGAGGCCAGAAACGCGACGGCCTGGGCAATTTCGGCCTCGGTGCCGGCGCGGCCGAGCGGGATCTGCGCCATCATCGCGGTCCGCTGCTCGTCGTTCAGGACGGCGGTCATGGGGGTTTCAATGTAACCGGGGGCGACCGCGTTCACGGTGACTCCGCGCGAGGCCACTTCGCGAGCGAGGGAGCGGGTCATGCCGATGAGGCCGGCCTTGGAGGCTGAGTAGTTCACCTGGCCTGCCTGCCCGGTGCGGCCTACGACGCTGGAAATATTGACGATCCGCCCCCAGCGGCCTTTGAGCATGGCGCGGAGCAGGGCCTGGGTGAGCAGAAATGTGCCGGTGAGGTTGGTTGCGAGCACATCGTCCCAGTCGGTGCGCTTCATGC
>Ga0302324_100019972_pt1 | contig 13132 bp, 14 predicted proteins | sample Palsa_T0_1_FD_201949 | JGI IMG/M metagenome (GOLD analysis project Ga0302324, IMG submission 201949) | Peat permafrost microbial communities from Stordalen Mire near Abisko, Sweden - Palsa_T0_1 | ecosystem: Environmental > Terrestrial > Soil > Palsa > Peat permafrost | place: Sweden: Abisko...
TGGTCTTGCTGGTCATCGGTCTCCTCGTTTCTCTCCGCGTGGTGGCGAGCGCCACCCGGGGGAAGGACGGACGGGCCCGCCCGGAGAGGACACCCCCGCGGCGCGAAGCCGGAAAAAATTTGAACCATTACCGCGCCGAGGCTTGATCAGACACCAGCCGGGGCCGGCCCGCCAATGTCGCAGCTGTTCGCCGAGTTCGGTGTGCCAGCGGGCGAGCCGCCGCCCCTCCTGCTCGGTGCAGATCGCCGGGATGAGCCCTACGTCGCCCGGGCGGCTGAGCACCCCGTACAGGGAGCCCGGCGATCCCTGCCTACTCGGTCCTCTCCCGAGGTCCGGCTTCCCACAGGACCTGATGCCCGTACATCTGCCGCCGGCCGAGCATTCCGAGCACGAGGGCCCGGGCGGGCGAGATTGAAGGCACACGATCACCCAATATGGGTATTCCGTGCCGCGCTGCCACGGTTCGCGGCGTTCGGTGTGAGGCTCGGCCGGGCCTCACCAGCCGGGCAAGTCGCCCGGCGGTGACCTCGATACCCTCCCAGATGTGCTGGGTGAACCAGCCGGCCGCGCCGATGTGGGGCACCAGTTCTGCTCACGCTCACCGCTTACCCCGGCGGGCGTCTACGACTCGCCCAGCCGTGACGGATCGTCCGCCGCCGGCCTGGCCGCCTTCATGGCCGACGCTCAGGTCCCGTGGAGCGTCGGCGCGCTGTGGGAGCTCCCGGTACGAGTGCTCGTTACGGCCAGGCATATCGCTATGTACCTCTGCCGCGAACTCACCGATCTGTCGCTACCCAAGATCGGTCAGCAGTTCGGCGGCCGCGATGCTACGACTGTAATTAATGCTGATCGCAAGATCCGCTCGCTGATGGCCGAACGCCGCTCCATCTACACTCAGGTCACAGAGCTGACCAATCGGATTATGCAGCAGGCTAGGTCGGAGTGATCGGTGACAGGACAGTCCCAGACGGGTGCCGGGTTAGAATCGCGGGATTGCGCGTGCTAAAAAGCGACCAGCAGCTGAGATGTCGTCCTCATGTGCCTTCGTTCAGTACACGACCAGGCGGATCTGCCCTAACGCACCGAACATGACCGTAACAGATGATATGCGTGAGTCCGTCCCCATAGACGCAGCACGTGTCTGCTAAGCAGAATCGGCAGGGAGCCGTTTTTCTGGGTGGTCTAGCATAGGTCTAGCATGGCCCCTTCAGGGTGATAGCGGGGAGGAAGGCGTCCTTTGGTCAATGGGACCGAGGTAGGTCCAACGTCTGTCTTGCCGGACGAACCTGCTCGTTTCCGCGAGGACGCCGCGCTGCCCCTGCTGGACGTACATGGCACGGAACTGGACCGTGCCGGTGGCGTCGAAGAGCCCGCCGTCATGCGTTTCCAGGACGGCGAGGCGGGTCCACCGGAGCGCCGGGTCGAGGCTGAGGGTCCGCGGACGGCCGGACGGGTGCCAGGTGCGCAGGAGGTAACCGGCGTCCCCGACGGCGAATGCGCTGTAGCGGGAGCGCATCAGCGACTCGGCGGTCGGCGCCGGCGCGCCTGCGTGGAGTCGCCCGCAGCACGACTCATAGTCGTCTCCGAGGCCGCAGGGGCACGCGAGTCCGTCCATGCGGACATTCTCCCAAGGGCACATCGATGGCCGGGACAGCAGGTGTCCGGGCGCCGCCGAATCTGAAGTACCCTGCGTCGCGCCGGTTACCGGCGCTGGTGAGGCGTCGAAGGCTTGCTCGATCAGGCCGGGCGGTCCGGGATCTCGTCATTGCCGGGTAGTTTATCGGGTCCCTTTGCCACTCCTGACCGGTGAGACGTACACACTGGATCACCGCCAGGCGGGAGCGCAGAGTGACGACGCGTGATTCAAGTAGCGAGCGTGAACCGCCGTTCGGCGCGGCTATGGAGCGCAGATGTTGCATCGCGGTTTCCGCGCATAACGACGAGTTCGGTGCGCCGGCTGTCGGCCACGACCGTACCTCGCGGCCTGCGATGACGACCGAGTAAATGGCGAGTGGGAGTTCTACCAGTGCCATGACCAGTGCAGCCCTATGAGCTAGATGGACCGTCGTCACGACGTTGAACCATGCGTCGCTGAGCAACAGCGCCGCGGTGACCATCGCGCTCACGGCTGCGTAGGGCGAGCGCCGATACAGATACCATCCGGTTGCCGCCATGCTGACCAGCTCAAAAATGTCAAGGCCGGTCCAGAACAGGCGCAGATTGTGCAACTCGCTGGTCCGCTGGATTAGCCGGAGGACGGTCACGAACCAGGGGACGAGAACGATTGTCGCCGCGACGAACGCCGTCGGCACCCATGCGGGCACTGAGTGATGGGCACCTCGATCTCTCGCCATGCGAAGTGCCAGCCACACGGCGAGCACGATCGTCGGGAGCTTAACGAACACGTCATAGGCGAGCGCGATCGCCAGCGGAGCATGCTTCGCCGTGATCGTATCGAACCAGCCGGAGATGAAGAGGAACGTCGCCGCCAATGAGGCCGGCACGACCACGCCGGGAGACTGCCGACGACACGTGATCGCCGCCCGGACGAGCGCGGCCACTATGAATACCGACATTCCCAGTGACGACAGCCGGAGGCGGTAGCCGTCGGTACTCTGCTCCTGGCTCAGCGCCAGCACCACGATCCACGGGGCAAGGAGGACGGTACCGCCGCTGTAGACCAGCACTGCGACGCGATTGACACCGCGTTCCTTGAGCCCCTGCCTCGCCATGCCTGCCGACCCTATCGCCATAATCGAGTCCGGAGCCGCAGCCGTCACGGGAGTCAGCCCGGCTGACGATGCCTCGTCCTGGCGCACCTGCTGGGTACCCCGAACCGGACGTTCTGGGCCCCCATATGTTGACGCAACCGACTGGTTGCTATATGGTAGCAACCAGCCGGTTGCTACTCGCTGGAGGCGAGGACGTCATGGCTTTCCCTGATCGCATTGAGCGGACGGTGGAGCTGCCTCACCCGCCGGGCAAGGTGTGGCCGGCGCTCACCACGGCCGAGGGACCCAGTTCCTGGTTCGGCCACAAGGCGGAGATCGACCTGCGCCCCGGCGGCGCGGGCCGGGTGACGTGGGACAGCGGATACCGGGTCGAGATGCGCGTAGAACGGGTGGAGGAGCCGACGGTGTTCGGCTTCACCTGGCAGATCCAGGAGCTGCCGGAGGACGATCCGCGCCGTACCTACGTCGAGTTCACGCTTGAGCCCCTCGGCGCGGGCACCCGCCTGACCGTGGTCGAGACCGGTTTCGCCCAGATGCCGGAGGACGTGCACGGCAAGGCCTGCGACTCCCACACCCAGGGCTGGGCGACCGAGCTTGGCGAGCTGGCCGGCCACCTCGATGCCGGCTGACGCCGAGACGATCGCCGAGCAGGTCTTCGCCGCACTCGCCGACCCGACCCGGCGCGCCATCCTGGCCACGCTGGCCGCAGGCGGGCCGCCTACGGCCACGGACCTGGCCGCTCACTTGCCGATCACGCGGCAGGCGATCGCCAAGCACCTGGCCCTGCTGGCCGAGGCGGGCCTGGTGGCGGCGGAACCGGGTAAGCGGCGCCGGGTGCGCTACGGGCTGCGCTCGGCCCCTATGCAGGTGGCGCAGCAGTTCCTTGCTGTGATGGCCCGTGACTGGGAAGCTCCGCTGGCCGCGCTGAGAGATCATCTCGACCGGTCGGCGACGCACGACACGAAAACCGAGATGGAAAGGACACGATGATGGATACTCCACCGGTCGTCTCTGCGCAGGAGTGGGAGGCAGCCCGTCAGCGGCTGCTGGTGCAGGAGAAGGAGCTGACCCGCGCGCGGGACGCCATGGCCGCGCAGCGCCGCCGGATGCCCTGGCTGCGGGTAGAGAAGAAGTACGCGTTCGATGGGCCAGCGGGCCGGATGAGTCTGGCCGACCTGTTCGAGGGCCGTCGGCAGCTGGTCATCTACCGCGCGTTCTTCGAGCCCGGCGTGATCGGCTGGCCGGACCACGCGTGCCACGGCTGTTCCATGGGGGCTGATCAGGTCGCGAACCCCGTCCACCTGAACGCACGCGACACGACCTTCGCCTGGGCCTCGCGTGCGCCGCAGCCGGACATCGAGCGACTGAAGGCGCGAATGGGCTGGTCGTGGCCCTGGTACACCATCACCGATGAGTGGGACGCCGACTTCGGCGTCGACGAGTGGCACGGCACAAACGTGTTCTTCCGCGACGGCGACCAGTTGTTCCGCACCTACTTCACCGACAACCGCGGCGACGAAGCGCTGGGCGGCACCTGGAGCTACCTGGACCTGACCGCGCTCGGACGGCAGGAGACGTGGGAGGACTCGCCGGAAGGCTATCCGCAGAGCGCGCCGTACGACTGGTGGAACTGGCACGACGAATACGACCACCCGGAGCTGGCGCAGGGTCCGATGCGCCGCGCCCGTGGCGACTGGTGAGCCGGTCGGGGCGCCCGCAAGAGCGAAGAGGTAAACCCCAGCCGTAAAGTTCCAGTCATGACGGCCCCCTATGCCACGGTTGGTTCCGGTGACCACCACGTGCTCGCCGTGCATGGCTGGTTCGGCTCGGCGCACGGCTGGGGCGCGCTGCCCGAGTACGTGGACCGGGACGACTTCACCTACAGACCGCTCCCATACGCGCAACGGCACGGGGAAGCGCCGAGCTCCCAATTTCGCCGCGTATGCGCGGGAGCGCTGGCCCAGGGTCGTCGGTTCATGATCAGCCCCGAGCTGGTTGATCTGCGCCGGTTTCCGTAAGCCCAGCCTGGCTCAATCACGCCTATTCGGCGATCTGCCATTGCGTTACGACTCAGGTACGGGCCGCGATAGTGACATCGGGTCGCCGAGGGTTGTATTACGCCGGGCAACTCGGGCTCACGCAAACCGGTCGCGGAGGACGGACAGATCGTTTGGTTGCTTCCGGCTTGCTCCCCGTCTTGCTCCCCGAGGAGCGGCATCCCAGCGTGGCTTCTTGCGGCCACGACCTGCGGCGCGCGTCTGAGCTGCGAGGACTTCCGTGCCAGGAACCTGGGCGTCAGGAGGACATACGCTTGCCTGCATGCAAGAGGTCAAAGATCATCTTCAATATCGAATGGTAGAGCGGATGATGCGGGACGCCAAGATCACCCAGATCGGCGAGGCACCAGCCAGATCCAGCGCGTGATCGTGGCCCGCCATCTGCTGAAATAGCGGCACGCGGGCGTTTCGCTGGTCAGCCGGGTCAATCCGGCGGCCTCGGATCTCATCGAGCCTATGCGAGCATGCGAGAGTAGATGGCGTAACCACAGACTGGCAAGTTGCACGCCGCAATCGCCGCCCAGGCCCGTCCCGTGAGGAGAAACGCACATGGCAAACAACACTGGCGCCCAGGAGGCTCGTGCTGTAGCCGAGGCCGCGCGTGAGAAGGACTGGACACTGCCCAGCTTCGGCAAGGGCCTGTTCCTCGGCGACATACGCCTCGACCTCATCTACCCCCAGCCCAGGCTGCCCGACGACGCGATCGCCAAGGGCGAGAAGTTTCTCGCCACCTTGCGTGACTTCCTGCAGGAAAACGTCGATCCGCAGGTCATCGAGCGGAACAGCCGGATACCGGACGAGGTGATCGACGGCCTCAAGAAGATCGGCGCTCTGGGCATGAAAATACCGGAGCGCTACGGCGGTCTGGGCCTGTCGCAGGTGTACTACGACCGGGCGATGATTATCTTGGGTATCTGGCACGCAAGTCTGGCCATCATGATGTCCGCGCACCAGTCGATCGGCTTGGCGCAGCCGCTGCTGAACCACGGTTCCGATGAGCAGAAGGAATACTGGCTGCCCAGGGTGTGCACACACCTGTCTGCGTTCGCGCTCACCGAGCCCGGCGTCGGGTCTGACCCGGCGAAGGTGGCGAGTACCGCCGTGCCAGCCGAGGACGGCTCCGGGTACCGCATCAACGGCCGCAAGCTGTGGACGACCAACGGCACCGTGGCCGACGTCATGGTCGTGGTGGCGAAGGTGCCACGCGGCGAGGGCCACAAGGGCGGGATCACCGCGTTCATCGTGCCACGGGAATCCGGGGGGGTCGTCACCGAGGCGCGCAACGAGTTCATGGGCGTGCACGGCATTGAGAACTCGCTCACCCGCTTCACAGATGTGTTCGTACCCAAAGAAAACGTCATCGGCCGCGAAGGGCTCGGGCTGAGGGTAGCGCTGAGCACGCTCAACACCGGGCGGATGGCCATGGCGGCGCAGAGTACCGGGGTGGCAAAGTGGGCCACCAAGGTGGCCAGGGAGTTCGCTAGCGCGCGCGTCCAGTGGGGAAAGCCGATCGGCCAGCACGACGAGGTGGCGCAACGGATCGGGTTCATCGCCGCCACCGCGTTCGGGCTGGAAGCCATGCTTGACGTGACCAGCCGGCTGGCCGACGAGAAGCGCAACGACGTGCGCATCGAGGCAGGGCTGGCGAAGCTGTACGGTACCGAGATGGCCTGGCTGGTGGCCGACGACCTGATGCAGGTGTGTGGCGGGCGGGGCTATGAGACGGCCGCATCGCTGAAAGCGCGCGGGGTCCGCGGCGTTCCGGTTGAGCAGACCCTGCGCGACTGCCGTGCCAACCGCATCATCGAGGGCTCCTCCGAAATCATGCACCTGGCGATCGCCCGAGAAGCGGTGGACCAGCACCTAAGCGTGGCCGGCGATCTCATCGAGGACGTACCACTGGCGGACAAGGCGAAGGTACTGGGGCGGGCGGCACAGTTCTACGGGCAGTGGTACCCGAAACTGGCCGTGGGCGCGGGACAAAACCCGACCTCTTACCAGGAGTTCGGGCCGCTTGCCAAGCACCTACGCTACGCCGAGCGCGCCAGCCGCAAGCTGGCCCGCTCCACCTTCTACTGCATGGCCAGATGGCGAGGGAAGACGGAGGAGCACGGGGCGTTCCTCGGGCGGATCGTGGACATCGGCTCGGAACTGTTCGCCATCTGCGCGGCGGTGGTCTACGCCCGTACCAGGGCAGCCGAGCAGCCGGAGCAGGCGGCGGCTACCCAGGAGCTGGCGGACGCGTTCTGCGAGCAGAGCGAGCAGCGCGTGGAGAGGCTGTTCCACAGCCTGTGGCACAACACCGACAGTGGCACGTATGCCCTGGCGCAAGACGTGCTCAGCGGCCGTCACACCTGGCTGGAGGAGGGGTTCGTCGACCCGTCCGGCGAGGGTCCGATGGTGCCAGAATGATGTAGGCCAGCGGTACGCATCCGCTGGTGCCGCTGGCCCGCGCTGTTGCGGTCGTCTGTCGTTTGTCGTTTGCAGTCGTCTGTCGTTGCCCTCGTCCACCGCGAGGTTGCCGGACGACTCCAGTTCCCGATTGCCCGGCCGCCTTGTGTGTGCCGAAAACCTCCTCCGAGTCATGCGACCAGGCGATATTCGTTGATCAGGCCACCGACGCGAGCGTGTCTTCGGACGCGGTACTGCTCAAGATCGACCGGTTCGGGACCGCGTCGAACGCGGCCGTGTAGTTCGATCCCCGGTCGCGGATCATGAACTTCATCCGCTCTGCCTGTCCGCCGAGGTCCATGATCAGGTTGCGGGCCTGCTGAGCGGTCCAGTCCCCGGTTGGATGCAGGGTGACGCCGAGGATGCGGATCCGCCGGGTCGCGTGCTCGATCACGGCGAGGACATGGGCCTGGGTGCCGTCGAGCAGGTCGACGCTGAAGAAGTCGCAGGCCAGGATCGCGGCCGGCCTGGGAGCGCAGGAAATGCTGCCAGGTCGGCTCAGCCCGTCGCGGCGCGGGATCGATGCCGTTGGTTTTGAGGACCTCCCATACGGTTGACGCGGCGACCTTGACTCTCAGGCTGTGGGGCTCGGAAATGCGATTCGGGGTGTCCTGTGGGCAGTTAGGTGCTCGGCGAGGTTGACCGGCTCCGGCGGCTGGCTGTCGGCTTGAGCTGGCGTGAGCTGGCCGAGAAAGCGATGCGGCCGCGCCGTGTTGTAGTGCCGCAGGTACTCGGTCAGCACCCGTCGCAGGTGGTGCTCATTGACGATCAGCAACCGGTCGCAGAGTTCCCGGCGCAGGCTGCCGATGAACCTTTCGCAGATCGCGTTTGCCTTGGGCTGACCGCGATCCTGATGCCCGCCGCGGTGAACACGGCATCGAAGGAGGTAGTGAACTGGCCGGCCCGGTCCCTGATCAGGAACTTGAGTGAGGCCGCGCGGTGGCCGAGGTCCATCAGGACGTTGCGGGCGGCCTGGGTTGTCCAGGCGCCGTCCGGATTGGCGGTGATACCGGCCAGGTGAACTCGGCGGGTGCCGTGTGCTCGATCACGACCAGCGCGTAGATGCGATGGAGCAGCACGGTGTCCACGTGGACGAAGTCGACTGCGATGATGCCGCGGGCCTGCGCGGTCAGGAACTGCTTCCAGGTTGGGCCGGTGCGGCAGGGCGCGGGATCGATCCCGGCGTCGTACAGGATCTGCCAGACCGTAGAGGCCGCGATCGGGTGGCCAAGCCGGGCCAGCTCGCCTTGCACCCGCCGGTGCCCCCACGTGGGGTTCTCTGTGGCCACGCGGATCACGAGCTTGCGGATCGCGACCGCCGTGGACGGCCATCCGGGACCCGCCGGCTCGCGTAGTCCCACTTGCGCGCGACAAGCCGACGGTGCCAGGCAAGGAGAGTCGCGGGTGTTACCGGGAACACCTCGCCCCAACGAGGGCGAGGGATCAGCCGGGACAGTGCCGCATGCCACAGGCGGTCGGCCGGCTGGTAACGGACCCGGCTGACCTGGCGGCGCAGCACCGCGTTCTCGTGCCGAAGTACCAAGAGCTCGGCATCCTTGGACATCTGGCGCAGGGTCAGCACCGTCAGGCAGCCCAGCAGGCAACGGATGAGGAGGTAGACAGCCGAAATGATCACTCAGCGATGATCCCGGCCCACCAGCCCGGCCAGGCCCAATCCAGTAATCGAGCCCCACAGGTACGGCCGGAGACCTTGTGCCGCCGCCACGTCTTGCGGATGCGGCACCAGCGGGCGACGGTTGCCAGGGTGTGCCAGTAGCCGGAGACGGCCTGGTGCCGTTTGGCGGCTTTCGCGCCGCGCTCGGAGACGTTGTTCGTCCAGTCCACTGTGAAGTCGCGGGTGAACAGGAAGACCTGCTCCTTATAGCCGCGCAGACAGCTGCCGAGCGCGTAGCCGGGGTGGTTCCCGGTGTCCCAGTCCCGCAGCCGGTTGTGGATGATCCCGAAGGCGGCGGCCTCGTTGTAGCGCTGGCGGAGCTTGTCCAGCATGTCCGCGTCCAGGGCGGTGCTGCCGCGGGCGCGGGCGTCCTCGACGGCCTGATGGGCCTCGCGGAGGACCGTGATGATGTCGCCGGCCCAGGACTGCAGGCCGTCGGGGCCGAGCTTCATGACCGCGCGGCACCGGCGGATCACGTGCTGGCAGCACTGCTGGATGCCCGCGAGCCGGGTCAGGAGGTGCTGGTAAGCCGTGTAGCCGTCGGTGATCAGCGACCCGGTGAACAGGCCGGGGATTCCCGCGGCGATGTCGCCCTTGCGCTGGGAGCCGATGGCCTGCAGGAACGTCAGCTGCCCGTCCGGGGCCGGCGGGACGGCCTTGTCCAGGACGTTCACCGGGGTCTCGTCGGCGGCCAGCACCTTCTCGCCCGTCAGCGCCGCGATCATCGCGTCGTCGAACCCGCCTTTGGCGAGCTGCGCCGATATCCGGGCCGCGGCCTTATCGACCCACCCGGCGGAGACCGGCACGCCCAGCAGCATGCCCATCACCAGCGCGGTCCGCTCCGGCGGCACGTTCCCGTAGCAGGACAGCAGCACCGCGGCGGCGTTCAGCACCGGTCCGTACGACACCGCCCCCGCATGCGCGCCAGCCGGCGGCTCCGCGAACGTCACCGTCCGGTGCCTCCAACGGCTCGCTCGGCACGCTGCTGTGGAGTTTGCTGGTGTGCACCCCGGTGGCTGGCGTCCCGCTGGCCTGCGCGGTGGCGGTGCTGAAGTACCGGCTGTATGAGATCGACCGGATCATCAGCCGGACCCTGGCCTACGCGATCATCACCGGCCTGCTGGCCGGGATCTACGCCGGGCTCGTGCTACTGGCCACCCAGGTGTTCCGGGTCCACACGCCGGTCGCGGTAGCCGCCTCCACGCTGGCCGCGGCGGCACTGTTCAGCCCGGTGCGCCGCCGGGTGCAGAAAGCCGTGGACCGGTGGTTCAACCGGGCCCGGTATGACGCGGACCAGACGGTGGCGGCGTTCGCGGCCCGTCTGAAAGACGCGATTGACCAGGATTCGGTCCGAGATGACCTGGCTGCTGTCGTGCACCAGGCCCTGGAACCCGCCCACATATCGGTGTGGATCAGCCAACGCGACTGAGGCTGGCTTCATCGGCGTCGCGGCCAATCAATCACACCCCGGCTGGGCGCGGCATCACTCATTCAGCCGATCCAAGATCGGCACGATGTCACAGCATCGCAGCCACCTCTTACGAGGTGCAGTCACTATCCCCCGTGAATGGACACCTCCGGCCGCCTTCCGGTCCACACTTAAACTTGCCGATTGGCCGCATACAGAAGCTGAGGGAGCCAGATTACGAGAAGTCCTCCTCGGCCTCCTGGCGGAGTGCTCTGTCACGTTGTTCGCGAAGAGACGCAATCATGTTGCGGGCCCAGCGCTTTACACCTTCGGGCTCAGTGGGCGACTCGATCCAAAGCTGCAACTTCGCAATCTGGCCAGCTAGGCGGTTTGACAAGTTTCCGGTCCAAGAGCCGCTCCGGAACTCACCCGCCAAAGGTCCCGCCACCTGAGTTTCATCACCAAAATGGCCAAGCAAGTAGCGCGCAACCGGAGTTGGTTCATTACTTCCTGCGGCCGCAACGCTGGCAATAAGCTTCGCACGCTCCACATCGGTGCCGATCCATTTGTCACCCTATCCGGGGGAAATTGCTCTATGAGCCAGCCGTGGATATCCATTTGAATGCGCCAAGATCCGGCCTCCAACATATGCACGGCGAGGGCCCATCCGGGGCGTTGTTTCGCATACGTCCTCGTAGCGGTTCGCCTTTATACCCCAGTTCCCGCCGGGCGGCTTCCATGAACTGCACGCGAAGTTTATGCTCGCACTTCGTTAGGCCCGGGGAGGCCCCTTTTCCATCCGCTTTTCTTAAGCTTCCAAGTATACTCGTCCAGCTCTCGCGTGTAGTAGGGGCGGCTTGTGCAAGCTCGGCAGAACAGACGAGCTCGATCAGTTTTTTGCCAGCAAGAGCGCATGCGTCAGATCTCCGATATCAGCGCCTGCTGCGCAGCCGCCATCATCGGCCACGTTCGTCCTGATTGTCTCTATCCGCTCGGCAGTTATCGGTGAGCAGGCTCCTCCCCCACAGCGGTCACGAATGTGCGGAAACAGTTAGAACTCGTACACAGCGCAACTAAGCGTAGAGACTCCATCGCGCGCCGACCCGCCTTACCTGCATCCGCCGGTGACCGCGGTTCTGCGAGCCTGGCGGGCGGGTCAAAGGGGCGCGTAGCGCCCGCGCGGGGCCGGGTGGCCCGGGGGAATCTCACCCCCGGGCTCCCACAGAACGGAGCGTGAAAGTCTCCCGTCACTCCGCTCGTCTCATCTGATCCGTCAGAATTCGGTCATCCAGGCCCAGTGGGCGAACAGGGCTGGCTGCCTTTGCAGCAGCCCGTGCCACCACCTCTTGGCCCGCTTGAATGCCCGCAGCCGCCTGAACTTCCGCCGCGCCCAGCGCACCAGGTAGGTGTTGACGCGCTTGAGCAGGCCGTGGAGCTCGGTCCGGTAGAACCTGCCGTAGTAAGTCATCCAGCCGCGAATGACGGGATTCATCCACTCGGCGAGTTCCGCGATATCCGAGGTGGTGCGCAGGTTGATCCGCCATCGGCGGACCTCGCCGCTCATCTTCTTGAGGGCGTCCTTGCTGACCGCCGGGAGGAACGCGGTGAACATGCTGTTCCCCTCCCCGGTCGGTGCTTTCCTGGCCCGGAACGTGTATCCCAGGAACGTGAACGAGCACGGTCCGTCATATGGCTGGCGCCGTTTGCGGTCCTTGCAGTACACGATCTTGGTTTTGTCCGGGTGCAGTTCCAGCCCGACCTCGGCCATCCGTGCGGCCAGAGCGGCAAGCACTTCTTCGGCTTGCCGCCGGGTCGCGCAGTGCACCACTGCGTCGTCGGCGTAGCGCTCGAACCTGATGGCGGGGAACTCGCGTTCCAGCCACGTGTCGAACGCGTAGTGCATGAACAGGTTGGCGATCACGGGACTGATCGCGGAGCCCTGCGGTTCCGTTGTCGCGTTCTGCCAGCCTGCCATCGGACATCATGATGGGCGCGGCCAGCCACCGCCGCACATACAGCACGATCCACCGCTGCTCGTGCGTGGTGTTGGCCTGCACCGCCCGGACCATCAGGTCCCATGGCACCGAGTCGAAGAACTTGCGGACATCAAGGTCGATGACCCAGTCCTTGTCCCAGCACCGCCGACGGCACTGCGCCACCGCGTCCAGCGCGCCGCGCCCGGGCCGGTATCCGTACGAATCCTCATGGAAGATGGACTCCGCCCGGACACCGAGGACCAGCGCGGCCGCTGTCTGCGCTACCCGGTCCGCGACGGTAGGGACGATGAGTTCATACTGCCTCTCCTGCAGTCGCGTCTGGGCTGGATTTGGTTTTGTTGCGATCGGCGCTGGCCACGGGGCCGTTCCGGTGTTGCCAGTCTGCCAGCAGGCACCGACATGGCGGGATGCTCAGTGCCGCTGACGAGGCCTGGTCTTGCGGGCCGCCGGGTTGAGGTCGCCGGATTGCCCGATCCGGGCGCGGCATTCGGCCTGAATCTGGTCGTTCCAGGGAATGTGCAGCCGGCCGCCCGGGCCGCGGCGGGCGGTGAGCTTTCCGGTGTCGATCCAGTAGTAGATGACATGAATGCTGCAGCCGAGCTGGTAGGCGGCTTGGGTCACGCTGACCTCCCCGTCAGCGGCGGGAGATGGCGGAGCGGGCAGCGTGCGGGGGCGGGCGGTACGGCCTAGCCGGGCGGACTGGGTGATTAGTTCCTGGCAGCTGGCGCTGACCTGGCTGTTCCAGGGGATGCAGAGCCGGCCGCCGTCGCCGCGGCGGGCGGTCAGCTGCCCGGTGTGGATCCAGTGGTAGA
>Ga0302324_100019973_pt1 | contig 13132 bp, 10 predicted proteins | sample Palsa_T0_1_FD_201949 | JGI IMG/M metagenome (GOLD analysis project Ga0302324, IMG submission 201949) | Peat permafrost microbial communities from Stordalen Mire near Abisko, Sweden - Palsa_T0_1 | ecosystem: Environmental > Terrestrial > Soil > Palsa > Peat permafrost | place: Sweden: Abisko...
ATCAATCTTTTCCTGGAATTGACGGATGACGGCAACCTGATCTTCGACATCATCAGGGCCAGACAACTTTTTGAACCGGAGATAGCAGGACAGGCCGCATTGAACCGCACGGCCGGCGAATTGGAAGAACTCGCGGCCAACCTGGAAGAGATGAAGAACAGCTCTACGGGGGACATCGAGAGCCAGACGGTGATCGATTGCCGCTTTCACTTGCTGATCGCACAGGCCACCCGCAGCAATATCGTTCCCCTGCTCATGCGACCGATCTTCGACAATATGCCCAAGGTCAAACATGCGATCTTTTCCAAAAAGAATGTCGACATCCTGCCCGCGGAGGAGAATAGGGTGATCCAATTCCACGAAGAAATATTTCATGCCATTAAGAATAGCGATCCGCGGGAAGCCAGTCATGCAATGCTGGCGCATTTGAAGCAAACGGAGAAGAATTTTATGGAGTCGCTGAAATGATCTCCGCCTCGAGGGCATTCACCAGCGGGGCGACTGCCGAGCCAAGCAGGCTGATCGCTTTTTTTAGCTGTTCGTGAGATAGTCCGGCGCTGTCCATCTGAAAGGTGACTCTTGATATCCCGCCCAACGCTTTGCTGTGTCTGATGATCTTTTCGGCTACGTCTTTTGGGCCGCCAACGATGAGCGCTCCGAGTGGGCCGGATTGAGCGTCAAAACGTGGGCGGGTAACCGGTGGCCAGCCTCGTTCCTTGCCTAGCCTGGTCATATTGGCGGCATAACCCGGATAGAATTCATCGATCGCCATTTCTGTGGTGTCGGAAATATGACCAAGTGAATGCAAGCCTACCTTGAGTTTTTCGGGGGGATGACCGGCAGCTTTGCCTGCTTTCCTATAGAGCTCGACCAATGGCGCGAACCGATGTGTCTCACCGCCGATCACGGCGACCATGAGTGGCAAGCCCAATGTGCCGGCGCGGGCAAAGGACGCTGGTGTGCCTCCGACGCCGATCCAAACCGGCAGAGGATCTTGCAGGGGGCGGGGATAAATGGGAAGATTGTTGATGGCCGGCCGGTATTTTCCTGACCAGGTCACGAACTCGTTATCCCGGATTGTCAGGAGGAGTTCCAATTTTTCGACAAAAAGTGCATCGTAGTCATCGAGACTATAGCCGAATAAAGGGAATGCTTCGATCGACGATGCCCTACCGACGACGATTTCAGCCCTTCCTTTGGAGATCAGGTCCAGTGTTGCGTAATTCTGAAATACCCGGACGGGATCGGCGGCGCTCAATACGGCGACTGCGCTGTTCAGGCGGATGTGTTTCGTCCTGGCGGCAGCCGCTGCCAGGATCATATGGGTGGCAGAGTCGAGAAATCCCTTTCGGTGATGTTCTCCAATTCCAAAAACTGCCAGGCCTGCCTGGTCTGCGTGTACGATCCGGTCCAGCAATTGATCCATTGCTTCCGTGCTGGTCAATTCAGCGCCTGAAGAATAATTGTTGTACATGGCGAAACTGTCGATACCGATTTCCATCCTGATTGATAATTTTAGCAAAGATCGCGTAAATTGGTCACACAACCGATTGCGCGGCCGATTGCAGCGAATCCTTCGTAGTTTACTCGTATCGTTAATACATTATTTGCCATGTACCGAAACCTGCGCCTTTTACCGTTCTTTTTTTTGTTGTTCCCGTTGATTGTAATGACTGGGTCCTGTAAAAACTCCAGGGAGTCCGAAGCCGTTGTATCCACTGATCCCAAGGTCGCGAATCTGAAGTTGCCCGCAGGTTTTCATGCGGACCATTTATATAGTCCCGGCATCAACAACCAGGGATCCTGGGTCGCGATGACCTTTGACAACAAAGGCCGGATGATCGCCGCCGATCAGTACGGCAATTTGTACCGGCTGACCATCCCTCCGGTAGGCGCCGATACCGGTCAGCAGAAAATAAAAGTAGATTCTATCGTTCTTCATCTTCCCGGAGATACTTCGGGTTTTAATCGAAGGATAGGATATGCTCACGGGCTGCTATATGCATTCAACAGCCTCTACGTGATGGTCAATGATGAAGGCGATGACTCCACCAAGACCCGTCGCAGTGGATTGTATCGCCTGCAGGATATGGACGGCGACGATCAATACGACAAGATCACGCTGATCAAAAGGTTGGAAGGGGCTGGCGAGCATGGCCCGCATAGTATCGTGTTGTCACCCGATGGCAGTTGTTTATATATCATCGCGGGAAATTTTACCAGGATACCCAAAATGAATGCCTACGCGGCGCCGCCTGTGTGGAAGATCGACAATTTGTTTCCACTCGTCAAAGATCCCAACGGGCATGACAATGACGTAAATATACATGGAGGGTGGATCGCCCATATCGATTCGACCGGAGGTAATTTTACGCTGGTCAGTAACGGGTTCCGCAATCCTTTCGATCTGGCCTTCAACGATGCGGGAGAGCTATTCACCTTTGATTCCGATATGGAATGGGATTTCGGCCTGCCCTGGTATCGTCCCATCCGCATCTGTCATGTGACCAGTGGCGGAGAATTTGGCTGGCGTCCGGGGACGGACAAATGGTCTCCTCTTTATCCCGACAATCTCCCACCTTTGCTCAATATCGGACAGGGTTCGCCGACCAGTGTTTTCAGTGGTCAGGATGCCCGGTTCCCGGAGCAATACCGCCGTGCGATGTACGCTTTTGACTGGAGTTTTGGGATCATCTATGCATTCCGGCCGAAGGCGGATGGGGCAAGTTATACCGCCACAGCGGAAGAATTTGTGTCCGGTTCACCGCTGCCTTTAACGGATGGAGAGATCGGCCCTGATGGCGCTTTGTATTTCCTGACGGGTGGGCGCCGGCTGGAATCCGACCTTTACCGCGTTTATTATGGTGACAACAAGGGCGACACGGAAAAACTGGCGCCTGCGGTGTTGTCGGATCTGCAGCAACTTCGTCGCAAGCTCGAGACGTATCACGCGGCGCCGAAGCCGGATGCCATCGCTTTTGCGTGGCCGTACCTCAAGCACGAGGATCGCTTTATCAGGTATGCGGCGCGTATCGCAGTCGAGCATCAGCCGGTCAGTGAATGGCAGGAAAAAGCGCTGGCTGAAAAGGATCCCGTCACATTAATCCAGGCGGCTATCGCACTGGCCAGAGAGGCGGGGGCGGGTTCGAAAGATAGGCTGCTGACAGCACTGGCAGGCATCAACTATACACAGCTTTCGGAATCGCAGCAGATCGATCTTTTGCGTGCGGTTGAGCTGGTGCTGGCGAGAATGGGTCTTCCCAGTCCGGGCGTGAAAGCGGGCGTCATTGCTGCGCTCGATCCCCAATATCCTGCCAGCGACAATAACCTGAACAGGTCGCTGAGCAAAGTGCTCGTGTATCTGGAGGACCCGAAGGCCGTTGAGAAGACGATGGCGCTGATGGCTACCGCAAAAGACGATACGTCCTATCAAAAACAGGTTACACAATCATCCGATCTGATCTTGCGCAATCCCCAATACGGTATGGATATCGCCGGTATGCTATCCGATGTTCCGCCGGCTCAACAGACCTATTATGCTACGGTGCTGAGTGCCGCTAAGACCGGGTGGACCCCCGAACTGCGTGAAACATATTTCCGTTGGTTCTATAAGGCTTTCGGCTATAAAGGCGGCCACAGTTTTGTAGGGTTTATCGACCTCACCCGCAAGAATGCATTGAAGCAGGTGCCGAAAGACCGGTTTGCCTACTTTAATATTATTTCCGGGGATACGATCGTCGGTCGTTCAGCGATAGGCGATCTTACTCCCGCGCAAAGACCCAAAGGCCCCGGCAAGGATTGGGAGGTTGACACCGCGATGGTGCTTGTGAAGGATGGTTTGTCAAACCGTGATTTTGAGCGCGGGAAGGCCATGTTTATCGCTTCCATGTGCAAATCCTGTCACACGATGCGGGGCGAAGGGGGCACGGTGGGCCCCGATCTCACGCAGTTGGGAAGCCGGTTCACCTACAGGGATATGCTGGAATCCATTATCGAGCCCAGTAAGACGATCTCGGATCAGTTTGCCGCTACAGTTTTCTACCTTCATGACGGGTCTTCGATCGTGGGCCGGCTGATGAACCAGGACGCGGACAACTATTATATTTCGCAGAATCCTTTTGCGCCGCAGACGCTTCGGACCCTCGCGAAAAAAGATGTCGTGCGAACCCAGTTGTCGAAGACCTCGATCATGCCGCCTTATTTGATAAATGGATTGAATGGGGAAGAACTAAAGGATCTTTTGGCCTACCTGAAATCCGGCGGCAATAAGCAGGATTCGATCTTTGTAAAAAAGCAATAGTTAACGATTAATTGCCATCAATGAAAAAAGGGAATGTAGCAGAAAAAGCATTTGACCAGGGAAAAGGAATTCTGCGTCTGGCGCCCACCTGGGTCCCCCGGTCATTTTGCGTACCCGGGCGAAGAATAAAATTGCATCCGGATGATTATTATGTATTGGGTGGAGTAAGGGGGGGCATCGATGAGCGCTGGCTATCATCCACGACACCCGCCAAGAATGGCCCGCTGACCGGGGAGAATGAAGGGTTGAGTGCGGTGGTATTTTTTGATGGCGGTGCAGAGGAGCGGGTTCTTTTGAAAGATGCCATCGATCACTTGAAGGGGGCATTGGTCGGTTCGCGGATCTGGGATCAATATGGTGCCTGGCCTATGTATTCGAAATTTTTTGACAACATGGGCCCTCTCCCGCATCATATTCATCACAATGATGAGAAGGCTGCCCTGATCGGTCAACTGGGAAAACCCGAAGCCTATTATTTTCCGCCGCAGCTGAACAATCACGGCGGTGATTTTCCCTACACGTTTATGGGCATTGCTCCGGGCACGACCCGGGCGCAGATCAGGGAATGTCTGGTGAATTTTACAAAAGGCGATAACAAGATCACCAATTACTCCCAGGCTTACCGGCTTCAGCCGGGTACGGGCTGGGATGTTCCTCCGGGGCTATTGCACGCGCCCGGCAGCCTTTGCACATACGAGCCGCAGAAAGCGTCCGACGTCTTTGCGATGTATCAAAGCCTGGTCAACGAAGCGATCATTCCCGAAGAGCTGCTTTGGCAGGGTGTGCCCAGGGAGAGCATAGGCGACTTCGATGCCTTGCTGGATATCATTGACTGGGAGCTGAATGTGGACCCGCTTTTGCATGAGCATCGTTTTATGGAGCCTGTACGGTGCGCCGGCGGGGACGGCTATGCTGAAAACTGGGTATGTTATAAGTCGGATGCCTTTAGTGCGAAGGAATTGACGGTATTCCCCGGGGCGACGGTGACCATCAAAGATGCTGCGGCCTATGGGCTGATCATGATGCAGGGGCGAGGTAAAATGGGGGTGTGGGAGATAGAGACGCCGGCGCTGATCAGATACGGCCAGTTGACGAATGACGAATTCTTCGTCAGCGAGCAAGCGGCGACAGCGGGTGTGGTCATCACCAATGCATCCACCACGGACCCCATCGTCATGCTAAAGCATTTCGGGCCGGGCAATCCGGATCTCCCATTGAATCTTTAATTGAACGATATGCCAATGAACAATTATCCCAAATTGCACAACGCTACCTGGCCCGGTATCGTTGGTAAGGGCGCAGGCTCCGAACCCGTTATTTCCCTGGACACGCTCTTGGAGCTGACCGCCGCGGCTTCTGTCAACGGGGTGAAATTCGATGGGATCGATATCGGTCTGTTCGACCCTCATTTTCAAATCGATCTAAGTGCAGACGGCGCCAGAGCCCTCGCGGATAGGCTTGGTGCGCTAAACTTAGTCGTCGGCAGTCTTGTAGCGCCGATCTGGCCACCGGCAGGCGGCTCAGCCATGGGCAGCCGCGCAGAGCGGACGGGCTTTGTAGAACAGGTGCGCCAGGCATGTGAATTTGGCAGGAAACTAAGAGCTGCGGGTATTCGTCCCTATGGTATTATCCGGATCGATTCGGCTGTCAACCCGGAAACCTGGCTGGCCGATCCGGTCAACAATACGAAGCTGATCGCGGAGACTTTTCGGGAGGCCTGTGATATCGCCGGCGGCTACGGGGAGAAGCTGGCTGCTGAGGGGGAGATCTGCTGGGGCGGCATGCACAGCTGGAGGGCGATGATCGACACGCTGGAAGCGGTCGACCGGCCCAATATCGGTTTCCAGGCGGATATGGCGCACACGCTATTGTACCTGCTGGGCTACAATAGTCCGGAGGACAGGATCCTCCCCGTGGATTTCGACTGGAACGACCGGGCGACATTACGACAAGGTCTCAGGATCCTGACACATGAGCTGCGGCCCTGGACGATCGATTTCCATGTGGCCCAGAATGATGGAACGGTGCATGGTACCGGGTCTCATGACAAAACGGGCCGTCATTGTCTGGCTACGGATCCAAATGGCAAGTTGAATATTGCCGAAGATGCCGGGTATTGGCTGAGAGATGATCATGGTGCAGTGACCAGGGCGTTCCCGCACATCTGTTGGGACGGCTGTATGTTCCAAAATGAGGTCATGTCGAAACAAAAGACCTGGGACGATATCCTGGCTGCCATGGTCAAGGTCCGCGAGGCGCATGGCTGGTTTCAGGCCGATTGAATAATTGAAAAAATTGCCAATATGAAAAAACAACTTCGAATAGGTCTTGTCGGCTGTGGTTTTATGGGCAGGACCCATACCAATGGATATAAGCGCGTCCCTGATTTTTTTCCCGCGTTGGAGTATACACCCGTGCTGAAGGCCGTCTGTGCCCGGAATGAAGGGAAGGTGCGTGCATTTGCCGGTCAGTGGGGCTACGAGAGTGTGGAGTTGGATTGGAAAGCACTCGTCGCCCGTGACGACATCGATGCCATCGATATCTGTACGCCGAATGACACGCATGCGGCAATTGCCATTGCCGCGGCGGCTGCGGGCAAGATGATCCTTTGCGAAAAGCCGCTGGCGCGGGATCTTGCGGAATCCCAGGGCATGGTGGATGCTATCGGGAAGGCGGGGGTTGCCAATACGGTTTGGTACAATTATCGTCGATTGCCTGCCGTTATGCTTGCGCATCAGATCATCGCATCGGGGAAGTTGGGAAAGATCTATCATTACCGGGCGAACTTTTTGCAAGACTGGACGATCAATGCCTACCTGCCGCAGGGTGGGGAAGGACTTTGGCGCATGGATGCTGCTGTCGCCGGCTCCGGCGTTCTCGGCGATCTCCTTTCACACTGTATCGATACCGCGATGTGGCTGAACGGGGGCATCAGCGATGTCACGGCAATGACGGAAACGTTTGTCAAAGAGCGAATGCACCAGCTGACCGGTAAGGTCGAGAAGGTTACGATCGATGATGCCTGTTCTTTTTTGTGCCGGTTTGATAACGGTTCGCTTGGCCTCTTCGAGTCGACCCGTTATGCACGTGGCCACAAGGCGCTCTACACTTTTGAGATCAATGGAGCGAATGCTTCTATTCGCTGGGACCTGCATGATCTGAACCGGTTGGAGTTCTTTGATAATGCTGACGAGGGTATTTTAAAAGGTTGGCGTTCGATCCACGTCACCGATGGCGATCAGCCTTATATGGATAAATGGTGGGTGCCGGGTCTGGGGATAGGGTATGAGCATTCCTTTGTGCACCAGGTTGCGGATTTCCTGAAAAGCCTGGAGACGGGAGCTTCGTGTCCGCCCAGTTTCCGTGATGCGCTGGAAACCCAAAAGGTTTGCCAGGCCGTGACGGAGTCGGCCGCGACGGGCATGTGGAAGAAGACGGGCGTTACGATATAGTCATCATCATAAAAATATACCAATGAATCGCTTTTTGCATTTATCTGTTGTGCTGATCCTTGCTGCGAGCTGTAACAGCGGGTCCGGCTCCGGCTCCGGTTCGGCTGCCGATAGTTCCTCGCTTAAAGACAAAGACGGGTTTGTCCGCATCTTCGACGGGAAGACGTTTGCGGGATGGCAGGGTGACACGGCTTATTGGCGGGTCGACAGCGGAACGTTTATCGGGGAGGAACATCCTGACAAGGAGTTAAAGACGAATACCTTCCTGATCTGGAGGGGCGGCACGCCGGGCGACTTCGAATTCAAGGCCGAATACAGGATCAGCGGAGGAGGTAACAGCGGCATCCAGTATCGTAGCGAGGAGGTTCCGGGCGTGCCGTTGGGTTTAAAAGGATACCAGGCCGATATCGACGGCGCTAATCAGTATACGGGTCAGAACTACGAAGAGCGAGGTCGTGGATTTTTGGCAATGCGTGGGCAGAAAGTGATGCTTTCGCCCAATGCCAAGCCTGTTATCACGGATTCGTTGGGCAACTCCGATTCGTTGAAGCTCCATATTAAGGACAGCACGCAATGGAACGAGGTGCACATTATTGCGAAAGGCAACCATATGCAACATTATATCAATGGGATCCTGATGAGCGAAACGACGGACAATGATACGACGGCCCGGAAGTTTACGGGTTTGATCGGTTTACAACTGCATGTGATGCCGTACATGAAGGTGGAGTATCGGAATATCTGGTTGAAGCAGGATTAAGCCGGACTGTTCGATCCTTTTGCCTTTATCTGATGAGCATGATCGTTCCCTGAAATGCCTGCTGCGTCCCATCGGCAAAACTCATCGCCAATACATAAACATAGGCGCCGGTGGGTGCGGGCGCCCCCTTATAATTGCCATTCCATCCAAAAGCCGGGTCAGCGGTCGGGGCGTTGTGTACCTGAAAAATTCTTACACCCCAACGGTCATAAATGGCCAGGTCCCTGATCAAGCTGCCCGGGGGGCCATTCAAAATATAAAAGATATCATTGTGGCCATCGCCATTTGGAGTGAAGGCATTGGGGACATACAGCCTGGTGAACACGGCTACTTTTATTGTCGTACTGGTTTGGCAGCCTTCGGCCGAAGTTACCGTCAAAGTATAGGCGGTGCTTTTTGCCGGGTTGGCCACCGGATCGGCGGCAGTACTATCGGAAAGGCTTGAGCCGGGACTCCACAAAAAAGAATAGCCGCTGCTATCTCCGGTTACCCCCGGGCTCAGCGTGACGCTCTGGCCTTCTGCCAGGTAGAATATTTGCGCTGTATCGACTTGGGGAGATGGGATTACGGCAAGCGGAATAGGATTGGACTGGACGGTTGCGGGCAAGGGGCAGGTGGCATTGCTGGTCATCGAACAGGTTATGATATCCCCATTCGCAAAGACATTGGTGGAATAGGCGGCGCTGTTCGAGCCTGTATTGACCCCGTTGATCTGCCATTGATAGACAGGCTCCGTCCCGCCATTGGTGGGGGTGGCATTGAAAGTCAGCGGACTTCCCAGGCATACGGCAGTTACCGGGCTGCTGATGCTCACAGCCGGAGTGCTAGTTGGGTTGACAATAACCTGATTGGTGGTGGCGGCGCACCCGATGTTATTGGTGGCCGTCGCCGTATAGGTACCGGCCGTCGAAGCGATATAGGTGGTATCGATCGTCAACTGCAATGTCGAGAGGCTCGCCGTTGCCGTATTGACGGCGGTGCTTCCATTATTCCAGATTATTTGCGACAGGGGATCTCCCGAGCTGACTACGAGGGTGTCGCCGGGACAAGAATTGCCGTTATTGGTCAAGGTTACCGGCGGCGGCGTACTGACGGTAATATTATTGGAGACAGCCGTTGCCGTTGTCGTACAAACGGCGGTACTGGTAAGCAAACAGGCAACCACGCCATGAGGCGGGAAATTGACTGCTGTGAATACCGCACTGTTTGTTCCGGCATCTTTCCCGTTGATCTCCCATTGATAAGCCGGCGAAGGACCTCCGTTTGTGGAGAGGGCTACAAAAGCGGGCTGATCGGTACAGACTGTTGCGGCGGACTGGCTTATGCTGATGGCGGGTGTTACCAATGGATCGATGGTAATGGCGTTGGTGGTGACTGGACAAGCCGTATTGTTGGTTATTGCGGCCGTGTAGACGCCGACGGTAAGAGGCTTATAGGTCGCATTAGGGGGAAGGAGTGTCTGCTTAAATTCCTGAACGCGGTTATTGTCGACGTCATCTACGTAGAGGTTACCACTGGCATCCATATACACCTGGGATGGGAATGCCAATTGGTTGGCCGCACTACCAAAACCGTTCCCGCCGGCGACGGTTATACCGGTGGCAGCCCCGGGTGACCATTCCTGGATGCGATCGTTGTTGTTGTCGGCTACATAGACATTCCCGCTGCCGTCTGTATAGACGCCGGAAGGATCCAGTAATTGGTTGGCGGCCGAGCCAGGCCCGTTGCCACCGGCCACCGTTACTCCTGCCGTGGCCCCGGCCGCCCATTCCTGTACCCGGGCATTGTAGATATCGGCAATATAAATATTTCCACTGCCATCTATAGCAATCCCGTCCGGATCATTCAGCTGGTTGGCATTGCCACCTGCCCCATTGCCGCCCGCAACGGTGGTGCCGCTTGTAGCGCCTGACGCCCATTTCTGTACGCGATTATTGCCGTTGTCGCTGATATAGATATTCCCGGAGCCGTCGACAACAACAGCGATGGGGGAGTTCAATTGATTGGCGTTGGTGCCTGCCCCGTTGCCACCCGCTACGGTGGTGCCGCTCGTGGCGCCGGGTGTCCATTCCTGTATGCGGTTGTTGCCGTTATCGGCCACATAGATGTCCCCGCTGCCGTCTACGAATATGCCCTCGGGGCTGTTAAACTGGTTGGCGTTGGAACCTGCCCCATTGCCGCCGGCCACTGCGACGCCGCTGGTGGCCCCGGGCGCCCATTTTTGTATGCGGTTATTCTGCAGGTCCGAAACATAGATGGTGCCGCCGGGGTCTACATACAGGCCATAGGAAAGTGCGATCTGATTGGCGTTTGAACCGGACCCATTGCCACCCGCCACGGTTATGCCGCTGCTGGCAGTCAGCGTGGCTGTTGCCGTACTGACTGCCGTAGTTCCATTGTACCATACTATCTTTGAAAGCGTAGCAGAGGCGGAGACGCTGAGGGTCGCGCCTAGACACGATCCTGTGGTGTTGAGCTGGGCAGGAAAGGGGCATTGAGTAAATCCACGGGTAGCGACGAGCAATACCGCCATTAGGAGCTTCTTCTTCATCCAGGGTTATCCACGGTTTCACTAAGTACCGGAGGATCGAAAGGTAGCACTATTTTTTTTGATTAATGCTTCCTTTTGGGCTAAATTATAGGCACAAATTACCGACATGACTATAAGAAAAGAAGATATCAAACAGGAGGTCTTCGACCTGTATGACGATTATGCCCATAACAGGCTCGACAGACGCGATTTTGTAGAGAAGTTGTCTGCCTATGCAGTAGGCGCCATGACGGTTCCGGCGCTGATGAGCTTTTTGATGCCCGACTACAAGAATAGCTTGCAGGTCAAAGCCACCGATCCCCGCATTACTTCCAGTTATATCAACTATGACTCGCCTAAGGGCGGCGGATCTATCAAGGCCCTGCTTTCCAAACCCGCCGATGCGAAAAACCGATTGGGCGGTGTCGTCGTCATTCATGAGAACCGCGGTCTAAATCCTTATATCGAGGATGTTGGTCGCAGACTGGCGCTGGCGGGCTTTATCTCTATCGCTCCCGATGCCCTGACCCCGCTCGGCGGTTATCCCGGCGATGACGACAAAGGCCGCGAGATGCAGAGCAAACGCGATAAAAATGAAATGCTGGAGAATTTCGTGGATGCCTTCGAATACCTGAAAAAGCAACCAGACTGTAATGGGAAGGTGGGTGCGGTGGGTTTCTGTTTTGGTGGCGGCATTGTCAACCTGATGGCGGTCAGGCTGCCCGATCTGGCCGCAGCCGTTCCTTTCTATGGCGCGCAGCCTCCGGCGGACCAGGTTCCGCAGATCAAGGCCCCCCTGCTCATCCACTATGCGGGTCTTGATACCCGGGTCAATGAGGGCTGGCCGGCGTACGAAGCCGCTTTAAAAGAGAACAAAAAAGAGTATGTAGCCTACATTTACCCTGATGTAAACCACGGATTTCACAATGATACGACACCCCGTTATGACAAGGCAGCTGCGGAGTTGGCCTGGAAGCGGACCATTGATTTTTTTGACGTGAAACTAAAGTGAGACTACCTTTGTGGAAAGATAGGACTATGACAACAAGAATGGTAGCCGACAGGCTGATAGCATTATGTAAAGAAGGGGCGTTTGTTCAGGCCCAGCAGGAGTTGTATCATACGGATATTGTTCGGGTCGAGCCCGATGGGACCAGAACAACGGGGGCGGCAAAAATGCTTGAGCAGGAGCAGCGATTTTTGGCGAGCCTGGAAAGAATTTATAGCATCGGCTATACGGAGCCTTTGGTCGCAGGTAATTATTTTAGTGTGGTGCTCAAGATGGAGATCGACATGAAGCAGCGCGGGGATATTACATTGGAAGAAGTGTGTGTGTACGAGGTGGTTGATGGGAAGGTTGTGTTTGAGCAGTTTTTCCGGTAGGGCGCGCGACTACGTTGTTTTTTGTCCTCGGCCCACTCCAGCGCGCGATCATAGTTGTTTTCCCAGAAGTACAATCCGTGCCCCAACCAGTCAAATGGTTTCTGACTGATTTTATAGGAATTAGGATTCAGGAGTAAACCGTCTCGTACACGACGTTCACAGCCATGAAACCCAATTAAAAGATTGGGCTTTAAGTCGTACATTCTGCTAATTATTGACGGGGAGGAACAGCAAGACTCGCATATAAAGCGGTCAAATTTCCGTTTTCATCAAGGATACCGGCTCTGACAAATGAGCGAAGTGCTTCCTCGTCGGAAACCTTTTCATGGAGTTGTTTTTGCGCCAGTTCCATTAATTTATCGAATTCTTTTTCGCTCATTTTTTGGGATTGCATGATAAAGGTAATAAGTATTTCAATTTTTAAAATAAAAAAATTGGCGTTGCTGCATTTTGAAGTGCGCGCATAAGGGTAGCTTTGTGAAATAGTGAATATTATGGGATTGATTCGGATAGCGTTTTTATATTGTATTATACTCGCGTGCATTCCGTGGGCAATTGTGTCGGCGCAGAAGGGCGCATATGCGGACGGGCGGCCGGCGGCTTCGAAAAGGATTGCTTGCGAAGACGAGGGAGTGGTGCTGAAATATGGAGACGGGCCGGACAGTTGCGATACGTACGGTGCGAGAGAGGCCATCGTCAACAGGGAG